>JAABUO010001733.1_pt1 | contig 27739 bp, 40 predicted proteins | sample 5559291 | NCBI WGS metagenome assembly JAABUO01 (sample SAMN10711878, study PRJNA513372) | rock metagenome | isolation source: Antarctica rocks | place: Antarctica: Victoria Land, Finger Mt sud | reverse complement strand
AAGTCTCGAGACCATTTGCTTGTTGCTTGCGTATAAGGTATGTGGTCCAGGTCACCAAAGCGTTGTTTGTCTCAGCCTGAAGGAGCGTGGATGATGCTTACAACTAAGCAAAAGCAAAAGGATTGTCTCCAGCCTGGCTGTCCATTTGTTTGCACTGGGCTCAGCTGAATGTACAACCCTACATGCCACTGTTACAAGTTGGTCAGCAGTCGCAACATGACCTGATAGCAGTGTGACAGCAGCAGCAGCAGCAGCAGCATCGGACAGGTAGCGACTCAAGCGCAACTGCATTGCAGAACACAGCTGAAAAGTTTCTAGTCTATCGCGGCCAAGCAGCCATTGCGTCAGGGCTACATGCGTCACATGTTCCATGAGGATACAGCTTGCATTGTCAACATGTGATGCTGACAATGAGCATCGCCAACACAGCCTTGGCGACTGCTGTTCTTGATTCAATGGCCAAAGTTGGCTTCAGTGGTCCTGATCTAATGAATGCAGGTCAAGTATCCAGAGAATTTCTTTCTGTTGAGAGGTAACCATGAGTGTGCGTCCATCAATAGGATTTACGGCTTCTATGACGAGTGCAAACGGCGGTACAACATACGCCTTTGGAAGACATTCACTGACTGCTTCAACTGCTTGCCGGTTGCTGCTTTGGTAGACGAGAAGGTCAGCAGTCTCAACCGTGGGCCGTTTAATGCTTGTATCATCCCTTGCATACTTTGCTGCAAAGTGAAAGCAATCTGCATGTGATGTTGAAACTCAGCTTGCTTATTCTGCCTCACAAGGCATGAATTTTGCATGCTTATTGTCCCTGCATTGTTTGAGTTCATGCATTACAACGTGCGCATGTGAACCATGACTTACGCCACTGTTCAGTTCCTTTTCTTTGTTTGTCACACTGCAGCAAAATCATGTACACACAACCCGTCCATGCCATGGTACAGCAGTAGTTTTCTCCATAACGTGTAAGCTGACCAACCAATGACATTCTGGTCATGTGTGTGAGTGGCAGCTGCTGTGCAGATCCTCTGCATGCATGGAGGCTTGTCGCCAGAGCTGAAGTCTCTGGAGCAGATAAAGCGCATCCCCAGGCCCACAGATGTGCCTGACACAGGGCTGCTGTGTGATCTGCTTTGGGCAGACCCTGACAAAGACATTCAGGGGTGGGGTGAGAACGACCGAGGGGTGTCGTACACCTTTGGGCCTGACAGCGTATCAGATTTCCTCACAAAGCACGACCTGGACTTGGTCTGCCGTGCACATCAGGTCAGCAACAATGTTGCTGCAACATCCTCTCCTCCTGCAGCCTGCAGGCATTGCATATGGTTTCCACCTGTTGTCTTATGCATCCTTATGGCCTGATGCATATCGAACAGCAAGCATCGCAGCTAGGAGGTATAACCATCATGCAGCTGCAATAGCTATGCAAGTCCTGTTTGATGTTGCCAAGCAGCACCTGGCTCCTTGAGTGACCATGTTTCATGAGCATTAGTAAAGTTTGCCTGCTCAAGCAGAGCTATGGACCTACCGCAGCACAGCATGCTGTTCCCAATCCTCTGTTGCACAAGCAGATTGATGATGGTACTCACACTTGCAGTCATCTCACAACAGGTTGTAGAGGATGGATATGAGTTCTTTGCCAAGAGGCAGCTTGTAACAATATTTTCTGCGCCCAACTACTGCGGAGAGTTTGACAATGCTGGAGCCATGATGAGTGTTGATGAAACCCTGATGTGCTCTTTCCAGGTATGCTTTGTAATGCATGCAGCTCTGGTGTCGGTGATTATTTGTGCTATGTCATGTTTAATGCAATAGCTGCATGACTTTGTGCAATGTGACATTGCTGTTAGGGCAGCAGGCTGTGACGTGAGGGACAGCAATGCGTCATGTTTCAGCTCTGTCAGTACATATGCGTGCTGCAGTGCATGCATGAGCACAGCACACATCTGACTGCATGAGCTGATTTGTGGTATGTTTTGTAACAAATGTGGAGGACAGTCCTGATTTGGGTTGTTGGGTGGGGTGTCAGACAGCAGTGTATGTCATTGTGCAGATACTGAAGCCAGCAGAAAAGAAGCAGAAGTTTGCAGTAACAGGCGCTGGCAACAGGCCAGGCACTCCACCAAGGGCTGGGGCCAAAGCAGGGGTTGCCCCTGCCGCACCTGCAGCAGCACCAGCCAAAGCCTGATTGCCGTCTCAAGTCAATATCAATATTTTCCCGGATGAGGCATGATGGCAAGATATAAGTAGGACTTGTGTCTGCTTTGCTGTGTAAGCCGCTGGTAACAAAGTCGTGCTTTAGCTAGGTGGGAGGTGCGCTCATAGGCGTGCTGCTCTTGTGGTAGCAGACTCTGAAATGTAGCATGATTTTCTGACAATGAAGGATGTGTTAGTCCTGAACTTGTGTGCCTTGTGTTTCCTGGCCAGGGAGCAGGTTGCCTGTGGCCTATGCCTGATTGGACCGCACTATTATTACAGCAGCAGTTCAGTAAGGTCTCGACAGTGCACTAGTCATCTTTTGCTCTACTTCACACAGTGTCAAAAACGCCAGTCAGCAATGTCTGCAAGCAAGGTCTGAAGCATAGGCATGTGTCAATGGCTTTGCATTAGAAGACATCGTGGATCTGCCCGTAAGTACACTGCGCCTGCACCAGGAAGAAGGGATATGAAACCACGATCATGAGGGCCATAGGTGTCAAGCCAGGCCTGGTATAAGTTTCTTTCTGGAGGCTGCAAGTTCCTGATCTTCTTTCTGCTTCATCTCCATGAAGTCAGCATGGGGCTTCGGGTGATGTTTCCAACATTCTTTTTGGAAGAAGTCCTGCATAACATCAAAGCTCTGCCATGGCTCTTCCAGACTGGACATGATAATTGACACAATACGCAAACATAGAGATACATATCATGATGCAAGAGGTAGCCCTTGACAGTCTGTAGTAACATGACATGCATGTTTGCATGCTTGGACATTTGGAACACATCAGGTGACTCACCTTGACTTTTGCTATGTGGTCTGACACCAAGACCTTTCCCTGCTCAGTACTGGCTCCATTCTACACATCAATTAAGATTGTGTTGTGGGTGCTGATCATGCGATCCACAAAGCAAGTAGCAGAGCTTGTCTACAGGGCATTGTGCCCTGATCATGCAATCTGTACCTGCTCAAGCGTCTTCATCATGTTGTCATGCCCCATGTTTCTGGCCCAATGCCAAGGCCTATCACCAGCGTTGTTGCTAGCATCAATTTTAGCACCTAGGCTGAGTAACAGCTCTGCCCCTTCCAACCACCCTTCATATGCTGCATTGTGCAGAGCGGTGTTGCCGGCACCTTCGACCTCGTTGACGTCCTCTCCATTGTCTACTGCCTTTACAATGGCTGCACCAGAACAGCGCAAACTTGTTGCAGCGGTTGTTCGAGATCACACATGAAACAGCAGCCGTGGCACGAAGGTGCAAGAGATCGACGCGGCCACCGCAGCGGCGCTGGGCAACAGATAGTGCCTCAACAATCAATCGCTGCTAGCTCTTTCACGCAAGCACCTCATCTCACCTTCCAAGTCTTTGTTGCAGACGGCTCTGTGTATGACCATGTTGCCGACTCGGCCGTGGCCTCGAGTGCAACCGCCACCATCTTCTTTGACGCCAACAGGACCTTGCCAGACCAGGAAAGGTCCCGAGACATTGTGCCACCAGGGGTTTTTCTCAACCATGGCCGATGCAGTACGGCGACAAAACGTAACGCTTGGCCTGCTAGCGTTACCTGAGTTTTGTGTTCTGGTCTGGAGGATTTCGTGACGCCACGTGCTTCTTGTGTCGATGGTTCTATGCACAACGTCCAGTTGTGCCGCGTCAAACTCGCAAAGCACGCTGCGAAGTTCTCCTCCTGATTATGGCGCCATCATACGATGTGGAGAATCCTGCTGCAGACCCACTCCTGCCAGCTCTTGACGAGTCTGGTGACTGTACCACATGCCACGCAACCCCTGGGGGTGAGAGAGCTGCTCAAGAGGTTGTGACTGGGCAGGATCTCTACAGCCAACCAGGGGTCTACAGAGGAATTCCAGAGGAGTCTCATGATGAGCCTTCGGACACCAAGGGAGTGGTTGCTTCCGTAGCGACGTTACTGTTCTCTCTGCCAGCTCTAGGTGCGCTTGCGTCGTTTAAGTGACCTCTGTGCAAAAGTGCACGTCGTAGTGTCAATGAATGCGTCGCTTCCATTTTACGGCGCGTTTATCTCTGCCTCCTCACCTCGACCGTTACACGAGTGTGAGTAAAAGTCACCGTGATCTGCAGTTGGTAGCTGATGCTGGCCGCTCCTGTTGGCTGGACTCCTCGGAGTCACAGCTTCAGCAGGGGCGAAATCCTTCTCTCACAGCATCAGCTTCGGGGTTACCCTTGCTGCCCTAACCAACCTTGCCCAGTATGTGGCTTGGAAGACTTCTGTGCGCCAGTGAGTCCAAGTCCTGGCTCATTGCAATCATCTGATAAGTGGTATTATAAGCGATATTATGGTTGCTTGCAATGCACTGAGTCTCCCCTGTAGGGAAAGGACCTCAATGCTGATCATTTTTGCTGCTGTCTGGTCACAACACATGTTTGCCTGTAACGCTGTCTCTGTGACAAACGTCTTAGTCAGCATTGCATAACCCAAAAGTGTCCTAAGAATTGTGGTTTTTGGAGTAGGGGAAGCCATTGGCAAAAATTTGGACCGCTGTACCTGGTGTCTGTGGCTGTGCCTTTAGTTATGGCTGATCTCACTCGCCATGTGTTGCAAGGTAAGCACTTGGGTGCATTATCGATAGATGATGCTGGTGCTCAGCATTGTCAAGCAACCTGTACATCATGCCTGTTTGTCAGTCTGCAATTTAGAGCTTTTTAGCCACGTTCACAGATGCCATGAACATGTTGGATGCATTGTGCCTTGTATTGTGCCTTGTAGCAATATGATTGTATTTGGAAGCACTGTTGGGTTCTGCTCCTTCCTGAGATCACAAGATTCAGCATGCCCACTTTACATTATGACAGTTCAGCTCTTTTGCAGACTCAGGTATCTGGTCGGGACCTAGCAGCTCAATGTACAAACCTGACTGTGGGCATTCAGAGCGCCGCTTGGGCGGCATCACATGTCTGAGCCTGACTGGCTGGCTGTTCACCATTGTCTTCACCTACATTGGCTTTGCATGCATGATCACTGGTGGGCCTGCTGCTCCTGTGCATTTGCTGCAACTGGACACTAGTGCACACTCCGAGTGTGCCTACACACTGAGCCACCTCTTGAGCTGCGTCTGTCCTCTTGCATGCATTGACCCGAATGCTTCTGTCTGCGGTTTACAGGCTGCAGCATGTGTCTTCTGACATCTTGAGGCATGCTGGTTGATGCTTCACAGACAGCTACCAAGAGTCACTTGCAACAAAGAAGGTGTTTATAGTAGGCTCATCAGTCTGACCTTAATGTGTTCATGCAGGAATTTTCTGGGGGGCTGACATGCATATCAAGCTTCACAAAGCCTGGCAAGGATTAAGGCGTGCTCGCCGTCACTGATTTTCAAGTCATCCTGAACAGGAACGGGTGTCATCAAGCTTATGAAGCCTGCAGGAGAAAGCCATACCCATTTGGTGTCTTGCTAGCAGAACGTGCTTGCTGATTCCATGATCATGAGTTTCTTCAGGCCTGATGCATGATTGTGCAACTGTGCTTTTTGTATATATTGTTTGCCCGTGTTGTTGTGGCACAAAGGTCTTGGCAAAATCGGTACTGCCAACGAGATAGGCAGAATTCCGCCTCGAATGTTACGAAGATCTTGATACTTGTCTTTCCAGCACATCCGATATCTGTAACCTTGCGCATTCACTCCGCATTGGCAACTTTCAATTGCAACTTTTTTAGAAAAGCAGCTGGGGATGCGACTTTCACTGTCGGTCTAGTTCCCCAAGTCTGTCAATGGCATACTGGATTGGAGGTGTTTGAATTGTTTGCATGCATCCAAAACTTGCATTGCGTAACAGTATTGCCAAACCTGGATTATGTGAGGAGATACTATCTTGAAAAGCTTTAAGGCCAAATGCCTGTATTCAGGTCGAGAGACATGTCTATGCAGTGGGTTGGACTGGCTTGCAATGCCAGTGAGGCTGACAACAGCTTCAAAGTATTACATCCATGCATCTGGAACCAAAATGGATACAAGTGCATTACTTACAACCTGACTGATGGCCAAAAATGGAGCTGCTGCTACCCCGCCGTGAAAATGGTAGCCTTTCCAGCTGAGGCCTGAAAGCCAGCCTCTGAGCGGCCAGACGTCAGCTGTATCAATATGTGCAACTGGCATTCCCCAGAAACTCAAGGTCACAGCTAAACACATGCATAGCTTTGCTGGTGCAGCTATCCTAAATGACCAGTGCTGTCTGGTCTGTGCCTGCAGCATCACTCGCAACTATGGTGCTGAAGTGCTCAGCAGGTGCATGATGACAGCACAGTTGCTGCTCCAGGTGGTGCTGATCAGGTCAAAGATAACATACTTGTTGAGCACCAAGCTTTTCAGCTTGCTTTACATTGAAGATGGCTGTCCGTTGTAGCTTGGCGCACTGAGCAAACGTGCCTGGAGAAGTTAACTTTGCTGCCTCTTTGTTCAGCTGAGCTGACCTGGCAAGAAGAACACGCTGCTGCTCGTTCAAGCTTGCAACCTGCACGCCCAGCAGGGTCAGCCAGCACATCTGCAGCTTACATTAGGTTGAGCACGATCCGACCTTTTTGGTGACCAGGAGTGCGCGTGACAGATCCAAGCTGAATATGGCAAAGGACACTATGAAAATTATTATCATAAGCTTCTGAGTAACACCAAAAGCACAATTGCGTCAGCCCAGCTCTTCTCAGAGTACAGCGTACGGATATCACTGTGGCGCATCAGCTGAAGCACAGTCGACGATGCGAGCATTAAAGGCAGCGATATAATGCAATTGCAAAGGTCACGCGGCCCGTAGACAGTGTACGACAAGCGTTCATGACGTCGCCCAAACAACCACAGACATCACGTGAAGGTAAATACTGGAAGCCGCTCGGTTTGCTAACAGCATGCACATTGCGGACGGGCAAATCACTCATTATACGAGAGGCATTATGGTGTGCCCGAAAGATGCCATTGGCAATGCAATCAGAAAGTGTCCCTTCCTACATCAGGTCTCTGCTGACCAGGGCGAGCAATATGCCAGACAGATTGCCACCCGGCCTGCCGTCACGGCTTTCACAGCGGGACCACGTCCGGTATTCGAGGAAAAAGCATGCGACTTTGAGGCAACACTGAAGCTTTTCCACGGCGCTGCTGGCGTAGTCCCACTGAAGAAGGTGGTTGCCAGCACAGCTGATTGTGACAAGGCTGCTCACCTCACTCAGACCAGCCTGGATGCTTCACACTATGCGCCATCCAGTACTGCAACTCAGCAGCGGTCCAGCTTGTCTGCAGCCCCTTTTGCTTCCATGAGCATGGTTGGGGCTTTCAATTTTCTGGTGAGCGTCAGAGGGCTTGTCAGTATCAAGCTAAAGCGATACACAGAGTATTCAGTAGTCTTTGCAGATTGCCTTCAGCAAAGCATGCTCAGCTCTCACTTTCATGTTATTTTGTAGCCTGGACCACAGAATGTAGCCAATCTGCTGTTTGGAAAAAAAGGTCCTAGAGGGAAAAATGTACGCAAGCCCAGTCACAGCAAGGGGTCAGGCAGCGGTAGCAGGTCAACAGCCCGAGGTCCTGTGGCTGGGCAAGCTACAGCAGCCACACAGCAGAGTGGCCAATGTCCCCTGCGCAAATTCCCAGGCGCACAGGTACAGACTAGTTTATACTGTTGCAAATAACGCTGTCATTGCCAAGCTCAATGTACTTTTCTGGCTAGACTTTGTGCTGACAAAAGGTGCTAGTGCAGATTGTCGGTGGCTTGATACCCCTGAGTGCAAAAGGGAACCTGCAGTGTCCCAGGGCAATAGTAGCAGGCCGTGCTTTTGTAGCTAGGATGCAGCCAGTTCGGGATCTGCGGCCGCAAGCCCTGCCTGTCAAGCTTGCAACACTTGGAGTGGGAACGTCAGTACTAAACATCCCCTTTGGCATGTGGCGTGAGCACACTAGGAAGTTCTCGCCAGAGTGGTTCTTGGCAGTCCATGCAACCATCCCATTTGTTGCCATGACTCGCCAGGGTATTGGCATGCCCAAGACTGTCATTTTCTTGACAATTGGATCAGCCATACTGGGTCAGGCACTGGGCGCAAGGCTTGAGCGTCAGAGGCTGCTGTCTGCGAAGCATAATGAGCAGCTGCGACAGCAGCAGCAGGCAATGCTTGAGGAAGCCAGACAGACTGCAGAGTCACGCAGACGCCGTGTATCACTCAATTGTAGTTCAGTGCACGATGTTCAGGGTAGGATTTTTTCCCAGCAGCGCAACCACATCATGTCTTTGGCGCATGACTTCATGCACCATAACGTGGCAGTGGGAGCGTGAATGTCTTTTGTTTTAACGTTTTTAGGTTCTGAGCAGATCTCTGCAGCCATGGCAGACAGACACTCTGCGTTGCATTTAATGTAGACACAAGCATCATTTTCGTTTATATGGTTTGGCTGAGCCCTGCTTTGCAACAATGCACACCATATGTCATTTCCCCGTCTTAACCAACCCCAATGTGCAAAGATTTGTGTAAAGTCCGAAAACAGTTTTGCATTCGTTTAGCTAAAATGCACGTGTCTGTAAGCTTGTGCTGTTGTGCTTCTAGTTTACTGCCGAAAACATGCTTGAGCATCTTCACGTCATCACGTGCATAGTCTATAATGTAATGCTCACTTCAGCACAACAGCAAATGCAGCAGACCTAATGAAGGACTTATAGCTATGTCTATGTATGGTACATACCCAATTGTCATTGACAGTGCTGTTGTCAAGGTGCCAAATGGGCTTTTGGAATGAAGAGCAGTCTCTTGTGCCTAGCAAACGCCATGATAATCAGCATGATAGCCAACCCAACCACAACAATAGATGTTGCGCATGCCCAGAATGCCACCTGCAAGGCAACAGCAAGCGCTTAGCACTTTTTGTCTAGCAGTCAGTTCACGCACTGAGCAATACAGCAGACTGCACTCAAGAAGCCCTCTGCTTATCCCTAGACCCCGATACAAAAAAAAAGGACGCAAGTACAGGTTGCAGGTAGCACTGAGCATTTACACAACATGAGAGACTATACATAAGCGCATGAAATGATACATACCGGGGGAGTTGTCTGGACATTAAAATACAAGTTCATGCCAAAAATGCTTCCGACCATGGCTACAAAGGCCACTGCAACTGTCACAATGCTCAGCACCTGCATGCCATAAGTGAGCGCTCGCTGCTATCAGGAGATGTTCAGCAGGCGCAATCAAGGCACACATTGTTAGCACAGACTGGTCATTTGATCATGGTCGGCACTGCATTTACTCATGACCCTCATGACAAAGACAGTGCTGTCTATGGCTTGCTGTGCTGGCAGGAGTTGTTGCCAGCTTGTTCCAGAGTCTTATACAAGTTGCAGTTTGCACAATCTGTCAACTTGGATGCAAACAACCCTTGTGCGAGGGACGCGCTCGCAAACGCACAAAGTCAACACTGGTGTTGCACTTCACAGAAGCGCAAGACATATGAGTACTGTTGACAGTAAATGGGACATCAGATTGCACTATGATGAGCTTTGAGGCTCACCAGGTCAAAAGCTACAAGCTCATTGCGGCGGTTGTCCAGGTCAATGGCAATGAGAGCCTCTGTGGCGTCTATGCGCTCCTTCAGTACCATGAGCCCACTCATCAGGAAGTCCACCTGCATCACACCCACCACCCACGTGACTGACACAAAAGCCTGTGCCATCCACAACCCATTGTAGTAAGCTGCTGATTGCATGCTATCTGTCAGCGACGCAGTGGCAAGGGCAGCTTCAATGCTATGTGTAACAAAACCCTGAGTTGCTGATGTGCAACAGTCATGACATCCTGCACCAGAGCATTGCAGTTGACCAAGTCTGGGCTTCGAACCCTTTGCAGCATGCATTTATGGAGAGCCAGGACAGCACCGGGATGCAGTGAGTTATGCTGGTGGTTGCAGGTGCATCCATGCCAGAGGTGTCTGCACCAGTAACCTTGCTCAGCTGAAGACAGCGTCTCTGCCTGCCCTTGGCATACAGTCACGTTTGCATCGCTTTTGAGGACGTTAGTTTGCTCACGCTGTTGCAGCTTGACCATGTCTGTTGCAGATAGAACACGTCCAAAAGTAGGAACAACATGCAAACCTGCATGGAGTAGGTCTCCAGCAGCAGCTCACACTCCTCAGACTGATGCGGATCAACCGTCTGAGCCCACTTCAGGGTCTGCAGATCATCCCAATCTGTAGACAGCTCACTCTGCTCAGTGGTCTTGAGCAGGCTTCTGCACAGCTTGAGCCTATCAGACTCTCACGGATCACAGTAGTGACCGCAATGTTCAAAAAGGACCATGCTGAGCGCACTGCGAGAGAGAGTGAACAGCGTGATGTTTCTGAGCACGCCATCATAATGCCTAAAGCTAGCTTGTCCCCAAGCGACACACTCAGACTTGGGTGCGAACAAGCTTGGGGGTACAACCAGATCTGAGAATTAGTTTGATGTGCGCAGTGTGAAAGGCTCACCGTCTTGGTCAGGGAGGGCCTGGCCTGAGAAGGTGGACATGCGCTTCACCCTGTGCCGCTTGCTGCCTGACGGCGACATCCGCATCATCACCTGCCACACCTTCACAGCCTGAGTCCACAACTAATGATGTGCTGTGTTGTACAACCCCATTACTGTAGGGCGTCAACATGCATTGTCACGTCATTGTATCAACGTGTAAAACAGTACTGCATTACAACCAATGATCATGGTTGATTGGCCGCGCGATCATGACCTGACACTGTCTGCAAGAGCAGAGAGGAAAATATCAGCGGCATACATCTCCTGTTTTGTCCCTGTTGGCAGTCAACAGGAGTTTATCCGACAGCTCTAGCATGCACACCTATGCTTCCCATTGAACTGAAGCAGACAAAATGATGCCATCTAAGTTGGGCTGCACAGCGTCAGCTAGCACAGCCTGAGCTAGTTCAGAAGGATGCTTGTGCGCACTCATTCAATCTGCCCTGAACTGTTCGGTCAGCCAAGCCTTTACCAAGTCAAACGACTAGAGTCAATATGCCAGGCCCTCTGAGTGAAGGACAAGTCACTACAGTGTCATATCACCTTTGTTCCGCATAGCATGGTTGTGCTTAGAAACAGCAGCATTGACTGTGGCTCAATGATGGATGACCAGCAAGTTCTGCAGAGCATGGCTGTCTAAAAAAACAAGCAGCATTGACCGCCGCTCAGTGATGGATGACCAGCAACATGCAGGTTGCCTTTGGACTAGCAGGCGACAGATCAGCAGTAGCCAGGAGCCAACCTGCAGCTGTTTGGCGATGGATTTGCCCTTGCTGGCAGACTTGGATAAGGAGTCACCCAGGAACCTCTGCACGTCTAGGAAGGACTTGTCCCTTTTGGCAGTGAAGGGGCTACCAGACCTCTGTGATGTGAAGGACGCCTTAATGGAGGAGGGCCCAGCGCCGGCATCGCTTGATGATGAAGACGCCTCTGGTGAATGGGACAGGGACGCAGCTCGGCTCAGGCTGGCCATGATGCGAGCTGTTGAGTCTGCCTCAGCTGCTGGCAGTGACGAAGACTTCTCCAGTCCTGCCTTTGGTGAGCCTGCGCATGCAAAGGGGGGCGTATAATCTTACTTTTGAGACGTTCACCAAAGGTTTGTACACAAGCTTATGCTTGCTCATTCTGCTCACGTGCTCTGAAGACTGCCTGAGAATGCTGGTAGTCATCAGGATCTCAAGTGTTAGCTGGCAAACATGAGGTTTCATAATACTTGCTGCAGTTTACCCTGCAAACGGATGTGCATTGTTGGAGGTGGGTGCTGTCAGTGTGCATGGCATTGTACGGGACCAACAATGCCAAGTCACCAAGACAGAACAACTGCAAGAACATTTTGCCAAAAATGATGTGGCTAGCTTCTGTTTCAGCTGCGGCAGGTGATGACAATGTTTCCGTGTTGTGTGACTCTTGGACATGGTTTGGTCAGATGTCATCAAACTGTGTTTGCTGTCAATGCAAGTTGGACAAGTCCTGTGGCATTGCTTCTGGCGCAGCATGCACATTGTAAGTATGTCCAGTGCAGCATATGCGGCGCAATAGTGAGAGACGGCTTGGTCATAGCTGTACTTCACCAGCAGTGAAGCATCATGGCGTGGTGATGAAATGCAAGAGCATCACAAGGGCATTTTGAGATGCTGTTAACCTAGCTCCATGCGGTCTTGCTCTCCCACGTCTGCTGCAGCTAGCGTTTCAGCAAAGCGTGCATGAGAACCAACAGCTGCTCTGGGAGTTGCCGCCTTTGGGGTCCCTGATGGGGCCAGTGGGCCCTCTTGAGCAGCCGCCTGGTGAGGGGTGCCCTTCTGGGCCAGCCCTGGCTGCTGAGGGGCTGTGTGAGGCTGCTTTGCAGGATGCTGTGGGTCTAAATTGCTTGCTGCTTGGGCTCTTTCTTCTGCCTCTGCTTGCTGGGCAGCTAGCTGCAGCTCTGCAGGACAGCACAGACTGACAGGAAGACTTGAGTAACACGTGTGCGCTGCTGATTGCCCAGTACTGTTTTGCAGGAGTCTTGTACAAACTGAGAGGCACATTGACTGCTGGCTGTGCACAACATTGGGAAAACTGCAGTATGCTTTTGCAACAAAGCAGATGCAGATGCAGAGTGATGCTGCTATGTACTTTGGTAGTGCAGCAGGTCGAGGCTGACAAGCTTCAAGTGCCTGGTACAAAAGCATGTTCTGCGGTGCACATGTCAGTCATCCACCATTTGTCCTTTTCGGATGTGCTCAATGCATGCAGCTTACCAGCACGTGCTCAATGTATGCAGCTTACCAGCACGTGCTCAATGTATGCAGCTTACCAGCACGCCGACCAAGGTACATGTCTTCCATCTCTTGGTCATCGTCCAAGATGTCCTCCAAGACTTGCTTCATTTTGCCAACCCTCGTTGACAGCCTATTGAGCATGGTTTTGCAGTCTTTGACCACATACAATGCTTTGCGCGACACCTATCCGGGCAAATTCTCATGGTGAGACAACCAGGGGGATGAGTCTGGCACAATGCAGTTGATAAAGATGGAAGACGTACAGGCACATACCCTGACTGTGAGTTTGTCCAGCGCTGGATGTGCCTTATGCTCCAGATCTGCACATTCAGTTTCAAGCAGCTTCATCCCTGCAGGCCGCAAAAGTATGTGGTTACAGGCAGTGTAGCAACTTGTCATGAATTTGCCTCTGTAGCAGAATAGCTGCCTCAGATTGCACATAGGTGCCTACCTCTGGCTAAGACAGCCTCCAATGCTCGCAGCTCATATGGTAGGCTTGTGTCCACATGCAGGTTGTGATCACTTGCAAAGGACAGCTTCTGTTCACTGACGCGCTGAACCAAATCCTTCACAAAGGGGCAGTCTGGGGTGGGGAAAGCAGGCTGTGATGGATGCTCTGCATCTGGCACACTGAGAACCAGGACCTCATCTTGACAGATGATCAGGCGCATGCTTTCTACATTCACCACCAGCGCTTTGTCCCTGATGAAGATCGCTGATGGATATGGCATGGGCACCTGCAAGTAGTGTGTAGTATCGTTTTTACACTGTGTCAGAGGACAGCCAGGTCATGTACTACGTTATCTATAAGTGCCTGATATGCTCTTGTTGCATGCAGATGGTGCCTTACCATAGGGTCCAAGATACGTAAGTCTCGGTAAGGTATGCCCAGAGTGTCAACCAAACTGTGCTTGTCTGCCTGTGCGGCACATAGGTGACCTTCACATACTGCTTTGCTGCTATTTGAGCCTCACTGTAGCACGGCGTCGCAGTGAGACAGTGCTTATCCTCTGATTCCACAAGTGAGGAGGGTCAACGTACCGATCAGTACAGATCACAAGCTGAGACTGACCGTGATATAGTTCAGCTTGCCGGCTTCGTTGACTCGCAACCATTTCCTTGGGTGTGTGGTACTGCCAAAGCGCTTGCGCCCCACACCTTCTATGCCTATGCCAAGCCCCACTGTGCTACCAGCTGTGACTGACACATTTAATAAGTCGCTAAATCCTACAGCACCTTTCACGGACAGCGCCGAGGGCCTGAGCATCTTGCAGACCGCTGGGCCAGCTCTGTACTCTTGGGCGAAGAGAGCATGTAAGTTGTAATCGCAAGCGAGGCTTGTGTGAGACTGCAAAATGGGCCACCAAATTCGCTGAATCGGCTAATATTGACATACACTCTGACTTACCAGCCAGATGCACTGTACGCTTATAGGAACGTCTCATTAGCTCACAAGCTTGGCAGAATGCATTATTTAAGTCACAAATTCTTCACCTGACAGGGTCATAAATGACGATGAAGACAGGCTTTGCCTCAACAGTTCACGCTGGGCCTAGTCTGGCAAAGTGAAACTCCAAAAGCAGACCAGCATTGAGCAGAAAAAGGGAAAGCTGAAATTAATCCAGCTGCAATTAACTGGTACTCTATTGAAAGATGACGTAGTCAAATTTTAGGTGCCTGCAAGCAACATGTCTACCAGCTGAAAATCAACACTCACTTACATATCTGTATCCTTGACCCTTACACTCACTACTGAACAGTCTGGACAGAAGCTCTGGACAGCATCACAGCTTACTGCTTTGCTGCTGTGCTTGCATTTGCGTTTGCTGAGCTTCCAGAAATGTTCTCATGACCTGAAGCTTCTCACCCTCCAATCTTGGTATCACATGCCCTGCAACAGGCACAAAAAGACAACTTCTTGCAGGTGGGCCACACACATAAAGTTATCGTCTGCCTATACTGCTTGGCTGCATCTGCTCATGCTGGCAAATGACTACCAGTACAGTACATATCCACAACATCAGTCCATCACAATGGAAAAACATGCAAACAGTATGCACCAGATTGAATGTGACGCTGCTATTAGAAAGCACATGCGGCTTGCAATATGACGCAAAATCCAGTTGAAGTACTCATGACGTCTCGTCTGCTTTCGACCAGTCACTCACCTCTGGGATGCCTGATAAGGATGGGATCTTGCCATTTAGTCAACTGGAACTCAGACCACTGCACTCACAGATCCAGTGTCATGTGCTAGTCTTAGTAAGCTATATTTCAGCTCAGTGCAGATACTCAGCACATGTGCGCAGACAACCATTGCCGACACACTTCATGTGTCACTTAGCCAGATATGTGAGACAATGCCATGTCATGTTAATGCATCTCAATCTCTGGGTGAGAATACTTATCACATAGATGTAGCTAGAGATAAGCAGCTCTGTGAGAAAGCAAGTCTATTTCCAAGTCAGACTGATTGGCTGGTGATGACCTACCTCCTTGACATAATCTTTGTCCCCAATGATGTGGACAGACGGCAGCGTGACCTTCTCTTTGTAGATATAGGACAGATTCCTATCTCTGATAAGAGCTCCAGCAAAGAATATGGCAAATTTCAGAGGAGCTGCACCCTGCAGTTGCAAACACACTGATTAACATGAGTGGTAGGTAAGTCTGCTTACTCATGAGGCTGAAAGGCTGCCCAATCGCCTTTGGGCAGATGCTTTGAGGCAGAACAGCAAGCTTCCTGCCAATGATTCTAAATCATGAACTTGCTGGATGAGACCATGCTCTTTGCCATACGCTGCTAAGTACTATGAAGCTGGTTGTGTATTGGCACCACATCTGTTGACATTGTGATATCAAGTGCTACAGAAGTGCCTGTACTCTCAGCATGTGACAGCATGCCAAGCGCTATTGAGTAGGCGATCCAAGACAGTGTGGCAATGTTTCTGCCAGTCAGCAAGAGACACCACTCATATGAATAGAATGTGGGGCTTGTCAGTAACTCCAACATGGTACAAGCTGGCTGCTCAAAGCCTTGATAGCTAACCGACAGAATGTGTAGCTTGGCAAGGGAAGCACATCAACAAAAAATGCTTTGACAATTTGTGGATGGCTCACCTGAAGCATGACACCCAGTCTTTGTAGAGCAGCAACTGTGGATGCACAGGCGCCTCCCTGAAGCAACATGGTGTGTTAGCTTCATAAGTTGCGACAGCATGAGTAAGGATGAACCACCAGTAATAATGGGTAGCATTCATTGCGATGCATATGTTGTGGTTTGCCATGACGTCATGACTGATGTCTGTTTGCATCGGCTCGTCCCACCATCGGTGGCAGAGCAAGAAAGAAATAATTCTTGTCTGACATTGTCTAAATGTATGTGTACCTGTGAGAAGCCCATGATGCCATCAAAAGGTCCCTGTTCCTGCACTACCTTCTCCAGAAACTCCTTGGATGTGTCCCAACCTCTGTATGTCACTCGGTCTCGCTCCTCATCCTACAGCTTTTTGACTGTGCCCTCGGCATGGCAGTGCTTGTCAACATAGTTTGTGATGCATAGCTTGATTTCCATGAAGAGCAAAACAACCAGCAGGGCCTGTGTTATGTTTACCTTCTCAGCATTCCACCACTCGTAGTATGGTCCATCAAAGTATGGCTTCACATCTTCAGGGATGGGGCCACTTGCTACATTGGGGGCATTCACATACACCTATGTTCATAAGAGTAAATCTGTACGCAGTACTGCAGTGCACAGTGTGCTTGTATAAATGCTTACTATGTCCAGTAGATCTTGCAGAGCTTTGTCCAAACCAGCACGATTCATCTGCAGAAGCACAAGGCGTCAAATGTAGGTCAGTTGTGCAGGTCAGTCAAGTAGCGAAACATTCCAGCTGCGAGCGTTTCATATTCTCTACAAGCACAGTAAGATTGCGAGGGCAACGGAGTACCAAACCTGCAAAGCAAACGTCTTGCCGCTAGTCCGAAAGCTATGCAACGCCAGAACTCGGAGCTTGCGTGTCATCGCGCCTGAGGTGGTAATGTTTGCAGGAGAGGACTGCGCTAAACTAAGTGTAGATCGGCCGCCTGAGCGAATGGCGACCGTTGACATACAATTGCAAGATTGTGCGAAACCTTACAGTCTGAAGACGCTTGCAGTATCGTCGCAACGACGCTCAAGAACTGCTAAGCTGAGCTGGAGGGATGACACTAACATTGACTAATATGTGACATCCGTTTGATTGCATGTTAAAATTGCAACACTGAAGCCTCAGCTAGCACTGCCTGAAGATCTCTGCTCAATTGTGTGTTACATGAACTCAACCTTGATCACACTGCCCTACACATCCACTGCATGCAGACATCGAAAAAGGTAGCCAAAAGAGCTTTCCACTACATGAAGGTTAAACGATGTTTAATGGAAAGTGGTGTACCTGTTACACACGAATCCTCGACTCACCCAAATCGTCGATCTGGGTACTCATTTTACCCAAATCGTCGATCTGGGTGAACGTCCAAGCGAATGAGCGATCCGGGTAATCTAGGTACACAGATCGACGATCTGTGTGTCATAGCAAACATATCATCGATGAAGGCGATAAAAGGCTTCTGCAAAGCCCCTTTGTGGCAATCTCAGGTGTAACGCTATTGTGGTTGCAACAAGTGAGGCTTGGCATGTGATAACATGTGGACGTGCCGTGATGAAATCGGTATGCATCACTTACGATCAAATATTCCCTTCCTTCAGCATGCTAGCATGCTTATTGGCTGACATTCATGCTGCTGCACGACTTGCAAAAGCAATTTCACCTAATTTCGGCCATGAACCTTGCCCGTGGAATTCTAAAAATGGAATCCTAAAGTTGTAATCCTGCTGCAAAAGCGAGACAAGCTGCTGGGAGACGCTTGACTACATACTCGAAGGCATCAACTCAGGTACATCGCTGCTGAGCTCCTCTTTGACACTGCAAGGGGCTGTACATGCAGGCACCAGCCGTGTATCAGTGACTGTGTATTGACGTGCAGCTGACAATGAAGCATGTAGGTGGCTTGCCTGTTGATTTAGACCCATGTCTCATGCATAACAAAAAGCGTTTGCTGCAGGGGACCCTAATTTTCTGATGTCCCCATGCAAGCACAGCGGTGCAGCAACAACAGGAAAGGGCAGGAGTGCTTCAACTAGAAGGCACAGAGCATTGTGCCTATCAAGAAGGCACGCACAGGCCGCCCTGCCACAAGAGGTGCTGTAGCTGCTAGATGCTCTCCAGATGTGAACATCAGCTCCTCAGGTATATTACGCTTATTGTGACCCGATATGTCTTTGACACTGAACATTAGACATGCTTTGTCTACCTACTGGTTGCAAAGCCGAGTTTCATACTATGCCTACAGATGATCACATTCATGAAATGCAGTCTTTGCCTCATTCAGATGCAGCTTTCAAATCTGTATGTAGCGCCGGAAGTTATGCCAGTAGACAATGCTGCACCTGTTCAGTAGAGCTTGCCACATCAGCTTACTGTCTGACGTCTTGTGGGTTGGTTAATTGCAGAGTCAGGGGAAGAAGCGCTGTCACCTGACACTGCAGCTGCTGCAAAAATCTTGCTCAGCTCAGATTACAGCAAGGGATGCACACTCTAACGCCAACGAGGACGATAATTACCACAGCAGTGATAACTCAGATGATCGGCGATTTGGGTGAAATGAGTACCCAGATCGACGATTTGGGTGAATCAAGGATTCGTGTGTAACATACCAAGCAGCGACTCAATGACCTACAAAAGACTTTGCATGACAAAACGAAAGCTGGCGGACAGCAAGAACCAAAACACTGTTGTCACCATCGGGCCTGCACTGCGATTATCATTGCCTAGACTTGAGGAAGCTTAGCAACCCTTCACACTTTGCAAGCACAGCAGGAAAATCTTGATTGCAATGTTGAATGTCTTGCACAAGCCGGAGCGCCTTGTTGAAAGACTGATTTGCTTCATCTTCTCTTCCTAGAGCCTGCACAATCACATGGAAACACTGTCAAGACCTGTGTTGCAAATCAAACAATCTATAGTCACAGCTCATTTGCACAGTACATGAATAATGTACAGACTGTATTGCACAGCACCAACGTACTTGGCGTAGCCATGCCACACCCAGGTGTTCAGCATCGTCGACACTACAAATAAATACTGATTGTTGACAGCTGCTGCAGTATGCTTTACGCAAAAGCAGTGAACTTTTAGATTGAGGGTGTGTTGTTGTCACTGCTGATTGCTGCCGATGCAGCTGTTACAGCAGTGCTCAACAGTCGGCAAGTTTTGCCTGCGTGCGACTGAATACCTATCAGCACTGTGTCATAGACTGCTGACAACAGAAAGGCCGTACCTGACAGGCATCTGCAACTTTGATAGTGGACACAGCAACATCCAATTGTTCACTGGGGCCAGCAAGCTGGCTACCCTGCACAGCTTGTTCTCTGATACACAGGCTTTGTTTGTACCAGTTCACAGCAGCTTCCACATTGCCCAACCCATATTCCAAGTCACCCAGCTTGTTGTATGACACCGACAGTGGATGCTTGACCTGCACGGACACACGAATCCATCATAGGGACCCAAAACAGGCCGCACACAATTAAATACCTCACTGTCACAAGCAGCGTACTCCCACAAGGATAACGGCAGATTGGGCACTGTCAACCATGGATGTGATGCAACACATACAATGCAAAGTGCATGCAATGCATCACTCTGGCAGCATAACATTCCTCACAACGCCAGCAGTCCACAGAGCACCTGCCCCATTGACATCTTACCTCAGCATCATTTGACTGACATGCCTTCAGGTGCTGTACACTTTCTTCATAGCAGGCCTTTGCTTGTTCAGACTGTTCCAACTGCCGATGGCAGTCTCCCTGAGAACCACAGACCGCGCCCAGCTGACTGCACAGGGGGACTGTGTGCCCTTCCCTTTCAACCTGCTTCAGAAGCTCTGCCTTGCACAAGCCAAGCCTGTAATTCAGGGAACTAATTTGATAATGCTATTTTCTTTCTTTCTATGCCATTCTACAATGGCATAAGTGTCAAACACGATGCAGGCTATGATGTCAGAGTGATGTTGACAGTCACACCGATGGATGCACAATATTACCAGCACCACTAAGCAGCTGCATGCCCAGGCTGTGTATCTGAGCTGCATGTGCAGTCATTCCTGTCTCGAGTCAGCTGAACAAGTACCAAATAGCTGAATTACGCAACTATTGTGGCAGGCAGTCATTGTGGCTGTGTGACAGCAGCTTGTGTTCTGACCTGTCGATGGCTGCTGGGTGATTTCCCCCAGCAGCAGATCTGACTGCCAACTGAAGCAGAAAGGCACTCCTGCTTTGGCTAGTGGCTTCACCAACCTGCATGCACATGTTTGTCAGTGATACTGAACATGCAGGGGTGTTGCATTGTGTTGCGCATGCATGTCACAACATTCCAGCATAGGGAAATACATGAATGACTGCAGCACAGCACCACACCTTGACATCATTTTTGGCTTTGCCTATGTCGAATAGGTTTTGGGTCCCAGCGTGGGCATTAATGTATGTATCCACCATCCCTGCATAGAGGCAGTCACCCAGAAGCAGCATACAAGGCATGGTATGAATAACGCATAGGTTGTAACTGGCACTACCCACACACAACAAAGTGCACAGCAGGTACCTTGCAATTCGGTGGCAGCAATTCTGCTGGTGATGTCCGCTCCACAAAGCGGACAGTCTGAGAAGTTGGCAACACAGTATCTGCAGTACTTGCAGCTGCAGCTGAGCTGTACACAGTCATATAGCAATGACTTGCATATGACACAGTGAAGCTGGGTCATTCTGGGTCCCTCAGATGCTGTGAACCCCATGGGACATTGCGCGGGAGCCGGACTGCCTTCAGCGTCATCCAGGCGAGCATGCGCTGCGCCAGGCTGAGGACCTTGTCCCATAGGACACACAGCTGTAGGTGGAGCATCTTGCACAGGTTCTGAAGCAGCGTAGCCAAGAGGGCAGCCGTTGAGAGCGGCTACTGCCTCGGACGACTGCAGAGTTTCATCAGATTGTAGATCTGCCCGCTGTCCGTCTGCTGCTTTGTCCGCTGTGTTTTGGGTCGTAGTAACCCGCACTTGACCGTGATTGAAGGGACACTTGCCGGCATGTGCGATTGTGGGCTGCTTGTCAGTGACAACATGGCTCACAGGACATTCCATGCTAGATCAGTATTCACTCTGAAGGTAGAACCTCACGGTTTCAGAGCCCGCGCAGCAATCAGATCACACCAAGCAGGATGACAGGTGTACTCACGTGAGTCATGTGATCTCACGTAAGTTAGGGCGATTGGCTGACGTGACCTCTCAGCCGCCCTACTGACTGCCAAGAAGCTTCGAAGACGAACCGGCAAGTCTGTCAGTCATTGCAAATCGATCACCTGAACCAGCGTCACGGGGTTGTTCATACCTTGATCGTCGTTACATACGATACCTGCTGAGAACATAGCCATTCTTGCATTTCTGCTCTGACGTCAACACTTTCGGCTTTATTGGCCGTTGACCTGCCGCGACTAAACCGATCTGAGGCTCGCTTGCCGGTGACTTGAAGCTCCTGCTCACCTCAGAGCGGATTGTGTACAAAGCGTGTTGCAAAAAGGAAAGCTGGCTCCGTTCACTGTGCGTCTTGCACAAAGCTGACCTTGGAATTGCTGTGCGACCATGGGGAGCATGGGGAAGCGCTTACAACAATACAAGCAGAAAGCGCGTGGCAGACAGTCACTGGTATTCGCGTTCGATATAGTGCCGTACTCTGTTGGTATGTTCTTTATGCTCACACCATGATCCTGCTCAAGTGCTCCATGTTGGTACCCATGCGCACGTGGCTGACACTTCCTGTGCTGTTGCAGAGGACGTACCTACACAGGTTGGCCAAGTTTCTTTTGTGCTGGAACGTGGCTCCAAGGTGCAATACACTGATGCAGCAACAGTAGATACAGAGAGAAGAGCTTACTGGCACCAAGTGCTCAAGCTGGTGCGTGGACCACTCATGACCGCCTGCTGGCCTGGTTATTTTCTCAGTCTGCCTATCTCACAACTGACCTTGTCCTGTGCAGACAGCTACCATGGCCAAGGATTCCAACAAGATCTTGCCCAAGGAGTATGTTCTCAAAGTGCAGTCGGTGAAGTCGAGTGACATTCGTGGGAAGCGTAACACCTTTGGCAAGGCTGTAGTAAACTTGACAGAGTACTGCACACTTGAGCCCACGGCTGGCAGAGATGTTTCAGTGCAACTGAAGTGAGACTCCTTGCTGCAATACCCCTTGCAGCACTTGCACCTTCATTCCCTCTTGACACTGCACATTGTTCGGCCTGTCTCTTTCCTCCTCAGCATGACCTGCTTTGCAAATGGTGTATGCATCAGCTACTCAACTCCAGCCATTAGTTGTCAAGCATGGCACAAGCATTCAGCTTATACAGTCTCTGCTCATGTAGTATACTGCAAACGCTGGAATGCCTGCTGAGCTCTGCTTTTGACATCTGACACATGTGAGTTGTCATGTGACCATGGCGCGCTCAGTCTCAATTTTGCCACCTTGACTACCAGGTTGTTGTTGCAATCATCATACCCTTATCAATGGACCCATTGGACTCAGACTACACAGAGCTGCAGAGTTTGCTGGGGTCATCCCCGTACCTGCTGGGGTCACCCCATACCTGCTGGGGCAAAGGCAGTGCCTGCTGGGGTCTGATGCTGCACGCTACATTCTCGAACTACCAGCAGCAATCGTTTTACATAGTTTTGAGTATGACAAACTGGTCGCGTTGCTTGTGATGCAGGCCATACGGCACTGTGCGCCTCAACATCAAGGCCACCTGGATCCAGAATGCCAGCCCTCAGCAAGACGCTCTCACGGATCTCAGCTACATGTCATCCCTGGGACAGCAGTCTATGAACTCCAGTGGCCTTGGCTCAGATATTGTTGACCAGGTACTTTCACACAAGTCCTGCATGAACTCGTGCTTTGTTCGTCGCCTTCAGATACAGCAGTGGTACTCGTGACAGGTCTAGGGCCTGCTGTGGGATATAGAAAAAGCCGCCCTGTGCATTTTTCATATAGTCAGTTGTGATCTAGACCTGATCAGATGAGGCATATCTGCATACTCATGCTTTCAGTGCTTCCTGATCCATCGTCTGGTTTTAGCAGACAGCTGCCAAGCACAAGCCTCACATCATCTTCAGACCACAACTGAAGCTGACTGTTGAGGGAACCCTGGTCGTCCTTCATCATGACAAGTCATTGTCTTTGAGTGTGATATTCACAACTATAGCCCAAGGTTGAGGCAACCCTGGTCATCATTCATCATGACAATTTGACATCTCTGACTGTGAGACGGTGGGGTCTGCCTGCAGGACTTAGAAGGTTTTGATGATGATGGCCGTCAGAGGACCCCAATATCAGAACCAGCATCAAGGCAGCAGTCCCCTTTCAAGCAGCGCCGCAGCTCAGGAGCCCTGGGCCCAGGGCCCCTTGGCAGCGGTCCCCCAGCTCAGTCCAATGACACAAACGGCACGGCTGCAGGTAGTGCACTGACAGCAGGCTAGAGGTTGTTGCGTATGCAATGGTTGAATGTGTTGGCATGATGTCGGCATGATGGCGGCATTTACAACTGTTGTATAGGCTATCTGCTGCAACCATGCACAAGTTGTATAGAAAGTCTTGGTGTTGTCAGGTGGGCCGCAAGCATGCACTGCCCAACATGCAGTCACTGTCTGTATGTCTGTGATGTGTGTGCAGCCGCACTTGGGCCAAGGAACAGTGCTGCTGTATCACCTGCAAGCAGGTGCTGGACAAGTTTGCACATCTGTCTGCACATCCATGTATCAAGTGCAGGGCATAGGCGCATTCCTGCTGCTTCGCCCTCGCTGCAGCCTGCAGCCACTGCCCCGCAGCTCTGCAACCCCCAGCAGCAGCCAGCACAACCCACCACCTCACCTTTCCAAGCAGCTGCTATGGCCCGGGCAGGCTCAACAACCCTAGAGTCCCGCAGCCGTCAGGGTTCTGGAGCCCTACAGACTGCAGGCAGCCGTGGGGGTGGGTCTGGTACGTTGTCTGTGGGGAGGCAGGCGTCAGGGGGGGTGCAGGGTGCAGGGAGGCAGGGGTCCGGGGCCGTCGAGTCTGGCCCCCATCAGATGCCCTCCGAGGAGCAGGATGTCTTTCTGACTCCTGACCTGCCTGCACGAGCAGTCAAGAAGTGAGTGGTGTGACAGTTGTGATGCAGAGCTTGTCTTACTTCATCATGGTTGCAGAGGCCATGGTCAACAGGCTCTCTGAACCCCTGCATGTAACACATGCTATCTAAGAACAGTCACATGCATGTTTGTTTCAGGACTCTGTCGTGTCCTGTACAACTTGGGACATAGGTAGTTTAGAATGCTCTACATGCAATACGCAGTACCTGTGAACATTGGCAAACCTGCTGAGTATTGGGATGAGACATCAGTCAGCTTTATTTGGCCACGAGTAGGGTTATAACGCTGCATCAGCAAGCAGTTGGGGTTGTCAATCACACCGAGAAGGACTTGTACAAGAAGTGGGTCTTTATACAAGCATTGGCATCTCGACGCTCGGTGCACCATAGTTTTGAGTGTTGATGGCAATGTTGAATGTCGAGTCTTGAAAATGTGAGTGTTGATGGCAATATCAAGTTTTGGAAGTACGAGTGTAGATGGCAGCGTTGTGTATTGCGTATTCCAAGTCCGAGTGAAGATGGAGTGGTGTGTGTTACAACACTTGAGTACAGCGCAACCATCATGCAATCCGGCCATGGCTGCTTACTTGAGCGATGGCCAACCGATGGCATCAAGGGCTACAAAGGCATGCCTTGCAAGCACAGGGCATACAGCTATGCAGGTCATAGATGCAAATCATAGTCAACAAGTTCAGTGCAAAAGCATGCCAGACGCCGGAACATATGAAAGAGTGCCTCTCTGGCCAAGTAATGTGCATGTGACTGTCAGGCCGCCAAGTTCAGCATCATTGTCATCGAATTTGCCTGTATGTGTGTGCAGGAATGTGAACAGACACAAACGTAGTCAAAGCAGCCCTTTGAACCTGCCAGTGGACATTCCTGAGGCGTCCAGTGGAGATGAAGAAGCGGTGGGCTCCCCCGGTGCTCGGGCTCGTGAGCATGACAGCCTCATCACAGAGGTCAGTCATTCGCCCTGTCAGCCCTTGGGTGCAACTCAGTGTTAGATGTTGGCGCACAGCACTGGGTTTCATACACATCTAGTAGGTAGCTAGCAAAAACGGCTAGTACACCTATAATTATTTTCGTTAGTCTGTCCAGTTTACTGTTCAGCCGTGCCTGTCGGTCTTGCACCATTTATGCGTTCAGGTGGTCAAGATCAACAGCCATGTTGCACAAATGTTTTGAGCTGCAGGGGTCTCTCTTGTGCCATTAGTGGTCCTTGTCTTGCAGAATATGAACCTCAAACAATTCCAGATTAGAGGGGTTCGATCATGTTGAAATCGTGTCGGTAAAGTAGAAGCTATAGTAGACAATTGTCAACATCACCTTCCTCACAGCACTCAGGTCACCTCAGGACCCACATCCTACCAAGCATGCATTCAGGCGCACTTCTCACTCATGTTTTAGGTGACGGCACAGCGTGTGCAGTCATGAAGCAAATGGCACATGTACATAAACTTGCCGGTAGCATAGTGCTCAATTGGTTCCGTCAGGCAGCCATGCACATCAGGGGCTCCTGCCACTGCCTGGGGATGCATCCAGCTATCCCACAAATGTGTCACACAGATCAAGGCAAACAAGCGTTGCCTCATAGGCGCAAAGTCCTGGACACGGATGCACAGCAACAGCAGAGACATGCCCACAATGGGCACCACATTCCTTCACGTGTGGACTCTCATCTGCTTTCACAATAGGAAAGAGCCCTTAGTAGCTCCCTAAGTAGCTCACACAGGGCGCTACTTAGGGCTGTATGTCCCTGAACCTAGGACAAGACCTGTGTGGAATGAATGAATGAATGAATGAATGTTAATTGCTTTTGCAGAGCTTTGCAACCCTGCTGTCGTCAGATGATGATGATGAGAAGAAGGGGATAGTAGCGAGTGCCAAGCGGTGGTGGGGTACAGGAGGAGGTGCTGCTGCTGCTGCTGCTGTCAAACAGCCTCCCAGGTGACTTCAATTCAGCTTTGTCATAATGTGTGGCGGGTGAACTCAGCGCAGATGAGCCACAATGCATGACAGCAGCAGATTGCTACACCAAATTGCTGCAAGCTGCATTATTGGTGAACCTTTTGTGCGTACAGCACTTTTTTAAACGATGATTATGACATTGCATAAAATGATGGGATGTGGCAGTATGGGTGTAAGTCAGAAAGCAGCTTCTCATTTAAGCCGCGGGTAAAGCTTGCTTTCCCGGATCTTTCACTTTATCACAAGACTGACGCATTTTTAGTCTTCTCACCACATTTTGCAATCCTCTGCAATGCAAATGACACAGTCTCTGAAGCCTGTGCTGTGCAGCAGTCGCCATGTGCGTACAACCAGGCAATGGCAACAAGCTCGCTGCCAGGTCTTGGTCGCAGTTTTGATTTTGAAGTGCATGAATGGCTGCAGGCCTGACCCCAATGAGAGCCCCTTTGGTAGGCCAGACCCCGCCCTGCAGTCCGCCACCAACCTCATCCAGTCCTCTGACCAAGACTATGAGGCTGTCATGAAGTAAGCAACAGCTCAGGCAGACATGCACAGCAACTTTCTCTGTCGTACCTTCCCTCTCACAAGTGCTGTTAGTACAAGACCTAAGACAACTCCTCAGCTGCTGGGCCATCGCCTTTTTGTGATCATTGTCTGATGCCAAGTCCTTGTGACATCATACAGCGTCAAATCCATGAATTGCCTTCAGTGGGGAGTGTCTCCTATGTACCTATGCTTTTGCACGGCTATTCTGCTAAATAACAATTGCAGGCACTCATTGACATGGCCTGCAATGCATCAGCAGGCAAAAATCCCCCTTTCACATGGCCTTCTCATATAGCTCGTTGAAGTTCAATCATTGTTCAGCCTTGTTACATTATGCATAAGCATGGTCTAAAGAGTGACAAAGCTCAAACCATGAACAAACAATACAGATGGGGGTGACTATTGTGTTTGCAGGGAGACAGATGTACAGGCTCTGCAGCAGAGGTGCAGGCAGCTGCTCAGACAGAGGGACGCTGACAGGCTAGCTCGCAGGCAGGACCTGCATCGCCAAGAGCGTCTGCAGGCCCAGATATACAGCCTAGGTGTGTCTTTTGCTGCAGACTGTCTCGACACAACATGCTCAGTTTGTTGCACAGCACTTGATGCAGCAGGGCGCATAACAGCAGCAGCTTTGCAGAGCTCCCAGCAAAGTCTATTGATACAACACTTTTGATGTTAGTCATTGATTGTATTGATGTTAGTCATTTGTTAAGGCAATGAGCATAATGGCAGCAAGGCTGGCTCTGTCAGAAGGTACCTCATGCAGCTGCAGCATGATAAAGGTGCGTGACATGACCAATGCAATAATACAATAAACAATACAGAACACAGTTCATGCAAGGCGAGCCACCAGCCTGTCTTGCAGCGTTTGCGTGTGAAACTGCCCTATGGCCCAAACCTTTAACTGTGCGCATGTTGTGCAGGGCGGGCAAAGGGCATGATGGCTGAGAGGCTGGCCGTGTCAGAGGGCAAGCTCATGAAGCTGCACCATGATGAAGTCA
>JAABUO010001732.1_pt1 | contig 27742 bp, 46 predicted proteins | sample 5559291 | NCBI WGS metagenome assembly JAABUO01 (sample SAMN10711878, study PRJNA513372) | rock metagenome | isolation source: Antarctica rocks | place: Antarctica: Victoria Land, Finger Mt sud | reverse complement strand
TTGACGGCAATCTTCCTGTCATGCTGGTGGCGCTTGAACTTCTTGTGCCCAAACTTCTTGATGATCTTCGGCTTGCTCAGCGGCTGCACCATCCTGGCCCCAGCCGCTCTGCGACACAGCCCAACGTCAGGTGCTGTTGCTAGCCTTTGTGCAAGCAGACCAGGTACTGAAAGAAGCTGCGAGGCTCGCACCTGTGCCCTCCCAGTCGCCTCCTCTGCTGCTGCCAAGCGCAAGCCGCCGCAAGGGAGGCAGCCCCTGTTAGGGCTGGTCAAGCCCTGGACCGCCGTTGCCGCAGCTGATGAGAGAAAGTGGGCTTCACAAAACAATATGCAGGGGCTATTACAGCGGGTCGTGGGCGTCAGGCCGCTCCCTGTGCTAGCTACTGTGCAGCCGTTTGTGGCCGGTCTCCACAGACGCATCCCGCCCCGGCCACATCGCCAGATGTCTGTGTCTGCGCAAGGTGAGTCTGGGAGCAATGAAGTTGGTCTGATTGCTCTGCACCGTGTGAGTCATGCCAATGACCCCAATGCTGCCCTCGCAATGCTGCCCTCACTTGAGCATCGTGGCTGAGGGCGCATCGTTCGCGTTGCGTAGGGAGGCAGGTGGTGAGCACAGACAAGGCGCCAGGCGCTGTGGGGCCCTACTCGCAGGCCATCAAGGTCGGCGGTCTGGTCTTTGTGTCAGGCCAGCTCGGCTTCATACCTGGGGTGCGGAAAGCCTGTGCTTTTTCTCCCCTTACAGCACGCTGAAACGAGCAGGCCCACAAGAGAGGGGCCTTGCAGCTGCTCGCTGCAGCCACCGCACCGCTTGCGCCGCGGGCTTGTTGCCCACAGCACCTGTCTCCTTGGGCTGTCTCCACAGTAAACACAGTTGGCAGGCGCAACGAGCCGGGGCCGGTGTGCGCGCAGACGAAGGAGTTTGCGGCGGAGGACGTGGAGGGCCAGGCGGAGCAGGTCATGCTCAACCTGGGCGCAGTCCTGGAGGCCGCGGGCTCCTCCTTCGGCAAGGCGCGCGCACGCGCGCAGCCCCGCTCGCTGTTGCAGCGCGACCTCGAGCGCGAGCTGCGCCGCCGAAGGCGGGCGCTCGCGCAGGTCGCAAAGACGACCGTGCTCCTGGCAAGCATGGACGATTTCGCCAAGGTCAACGCTGTATATAGTGCGCCGCGCTGTCTTCCAGATGTGCTCGCATTTTGCGAGACCCTTTCATTTGCACCTTTTTTATGCGCATGTTGCCATCCCCATGTGCATCCAGCAGGCTCCATTCCTGAGGTCAGCCTGCTGGAGCAATAAACCTTCAGGCAGCAGCGGCACCTGCACCTGCTCTGACTCTGCACGGCGATAAGTCAGTATCCGTTGACGCGATATATATGCTGTGCCTGCGCAGGCCGCTACTTTCCAGAGGCCCCGCCGGCGCGCGCATGCTACGCAGTGAAGACACTGCCAGCGAATGCACTGGTAGAGATAGAGGCGATTGCTGAAGCTGCATGAGCACGCCATGTATATGAAGCATCTTCCGTCCATGAAGCGCTGGCGGTTCCTTACTTCACAATGTCACACCTAACAATCCGGGGTTCAAGCAAGTCTAACCGTTCCGGAGAAACATGCGTTGCAACCTGCACAGCTCGAGATGAGTTCCACAGACGCTAAGTCTCGCTCACGCAGTCACTCTCGGTTGCTCACGCCGCACACATGTGCAAATGCTCTGTACAAACTACTTGGCCGTGAGGGGCAAAGCCACTCCTAAGGGCAACCAGCTGGGACAGTCCGCACTCCGCATACGCTTCCAGGTCGAGACAGCTCTTGCCCACAGGCGAGCGGGTGGTGACAGTCGGCGACAAACCGGTCCTGCCGGAGTTGGCGAGCTCATGGGCATGAGCCCACGGCCCCTGTTCCCTCTGGCACGGGCAGCCAGGTGGCAGCCTGGCGCCGGGCGCTCCCGCTCACAGGCAGGCGGAGCAGAGCCACTCGGTGGCGGCCGCGAGGTCGTCGCCAGTCTCCGCGAGCGCCTCGCGCGCTTTGGAAGCGGGGAAGCCCATGGCCTGCATGCCGTGCCGCTCTGTTTTATATCGTGTCGCACTCACACCTGGGCTTAAGCGCAAGCGAACATGCGTGAAAGCACCCTCCAGCTGTTGCCAGGCGCCTGGCGCCCCATGTAAGCTTGCGCTGAGGCGCTCAACGTGAGGACAATCCGGTGTGAATACTACCTCCCCGTTCGCATACCAACCGCTCGCATACAGCGCTTGACAGGCTGTGATTTGCTTATCGCCAAGTCACAACGGGTGCCGTGTCACCTCCAGCTGTGCTATGTCCGCCGCCCGTGCCGCCGCCTCTGCCGCGCAAGCAACAGGAGCCCGAGGGCTCGCAGCCGGTGCCGCGGCCGCAGGCGCCGCGCCGACAGGCACCGCGGCGGCGCGCTTGCTGCGGCTGCGCTTCGGCGGCGCCCTGGACAGCCCCGCGCACAGATATGGGCCCCTGACCATGTCTTTGGCGGCATCCGCCTCTTCCACATGCTCTGCGTTCGCAGCCGCCCAGGCCAATGTGGGCCTTGGCAAGCTGCATTGTGCGCACTCACACGCATCAGCAGGGCTGCAGCAAGGGGCGCGCACTCATCGTCGGACGGGCTGCTGTTCCGCTTTGCCGCCGCCCTGGCCTTGGCAGCCGCCCTGGGCGGGCTGGGCTTGGCTTTGGGCGCTGCGCGCGCCCTCTTCGCCGCCTTGTCCAGCTCCTGGACGGCGTCCCACAGCTTGGCCGAATATGACGCGCCCCCCTCTCTACAAGCCAGTCATGGTATGGACTGGTGGAGGGCCAGACAGGCTGGATGCGACATGCGCCGCAGGTCTTTACATACATGAGCAGGACACCGGTACAAAGAGCTCCGGGGTGGCGCGCGGGGTGGCCGCACCGGTCCCCGCTCTGCTGCGCCGTCGGCTGCACCCCGATCCGTGTTGGGTGCGGCTGCCTGCCGCACCGACAGCGCACTTCGGCATGAATCCCTCTATTGCAGGCGTGTGCCTTGCATGCATGAGCTTTGCAACGCCGTAGTGAGCACACCTCTCTGAGGACTTTACCCCGCAAAAACCTGCGAGTATCGGGTGGCTAGTTTCTCAAGCAAACTGTGGACCTACCCAAGTCATTGCATGGCTTTTGAGGGGGCGATGTGGAGCGATGGGTTTTGCAACGCAGGCAGGACCGCAGACACGCATACATCAGGGCCATGCTGAAGGCGGCGGGGCACGGGCAGGCGAGCGGCAGATGCGAGCGGCGGGGCGCGCGCACCGCACGCTCGCGCACGCCCTGCTCGGCGGCCAGCGCGGCCGCGAGCGCGCGCAGCTTGGCGCGCAGGCGCCGCAGCAGCGCCAGCTTGGCCTCGCGCGGCAGCTCGTCCAGCGCCGCCTCTGCGCAGCAGGCGCGCACAGGGCGATGAGGTTGGACGCAAGGATGGGCAGATTGTGGGGGGGTTTCTTATCGTAGTATGCTCAATTTCAATTGGCTTGTGACCGCCCAATCTGTACACTGCAGATGCATGGTGGTGCACAGACAGAAGCTTCATGAGCAGACTTCATGTTTCAATGCACTCCTCGAGTGCAACAGTGTAAGAATCAGCCTACGTAGCAAAGGGCCCTTGCAGGCGGGGCGGCGCCAGCGCACTGCCGCTGCTTAGGTGCATTGGCCAGCGCGATCCTGACCCAGACAGACTCTGCTGAGATGCGCCATGCCAGCAGTACGGAACACGCACTAAGCGGCAGCGCGCGGAGTGCGCCGCGCTGCTGCAGCTGACCTGGCATGCGGCGCACGCGCGCTTAACCAGGTAGATGCAGGGCGCTCACCGAGCAGGTCGGCGAGCGGCGGGCGCGCGGCTTCGCCGGCGCCGCCTCGCTCGGGCGGCGCGGCGGCCGCGGCGGCCGCCGCGGCCTCCTTCAGCCGCGCCAGGGCAGCGTCCACCTCCGCCAGCGCCTTGGCGTGCAGCCCGTACGCCGCGCGCGCCTCGCGCCGCTCCTCCTCCCGCTTACCCTTGTCCTGGTTTGCTGCGGGTCCAAAAAAAAAAGTTATCATATCAGACCGCATGGGGTGTTGTGGCCCCGTGCACATGAGTGACACCTGCCACACGAGGCACTCAGGAGCTAGCAGGCTCCGCCGTCATAACCACCCCGGACGGGAAGCAGCGGGGGCGTGGGGGGGCCCGCGCACAGCCTGTCCGGATGATGAGGCCCGACTTGCGCTGCACGTCCACCTTCCGCAGGTTGTCGGCGCGGATGCGGTCAATGTCGACCTTCAGGCCGGTGACCGCTGAGCGCGACACACAACCACATCACATCCAGGCCCGAGCGCCAAGTGCCGGACAGGCGAGTTACGTCCTTCAACGACATCCTGCCCAGCCGAGCATACTCCATTGCTGCAACCACCGGCTCTGACTTGTTTTTGACTACTATGGTAATACGTGAAGCGTATTCATGCACTCAGTGGTGCCAATGTATGTATACTGGGTCTCAGCGTATGCACCCGACCATGCGCATCTGCTTGCCCACAGCAGGCAGGGCGGTCAAGTTGAGCACAGCCGGCAGATAATCAAGGCATCAAGAGCCAGCGCAAACTTTCGGCCAGGGCCAAGCGGAGTGCGGCTGGGGACGCGCACCTGCAAGCGAGCGGCACAGCTATAGCACACAGCGGGGCCGGGCTGGGCGCAGCCAGGCACGCACCCGCAAGCGACTGCTGCCCCAGCAGGCGCTGCGTCTGGCCGCTGAGCTGCTGGTCGTTCTTGCCCGGCAGGAGGCGCGTCTCCTCGATCAGGCGGTACTTCCCCACGCCGAACTTCATCAGCAGCAGCTTCAGGATGTTGGCCTCCTCCTTGGTCCAGCCCGGCGATGGCGTATAGTTCCACCTGCACCATGCGACACGTCAGGCTGCAGGCCATGGTGGCTGCGAGGGCGTGCTGCGCAAGTAGGAACACGCACAGCGAGGCGGCGTCGCCCAGCCTGGGACCCCGCTTGTCCTCCGCGTTGGCAGCCATTGCCGCTGCGCCGCAGAGTGCAGCAGAGGCGTCAGCCAGCCACACAGAGAGCGCGCGGCTGACGAGCGTGCTCGCGCAACTTGCCAGGTGCGCTTGATTTTGAGGCTAGATAGAGCTCAAGATCGTGCTGTGGCTGCGCTGATTGTGCTCCGGGTGCTCTTACTTGTGGACGCCTGCATCATCTGCTGTTTTAAAGCTGGGGGGGTTTTGGCAGGTCATAGCCTGGCGACAGTTACCCGGCAACTATAGCCGGCGGCCGGTGGGCTACTGATCTGAGGCTACCTGCTCCAGAGTGGGCAGAGTGAGGAGCGTATGCTGCGTTAGGACAACTGCAGAGACGATGCAATACCATGGATCACATGAATGTTCACGACCGCCTCGCATCCCCGCCTGGTAGATTCCAGGCGCGCCTCCCAAGCAGCAAATTCGTTGGTGCTATAGCAAACGCAGCAGGTGCGCCAGTGTGGTGTACGCTTGCGCAGGCTGTGGCTGACTTTGTGCGAGCCAACAGAAACTGCCTGGCTGGTGCCTGGCCGCAGCTGCAGGTGTTGCTGACAGCGTTCTATCTTGGCACCGCAAGCACAGCTACGTACAGCCCCGGACAGCACCAGGACATTGGGTGCCTGGTGGAGCTGGTTGAGGCGCTGCCTTACACGCCGCATGCTGCGCTCCTCGTGCTTCAGGTGGCTACTGATGCACGGCATGCTTCTTTCTCACAAAGCAAGCTGCTGTCTAAGCCGAAGCTCAAGACAAGGTCCAAACAGAAGCTGCAGAGTGTGCAACTTTTGAGACTGCGCTGTTACGTATATTGCACCCAACTTGGTAAATATCTGACAACGCAGCTAGTTGCTCACGAAACTGATTTCACATTGTGTGCAAACAGTGTAACAGCGCTCATACATGCAGTTCCAGCAGCACTTCTGCAGGTTGCAGGCACTGCGCAAGACGGGCAAGCCGCGCGCATGCCCTCCAGCGTGTGGCTCTCGTGCACACTTTGGGCTTGACTGCCGGCCAGCGCAACTGTGCTGCTCGCGGCTGCTTTGCATGATCACTGTATCTGCACCTCTCCTCTGCAGGCGCTCAAGGTGCTGGCGCGCGAGCCCGCCGCGCGCCAGGCGTTCAGCGAGCGGGGCGTGCGCGCGCTCGTCCTGCTGCTGGCGGCCGGGCCGGAGGCGCCCGCGGCTGCCGAGGCCGCCAATGCGCTGCTCAACCTGTGCTACGAGCGGCAGCATGTGAACGCGGTCAGTGTTACCTTGCATGCTTTCTGACATCGCTTGCTGCAGGGTCTGTGGCTGGTTGCACCCCTCTTTCCAAACACTGCTCATCGCGTCGCATGCAAGGGCTGCCTCACATACAAGGTAGTGGACGATAACAATTGTTCACTTGCCAACGCCTGCCAGGTCCTGCAAAGCGGCGGCCTGCGCCCGCTGGTGGAGCTGCTTGGCGCGGCGGACCAGGACGTGCAGGCAAACTCCGCAGGGGCCATCCAGAGCGTCTGCTTCCAGGTGGGCGGCCTAGCATGGCCCACAGAGTCTGTGGGCAACACCATTTCCGAGCAACATGTGTACCTGCGTGAGGGCCAAGTGCACCTGCGGGCGCGTCGGTGGTCCGGGCCTAGCATGGTTGCCGGGAGTGACTGTAGCGCCCCTGATGGCAGGATTGCAGTCCTGATAGCGCTGGGCGCTCCAGGCGGAGGGGCGCGCATGCGCCTGCGGGATGGGAGCGGTGCCCGCGCTGGTGGCCCTGCTGGGCAGCCCACACCTGAGCGTGCAGGCGCGCGGTTACTCCGACTGATACCAAGGCTGACACCGTGCTTGCTGCGGGCTGTCATGCGTATCTTCCATCCCGGAAATGTGCACGCGCAAGGCATGTGCACAGTGTTGCGTTGCCAAGCAGGTACGAATAGGGAACAGCCTCGGCCACATCATCTGCATGCGCAGCGCACACGCGGCCATTGCCAGAGCGACCAGCAGACAGCACGCAGCGCTCCAGGTCAGCACGCCCGCAGGCAGGCGCGGGCGGCGGGCGCGCTGCACAACCTGTCAGCTGACGCGGCCGCCATCGCGCTCATCCGCGGCGCAGGCGGCGTCGCGCCGCTGGTCGCGCTGCTCAGGCGCGCGGCCTGCCCGCGACGGGACGCCGACTGCTGCGTGAGCGTATGCGCGTGCTGTGTGACCCAGTGTGACACGAGTCTGACCGGTGTGTAGGCCATCCATTTATACGTGGGTCGTGACTTTACAACAGCTTTCCTAGACTTACAAGCAAGACCGGGGTGCCTGACCAGACCGCACAGGACTGATTGCATCTGTGATGTCTGGTGGCTGAAGCCCGGTGCGCCTGCGGCTGCAGCGCGCGCAGCTGGTCAATCTGCGGGTCGGCGGCGGGCGCGCTGCAGAACCTGTCGCGCGAGATCGCCAGCCGGCAGGCCATCCAGGGCCTGGACGCCGTGCCGGTCCTCGCGCGCCTGCTGTCCTGCCCAGAAGCGCAGGTCTGCCGCCCAGCAGCCCGGACGCCACGCCGGTCTGCTCTGGTCATAGGTTTTAGGCGTGAAGCCCGTTGAGTCGCCGCGCGCATGGGCGCAGGCCCAAGCGTGCGCGGCGGGCGCGCTGCTGAATGTCCTAGGACCGTTGCTGGAGGCGGCGCCGGGCGGGGCCGCGCCGCTGCGCGCGCTGGGGCGCGTCATGACGGCGGTGCTCGTGCTGGCCAGCGTGCAGACGTGCCTGAATGGCCCGGCGCCCTGCCCTGCATGAGGTTCCTGCCGGCGATGCCAAGAGCATGCTCTGTCTGCCTGGTTTTGCTGCTGCTCGTTGTACATTCTTGGTGACCATGCATGGGTGGTCCTGATGGCCCAGAACGCCGCTCTTGTGTAATGTTAAGCTCCCGTTTAGAAAAACGAGTGCAGTCCCCAAAATGCTGGGCGCTGTGTTAATGGCTTCTCGAAGCGGGGCGATGGCGCTCTGCGCGCTCGTTCACCTGCGGCTGACTATCGTGCTCGCGCTGGCCAGTGAGCTTGCGTGTAATGCGGCGCCATCGTCCTTATCATGCATGAGGGGGCTGGTGTTTTTGGGAATTGGATTGAAATTTCCTTCGCGTGTGTGCACCTGCCTCGTCCTGAGAGGCCGTGCCGGGCGGGCCAGAGTGCTGCCGCCTCGGGCCTTTCGCAGCCGTGGTGCCCACATTCAGACGTGCGTTCAGGGAGTGCCCCAAGCTTGATCATAAGGGCATGTGGTAGATCACGAGCTGTACACCAGTGGGGTCATGTTTGCGTGCAAGGATGTTGATGCTCCAGCTTTCTGCCCAGCATGTCATCATCTCAACATCAGAGAGCAAGCTCCTTACCTCACTGACCTGACGACCTCTGCAAGGGTAAGCGTGTTACGTTGCGCAGTGTTTTTTCCCGAAAGAGAGTCCGTGGCAGGCGAAGAGGCTCTTGTGGAGCTGCAGCGTGCTTGCACAGAGCTCTCGTAGCCTGGGCGGCGCAGCCGCCAGGGGTCCGATGGGGCTGGCGTTGGGCCAGGCCAAGTTAGGTGGGGAGTCGCTCTGCGGGTGTGGCGCTCAGGTACACCGGAAAGCGCAGCTACCGCGGAGGCCGGGCGCCCGGCTGCACCAGGCACGTTTTCTTACTGAAGTTTGCAACCACAAGCAAGGCCAGCTATGCAGCCTGACGGCGTTAACCCCTCAAGCTGGGGCGTGCAGCAGAGAGTGCTGTCATGCAGAGCGGCGCAAGGCTACAGGGCTGGTCTGACAGGTTCGGCCTTTGTTTCAATACGCTTTTGTAGCAACATTGTTTGCACGCGCGCAATCGCTGCTGTTGCATGCCGTCCGAGGTTGCTGCGTCGTCTTGGTCTCAGCACAAGCATACAACAGCGCGCGTGGGTGTGCACAGAGGAAGACTTGGTCCACCTTGCGTCGGCCGCCGAGCTTGCTGACCAGTCCGCGGGTGCGCAGCGAGGTTTGTTGCAAGGTTGCCAGTATTGCATCTGTCAGAGCCCGTAGTCCGTATTCGTTGTTGGACATGATGCTATAACGCGTACCATGACCACGCGCGCCGCCAACAGGCCTGACGGCCCCGCACCCCAACGCTGGATGCGTGCTCGTCGCGCCGGACGGACGCGTGCTTGCGCAGGCTTTCCAGCGCGCTCAGGTGGGGCACGCGCCCACCCGCCCCTGCTGTTTGGGGGTGCTCAACAAAAAGTGACGCACCCAGAATGGTTGCGCCGAGGTGTGGCCTGCCTGTCGCCGCCCCTGCAATAGGCTGCGCTGCCCGGCGTGCAGGGGAGCGAGCCGGCAGAGAGGGCGGCGGTGGCGGCGGCGGGCGCGGCGGCGCGCGGGGCGACCGCCTACCTGAACCTGGAGTCGGGCGACTGCCACGGCGACCTGGATGCCAGCGCGGGCGCGCTCGTCGCTGCGGGTGAGCGCACGCCCGTGCGCGGGGGGAGCAGCGCACGAGCGCAAGCGCCAGGGGAGCAGCCTTGGGCTTGTGCGCGCGCGCAGTGCACTTACGGCTGTGCTCACGGGCGCCCCTGCAGTGCATGCTCTTGCTTGGCTTCTTGAGCTCCTGATTGCAGGCAGATGTCCGTCCTGTGATGCTGTGAGTACCTCCACCGTGAAGCCATCTGATAATTGGAGGCCTCCACATGCAGATTTTACGTCTTGGCCCTCGGGCCCCTTCAACTGCTGGAAGGCTTCACCATGGTGGTCGGGCCATCGGGCAGCAGCGGTGCCTGAGGGCTGTTTGTGTGACAGGCGTGGCGCGCGCGGTGGTGGGGCTGCGCCATCCGCTGGCGCACCTGCGGGGGGCGGGCGCGGCGGCGCTGCGGGGCGCGGGCGTCGCGGTGGACGTGCTGGGCGAGGCACCTGTTCTGGCGCCGCCCGAGCGCGGCGCCGATGCGCTGGACGCCTGCCTGCGCGTGAACGAGGTACCCAGCAGGCCCTGCTCAGTCACATAATCAGGCTCAGGCAACTGGGGCCATCCAGCGTGTCACATCTGCCCCTGCATGACATGCATCTCGCGTGTTATGGGGATAGAGTCTGTATAGCGGAATATACAGTACTCAATCTGAAAGACGCCTCGACTATTTCAAGGAGGCGGGTGCTGTGCGTCGCACAACCCCAGTCTTGCGCGCCTGTGCTCAGCTGGCAGCCCGTGCGCCGCCAGCCTCCTCTGGCATGGCTGCTTTTATGCCTGTTGCGAGCGCGCGCCGCTGCAGCAGCCTGGCCGCTGCGCGCGCGCGGCAAAGGCTTGCGCGCCGATTGGGCTGCGGCCGCTGCGCCAGGCGCTGCTGCACCGCGCGGCCACGGGGCGCCCGTTCTCGGTGCTGAAGTACGCGATGACCGCGGACGGCAAGATCGCGACCGCGGCTGGCCACTCCGCCTGGGTCTCCTCGCCGGCCTCGCGGCAGCTGGTGTTTGAGACGCGCGCGCGCTCCGACGCGGTTGTCGTCGGCGGCAACACGGTGCGCGTTGCCAACTGTCCAATAATGTAGGCTTAAAAATCCTGTGAGAAACACAGTGATTATGCTGTCTGTGCAACGTGCCTGCTCACATGCATGGAGGCTGATGACATTGAAGTGGTGCCACACGGCTCGCACCGCTTGGCAGGGAAGCCGTAGGTAGGGGCGCTGCAGGGCTGGTTAGCGTTGCAGCCGCGTGAACCTGTGCCGTACGTAAAAGCTGCCTGGCTTGCCGCGTCACCTGTGGGTGGGCGCTCATGTCATAGGTGCGGAGGGACAACCCGCGGCTGACGACGCGGCGGGAGGGCGGCCACGCGCCCGCGCGCATCGTCATGTCCCGCACGCTGGACCTGCCCCAGGCGCGATCAAGAGGCGATTAGCGCTACTGTCCCTTTCGCGCTTCCCTTTCGCTCTGCCTACTGAGCGTTCTGTGCGTGGCGTCAACTATGCCAGACGGGTCTGCCGACTGAGCGTTCTGTGCGTGGCGTCAACTATGCCAGACGGGTCAAGTGCCAGGTGGGAGTGTGGTTTAGAATAGTGCGCAACATGGTTGATGTCAGGCAGCACAGCTGTGAGTACCTGGTAGGTGCCAGCGCTTGCACTCTTAACACAGAGGCACCAGGGGGACAAGCTGCGCGCCGCGCGCAGAATGCCAACCTGTGGGACGTGACGAGCGCGCCGACGATCGTGATGACGCAGCGCGGCGCGCGGCGCGCGTTCCAGGACACGCTGGCCGCGGCCGGCGTGGAGGTGGTGCAGTTCGACTTCCTGACGCCCGAGGCGGTGGCCGCCTATTGCCAGGAGCGCGGCTTCTTGCAGGCGCGGCCCCTGTGGGCCGCGCACAATTGCAACTCTCCAACTTTGGTGCATTGCGCATACCATTTAAGTCAAGGCTATGCAAGCATGCCTGCACAACAATGCTGTGCCTGTGCTGGCATGTCATGCCCTGGACTTTACATCGGACTTGCGATGTTAATGGTGCGCACGGGCGTGAGGCGCGGGCCAGGGAGGGTCCTGCATGCGTGCTCACACATCAGGAGCCGCTGCGCAGGTGCTGTGGGAGTGCGGGGGGATGCTGGCCGCGCCCGCCATCGCCTCGGGCGTCATCCACAAGGCGCTGGCCTTCATCGCCCCAAAGCTGGTACGCGCCTCTTGAGAGTCTGTTTGGGATCGCCTGTTCGCTACCTGTTCGCTACATGGTGTCCCTAACACTCTGATTGTGGCGTCAGCCACGTACTTCTGTGCCACGTCTCTTTCTGTGCCATGTCATTTGCAGTACTCCAAGTCACGAAGCACATCGAGGCCCGACTGAAAACAACAGAGCCGCACGCGCAACGGGTGTGTGTTGCGACCGCAGATTGGCGGCGTGCGCGCGCCGTCGCCGGTGGGCGAGCTCGGCAATGTGGAGATGACGCAGGCGCTGCCGCTGGCGGACGCTGCGTGGAGGCCCGTCGGCCCCGACATGCTGCTCTCTGGTGCGAGCCATTCGATGCCTCGCCCGTCCTGCTCTTGTCACATGCAGGTTTTTGTCAGCACCCCTGCACCTTGTCACATGCGGGTCTTTGTCAGCACCCCTGCACGCTGTTCCAGCTCTGAGATTAGCGCGCTACTTGCAGCGTCGCGCTGGCACCTTCGTATCACATCTCACAAGCGCTAGACTGTAACAGTGTAGCAAGCATGCCTGTACTTCATGCCTGAGATGCGCAAAGAATAATGCAGAGGCTACACATGGCCCCACCAGTCAACCCGATACACCGTGCGTGCATCCGGGGCCCCGCGCAGCGTGTACCCACGCAGGCGGTCCAGGCTGGGTCGGGAGACGCAAGCACAGCCGATGAGCTGTCCGAGAGGGGCATGACGGGATCGAGGTGCTGCGCGCAGGCTACACGCCGGCTTCGGGCGGCCTGACCGCGATCGAGGCGGCGCTCGTGGCAGGCGGCGCGGCGCGCGGCACCCTGGACACCGTCCACGCCTGCTCCTCTGGCGCGCGCGCGCGCACGCCTGACGCCAGCCATGACCCGCCGCACGCGGGAGCGCATGCAGGGTCAGCGGCGGCGAGCGGCTACGAGGCCGCGCGCCACGCCGGCGCGCACGCCGAGCCTGGCGCCTCAGACGCCGGGCGCGGCCCCGCGCATGCGGCGCCGTCGCCGCGGGGCGTGAACGGCGCCGCTGCGCCGAGCGGCGGGGGGCCGGCGGTGCAGGGGGAGGCCGTCGGCGGCGAGCGCGACGGCCTGGCGCGGCGGCCGTGGCGGAGGCGCGGGCAGGAGGTAAGCGTCGTGCGTCACATGGTGTTTGGGTGCATGGGTCTGTGCGAGATGGCCAGCGGTGGCTGCGACTGCTTTGCATTGCTGGCGTGCCGTGCTTGTGAGCCTGGTGTGGAACCAGGTGTGCGGAGCAGTTTTGGGCCATGTCTGCCCGGCCTGGGTGTCGCGCACTGGCCCAGTATAGCAAGGGCGGATAGGTGCAGCGCGCTTGATGCACAGCGCTTGGTCAAACAGGATTAGGGCGCACCGTGCGCAGGCGGTGGAGTTCTACAAGGCGTGGGACCGCCACGGCGCGCTCAGCAACTTCTCACCGCACGCGGTACGCTTGCCGGGGGGGGCCGTCGGCGCGCGCGGCGCGCCGGCCGCCGCCGACGCGCGCGCTTGGCCCAGCGTGGAGCACTTCTACCAGGCGCAGAAGTTTGCAGGTGCGCGGCGCCGCGCCTCTCGTGCATGCCGCTGGCAGGCTACCTAGCTTGTTGGTGGGCATAGGTATGGCACGCTAGGTATGAGTTCCTCTCTGTGCAGCCTACACCCACACGCTAACTGAAGAGGATCTGGCACAGCTAGCAGCATCCAGGACTTTGCGCGCAGTCCCCGCACGGCAACAAACAGCAGCAGACCCCGGTACAGTGCCAACTCCACCTCATCCGCATGCCGACGTGCTGTCTGCGCCGACGTGTTTTCACTGTGCGGGGCGCAAAAGGCACGCTATAGGCTTGGGTAGTGCAGGCGCGGCCGATACAGAGGCCGCTGCGCCTGCAGAGGTTGCGTGGATGCATGCTTTGGGTTGTTGCGCATCGGAGCAGCCTCGTGGGGCTTGTCAGGATCTGGCGTGAATGTGCATGATGTGCTGTGGCCGCGCGCCGCGCAGGCGTGGCCGATGCGCAGGCCGCGGCGGCCGTGGAGGCCATCGCGGCGGCCGGCAGCCCGGAGGAGGCCGCGCGCATCGGGCGGCTGTTCGAGCGCGCGCGCCCGGACCTGCTGCGCCCCGACTGGGCCGCCGCGAAGCTGCCCGTCATGGCGGCCGCGCTGCGCGCCAAGGCGCGCGCGCGCAGCGCCCGGCCTGCCTTACGGGTGATTTGTTGTAATGCCTCCAAAGAGAATGGACAGTGGAGCACAGGCGCATGCCTGAAGCTTCTTATGCGTGCTCATATGCGTGCTCATATGTCACGAGGGGCATGCGCGATGAGAGCCTGATGAGAGCCTTGTGCACTTCTTCTGCCTATGCGTAGCCACGCTTCTGCTCTCTCGAAGCCATGCAACATGCAAGTTCTGCTGGTTCGCAAAGGCTGTCAGGTGAAAACCTGCCACTGGTTGTCAGCGACGACTGTGGCTGATGAAGGGTGGCAGCGCTGTGCAGTTTGCGGCGCATGCCGGCCCACGCCGCATGCTGCTGGCCACTGAGACCGCCGCGCTGGTTGAGGCATCGCCGCACGACTACTTCTGGGGGCGCGGCGTGGATGGCAGCGGCGCCAACCACCTGGGCCTGCTGCTCATGCAATTGCGCGAGGAGCTGGCTGCCGCGGGCCCTAGCGGCCGCCCCAGCCCTGCAGAGTGCCTTGAGCCTGGGACGCCTGGCGGCAGGGACAGCTCTGCATGGGCTGCCGCTGGCCTCGCGACCACGCGCTGTGCGGGGTAAAGGCTGGATGGTGGCCATACTGGGGTCGTTGCAGGTGGTTGCAGGCATGCACATGAAGGCAGTGCCGCAAGGCAGATGCAGCATATGAGAGTATGAATGGGCTCAATTAGCTTCTGTGTTGAGGCACACGCACATTCAGCTTGCAATGAATAAGATGTCAAACTTCTTTGAAAGCCTGCCCGGTCCTTGGTCTTGTGAACCGCTCTGCCCAATCAGCAGTGCTGCGCATGCAGGCTGCTGCCGCACTACGACACGCACGCGCATAGACAGGAAGTCTTTGACTGAGGAGCATGCATTGTAGCGTATGAATACAATTTGTATTCATACGCTGTAAGACGTGCGTCCCAGACATGCAGTAAGATCAGCAGCGCTCGTTCACACTCCAGCACCAGCCCACGGTGCTGCTGCTTCATGCAGCCTGCAGGCAGCGTGATGCTCCTGCGTGCCCGGCGCCGGCCAGCGCCGCCACGCTGCCCGCTTTGGCAATCCATCATCGACCTGAAACGCAAATGTGCTCTCGTATGCCGACATTATCTTGCCCATGACGAGCCGCCAGGCATGCCGAATTTCATGCTCTCCCAGGAGTTGCCGGATCTTGGGATAATCACAGCCTGATATAACTTCCATGCTTTCCAGGCATGGCGGACACAGCAAGCCAAAGAACGCCTCCATCCCTTTGTTCTCTCTCCCAGCTTGAGAAATATAGCACATTGCGACACTGCGCGCATTTATGCGCACATGCTTGGTCCCTGAGTATGAGCCGTGTGATACGTCTGGGCGAAGATCAGCTCCCCATGCACCCATCGTCACGTGGTCTCCGCGTATGTCAATGTGCCAGCTGTCCAAGGCCTGCAAGCGTGAGCGATCCACCAGCGGGCTGCCACCAGACACATTTATATTTGCTCGTGCGGCGGCGCTGGGGTGCTGGAAGGTCACATCGGCTTCTCTGTATGCTGCCCTGTACAACAGACTGACCATCGTCTGCAGTAGCACGTCAAACTCAATATCATCATCAAAGCCGCCCGAGACACCCAGGTGCGTAAGGTGGAATGCGCTGAGGTCCACAAGCGGCGTGTGCTGCATGTGCACGAAATCAGTGAACTGGTCAAAGCTCATGCCGGCAATGTCAGGCATGGGCTCCGCTGCTTCCTTAAGGCCGCCCAGGCGCAGCGGCATACCCAGCAGCTGCCGCAGGCTGCCACGCTGGTTTGCATGGAGGACCGTCAGCAGCGGGGATACCACATCCTCTGCGCACAGGCTCGGGTCCAAGAAGTTCCTGCTGCGCCCCTCGCATGCAGGGGCCAGCCAGTTGTACAGGGTCAGCGATGCCACGTGGTCCTTCCAGGCTGGCAGTGCCAGCCACGCCAGGTGCCTCTGGGCAAGCTGCGTGTTTGAGAAGTCCAGGCGCAGCTGCAGCGGGTGCGCGCGCAACACGTGCTGGAAGCGGCGGCTCACGCACTGCAGCGACAGCGCAAGTTGGATCTCGGAGCTGGCCTCTGAGGCCGGGCGTGCGTCCCAGACGATGCACAAGATTCTGTGAAGGAGGACATCAGGCAGGCCTTCCAGGCTCGGCTGCTGTGCCTGCAGGGGCGCACGCGCTTTGCTTGCAACAGGTTGGAGTGTAAGGCGCGTCAGAGCTTCTACATCATTGGAGTTAGCTTGCACAGCAACCAGTGCAACACTCCAGCTAGGCATCCAGCCGTGGCACTCACCGCAGCTGCGCACTCTTGCCAAGGCATACTATGCACTTGCCTCCCTTGTGTGTGCAGAGCTTTCTAGGAATACTGGAGGTCAGCATGCAAAGCAGCCGGGTGCAACTCCAGTCTTGTATCCAGGCCTGGCGTGGCACCCACCACAGCTGCGCGCTTTTGCGAAGGCATGCAGTGCACTTGCCTCCCTTGTGCATACACAGAGCCTGGCCACAATCGCAGAGAGGCTACTGCGCCAGTGCCCCTCTGCTTGTAATTGCACTGTTAGCAAGCCATCAAGCAGGCATACCACGCGCCAGACGCGCAAGGCATAGGCAACCAGGGAGACTGAAAATCGACTGCTTTTTGACACGCCTCAGATCGAGCTGTTCGTTGAGGAGACAACGAATGTCACTGCCTAAAGTCCTGTGTAAACATGCATGACATGTCCTGAACAGGTGGACTTCTCCTTCCAAATGCAGACAGCCGGGCAGAATCTGATATAATGCCTAGCCATCAACCAGTGAGAGCAGGCCTGGTCTGTCACGTGCAGTGTTCTGGCCATCAAACTGTACACCATCCAGCATCCATGTGCATGTGCAGCTGTGCAACACTGAGCCTGTAAATGGTTTAGGCATATACGAGAACCCACCAACACAGCTGCATGCCTAATGCCCTTGCAAAGTGCGTTCTTACACTCAGGAAGGGCATGCATGGTTGATGGGAGCCCGGTGCACATCTGCCTGTATGTAGCTACGCTACATGTAAGTTTTCTGCTTTTGCAAAGGCTTTGGTGATGGTGGTGGAAATCTGCCACAAGTCGTCAGTGGTGACTATGCCTGACGAATGATGGCAATTGTGCTGCAGTTTGTTGCGCACGCCGGCCCGCGCTGCATGCTGCTGGCCACCGCGGCCGCCGCACTGGTGGAGGCCTCGCCGCACGACTACTTCTGGGGGCGCGGCGCGGACGGCAGCGGCGCCAACCACCTGGGCCTGCTGCTCATGCGTCTGCGCGAGGAGCTGGCGGCGGCGGGCCCTGGCGGCCGCCCCAGCCCTGCAGAGAGCCTCGAGCCTGGGGCGCCTGGCGGCAGGGACAGCTCCGCATGGGTTGCTGCTGGCCTTGCGACCACGCGCTGTGCGGGTTGAAGGCTTTATGAGGACCACTCAGGGGTCTTGGTTGCAGGCATTCACATAAACGGCAATGCAGCGTATGCGGCTGTGAGATGCCTGAACGGCTCGCATATTTTGGAACAGGCATAGTCATCTTTCAAGATCAAGAGGCCGAGCACGTACTGGAAGTAGTGAGAAGCCTGCCCAGTCCCTGGAACCTGCTCTGCCCACCCCAGGTAGTGCTGCGCATGCAGGCAGCTGCCCACATGTGCACATGTATGCGCTTGGACAGGAAGCTCCCGACCGAGGAACATGCATCGGATGCACGCTTTGTACCACGCGTGTCCAGACATGCAGTAGGCTCAGCAGCGCCCATTACATATCATGCGCCAGTCCAGGTTCTTGCTTCTGCATGCAGCCTGCAAGCAGCGTCGTACTCCTGCGTGCCCGGCAGTGGCCAGCACCGCCAGGCTGCCCGCTTCGGCAACCCAGCATCGATCTGAAACGCAAATTTGCTCCCGTATGCCGACATCATCTTGCCTATAACGAGCCGCCAGGCATTCGCAATGTCATGCTGTCCCAGATGCTGCCGAATCTGGGGATAATCACAGCCTGATATCAGTTCCATGCTGTCCAGGCATGGCGGACACAGCAGGTCAACGAGCGCCTCCAGTCCCAACTCTTCCTCCCCGGCGCGAGACATACAGAAGATTTGGATGCAATTTGCATTTATGTGCACCTCCCTCGTCCCTGCGAGTGTGCTACGCGGCAATGTTGGGAAATAACCAGCGCTCCACACAATCATCGATACCCTGTTTCCCTCTATCGTAGCATGCCAGCCGTCTAGGACCCTGGAGCATGTGAGATCAATTACCGGGCTGCCGCCACCCACAGTTACACCAGCAAGGTTGGGGAGCTGCACTTCTGCGGCGGCAAAGGACGGCGAGAACCCCACATCTGCTTCTGTGTATGCTGCCCTGTATACCAGACTGACCACAATCTGCGGCAGCTTGCTAAGATGAAAAACATCGCAAAGCCCGCCCGAAACACCCAGGTGTGTGAGGTGGAACGCGCTGAGGTCCACAAGCGACATGCGCGGCAGGGACTCCCTGATTTGGTTTCTGCTAATAAGGTCGTGATCAGGCAGGGGCTCCGTGACACCACCCAGGCGCAGCGGCAAACCCAGCAGCTGCCGCAGGCTGCCACGCTGATTTTCATGCAGGACAGTAAGCAGCGGGGACACCACATCGCTCTCTGCGCACAAGCTCAGGTCCAGGAAGTTCCTGCTGCGCGCTTCGCATGCGGGGACCAGCCAGTTGTACAGGGTCAGCGATGCCACGTGGTCCTTCCAGGCTGGCAGTGCCAGCCATGTCAGGTGCCTCTCAGCAAGCTGCCTGTCTGAGAAGTCCAGGCGCAGTTGCAGCGGGTGTACGCGCAACACATGCTGGAAGCGGCGGCTCACGCACTGCAGCGACAGCGCAAGTTGGACCTCGGAGCTGGCCTCTGAGGCCGGCCGCGCGTCCCAGACGATGCACATGATCTTGTTCAGGAGGACGTTGGGCAGTCCTTCCAAGCTCGGCTGCTGTGCCTGCAGGGCGCAGGCACTTGCTCGCAAGAGGTTGGACTGTAAAGCGCGTTAGCTTCTAGGAGTACTGGACTTCAGCTTGCAAGGCAACCGGTGCAACAGTCGAGCTTGCAACCAACCGTGGCACCCACCGCAGCTGCGCGCTCCTGTGAAGGCATACGGTGCGCTTGCCTCCCTTGTGTGTGCACAGAGCCTGGCCACGGTCGCGGAGAAGCCATAGCGCCAGTCGCCTGTGCTTGTAGTGGCACTGTGAGCAAGCCCGCAAGCAGGCACGCCACGTGTCAGACACGCGAGACGCAGGCAACCAGTTGCCTAGGTACAGAAAGCTTTCTCACAGTCCTCAGATCGAGCTTATATGTCCAGCAGACAATGTGATTAGATGTCAGCGCCCCGAAGACATGCATGCCATGTCATGGAATATGCGGACTTCTCCTTCCAAATGCAGACATCAGGGCAGCATTTGCATAGAATGCATGTAGGCTAGCTAGCTAGCAGGCGACCAGCGGGAGCAGGCCCGGTCTGTAACGAGCAGTCTTCCGGCCATCAACCTGCATCGTCTGTCAGCATCCACTTGTACTTAGCTGTGCAATGCTGTCCCAACAGCACTTCCTGTGTACCTGACTCCAATGACTAAGAGGTCGCCCGCCCACCGTCCAACTGCAGCCTCTGCACTCCTGCCGCCGGCCCCAAGAGCACTTGTATGCATGACTGGCTGCAAGTATCTGCAGAAGCTGCTGCGGCGGACGCATGCTTGTTGGCAACCGCGCATTGGAGCAGCTTCGTGCGGGCTTGTCATGACCCAGCGTCAACATGCATGACAAGGCCATCGCGCAGCGCAGCCAGCAGCCCGGAGGAGGCCGCATGCCTCGGGCGGCTGTTCGAGCGAGCGCGCCAGACCTTCTGCGCCCAAACTGGGCTGCCGTGAAGCTGGCCGTCACGGCGGCCGAGCTGGATGCCAAGGTGTGAGCACGCAGCGCCCGGCCTGCCTTACGGTTGGGTGGCGGCAATGCCTCCAAGAAAGGATGACCAGTGGAGCGCAGATGCATGCCTGTTGCTTTTTAAAAAGCGCATGCTTGCATCCCAAGAAAGGCATGCATGGCTGATGGGAGCCTTGTGCCTCCGCCTGTCTGTAGCCACGCTACATGCAAGTTTTTCCGCTACGCAAAGTCTTTTAGGTGAAATCCTGCCACTAGTCGTCAGTGACGACTGTGGCTGTTAAACGGTGGCAGTGCTGTGCACTCTGCGGCACATGCTGGCCCGCGCCGCACGCTGCTGGCCCGCAGCAGCCGTCGCGCTGGAGTAAGCCGTCGCCGCTCGATTACCTCTGGGGCCAAGGCGGCAGCGGCGCCAACCACCAGGGCCTGCTGCTCATGCGGCTGCGCGAGAAGCTGGCGGCGGCGGGCCCTGGCAGCCGCCCTAGCCCTGCTGAGAGCCTTGAACCTTGGGCGCCTGGCGGCTAAGACAGCTCCGCATGGCTGGGACTGGCCTCGCGATCATGTGTTGAGCGGGACAAGGATTATTGGCTTCACATTGGGGCGCAGTGCTGAGGCGCAAGGCCTTGACAGCCCTGGCATCAGTTCTTAAAAATAATTGTTCACTCTTGGGGAGGCTGGCCGGGACGTCGTGGGGGTGTGCCATGAGGGAGGGCGCTGTCTTGCATGTCAGCATGGGCGCCGAGTAGATAAATAATTAGACAGCTTGTAATGCCAATGTGGCGGAGGTCTGCAGGTGTACGATGCGCGGCGCTGCAGAATACGGGATTGATTGCAAGCGTGCATATAAGGCAATGCAGCAGCATAGGCTGTCATGGCCTGGTTGGCTGCACCGCGTGCGTGTTTAGGCAGACTTGCAGTGCATGATGGGCCAAATATATACTGGTAACCGAAATGATCCTTGAAAGTTGCTCTGCCCACCCCTGTGAGCTGCGTGACGCAACGGCTGGCACACTTTGACATGCATGCGCGTGTATTGTATCGTCGTCCTGACTGTAGACCATGCGTTTGTTTGCTCCCACGTAATACCTATATATGTCCATTCATAACGTAACCTTCTGCATGCTCTGAGGCTGCTGAGCTACCCATGCATAATTACGCAGCAGCCCAGGTCCATGCTGCTTCATGCAGCCTGCGGGCAGTGTCATGCTCCTGCGTGCCCGGCGCGGGCCAGCGCCGCCAGGCTGCCCGCTTCTGCCTCCCATCATCGATCTCAAAGGCAAACCGGCTCCCGTGCGCATACATCATCTGGCGCATTATGAGCCGCCAAGCACCTGGAATTCTAGCACGATGCAGATCAATGCTGGGGAAGTCCCTGCCTGAGATAATCTCCATACCCACCAGGCATGGCGGACACAGCAAGTCAAGGAACACCTCAAAGCCCAAGTTCTCTTCCCCGGCGCAAGACATATAGCATATTGTGATGTAGCGGGCATCTATGCGCACCTCTCTCATCCCTATGAGTGTGCTGCTCGGCCCGTGTGGGAAGAAATGACCAGCACTGCATACAAATATCAGCACCCTGTATCCCTCTACCTCAGCATGCCAGCCGTCTAGGGCCCTGCAGCATGTAAGATCGATTACCGGGGGGCCGCCAAACACACTTACATCTGCCAGTCCGCCGCCGCATAATTGCGAGAAGCGCACATGTGGTTCTCTGACTGCTGCCCTGTACGCCAGACTGACCAGCGTCTGCGGCAGCTCGTTAAAGTCAATGTCATCGCCAAAGCCGCCCAATACACCCAGGTGTGTGAGGTTGAATGCGCTGAGGTCCACATGCCGGATGTATTGCTCTAAATCGCTTATGAGGTCAATGCTCATGCTGAGCATATCGTCAGGAGAGGCAGGCGGGGGCTCCGCATGGACGCCACCCAGGCGCAGCGGCATACCCAGCAGCTGCCGCAGGCTGGCGTGCTGATTTGCATGCAGGACGGTCAGCAGCGGGGATACTACATCATTCTCTGCGCACAGGCCCGTGTCCAATAAGTCCCTGTTGTGCCCTTCGCATGCGGGGGCCAGCCAGCTGTAGAGGGTCAGCGAAGTCACGTGGTCCGTCCAAGCTGGCAGTGCCAGCCATGTCAGGTGCCTCTCGGCAAGCTGCGTGTTTGAGAAGTCCAGGCGCAGCTGCAGCGGGTGTGCGCGGAGCACTCGCTGGAAGCGGCGGCTCAAGCACAGCAGCGACAGCGCAAGTTGGACCTCGGAGCTGGCTTCTGAGGCCGATCGCGCGTCCCAGACGATGCACATGATCTTGTGAAGGATGACATCGGGCAGTCCTTGCAAGCTCGGCCGCTGTGCCTGCAGGACGCAGCGCTTGCTTGCTTTTGATTGGAGTGTAAGGCGCACGCGAGCTGTTAGGAAGACTGGACTTCAGCTTGCAAGGCAACCAGTGCGACAGTCCAGCTTGCAACCAGCCGTGGCACCCACCGCAGCTGCGCGCTCTTCCGAAGGCATACAGCGCACTTGCCTCCCTTGTGTGTGCACAGAGCCTGGCCACGGTCGCGGAGAAGCCATAGCGCCAGTCGCCTGTGCTTGTTGTGGCACTGTGAGCAAGCCGTCAAGGAGGCACGCCACGTGTCAGACATGCGCGACGCAGGCAACCAGGGAGCCTGGAAACGGAATGCTTTCTGACAAGCCTCAGATTGAAGCTGTTTCTTGAGCAGACCATGAATGAATGCATGACATGTAACAGGTAGACTGCCAAATGTAATACAGATCTAAGCAGGATCTAATAGAACGCCCAATCAGGCCTGGCACATGCAGTCTTCTGGCTATCAGTCTGCACTTCTATCAGTCCATGGGCAGTGCACTGCCTGGCCCGCCTGCGCATATGGCAGGAGCTGGGAAGTGCACTCAGGCGCTGCACACAATCAGAAATGGGCCTCTTCTACGAGCCCCTCGCTTATGTCACGCCGTCCCTGAGAAGGAATATGCAGGGACCGGTTGTGCTACTTCTTCTGCAGCACGCAGTGCTGATAGCAGTGAGGGGCAAGGCTCCGCACATGTCCCTCGTCAAGCAGGTACACCGCGCTCCACTGCCCAGGCGCGCCCTCCTTTTCCACCACCAGGGCTGCAACAAAGCAGTTTGCATATCAGCTGGAGCAGAACAGCCGCCTGGCTCCAGACAGGTACATGGCGGTCAAATTTGCAAGGCAAAGGGACCTGTGACACTGCAACAGCAGGTTCTGTGACGTTAAGCAAGCAAAGAGTGTGCATTGACCCAGAGGCATGCATGTTGCCTATAACAAGATGGAACGCACGGTTCTTGCTGAGCACGTGCAAGCGCAGACTGGCGCCGGCACATGACACGGCAAAGTGCGCCTGTGATATGTAGGGGTCGTTCAGCCCATGCTGGCCTCGCCCAATGATGTGCTCTTCCGTCCCGCACACATCCAGCTGGCTGCCATCCTGGAAGTGGAGCTCCAGCGTTGCTTCTGTGTTAACGGTGCGGTCCTGCGCAAGGCAGAGTGCATGTACCGCTCACTCCCCGTGTGTTGCTCGCTCCGCAGCGGAATCGGGCTGTCTCAGCGCTGTGCTGCAATTGCCCGTCCACCCACAGGTGTGAGAGCTCGTTACTTATAGAGAGTGCCTGCTAGCCTGCTCAACGTACGACTCAGCTAGCAGCTCACCCCGCCAAGGGTAGGCCGCCCAGGTGGCCTGTGGAGAGACACCGGCTGCTCTTTTTTTTCGTTAAGCTCCTCTGCCGAGTACAGCTTGAGCTGCTCTTACCGAGTGCAACACATAGCTATCAGGTGCAGCTCAGCGCGTATTGTTGTGGTGCAGCAAGCTGTTTTGTAGCTGGTGCAGGCAGCGGCGCTGGTCATGGCGGGGAATGGGGTGGAGCTCCTGTCGCTGCAGGCGAGCTTGCCTCCCTGGCCAGCTTCTAGCCTGTTGCCTGTTGCGAATGCTTTGACGAGGAGGCTGCAGACAAAGTGTTCCCCCTTGCAAAGGACGCGCTCGGGAGCAGCCGCACTTTGCTGACACACAGTGCAACAATGCAGCGTTCTTTGTTACTTATGAGTACTATAGTACAAGCAGTGTTGACTAAAAGCAAGTCCATGGACAGAGCTGACACATGACGGCTGGCGAGTGCGCTGCAGGGCAACATCAAGCGCGACCCCGAAGGCTATGCGGACGAGTTCCAACTGCAGGTCAGTATGCACGCATGCCTCAGTGAGTTGCGCTGCGCTCCTGCCAAGCTGTCTTGCGTCCATGCATCAGCATGTGACGCCTGTGTGGGGGTGCAGCTGCGGCACTACCGCGCGTGCCTGGACATCTTCAACATGAAGCCCAGCAAGGAGTCCCGCGAGTTCGCCGAGCTGGTGGGCTTCATTGCGCAGGCGCGCCCGCCCGAAGTTTGGGCCTGCTCCCTCCACCCGCAGGGCGGCTTGGACAGCCTCAGCGGCAGCGAGGTTTGCTTTGAGCCGTTTGCTATGTGTTGGTAGAGCTGCATGTTGCCAATATGGCTATGTCGGGGGCGTCTCCTCACACCTCTGGGAAATTTCTGTGACGAGCCAAGGCATATGGTGCGCGTGTGGCGCGCGGTATGTCCTGCAGACTCAACGCGCCGTACTCTCACGCTGCTCTGTGCGCCCTTCTTGAAGCTCACAGTATACTGTGAGTCAGGCTGAGCAGCGAGCGCGCGCAGGTGGTTGGCTGCTACTCCAAGGAGGTGGCGGGGTTTGCGGCGGAGCTGATGCGGCTGCTAGACACGCACCACGACGTGCTGGACTCTGCGCTGCGCCAGGCGCTCGTCAAGGCGCTCATCCTGCTGCGCAACCGCGGCCAGGCGCGCAGCCGCGCTCTCGATGTTGCACCCTTACAAAGGGATTGCTGGACTTAGGGCGGTGTCTCGCATCACCATCGTGTGAGGGCTTGATTTGCATGCAGCTCGGCATGGTTTCACGGCACAGCAGGCTGCTCAGCGCTGCGCCCAGCATGGTGATGCATGCATGTGGGCGGCTTGAGCACTGCCGTGCGAGTGGCACGGCAGTGCTCCCTTGTTGCTCTCGCTGCCCCGAGGCTCCGCGCATGCGCTGCCCGCGCACTGCATGCAGTTTCCTGCGCGGGAGGCGGGCGCGCTCGCGGCGAGGGCCGTGCTCTCACGCGCGCAGCAATGCCCGCGCCCTCACGCGCTCGGCGAGGCCCGGGCTCCCATGCGCTCGGCGCGGGCCGCGCTCTCAGGCGGCATGCGCGCTGGGCCGCAGGTGGAGGCGACCGAGCTGCTGCCGCTCTTCTTCCGCCTGTTCCGCTGCCCGGACAAGGCGCTGCGCCGGCTGCTCTTCCGCCACATCATCGCCGGTGCGCGGGCAGGCTCGCAAGCCGCCTTTTGCGCGCACTGCCCTTGATTTGCAGCAGGCAGGTGTCGGGCGTGCGCCATGCCCTCGTGTGGCGCCCATGCAAACCCCTGTCCGAGGTGCTTGCATCATCGCCCACATCGCACGACACGGCTTAAGCCTGAGTCTAGTGCCGCAGAGCAGTCCAGTGGGCTAGGGCACTGGGGGCGGAGGGCGGCGCTGTGGAGCCTCGTGCAACATGAGATGCTTTGCTGACACCTTCTTTACTGCCATGCCTCCACGTCAAGGGCGCCACCGTGCGCCGTGCACTACCTGCGGCCCTGTCTTGCATGCGGGTGTGCAGCGCGCAGCCGCCGCAGGAGTAAGCCTGCTGATGCGGCCGCGCAGACGTGAAGGGCGCCAACGCGCGCCAGCGCAACGACCGCCTCAACCGCGCGCTGCAGAACTTTCTGTACGCCTGCATGGGCGCCGAGGGCGAGGCCAGCGCCAAGCCCGCGCTCGCGGTGCTCACCGAGCTCTGGCGCCGCCAGGTCTGGCGCGACGCGCGCACCGTCAACGTCATCGGTGCGCGGCGCGCGCCTGCGGCCCCCATACCCTGGACATGTGGGGACACCCTGGTGCCTTCAGAGAAATGGCAGCAGGGCGCGCTGGGCCTGCGTTTGTAGGACATCCCGAGCTGCGGCGCTCATGCAGCCAGGCTTCACGTGCGCGTTGCTCATGTCACTGATGCGCAGCGCTGCGCACTGCCCGCCCGGCTGCACGAAGCGCTTGCGCGGACCGCAGAGCCCGGCGGCGCGCCCCAGATCGCGCTCGTCCTCACGCCCGGCGCGCCGGCGCAGCCAGCGCGGCGTTCCACGAGAGCAGCCGCGCCGCGCTAGCGGCGCTTGTGCTCATTCCTGGCATGCTCGTGCAGCCAGCGCGGCGTTTCATGAGAGCAGCCGCGTGGCGCTCGCGGCGGTCAAGTTCTTCCTGGGCCAGGACGAGGCGGCCGGCGGCGCGAGCGACGACGAGGACGACGACCCGGAGGAGCGCGTGGCCGGGCCCACCAAGGCCGAGCTGTACGCCGCGCACAAGAAGGCGCGCCGCTGGGATTAGGGTTACGGTATGACAGGGTGAAGGGTTAGGGCAGGGCATGCGTCGCCGCGCCCGCCTGACATCGCTCGGGTGCACCGATGGTGCACCCAGAGGTGGGTACCTGTGCCTGCGTGCCAGGAGCGGTGTGCAGGGTGCGTGGACGTGGCCCATCTGGCAAGGAAGCCGCGTGCAGAGTCGGGGCGCACGCGCCGCGCCTGTGCCTCGTGCCTACCGCCTGCTATGTCATGTGCTGCTAGGATGGCTGCGCTGTACAGCCACGTCGTGGAGGGGGGTACGCTGCTCTGACGCAGGCTCCCCTCTGACCTTCGTCTCCCCACTGACTCCTCTCCGACTGACTCCCCTCCGACACGCCTTCGACTGCCCTCTCCACTCTCTCTGTGACGCCCTTCCCGACTGCCAGCCGCGCGCGCGCAGGGCACCACGGCCTCCAAGAAGAAGAAGCAGGCCAAGCTGAAGCGCGTCATGCACACCGTGAAGAAGCAGGCGCGGCGCGAGCGCGCGGATGGCGCGGAGGGCTTCGCCGCCATCCAGCTGCTGCACGACCCGCAGGTGCCCCCGCCCCGCCCTGCTCCGTTTGCGCATGGAGCCGAGGGCTTTGGCGGCGCCCTGCATACATAGTGGCGATGCAACACCGCTTTGCGGCGCATGTGGTGTCGGCGTGCTGCGGTGAGGCATTGCAGCTCTTGCTGTGCGAGTGTATAGGCGTATGGGCAGCGCCAAGCCAGTGCGATGAAACGCAATAGCACGTATTACCTGAGCCGCGCGCTGTGATAATCCACACGAGATTTCTGACTGGCTTGTGCAAGCACCATAAGGTTCAGGGTGTTCAGGGTGTGTTAGGGCGTGCCGGTGTGATGATACATCATGTTGCCTTCCTCATGAGCGCCTCCGGCGCCCTGATTCGTAACATGAGATAGCTGACTGGCATGCCAGGTCTAGAGTCCCAGTCCGGGGTGTGCTTGTCGGGTTGAGGTCATGTTGGGTGAGCCAGATGGGTGCTGCCGGAGGATGCCCAGGGATGCTGGCAGCAGCCTGTCCTGCGCGCATGGGGGACCAACGGAACAGCGGCCATTTGCGGGACAGTCGCACATGATGTTTGACTCGGTTGTTTGTGCATTGATGGCGACCTCTGGGTGCCCGACACTGCGTTGCAGTGTGGTCCGCGAGTACGCACGGGAGGCGCAGTGGTGGCTGAGGACAGACTGAACTGAGCGCGCATCAGGCAGGCTGCTCAGGGCAGGCGCGCGCGCGCGGCGGCAGACGTTTGCGGAGAAGGTGTTTGCGCGGCTGCAGCGCAGCGGCGGCGAGCGCTTCGAGGCGCGCCTGGCGATGGCCGCGCTGGTGTCGCGCGTGGTCGGCGTGCACCGGCTGCTGCTCGTCAACTTCTACCCCTTCCTGCAGCGCTACCTGCAGCCGCACCAGCGCGACGTCACGCAGCTGCTCGCCGCGCTCGTGCAGGCGCGCCCTCGCTACCTGCAGCCGCAACCCGCGCGGCGTCATGCAGCAGCTGCTCGCCGCGCTCGTGCAGGCGCGGCCTGCAGCCGCACCAGCGTGGTGGTGTCACGCAGCTGGTCGCCGCGCTCATGCAGGCGCGCCCGGCGCGCTGGGCGCGTCG
>JAABUO010001731.1_pt1 | contig 27757 bp, 15 predicted proteins | sample 5559291 | NCBI WGS metagenome assembly JAABUO01 (sample SAMN10711878, study PRJNA513372) | rock metagenome | isolation source: Antarctica rocks | place: Antarctica: Victoria Land, Finger Mt sud | reverse complement strand
TAACGCGCTCGCTATGTGTAAACATGTCGCGTCTCGTGTGCACAGCGTATGATGTTATGAACTGAACGTTAATTAATATATATGACGTGCGACGATCGAATACGAGCGATAATAATGTTAAAATAGCATTATTACGTGCGTAATGTGTGTCTTGTTAATGTTATTGCGACGTTAAAGAAAACCTGCAGTGTAAAATTTCGAGTCTTAATAATCATGAGACTGAAAAATCACGTAATTAAACTAAGGTCTCGATTTTACGAGATTCTGCGGTAACGTAAGACGGTTTTTCTACGTTTAAAGAGATAAAACGAGTATTTCTATTAAAATTCAGCTTGAAATATTATACTGATAGTATTAATTTGTATTAATAAAACGATATTATTCTTAAAGAATACGATTCATTAATATCGAGTGTTTTAGGTTTAAAATGTTCTTCGAAAATGCGTCTTACAATCTTCGCTCTCGTGCTGACGATCGTTTAAAAGTTAATACAGAAAAGAAAAGTGACGAGAACTTTCGTACGAAAAGAGTCTCATCGCGAAGAATGTTAAAAGATTTAAATAAGTCTGTAAAAACTGATGCTGAAGTCTGTAACGCTAAATCTTCTGAGTATGCAGTGATCGTTCGACTTCTGAAGAATTTTTAAGCATTATTAAAGTTAGAGATTAACATTAATAATAATTCAGTAATACTAAAAGATTCTTAAGAAGAAAAAAGAGATGATTCTGAAGAAATCGTCTTCGTACAAATGGCTCGTTACAGTAAGTCTTTCACTATACGTTATCGATTCATTAAAGACAGTCTGTAAAAGAAAGAAACCTGTTTCTGTTTATTAAGACATTTACTTTAGTATCTTTCGCGTTGTTATGTTAATCGAAGCGATGGTTTTAAAAGAGAAATCACGTACGACTCAGCGAACATGATTTTTATTATCTTATTAAACACGAAACCTCGTTAAACTTTCGTATATAACGAAGAATTCAGTAAGATTCTCTCTTATAACATATGATCATAAAATAAAATAAACTTCAGAACTTCAAAACGTTTAACAAAGAAAAAGATAAAGAAAACCGTCTCTATCGTACAAATTATCTCGATTTACTCATTTCTTTAAAATTAAGCGAATCGCTGACGAGCGCTTAATCTCGATGATTTAAAATTAATCATTATTTTACTCTTATTTTTCTTTTCTCGAGATAATGAATCTCGTGATTTTAAGATCAGGAAAGAAAAGCGAGAACGACGAGAATTAATTAAGATTAACGAACGCGTACGTTTAAGACGACGTACTAAAAGTCGTTCGACTAATATTAACTCGTCATCGTGTTAACGAGTAAACGCACGAATTTCTCGACGCTGTTCAGTTATAACGTTAAATGTACTTTTTACAAAGAGCATTACGTCTTCGAAAGATATCGATTCACTGTGTAACGAATTTAAAGAAATGAGCTTAAGATCATTATTAATTAAGATCGTACGACTTACGAAACGAACATTTAATCGTATTATATCTGTAAAGACAATCGTTATAAGCGTCGTTACTTATCTGATCACGAGTCTTACATCGCGCGAAGACGAGGTTCGAAGCCTTATCTTCGTTAACGCTCTGACAGCATCGCGCATAAAATTGCTGAGCTGTACGATCGTAAGCCTATTCGTACGAATTAGCTCTCAGCTTTGCGTTAATTTTATCTTACTTATATCTGTATAAATAACGCTTAGGCCTGTTAAGAATGAGTAATGTTAAGATCACTCATCTCTAGCCGCTTACTGCGAGCTAGAGTTATGCCCCCTCATAAAGCAGAGAGATTAAGCTTCTCTCTGTCGGCACGAGACAGGCGAGCGAAAAGCTATTACTTGTTAGCTCAGTTAATTATTATTTATTTAAAAGAAGCTTATAAGATTAAAATAAACGATTAGTCTATTACGATTGTTATTAGTAACATTAACGACAGTTATAATAAGCTTTAAATCATTTTTCATCGCGTTATAATGATGTAACAAGAGAAAGATTTAAGAAACGAAGTTAACGAGAAAGTACGTACGGAAATTCTCATTCACTACGAAGTTAACGAGAAGATACGTACGAGAATCTTAATTTACTACGAAGCTTGTTATTTTCACTTTAATAAATGATTTTAAAACTTTTATTCTTTTATTCATTATGTGATTCGTTTAAAAGAAAAAGAATGTAAAGTTTCGAGTTACGAGAATCGTGCGATAAAAGAATCACGTGATTAAAGAATTCTGTGATCGAACTAAGATCTCGATTTTACGAGATTTTACGATAACGTAAAACGATTTTTTTACGTTTATTTAAATAGAATCAGTTCTGTTATTAAAATTCAGCTTAAAATATTATAAAAGTTTAAAGAAAAGAAGTAAAGCTATTGAATTAGCGTTAAAGCGACAGAATTTTTAAATCGCACGCGTACAGTTAAACTTTAACGCTTTAATTTACAACGCACGAAGTGAATGAAATAAACGAACGTAACATTATTTAAATCGTAATCGTTTCGTTTATCGTTTCGTCGTATGAACTTTATATGTGTAAGCGTGAGTATTATGCTTTATGCTGTTAGCATTTTCATTAAGAACATCATTCTGATACTAAATTATATTATACGAGCATTTTTATCATCGCTGACATTAAGAAACATGATATTATTTTGTGTAAGCGTTCTTATTAAGAACATAGTATTATTTTCTGTGTGCGCATCCTTTTCTCATCGAGAACGTGATATGACTTTAAGCATTCTTATCGTCGCATTTGAGAACCGTGATACTTATGCGTGTGAGCATTTTCGTCTCATGGCCCCGAAGCTCGTTTTCGCGCGCGCGACTTTTTAACCTCGATTACGCGCCCGAACCAGCTTCGATTCTCGAAATTTTTGCAGCGTTAAAATCGCCTCGATCAGAGTTACGATTATGTTTCGCGAAGAATGTGCGATAATTAATGCGCAGAAATTCATTCGCGCGGAGGAAAATGTAAATAATTAAGTAATCGATCAGTTAAATTCGTGAATATTCTTAATCTCATTTTCTGACTTAAATCTTCGTATTATTTAATGAATTTTGCGACGTTAAAATCGCCTCGATTCGCTTAATAATTCATGTTATAAAAAGTATAAAGCTTAAGATCATTAAGCAGGCATTTAAGGCAGATAACGAATTAATCGAGAAACAGGTAACGAATCGTCGCTACTCGTTTCCTTAGCTTTACGGCTTTAGTATACGTTATCTGAGCAGGTAACGATCGGGAATAAAAGATAGCGTTTTACGTATGTAATAATAAATGATTAAACAATGAATTAATATATACACATATTAAAATTATTTATTATTATTCACTTACTGCGATGCAGATCTTAAACGTTAATTTTTATTATTAATCGTCGTCTCGTTATCGCGCTCGTGATGTATAAACATGTTAAGTTAATTCGTGTACGCGATACGCAGCGTTGTAAATTTAAGCTCGATTAATAATTTTAATGTACGATAACTGAACTTAACTAATACGATTGTTACAATAACGTTATCGCGTGCGCGATACGTGTGTTGTTACTAATGTTACGACGTGAAACAAAGACATGACGTTAAAAGAAAAACGAAGATAAATTCATTTAAATTAGATCAGATCAGGTAAGATTAATAAGATAGCGAAGAAACTAGAAAACTACGAGCGAACGCGCGCGAATCATGAAAACTATGCGTACGTGATTAATTTTCTATATTATTATAATTCGTAACGAACGAAGAAAATAAGTAAATTAAATCATTAATGTAACATCGTTACAATCGTTATCGTGTAACGTATTACTTTATCGTCGTATAAAATTCCTTCGTTCGAACGTGATTCGTTACATCGTAAAAAAGTAATCGCTAAAGCGTTACGAAACGAAGAACTTCGTCATTTTCGCGCGTCGTAATAATCCTCATCCTCGATCACGACATCGAATCTTCCTGCTTTTACATAATTCTTGCAGCGTTGAAATCGTCTCGATCAGGGCTACGATTATGTCTCGCGAAGAATGTGCGATAATCGATGCGCAGAGATTCATTCGCGCGGAAAAAGATGCGCAGACAGCGGAGCAATCGATCAGCTACACTCGTTCATATTCTCAATCCCGTTTGTTAACTTGAATCTCGATCTTTTTCGATTTTTTTTATAACGTTAAACTCGTCTCGATCGACTCGATAATTGTCGTCATAGAAAGTATCGAGCCCGAGGGCGTCTAGCAGAAGTTCGGGGCAGGTGCAGTTTTAATCGAGGGTCAGGTACAAGATCGACACTACCCGCCCCTAAGCCCTACCGATTTTCGGTCTGCACCTGGCAGGTGCAGGTCGCGAATAAGAGGTTGTACTGATTAATACATTACAGGACTGAATAATACATTACAGTACTGATTCATACATGCTATTTACTATTTACTAAGCGTAAAGGCAATTTTCATCGGAAATGACGACTCTCTCGTATGCGGGTGTGACTACATCTATACTATATTAATCTCATCACTACTTGCTTTGCTTTCGTTGCCGAGCGAATAACTTTACTAACCCAGTGGGATCTTTCGGAGACGACATTGCTAACCAGCAACAGATACAGCATTCAGCCCAGCTTGGCTTCTGTCAGCTTTCTGAATGGGATGAGGAGAAGACATATAATGAACAACCATCAACCTGTTTGCACTACTCGATGGAGTGGAAGCTTAGTGTAAACAGCAGGGAGGTGTCAACGGAGACAGAGCAGGATCTAGTCCTAGAACCGGCATCGTACTGGCGTTTGTTTCTCAAGTCTAAGCTCGAGGAGATAGTGCTCCGCAAAATTCGAGGCAAAAAGCGAGACTTAAAGTCAGAGGACACAGAAGTTGTGATGACAGTCCTACGACAACGCTCAGAGTCCCGGTTACCAGAGATTTTGAAAAGACAAATATTGATTGGTCAGTCGTAGAGACGCAGCTTAGGAATTGGGGTCATCTATTTCTTGCAGGCAAGAAACTCAGAGTGATAATCTCATCCAACTACACTTATGTCGAGTCAGGTCAGCCATCGGTCGTGTCAAGGAGTATTATACAAAGGGGCTCCACCACCCGACGGAGGCTTACAGAGCTAAGCATACAGCTTGATATTGGAGGAGAATTGACTGGGCGGCCAGCTATTTGGAAGGAAGTATATGAAGTCATGCGATGTCCGGGTCCTCCATGCGACAAAGGACCTCATTGCTGGTGTGACCCTCTTGGCAAGAAGCATTATCCATTGAGGCCACGCCATTTGAAGAGCCTTATAAGATTTGTAGAACAAGGGGGGATCTTAGAGACACATCGTGACGTGCCAGAAGAGATTCGTCAGCAATTATATGCAGAAGAACAACACTCCCTTGAGACGAAGCGTCAGAAAGCTAGCACATCCACAGCAAACCTTCCTCCTATCCATATCACAAATACGATGCCCACATCGTCTTGTCAAAAGTGCCAACGACAGCTTCTTTCTGTTCCCGAGATCCCTGTCTCAAATACTAGTATCAGTATCCCCGGCTTTCGTGACAAGGCAGTTGAAGAATACTGTAATTGGCATCAATCGAAGTTCGAGGACCCAATACAGAAAATAGAGTATTAGAAAGCTCACGATGTGATGAGAGAGAATGCTATGGCCTTGCGACTACTCTATCGTGATCCAAATCCAGACTTTCTGATTACTGAAGGCGTCAAAAGAGGGGCTGGTGTAATTCGCTCTGTATGATGGAAGGATGCATTATCCATTACAAGCACCGATCTTGGTTCTGGCCACGTATCACACAAGGGCGGCAGCTGCTCGATGAACTCCTCAAAGAACTCACTATCTGTAGTACCCTGGAAGATTTGACTGTAAATAAGCCCTTCTACTGTATATGCTGGCAGTATTTGATATCGTTGCTCACGCTGAAAGCGTGCAATTTGGACAGGAGTTGTCCCAGTGGGAGACCAGCCAGTTCGCCGGTGACCAATTCGTTTGTTGCAGCCAGACTCATCTACAAAGACAAACTGCTCGGGGCTGAATGTCGAGATTTGGTATAGATAATGGTCACACAGATCCGCATTCCTTCCATTCGCGATGCGACGAATTTTCTTCTTAGTCCACCCTCGTGAACGGAGCGCTCTTCCAATACTAGAAGCTGTCACACAAACATCGAACTCATCTAACAGAAAGAGTATCATCTCGGACTGATATAGCCAAGACTTTTCTACCAAATGTTCACATAGGGCGTCTAACATGATAGGTGTAATGCTTCGCTTTCGCCCTCCCCTATTTTGAGAGGCTTGAGGGGTACCGTAATATCGAATGTTTGAGCGTATCCTTCCCACGCCGCGAATACTACAATTAGCTGCTGTTGCTATCTCAGAACTAGTGAATAATTCACTTAAAAGCATGTCAGTAATCAAAGCAACTTGCGACTTCGCAAGATGTGGCGCCATATCGAGGTGCTAATCACTGTTGAGCAGGAAGAGTTGAAAAGGACAACCACGACGAGCAAAACCGAGAAATGAAAAAGGCTTCGACGACAAGAGCTCGGAGCGGAAATACTCTTTTCCGCAAGCGGGGCCATTTCCCCCTGTGTTGACAACTTCAATAACAAAACAACAAAAAACGACGATCCTTCTTTTGTAGCTCGTCTAGCATCAACTCCATATAATGAGTGCGCAATTACTGCAAATCACACCTCCCGAAAGCTTTACGAGCTCACCACCAACGCCTCCTGCGACCGAGGAGAAGAGTGTACCAGCCATCTCACACGTTCTTGCAGAGGTTAGACGACACAGGGACGGACATTATCCGGCTCCTGGCGAACACTGGCTTAAGTTCCCATTGAATGGTCATCAGTACGACAATCTTCAGCGTCAGCTACGAAAAGACGGTCTCTGGGATCACTATAAACACAAACTTCGGTAGGTGAAGGAGTGTTCATGCTGCGACTTGACTAATGCGAGGGCAGATACGATTACTTCCCACTAGCCAAATTATATGTCCTTCGGATGCCCGGTTCATTGCACGAAAGCTTCGTATTCCTCATTGCGCAAGATATCCTACGCCAGCTACAAATAATTGGTCAAGGCAGCAGTCCTTCAGCGATATTTGCAGGAAACATAGAAAATAGTGCATCAGCAGAAATCAGCTTCGAGGAGACTGGATATGGTTCGCATCACCCAGACATCGCATTCCAACATTTTGAGGCACAATATCCTGGCGTCATCGTTGAACTGTCCCATTCACAAAAGAAGGATGAGCTTTCACGCTTAGCACATGAGTACATCCTGGGTTCAGATGCCGACATTTGTGTCATGATTGGCATCGACGTAGAGTACAAGGGAAGCAAGAAGGCATCTGTCTCAATCTGGCGTCCACACATTGAAGTCAATGATGCTGGGGAGAGGGAATTGTGCGTTTTGCAAACAGTTACGGATCAGGTATGTTCGCCATGAATCATGGACAAAGTTAAAGCCTGGCTAATGCATGTAGCTCTTCCGCGACGATGTAGGAAACCTTATTCCTAGCTCTCAAGCGAGCTTGCAATTGCGGCTAGAGGAGTTCGGTACTGAAGCTTTTGCTGCGAAGTTCCCTGGTCTTACTGGAAACGTACATATCTCTGCAGAACAGTTATTCGCATATCTCGAGCGTGCTGAAGCCAAAACGAAGAGAGTGAAGAACGGCGAAGGCCTAGTGCGGAGTACCAAACCTTGGGTAAGAAAACGGCGCAGAGACAGTAACCCACCGGAGCAGCTTGATTCAGACCGGGAGGACAGATTCGCAGAGCAGGAGCAGAGGGCAGCGACGAAGGCTATGAGGGATGATGTATCTTATAAAGCCAACTCTTCTGACGCAGATCACGAATAATGTATGCTCTATTTCTTTAGGACGAACACGTAAATGTGCAAGGAGGTCTTGTAGTGGGGTAATCAGACCTTATGAAGTTCACAGTAACTGGTCAGACTGGTCGTTCTCCATTTTGTTTTATTACATCTCAATCATCAAGCGGCCCATCGTTAAGAAAACATTCTGTACTTATATATCTCATTCATCAAGCGGCTCACCATCAAGAAGTCACCTGTCTGCTGCTAATAATGTCCCGCAGCTGTTGGCTCACGGCTGCTTCCATATCAAGTCGCTCTATAACAACCCCTTGCATATAGTCTAAGACATCTGAGTCTTCACACTTCAAAATTTGGTTCATCACCAATATCACTGCATGGCGAAGCTGATGCTCGGCCTTCAGAACATGTTCTATACCTCGTGAGTTCTTATCGTCAAATGGTAATAAAGAGGTTAGCTACAAGCAACTTACTTTTAATTTTTGTGAAGCGAAAATCTGTATAAACGCTCCGCATGATTCTGCAGAACTTGTGTACCTCGAGCTGTTTAATTATTACACATTCTTCATCGTTACTGTTAGCTAGCAGTAAACTGACCGCCGGGCCGGGTTTCGATATTAACATTCTGGTCCGGCTCGAATACTCGATATTAACATCATGGCTCGGCTCGAATACTCGATTTTAACATCGTAACTCGACTCGATATCGATCTCGAATCGAATTATAATTTAAGTTCTTAATTTAATTCGTTAAGCAATTAAAAATGACGTTAAATGTTAAGATTTACTATTTTTAAATCTATTACGTCATTATTATTAAAAGACTTATAACAATAATTAATACTGTTTTCTTATTCTTTTATATCATCTTTTCGTTGTTTATATTATTCTATTACATTATTAATAATATATATTACAAAATGTTTAGTTTTAATAAAATATACGAATTATTAAAATCTTTAATTAAGAAAGAATTTAATTCTTTTATCGTTTATTTGTTTACTTTTAATAATCTTCGTTTTAATTAATTCGCAAGTTAAGATTTACGAAATATTAATCAGATTTTTATTAATAAGAAACGAACTTTTAAGAAGCGATAAATAAAATTTATCGTAATACTTCTTTTTTAAAATTAAAAGAGAATAATTAATATGTTAAGTAAAATTTTAATATTAATATTTAATTTTACTACAGTAATAATAATTATAAACGTTTATTAACGAAAGTATTATTAATAAAACTTAAAGAAAGATAATAAATTTAGTTTAAACTCAGAAGATTTAAGTAAATAAATAATCTTACATCTGAAATAATTTTATTTAAATGATCTTAACATTAAAAGAATATTTTAAAAGTTCATGCAAGATTTATTATAAGATTTTAAATCATTTTATAATTATTAATAAATTTAATACATTTAATACAATTAAGCATTTTAAAATAAACGCTTGCAGAGAACGAAAGCGACTCGACTTTTCTTCGCAGCTCGAGATAGCTTTTAATCGTGTAAGTTTAATATAATAATGTAAATAAATAATGTAAAGTTAACATTTTTATAAAAGAAAAGTCGTATTAATTTATCATCTTAATTTAATTAATAAAATTTAAAAAAAATGTTGTGTTAAATCTTCGTTACACTGAATTAATCTTTTTAAATCATTAAAAACGAGCATTTTCGATAATTATTATAAATGCTTCGTTTAGAAATTATTCTCGTACATCGTATTAAATTATTAAACATAATTTTCTTAAATTATAATAAGATTCGTGAAAAGATAAAGCAAGATTTAAAAAAGTTACGACGTGTTTTTATTGCGTTAAATACATGATTTAGTTTTTAAAAAGTCGCTTATTTAAAAGTATTAATATATTAAATGAATGCTGCATTTTTATTTCGTAAACATCTTATTAAATTTACGTTTCTTTAAGTTAAGCATATTAATCGTCATTTAATGCAAAAGCTGTTTAAGATTTTAAATATATACGATATTAAGAACAAGCTTTTTAATGTTATTATTAATAGCGCAAGTAATAATAATACTTTAAAGAAGAAATTTAAACGAGCGCTTAATTAACGCGACATTTTATAAAATAAAGTACAAAACTTAATTTCTTATTTAACTCATATTATTAATTTAGTAACTTAAGAGTTTATTAAAATTATTAAATTAAAGACTTTAAACGACGATTCTGTTATATTATTAAAAATAAATTAAGTTAAAAATATAATTAAAAGTCATGATCTTGCACTATTATTAAAAAGATATTTATTAAATTAATAATGCAAAAAGATAATGCATTCATTAAATAGTAAAACAGGTTCGCGCTCTTACTATTACTATTAACAGTTTTTCTTAACGAAAGCTTCGCTTTTTAAAGCTTTAAGTCGAATTTATAATAAGATCTTAAAAATTAATATAAAACATTCGTATTCGCTGAAACTTTATTTATTTAATGTTTTAACGTGTATATTAACTACGCGACACGATTAATATATGAGTTAAGAAATTCTTAACAGATATAAAGATGTTAGCTATTTAATTAAAGAAAAATGAATACTCATTAATATTACTTATTAATAATATGTTAAATTCTTTTTACGAGCTAACTTTAATTATGTTTAAAATTATTAATGTTAATATACATTTAGAATTTTAAATGTTTAATGCTCTTTTTAATTATCTTAATACTATTAAGATGACTGTACGTAATAATGCATGTACTTCGCAAGCACTTGTTCTTTAAGCTTGCGAACTAGCTTTTATAAAGCTCGTAAAATATTATTTTAAAACGAAAAGTAAAGATAAACTAATATATAATCTCGTTATGATTTTAAATTTTACTTAAAAGTTAAAATTATATTAAGATTAAGATGCAAATGAAAACGATGAACATGATTTTAATAAGAACGTTTATTTTTATTACGATAAGTATAAAAAGAAGTTTAAGAATTATTTTCGTCGTCATTATAAAAAGAGAATTATAATTTTAAAACTCGAAACGTAAGTAACTAGTAATGTTAATTAAATAATGTAATATAATAATGTAATTAATCATTTATTAATAATGTTATAGCCTGTTATAATGATTATACGAACTCTTCTTTAAAAAAGTTAACGTCGTTTTTTATCTGTTAATAAAAATGATTAATATTTTCGTATTAACGTTATTATTAAGAAATCTTTAACATGAAAGTATTAAAAAGATAACGCTTCGAACTTTTTAAGATTAACTTAAATAATTAAAGATGTTCTTTCATGTTTAATATTTTTTATAAATATTAAACGAACATTTAATCTTACGAGAAAAGTTTATCGTTAAGATTAATTATAAATGACTTCAGAATTAAATAAATAAATAATGTTTCTTAAATATTATAATCGTATTAACTTAAATTTTAAAAAGATTATTATTAAAGCGTAAGATATTTATCGTAAAGAAGAAAATAAAGATGCGATTAATGAATTTAATGATTCTTTTAAAGCAAATTTATAAAATGTTTTACGTTTTATTACAGCTTAATGTTTAATATTATTATATTTAAAGTTACTTTTACGTTATTAATGTATGTAATAAGATAACATACTTACGAAATAATGTAATAAAATAATATAATTAATTAAATGTATTACGATGCTAAGTAACTTAATTACTTACTAAATATTTTCATTATTAATTATTTTAATTTAACTAACACATTATCTTACTGAATTTTAAGATTATTCATTAATTATTTTATTAATGTTATATCTTTTTACTTAATTATAACACGCTTTATATATATTATAAAAAGATTACTGTTTACATACGTAAAGCATTATATTAATAAGTATTTATTAAATATTTAATAAAAGTTCAGTCATATGTGTATAATAGTAATGATAAACGATGTCGCTAGCATACAGCGTATGTCTTATGTATTTAGTATATATTAACTTAAGTATATAAGAAGTGTAGTTTGCAACGTACGAAGATACGAAGAAAAACTCTGCATTCGACACTAGTTTTAATAAAGATAGCTAATTACGTCGTACGCTACACGTCGTACGATATAATAACTTTAATATTTAACACTTTCTCTGAGACAATATATCGTACGTTGAAACGTAGCATATCTTTCTCTAAATTCATGAATTCTTCTGTTTACATATTCTTTACTAATTAAATGCATTTAATGATTCTCTCGTTAAATACTTAGTAAGAAAAAAGTAGAATTAATGCTTTAAATATTGCTTAAAAGCACTTTTTTTCTTTCGAATCTTTTATTCGTTTATAATAAAGTGCTTTCGCAGTTAATAATTAATACAAGATCTTCGTACAATATGCTTTAATTACTTTAATGAATCTTATTTAAATCTGAGTGTTTAATGACAGTTAATTCGATATAACAGGCAGAATACTCAGCTTTCTTCTGTGCTTCACAAAGATTATCTTAAATAAAGCTTTAGTAAAATTATCTGTTAATTATTTCTTAATTAATACTCATTTCATTCGCACGTAATTATCTCGTACTAGTTCTTTAACATAGTAATATTAAACGTTAATGTGCTTAATTTTATCGTAATATTTAACGTTCTTAACTAAATTTAAACTAGCTTAATTATCTTTTAGAATTCGTACGAGTACGAGAATTTCATTTAAAGATAACTTTACGAGAAAGCGACGAAATTATACGACTTGTTTAACGACATGATTTATAATAATGTACTTAACTTTCGTAATGAAAATAAATATCGTACGTTATTTCTTCGAGCTTTAACATATTATATCTCTTATTAAGAAGAAATAATATCTTATAATAAACTTTCGTTTCATTATGTTTTCTGTAAAGTTATTATTCGAATAATTTAAAATAATTAATAAATGCTTCGTATCGTCGTACGAATTATTGTAATAAATTCTTATGTTTATCGTTCTTTTAAGATATCGTAAAATCTTTTTAACGACTTTATCGTGATCGACGCGAGAAATCGAGCATTATTATAAAAGATAATTAATTGCGAAGATTATATTTAATCGCGTTTCGTAAATAATGTATAAAAGCTTTTCGATTAAGCGTTAATATGAAATAATTTATACTAAATCGCTGTCGTCGTCGTTTTTTAACGAAATGTACGATTCGAGAATCATGAATACGAATATCGTGTTACATATTATTAAGCCTTTATTTTACAGTACTTCGCGAATGTACGATGTTTAATTAAATGTTAATAATCTTTTAGTTTTATAACGTATGATTCGCATGTTAATGATTATTCGAGTCTTTCTTAAATCATACATGTTGAATTTCTTACAGAGCGCTGTTTTTACTTTCTTTAATAACTTTATTAACGTTACTGTAATGAGTAAATCATTCACGTAAATATTAATTACGACGAATTCTGACTCGTACGAAGCGTACATAATGCTTTTATCTGTTAGCATAAACTTATATTCTTGTTCTTTTCAGAAAGCGATTAACTTCTTGTTTCATAAGCGTACTGATTGCTTTAATTCATATAAACTCTTCACGATTCGTCATATTAACTTCGTACGATCTTGTCGTATGTTTACTTTTTCTGAAATTCGTATATAAATCTTTCGTTCTTCTGTCTTTAAATTATTAATTAAATATACTGCTTTAACATTCATTTAATGAAGCTTCAGATTTAATGAGTAATCATAGCTAAGAAAATTCTCAGTGATTTCTTTCATACGATTGATGTAAACGTTTTCTTATAATTAATATTTTCTTGTTACGAGAATTTTTAAGTAATTAAACGAGTCTTGTACTTCATTATTCTTTCATTCTTATCGTGTTTTAATTTAAACATTTACTTACATTTAATAAGCTTTCTTTCTTCGAGTAGTTTATTTAACTTTCATACTTCGTGTGCTTACAAGCTTTTTAATTTAATCTGAATAACATTTCGTTAATCTTTTTTATGAACAGAGTCTTTTAATGTCTTTTCGTAAATTTTTAATTCTTTAACTTTCTCGTACGAAAGACTTAATTTTATCTTTATAAGCCTAGCTCTCTTGTTCGACACATAAGTCTCTTCATCGAATAAAACTTCTGTATTCGTTAATTTTAATTAATTACGTAAAACTTTCTCATGTTTTATTAATTTTATAAAGTGCGCTACATTTAGCATGTCGCTCGTCTTTTAAAGTTCGCTTATCGTTAATAACTTTTAAATAGCTTTTAATTAATGCGCAGACGAGTTAATTATTTCTTTCATGCGTAACGTCTTTTACGTGTCATATTCTTCAGTATTTTAAGTAGCTTTCGACTAATACGTAAACGAGTTAATTATTTCTTTTACATTCAGTTCGTACGAATTTCGTGTAACGCGCAGACTAACATTAAGATGATTATTTCTTACTGTTTTATAAGCGAGTGACATCGAATTAACGAGTTTTACTCGAGCATCTTTTCTTGTTAATGCTGCGAGCTTTACTTCAGCATCTGATTTCGTTACTTCAATTATTAATATTTAATCATCTTTTTTAAAACGTTCTCTGTCTCGTTTAAAAACTTTTAAGCTCGAAAGCTTACTTTAAATGCTTTCTTCGTCTCTTAAAACAGATATAATGATCGTTTTAATATGCACTGACTTGTACGATTTTATCATCTTTTCTTTAATTTATTAAGTTTATTTAATAATACGTAATTAATCTTTAAAACGTAATGCATTTAAGATAATACGATTAGCATTCTTAATTTTAATAAAATTAAAAGAAAACTCGTTAAGTAAATAAGCGTTAGATTTTAACTCATTAATAATAATTATTAATATTTCATGAATAAATCGCTGTTAAAAACTTCATATTTAATATTTCTTAGTAAATTTCGTGTAGCTCATGAGAATGTTAGTTCATGTACGTTTTATGTTTAATTTAATTTGTTTTTTTATTAAAATGTGCACATAAGCGACGCTGTTAAATATGCGTAAATGAGTCACGTTCGATTATATGTCGCTGATCGTATAATTTAAAACTTTATTTCTTTTTAACATTAATAATAGATTTTTAAGTTCGTTAACGACATGCATAGCTTCAGCTCAGAACATATTAAATAACTTTACGTTCAGTAATAACGAGTTCTTCATCGTACGAAGCGTTCTTCAGTTTCGTTCGCTTACTGCGTTATGCTCAGAGATGTAAGACGTTAATTGCTTAATAATAACTTCTTTAATCTTGCATCAGCGCAATAATGTATAATTAATATACTTTTCTTTTTCATTAACTTTAAGATGTGCTAGTCTTTATTCAGTGAGTCGTTCTAGTCTTAAAACTATGTAAATAAACTAATCATAAAAATCTTTCTTGTTCTTTAAGAAATTAATTCATGATTTCTTAATATAATCGTTCATCAGTATGACTGCGTACGAAGATCTTCTTAATGATACTGAATCATATAATTCTTAAAGATTTAAATGTAATCTTTTCAGTATTTTAATAATGAGTCTTATAAACGTATGATGAACGATTCGTGTTTACTTATTTTAAATGTATAACGTACAGACATTTAATGCTTCGTTAAATTATAAAATGATTACTAAATGTTTTATATAATGACGATGCAGAGCATTTATCTTTATTAAGAAATCTTCTGCACTTTAATGTTAACGAATTAAATTCTTTAATATATCTGCTTCGTACGAATCATTTAGCTCGTTTAGAAATAAGCCGTTAATCATAATAAAGACTAATTTAATTTTAGCATGACTTGCGTGTTCGAATCTTCTGTGTCATAACTATTATAGTGATGTTATTTCTTCTAAATTAATAAGTCTTTTTAATTTTTCATGTAATATTATTAAGATCTTCTTGCCGTCGTATGACATTAAACGATAAATGTTCTGTTTTATAAGTTTAGCTCTGATCATAAAGATTTTATCTTTAACTAGTAGCATATAATCGTTTTCATTCACGTACGATTATTCATCTTTCTTTAAAATGCTCAGTAAGATTAAGTTAGCGAATGTCTGAGACACGTAACATACATCGCGTATTCGTACGCTTAATGTAACGTTAATGTAAATTATTATTATTTTCTTTTTCGTACTACGCATGACTTCGTCGTTTACAGCTTTAAACTCATGCATTTTCTCGTAAAACGATGACGCATCGTATAAGTTTAATTAATTAATAACGTGTTATGCTGCGCAGTTATTAATGTATTAATGATTATCTTTCGCGAGAATTCTTTGTTTAATTATTCTGAGTAATAATTTCTTTTCTTCTTTCTCGCTGAACTCATTCTCGTCGATGTTAATAATAACGATCTTATGTAAACGATTTCTTAAATGTTTATTTCGTACGAAAGACTTCTTATTATCTTCGCGTCTTCGTTTCGACTTTAATCTTCTTGCTACACTGCGATAATCTCGCGATATATGTTTTACTCTTTCGCATGTGAAGCATACTCTTGTGTCTTCAAAGTCTTTTCTGTTTTCGTACGAACGATCGTGATTATATAATCTTTTTTTATGTTACATACTTATTGTCAGCTCTGATTTAACATTTACTTAACGATTAAAGTTAACACGTACTTCTTCGAACGTCATTTATTGCTGAATTTTTTATATTTGCATCTTTTTTAAAATAATGATATGAGCTTTAATAATATCGTATTTCGAAGAAAGTGAATCGAAAGTAATAATGATGTGAATGTCGTTTCATATATCTTAATCATCTCGTACGATCGTTTTAAGTCGTTTAATAAGACTTTTTACATCGTTAAATATAACGTTAACTAATTTAATATAATGCTTTATCTTATTTGCTGCTACATATTCGAAAAGCTCATTAAGCATGACGTATATCACTTCTTAATCTACTTGCGAGTACGTAGTCTTAAGTTTAGTTCATATGTCTTTTATGTCGACGATGTCGTTAATCGTACGAAATAAATCATTACTAATAATTTTCAGTATGATTCTTAATACTGTTTCATTAGCCTTTTTCTTCATTGCTGCGGTTCGTACAATTGCTGTTTCGTTTTTTATTAAGTTTTAAACATCTTTTTTTTACATACTTGTCTTAATGTTACTGAATCATCGCGATGAATTATTAAATTTAATGAGTATAATGCGTTTCGTACGAGAATGATCATCTCGTTCATCTGCTAATGTTATAATTAATGTAAACGATTTAAAAAATTCAGTACGTACTGTATTAACGAAAGACTAATAATGTTTAAAGATAAACAGTTACTAATTAAGCTCATAATCTGTTAAATATACGGCGAGGGTCAGTCATATATGTACAGTAGTAATGATAAAGAATGTCGCTAGCATACAGCGTGTGTATTATGTATCTAGTATATATTAACTAAAAGTATGTAAGAAGTTCTGTTTACAACGTACGAAGATACGAAGAAAACTTTACACTCGACACTAGTTCTAATAAGGGTAGCTAACCACGTCGTACGCTGTGCGTCGTACGATATAATGACTTTAATATTTAACAAAACTAAATAATGTATATATATTACGTTTATGTCTTAAAGCATATATAAAATTATTAAAGTTAACGATGTTATACGACTAATTAATTAAGAAATATAATTATTTTTTAACTTTACTTAATTAAATTTCTTTTAACGAATAAAAGTTTTAATTATGAATTAATGAAAATTAAAGTTAAAGTTAATCTTATAAAAGCTGTGTTCGTATGAAATATACGTAATAAATAAAGCTTTACTTATCGTAAGAATATTATCAGCTACAAATTTAATATCATGAAGTTAATTAATTAAAGTTAATCGTATTAATAAATTAATTTAAAAAATTAAATAAATTTAATAATCGCGAGCGATTATATTATAAAGAAATGTAAGCGACTTAACAATAAACTTTAAATAATTAATAAGTATTTTATAAATTTAATTAAAAGCTTAAATAATAAGCAAATTATTAAAAGCTTAAATAATAAGCAAATTATTAAAAGCTTAAATAATAAGCAAATTATTAAAAGCTTAAATAATAAGCAAATTATTAAAAGCTGACGCTAGTTATTATATGAACAAGATGTAGCGAGTATAATATTAATAAAATTCTGAAGTTATAAATCATTAACGCTAAAGTTTTTTTATAATAAGCGCAGTCGTTAGTTATCGACGCGAAAAGATTTAATAAATATTAAATCTTTTATTTAATATAATGAATGCATTATTAAAAATGTTATGTAAAGAATATATACATTATAAATGATTAATAAACAGAATAAAAGAAGATTTCAACATTAACAAGTTTAAATATATATAATTAAAGACGCGAATACGAAATTAAATAAGATTTCTTTAACTTATAAAACGAAAACTAAATATAAATAAGTCGAAAAAGATTTTTAAATTAACATTTAAAGTCGTATATTACGAGTTTCATATTATATTTAACGATGTCGTAAGATTAAGAAATAATTTTATGTTAATATTCGTAACATAGCGATTAAATTATAATGTAAAAAAACGACTTAATGTTAAAAAAATACGACAAAATAATCTTAAGTACAATTCTTTATCATCGTCTTAACTAAAGAAATATATATACATTTTAAATTATATCGTTTACAACGAACGAGATTATAAGAAATCTTAATTAATATTAATTAAATCGATTAAAAGTATCATAATATAAATTAATCGCGATCTTAATCGTAATACATGTTATAAATTATAAAATCTTCTTAAACGTGAAGTAATGAAAAATTTAATTCGCATTAATAACATGAAATACGATAAATTCATAAAGTTAATTAAGAACGAGCTAAATTATAATGATATTATAAATATAATAATATACGATCGAGCTAAATTCGCGAGAATATATATTAATAACGAGCGCGAATGAAAAATAGCACTGAAAGAAATGCATGCGAAAGAGTTTATTCGCTTTCTTTTTATAATTAAGTCTGCTATAAATAATGATTATAAATTATAAATATCTTATAATATTTAATTTAAGTAATTAATTATTAAAGAAATTATATAAAATGCTTATAAAGAACATGTTTACGCTTAACACTTTTAATATAAAATGACATAACGAGATTATATCATAATTAAGAAATCTTAAAACTTAATAATAAAACTTATAATTTGTTTAATCTTAATAAAGATTTAATGAACTCTTATTAATGTTAAATGAATCATTCTTAATGCTCGAAATAAAGTAAATCTTTTTCTTATTTAAGAAAAAATCATTCGCAATTTAACATTCTTTTTTATTCTTCTTCTTAATCGTTTATTACATAAATTTCTTTAACGATTATACATTATCGAGTCATATTAAACGATTTTTATCTCGAATGTAATATAAAAATACGTTAATTTTAATAATAATAAGTTTATTAATATATTAAATAATATTATAAAAAAGACGTCGTTATATAAATAACTTTAAGACATTATTATCGTTAAAGCGCAGCGTAATTAAACATATAAAGACTTACGATGACGACGAGATCGTAACAGACTTAAGCGATAGCGATTTTATGAAAAGAATCTTTAACGAAAATAAACATATCATTCTTAATGTAAGAACTCGCTTAAAGATTTAAAAGAATAATTGTTTAATTTAAAAATAAAAAGAATTAAACACTGTTAAAGCATTTAGTAAAAATATTCTTACGAAGTTATTACGACATTTTAAAAACTTAATGTATATAATATTAAACAGTTTAATTCTTTATAATTCATTAATAATAAATATATTAAAATTAATTTAAATAATAATAATGTTAAGAAAGCGAACTAAGAATTAATAACATTATATTTATAAGAAAAGACGTTACGTTAAATTAAATGTTAATTCATCGTGAATTATAAATTAATTATTGAAATTTATACTCGTTATTTACTTACGTAAATATTAAGCGATTATGTTAATAATAACAGTAATTTATAATCAGACGTTAAAAAAGAATGACTTAATGAAAAAATGAAAGAGACGTGAAAGAAGATCGTAAATCGCTTAAATAAAAAATTAAATTATAAACGTTATGAAGTAAAGAACATTTTAACGAAAGTAAAGACTTAAAAGATAATACGTTTAAATCTTTCGTTGCGAATAAAACTTATAATAAATAAATATACGACATTTTTAAAACGTAACGATTTAATGTACTAAGTTAAATATGAATTATAATTAAAAGCGAATACGATTAATAAAAATAATTCACGAGAAAAATGCGAAAGAAGTTAACTTAAAGTTTATTAAATAATGATAACTTTACGTATAATTAAATATATATTAATTAAATATTATAATATTAATTAACATGAAAAAACTTCTTAAGACAGATTTTGCGCGAGAATTATAATAAACGTATTAACTTAAAAGTTTTATTACAAAGTCAGAGATAAAATAGCATATTAAGCATATACGAAAATATTCTTTAATTCGCTTTTTATTAACGTTATTCTTATTATAATAATAATGATCGCTCATTATATACGAGAATTTAAATTAAAAAAACACAGATTAAACAAGTTTAAGAAATTAAACGTGAAGAATAAGTAAACATTTGCATATATTAATAACTAAAATGATTAAAGCGAAGCTGAAATTTATAACACGTAGTAACATGAATGCGCGTTAACGTAACATGAAATTAATAAGCTCGCGATCATAAAAAAGTAATATTAAAGATTTTATTATATCGTATTAAGTAATAAATTAATAATAATGATATTAAGACGATTATTAACACTTAAGCTGTATTTAATATATACGTTAACGATCTTTTATTATATAAGTTAAAAAATGACATGTAACTCGATTTAAACGTAAGTTATAAGAAAACACTTTCGTATTTAAAAAGCATTTTCATATCTTAATCTTTAAAATTATCGTCGCTCGTCTTAAACGTAATGTTATTAAATAAAGCTGTAAATATTATAACTTGTAATTAAATCTTTTATTATTAACGCTATGTAAAAAAGATTAATCGAATCGAATATAAAGAGCGAATTATTAATTAATAACGCTCGAGTTAATAAGAAATAAATTTTTAGTTAAGAATCTCATTTAATATTATAAATTAAAGATTAATTACGTATCACATTATAAAGCGACGAATATAAGCTCGTAATAGCGCGATAAAAAGATAACGAGTTAATAATAATTAAGATTAACTAAAAATGAAAGTTTAATAATTTATGAAATGAATTAAACATGAAGAAAAACGAACGTTTATAATATAAAATAAATAAGATGAACAAGATTTTAAGCGATGAAACGAAATATGAAAGCTTCGTACGCAGAATGAGAAAGAAAAGCTTTATAAACGTAACTCGCGAAAAGAGAGAAATTTTAAAATAATAAAACTTAAGCACAGTAATTACGATAATTAAATGTTTCGAACATAGCGTATATTTTACTTTATACTGCGAAAGCGCTAATGTCGTATATGTTTACATGAAAGAACATAATACTAATAATGATGCGAGCGCATTAATTAATTACAGCGCATATTTTACTTCATGCTGCGAAAGCGGTCGTGTTAAATATATTAATATAAGAAAACATAATATTAATAATAATGCGAGCGCATTAATTAAACATAGCGCATATTTTATATAAAATTACGAAAGCATTAATGTTATATATATTAATACGAGTGAATATAATGTTAAAAGTAACGCGAGTATATAAGAAGAAAGAAATAATAATGTTAAGAAAAATTACGAAGACGCGTATAATAATATTAATTCTTAAAGAAAAGAAAGTATAATAAGCATTTTAGTTAATTTGCGTAACTTTAAAGCTATGTTCGTCGTAAATAATGATCGTGCTATTAATAATAAAATCGTATTTAATAAATTTAACGAAAAAAAAAACATGTAAAGATAAAAGTAAATTACGTGTTTTAATAATAATATTTAACATTACGATTATTAATGTTACAAGTATTAAACTTAAGTTTATTAAACTAATAAACAAAAGTAAATGCTGCGCTCATGAATCATTTAAAAATATTAACGCTTTAATGAATGTTAACGCTTTTATAAATATTATAAATGTTATAAATATTAACGTATTTATGAATATGTCTTAGCTTAATGCGACGAAAATTTAAGACATGAGATTTAACAAATATTTAAAATATTAATCGCATAAAGCGTTAAAATCTATTTCTACTACTCTTTACAAACTGTTAATGTAATTATATATTAAAAAGAACGATGAAGCTTTAATAAAGACGTAATAATTATTATTATAAGCATATTTAGTTATTAATAATAAATTAGCTTAATTCATTTACTTTACGTTAACGAAAGTACGTAAATAATGTTTTAAGATTTAATTTTATCGCTCGATTAAGTTATTTATTTATGAATAAAATGCGATGCTTAATCGTTATCTTATACGTGTATAATAATATATAATTAATTAAAACGCGTTAATAAAGACAGAGTCTTTATTACTTATTATGTTAGTTAACATGTTAAAGCGTAAAACGATTTTTTTAAAAAATACTTTCGTTAATTTTACGATATTAATTCGTATTATTATTAATATATATTTAATTATTTTAATATATTAATTTATAATTATAAATATAAAATTATAAATAACTTTACGATACTTATATAAATAAAAACTTAAGCTTATTATATAACTTATGCTTAAGCACTTTAATTCGTTAATAAACGTTACAGATTTTAACATACGAAGTTATTTACTTAAAGTAAACGAGTTAATAATACTTTCTTTTTAAAAGTTTTAAAATCTTATTAATCTTAAAGTATTTAACTAAGAAATTATTATGATTCTTATTAATAAGCTTTTTTTTAATTATTATATTATTAAGAATATAAAAACGTTCGTCATGTTTAACGAGACTTTTAAAGTTTAAAGCTTAAATTTTATTTCGCTTACATAAATAATAAAAATACTTAATTTAACACGAACTTTATTCGCTTAATTATTTTTTGTTTAAAGCTTCTTTATTAAGAACTTTATAAATCTTTACGATTTCTTATAAAAACTTTCGAATATCTTTTTAATTTTCTTTTTTAATATAAGAACTTAAATATTAACTAATTAAAATATAAAGATTAAATTATTTAATATCTTTCGCTTTCTTTACGATAACGACTTTAATCTGTTTATGTTATTAAGTTAAACTTTTACTAATTAAAATACGAAATTTAATTTATTTATTTCGTTTCGCTCGCTTTACGTTAACGTCTTTTCGTTTAATAACAGCGTTAGTTTATTTTATAACGTTAATAATAATTTAATATTAAAGAATAATGTTTTCTTATAATTTAAACGCTTAAAAGATTCATTCGCGAACTTCGTTTATTTAAATGATAAAAGATTTTAAAGTCATAAATAATTAACTTTAGCGCTCAGCGAGCTTGCCTGAATTTTAGCTCTTTCTGCTTTATAAATTCTTTAAGATTATTATAATTTAATTAAATTTTAATAAAATATAAATTATCTTTTAAATAATATCTTTATTACTTAAAAGCGATTATTATAATTAAGAGTTTTTAATTATAAGTTTCGTAATTTTACTTCGTCGATATTATCTTTCGCGATTAAAACGTTATTAATCATTAATAATTATTAATATTTTATTAACTAAGAATATTTATAATTATAAAATTTAAAGCATTAATTTTTATTTTAATCTTTTTACTTAAGTTATAATAAATAAGAAATGAAGTTAACATGAAAATATTACGCAGCTAACGAAAAGTCTGCTTCGTTACATTAAATTATTTAAAAGATTTTAATTTCTTATCGTCTTTATTATCTTTTAATAAGCTAATAAGAAACGCTATTATCTTAAAATAGCGATAAATAAAGCGTTTATAAAAGTTAACGAAGCTTAAAAATACTTAAACTTCGCGATAAATCTTTAATTTAAATCATTCTTTAATTATTTTAATTTTATTTTAATTCATTTTCATCTTATTTATAAATATTATAAAGTTTAAAAATTTAATCTTATTAATGACGAATTAACATTTCTTAAGATTAATATATAACTAATAATTTTTTAAACGTTAAAACATTTTTCTTACATGACGTTAACGTTATATTAAATCGTTATTAAAAATTAAGATATTATTTAAATATACAACATAAATAACATTAATTAAGTCTCTTAACGCTTTATTAATATAAACTTAAAAAGTAATTAAAACGTTAGCTAACTTAAATAATAGAATTTAATATTCGAAATGCTTATAGCGCGTGCGAAACGTCGTTTTTTATTCATTATCTTACTTAATTCATATGCGATAATAAACGTTTTTAAGATTTAGCTTAATAAAACATTTAAATTCGTTTAATTAATTTAACGTCTTAATGATTAAAGATAATAAATGACGATTTTTAATCGTAATCGCATTTAAGTTTTAATAATTAATATATAAACGTAATTCATTATTCTTTTTAAACATAAAAAGTATAAAGACTTTTATTAACGAGACGAAATGCTTAATTTAATCTTTAATTAAAGCATTTTCGAGATAGCGTTAAAGCTTCGTTCGCTTTATTTATAATAAATTATATAAAGACATGAATAACGATTTCGCGCTTTTTATTAAATTAATGACATGATCTTTTTTGTTTTATTTTAATAAAATATTAATCTTTTTTATATCGCAAACATTTTTAAAATTTATTAATTTCTTTAAAACTTTAAATATTATAATTTATTTACTCGACGTCTTTATAACGTTAACGTAAATAATTATAAAGATTTCGCTTTGCTTAAAAAGACTTTTTAAAAACTTCTAAAATGTTAATACTTTAAGATTTTCAAATTTTATCTTAAAGCGTTAACTTGTTATTTACAAGTTTATAAAAATCTTTTAATCGATTAACATTAATAAATTAAAAATAATATCGAGCTTAACGTAATTTATAGCGTAAAAAAGAATAATATATTTTTAATATTGCTTTTAAAAGTTAATTATATTATATATAAGCTTATAAACGTTATAATAATAACGATTTTAATCATTAAGAAATTTTAATAACGATAAGACAGCGCGTTTTATTAATTATAATTCTTATTATATTACGTAAAATTCATTAATTAAATTTAACATTACTTTCGAGTTAACGAGCTTAAATAATAAAAGCTTTTCGCTTAAAAGTTTAACTTCGCTTTTAATAATAATTAAGTTACGCGTCTTTATTAATCTTTCTTACTTTACTTACGCGTTAACAAAACTTAATTATTTTTTAAATTCTTATTAAAAACATTAATCATCGTTATAACTGTGTTTTACTTATTCTTTTTAAAATAATTCTTTTTTTAATGTTTCTTTTCATCGTAATTATAACAGTAATTAATTTTATTATTTAAATTAATTAATTTAAATAAACGCTTATTACTCGCTCGCGAATTTAAATTTTTATTAAATTAATTATCTTTTCGTGAGTTCTAATTTTCTTTATTAAAAAAGAATTTTTAATTCTTTAACTTACGATAATTATTTTAATTAGTAAAATTTAAAGCGTCGTTATTACGTTTACGTAATTTAATACTTTTCAGCATTATAACTTTTATTAAAAGCTTTTCTTAATTTTTTAACATTATATCGTTAATGATAAGAATTTTTTAACGCAGTTTTAAAAGAAGTTTTATAAAAAAATCGTTAATTCTTTATGTTAATAATATTTCGAGTAAATAAGCTTTAATATTCTTTAAATACGACTTAAAGCTAGTTACACTTTGTTTTAATCTTTATTTTACTTTCTTAAATCTTTAATAAGCTTTAAGCTTCAGATTAATTAAATCGATTATTAAATTAAGTAAGAATTAATAAAATTTCGTAAAAGCATAATTAATCGTTTTAACGTTTACGTTTATCTCGTAAGATTATTAAATACATGAAATTTTTCATTATAAATTATATACATTAAAGAATTTTTATTACATTATTAAAAGATAATTCGAGCTTAATTTAAACTTAATTTTTATTTCTTAAAATTATTTTTCATGCTCGTTTTTATTATAATCTTTATAAAAGCGCATCGTTTTTAACTTAATAATTTTCGCAGTGCGCGATTATTACGTTAACTTAATTAATACTTACGCTTTTATTTAAGCTTAAATTAATTATAATAATTTACGCATTATTACTTTTAATACGATAAATATAATAAAATTACTAAATAATTATTTAATCGTTAAATCATTATTAAGAAACGAAATTAATTAATTTCGAAATTTTGTTCGTGTTTCGTTAATATACGTAATAAATAATATTAATCGTAACTTATAAGCTTTAACTTTTAATTTTATGATTTGTTATAAAATACGTAAATAATTAACTTTCGTTTGCGTCTTAATTAATATTTAATTTACGAATTTATTTCGTAAAGTATTTTTTAAACTTTACTCTTTATTATTATTAACTGAACGAGTTAATGATAAGCTTATTTAAGATCATTTTAATAATCGTAATTCTTCGCTATTATTAATAATTATTAAATTACTTAAAGTAATTATACTTAAAATATTCTGAGCTTTAATATTAAGTTTTTTAAAGTCGTTATTATTATTATAATTAATATATAATTTAAAGATTATTATAATTATATTATGTCTTAAGTCTTTTCTTAAAAGAAAAAAAAGCGATTAAAATTATAAAATTAACTTCGTTAATTATTCGCTAGCGCGTTTAAATAAAAAAAACGTAAAACATAATAAACTTATTATAATTATACTCAGTTATTATAATATTAATATATAAAACTAATCATTAAAAAACATTAAGAAAATGAGCTTCAGCTTATTTAATATTCTTAATAACTTCATCGTTAACATTTCGTTATTTAATCGTAATAAATCTTTCTTAATACGTTATAAAAAACGTTAACTTATTAAACGATTTAAGATTATTTAATAAGTTATCTGATCTTATTTTTAATGAGCGTTATTATTAAGCTAGCGCTTGTTATTATTATAGCTCGTTAGTTTAATAATAAAATATTATTAAAGTAAGTCTTTAAAAGAATCATATTACTTGTGTCTTTAAAAGAGCTTTAATTATAACTATTCTTTAATCTTTTTTTTATATTTGTTACTAAAATAACGTTTTCTTTAATTTAAATTACTTACTCTTATTTTTTTAATTATGCGACGTTTAAATCTTATCGTTTAAAAAGACTTCGTCGTCATTTATTCATTAACGTATGTAAATATTATTAATAAAATTATCGTCGAATTGCTTTTAAAAGGCGATACTAAGTTTCTTATATGTAAGAGATTTCTTTTCGTTTAACATGCGAGTATAATACAGATTTCGTAATTATTTCTTATTAATGAGTTTATAAAAGATTCGCTGTCGCTTACTAGAAAGATTAATAAACAGAACAAGCGTTCTTAAAGATGTAAAAAGAGATGAAGATTGAAGAAGATGAAGAAGATGAAATAATACTTTTAGCAGACGATGAGATCATTTTTAAAGCTTTCTTGCATGATAATACTAGAGCTAATTGCGATGTTGCGATGAAAACAGATTATTTAATCGGAGATGCAGAGTTTTTCTCCTAACTTTAATTAAGCAGTGTCATTAAAATCTGCGGAGAACATCGCAGTACTCCCTATACGCCGTTACTGCGTATTTTGCACCCAAATATTCGATATACAATCACTTTGGCTGCCTAATATGCGATACTGCTTAAAAAGCGACTGCTTAATTGGAGGGTTCACTGTAGTGTCAAATTCTTCGGTGGCCAGCTTTGCATGGGATGTGTTCTTTTTCCTCCAATCGGCCAACCCGGATTTAGCTTGGGAATTCACCTGTAGGATTACAGGGAGTTTTTTTGTGGTGACGTTGTATTTGCCTGCATCAATGCGGACCTGTATGGATGCATCCTTCGTCTTCGATGGCATGATACGATGGCCTTCCTGTGCTGCCGCTGAAAACTTAGACGCTCCTTTTGAGAT
>JAABUO010001730.1_pt1 | contig 27763 bp, 33 predicted proteins | sample 5559291 | NCBI WGS metagenome assembly JAABUO01 (sample SAMN10711878, study PRJNA513372) | rock metagenome | isolation source: Antarctica rocks | place: Antarctica: Victoria Land, Finger Mt sud | reverse complement strand
CGGCGGCGCGCGGGCGCCCGTTCCGGCGCTGGAGGCCGGGCGCCTGGGACAAGCTGCGCCACTGGGTCCTCACCGACTACTTTATCGTGTCGCTGCAGCTGGCGTTCGGGCAGTTCATCGTGTGCCTCTTTGTGTTTGTGCCGGGCCTGGCGTTCCCGCAAGCATGCCTGGCCTCCGTGTTCCTGTACGTCGGCATCATCCTGAGGCAGGACCTGCACGTCGCGTCGTACCTGGCCTCGTCAGTCAAGGTGCTGGGCGCCATCGTGTCCGGCTCGACGCTGGCGGGCGTGGTGGTGCGCGCCCGCGCTGCCGCTCTGGTGCCCGCCTCGGCGAGGCCGCCGCGCACGCGCGGCCAGTCTGGCCGCCCCCTCCAGCTGTGCGCCCAGCAGAGGGCTGCAGGCTCCGGCAGGGCTCCACTCGACTTGCGCTGGCCAGGCGGGCTGCAGGACGTGCGCCGAACCGTGCAGCGCGCAGCGACCCACGCTGAGCGCTGTGGAAAGCTGCAGAGCGCGGCCAGTTGCCGGCCGGGCGGCACCGCGCTGAGCCTGGGCGCGCGCTGCGGTGAGCGCGGGCGGCGCGCGCGCGCAGCTGACGCTGGCGCGCCTGCCGCCGACGCTGCACCTCTTCTGGCTCTGCCTGTTTGCGTTCCTGGGCGTGCTCATCGCCAGCACCGTCCGCGTGTCCACCGATGCGGGCACGGGCATCGTGACGGGTGCGGCCCCGCCCTGCTCTGCAGCGTGTTCCTGTGGGACGGCGCGCGGAGGCGCTCCTGGAGGCGCCTTTATGACCCGAGTGCCTGCTGATCGTGAGCAGAAGCCCTGGTGCGGTGGATGTGCCACGGCCGTGTCCGAGTCGGCGCGCCCGCGAGCGGCACAAGGCTGCCAGCCGCAGTGCCCTGCTGAGCGACACGACCGGGCCACATGGGGGTCTACTTGCTTGCAAACGCCATCCATTCCCTGCGTGCAGGTGTGATATACGGCATTGTTGTCATCACCGGCCAGTTCATCACGCCCATCTCGGCCATATGGACGGACGTGCGCTCCTCTTGTAAGATCTAAGCTCAGGTTGGGCGTGGGGCTCCACACAGGACCCTGTATGCATGCCTTGTTGTAAAGTGTGTTGACGTGCAGAGGTGTGGTCAGTTGCCCTACCTTTGCACTTCCTCAGACTTAACTGACGTGCACAAGCTGGCGTGTGACCGGTCTGCTGCCGACCTGTGCCCGCCGGCCCTGTGCGCTGAGGGCCCCTGGCAGCCCCTCTCGGCGAGCGGCCGGCGCGCCGCGCCGCGCAGGTCATCTGCAATTTCTACCTGGTCGGCCTGCTCACGTCGGTCGCCGCGGGTATCAGCGGCTGCGTGGTGCTGCCGACCATGGCGCGCAACATGCTGCGCAGCACCGTCGCGGAGGTCCTGCTGGCGCGCCCCCGGCCAGGGTAGGGTAGGGCTTGGGAGGGTAGGGTTAGGCGCGCAACATGCTGCGCAGCACCGTCGCGGAGGTCCTGCTGGCGCGCCCCCGGCCGTGCGCGCCGCGGCACCGCAACCCTGCAAACGCCCTATTCCTGTGAGGAGCGGCCGTGCCTGTTCGGGCGGCGTGGAGTAAGCGGCTGCCATGCACAGTAAGCGCGGGAGCGCGGTCCGAGCGGCAATGTGTTCTGGGGACCGCTGTGTGCGCTCCACAGCCGCGCATGGAGCGGCGTGTCGCCGTGCCAGGAGCGCCTGCCTGTCTGCTGCACCGGAGCGTCGCGTGGTTCACATCGCAACGCCAAGTGTATAACCATGTACTTGCTTCAGGTGCATGCGCAGCAGGGCGCATCTCTGGAACGCTGGCGCGCGCGCGTGCAGGGTCTGGGCACGTCGATGTCGACCTTTGCGGCGCACCTTTTTGTGCCGACCCAGTACGCGGACCGCGCCTGCGGCAAGGCGCCCAACGGGTCGGCCGACGCGCCCCACGACGAGCTGCCGGGCTTTGCAGCAGCGACGGTGCGACCCTGCGCTACTTGTACAGCTGCGGCTGACGAAATTGTACGCACTGAAGAATTGGGCCATGGGGGCTTTTGAGAGAAGAAACTGTAGTATTGAAGCTGACACGCTTTGCGGAAACAGCACATTGCACGTGCTACACGGCGGCTGGCCTGGTCCCTGTCCTCGGCTGCCATGCACAGCCGACGCCAGCCGGAGCATGGGTGCAAGTGCATGCCGATGCCCGCCCTGGCTCAAGCGCCCGCAGGTCACTAGGCGGCGGGCGGCGGGGGCCGTCTGTGTGTGCCGGGGTTGCTGCTCAGAAACGGGCGGGCAGCCTGGGAGTGCGTCCTCTCATAACCCTGCGCAGATGCCGCTCGGAGAGCGGTCACAGCCATACGTCCTCCTCGGCGACCGCTTGGTCACGCGCGCAGGCGGACGAGCACCAGGAGGCGGATGAGCTGCGCGCGGGCGAGGAGGCGCGCGAGGCGGCGGAAGCGGGCGAGCTGGAGAGCGCGCAGTCGGAGGGCCGGCCGGCGGTGATGGCGCACGTGCACTCGCAGGCCGGCCGCCGCGCTGCGCCGCCGCTCAAGTACCCGCCGACGTCCGAGACGACGTTCATACCCTGGGAGCGCATGGACGCGCCCGCAAACAGCCCGCCGCCCGCGCCGCCGCGCGCGCCACAGCCGCCGCCCGCGCCGCCGCGCGCGCCGCAGCCGCCGCCACCACTGCACCGCCATTCGCAGCCGCCGGCCGCGCTGCACCGCCGCTCGCAGCCGCCGTCCGTGCAGGAGTTCGCTGCGGGGCCGTTTGCGCCGCGGAGCGAGGCTGCGGAGCTGCTGTCGCCGTTCGCGGGCGTGGGGCCGCTACCGGAGCCGGACCTGGGCCTGGGGGGCGCGCGCGGCGGCGGCGACGGCGACAGCGCGAGCGAGGGCGGGGGCCCGGGCGAGCACGCGGCGCCCGCAGACCCCGCGCTGGCCACAACGCGCTCGGCGGTCGCGCTGCCGCCGCCGCAGGGCCTGCCCAGCGCGAGGCGGCTGCAGGTGAGACCCTTTGCCATGGTGCCGTGCTTGTGCGGAAAGGGCGCTGCTCGCCGCAAATGCACACCCTTGAGCATGTGCAGCTTGCGTTCTGCTTTGCGGTGCATGTACACGGACCGACTTTGCCACTTCCTTCGTCAGTATCCACGTCTCCCTGCGCGGCTTCACGCAGGAGCAGCAAGCATGCCGGTTCGATTAGTTGAAGAGCGCAGCAAGGCTGCGAGCGCCTGTCGGCGCCGCGGCTGGTCTCTGCCGTCATGGGAGCCGATCTGCGACGGATTGCGGGGCGCCGCCGTGGCGCCCGCGTGGCACGCGACGTCAGCAGCGCGATTGCAGCTGCTTGGCAATCAATTACAAATGGCCGAGCTTGACTCGCAGGTGGCGCCGCCCGCCACGCGCGCCATGAGCTTCAGCGGCACGCCGGGCCGCGTGAAGCGCGGGCCGGGGCGCGGCGGCGTGACCGGGCGCGGCGGCGGCAAGCAGGGCGAGCAGACGCGCAGCTTTCGGGCGCGGGCGCGCAGCGGCGAGCTGCGCAGCCTCATGGCGCTGCACGTGTACGAGCACGGCATCGAGCAGATGGCTGAAGTGCTCACCGACTACCAGTGCGAACCCTGCCTCTCTTACCCAGCTCTACCAGCCCTTATAAGCTTCCCTGCTTTGAGGCGCTCTGGTGGGTGTCAAGCGTCAGGGCGCGACCGCAGCATGTGGGTGGCATGTTGGGTGGGTGCTGGACCTGCGCACCAGCGACCAGGCGGCGGCCGCCAAAGCGCTGCCATGCCAAGGACTTGCATCAATAACACTGTTATCAATTTTGTACGAGCATCTGCAACAGGTCTCCATGACGGCAATAGACCCTGGGCGGCGTCATGCGCTCATGATGCCGCCTCAGAGCATGGGCGCAGTCCCTGAGGCGGGCACATCCACTGCTCTGCGGCGAGCGCTTCCCCATGTCTGCCTTACGCGCCGGCCCGCGCGCGCAGGGAGTTCCTGCAGGAGGCGTCGGACCCGCTGCGGCCGCACCAGCCGTTCCACGCCGGGCGGCCGGGCAAGCCGCGGCCGATCAGCGCGCTGCGGCCCGTCATGCTGACCGCGCGCCGCCTGGCCAGCGAGGCGCGGCCGAGCGCCCCGTAGCAGTGCCGGTGCTCTCGCATGCGTGCGCGCACACGTGCACGTCCAGTTGACTAAGAAAAAGACTTACAAAGGACTTGATGGACGCGACATGTGCAAGGCGGCTCTGGGAGCCTGGGCGAGCTGCGCCGCGCGCGCGCAGTGCAAGCTGGAGCCGCGGTGGCTGGCCAACGTTCCCATGTGCGGCCCGCGCTGGGCCAAGGCGCTGGACGCGGTCAGCTCGCTGCTCACGCGCGCGTCCGCGCTGGAGAGCGTGCTGGAGGCGCGCGCCCTGACTGCTGCGCTCCTGGCCTTTTGAGGTGTTTTTGCGCTTTTTTTTGCATGATGCTGTCAATTGTTGAGTGTCAGTCCCAAGGGGTGAGACGGTGGTGTCACTGGCGCATGCGCGCATCATGTCGGCAGAAGGCGCTCAGAAGAGCAGAGCGCGGCGGGGTCGTGGACCTAGAAAGTGATAGAGTAGGGTGGCAGTGCTGGGTCGAGTGTGAGGAGGCATGGTGAGTGCGGCGCTGCGCGCGGCAGGGCGACGAGCCAGCGCTGGTCGAGGACGAGCTGCGCGAGCTGCTCGGCCACAACGTGATGCCGCTGCTGCGGCTGCTGTACGCGCAGGCGGCCGCGTCGTGCAGCGCGCTCTCGCGCGCGCTCAGCTGCTCCTGCCCGAAGCGGCAGGCGCGGCCCCGCCGCCTCGCGCCCCGCCTCGCGCAGCGCTGCGGCGGCGGTACCTTCGCAGTCGTCCCACATATTTCCCCCGCGCCCTCCGCGCGCTCTGGACTATGCTGCCTGACATGCGGGCCGCCAACGCGACCTGCGCATGCATCCGGGGCGTGCGCGCGCCCATCGCCTCTGCTGTGAAACGCGCCTACCAAGTGAGCGCACATGCTCCGCGCCGCTGCCGCCCAGCACCTGGTGCATGCGCGCGCCGGGCAGCGCGGTGGCCGGCTTGTCCCGAGCATATAGGGTTAGGGCCTTAACCTCGGGCGCGGCAGGTGGAGGTGCGCGTGCTGATGGAGCCGTCCTGGGCGGTGCTGGAGTTCGAGCTGGCCTCCGCGCTGCACGGCGTCATCAAGACGTACTGGCGCCGCTACAACGTGCGCAGCCAGCTCATCTTCCGGCCCAACCCGCAGGCGCGCCCCTGACCCTGCCCTGCCCTATACGTCTACAGCCAGCTCATCATACGGCCAAGCCCGCAGACGCGCCGCATGCGACTGGAGACGGGCGCCTGTATTCACGGTGCCAGCTCCGCTGCCGGCGAATGCAACACTGGGGAAGCAGGCGGCACATGTCGTGGCATCACTGGCTTCTGGCGCGTGCTGTGGGTCATGACGCGCGTCTGAATGTGCGCTTTCTGCGCGGCCACCGCCGCGCTCGCAACCCTGCGCACCGCTGTATGCAGTCAGCGCGTAGAGCGGACACAAAGTGCAGAAGGAGGCGGGCCAGAGCAGCCCTATTACGGCCTGCGGCCTTGCCACGCGTTTGCCACTAGCCGTGAGAGCTGCATGCCTTGTGCGCGCGTGCAGATCCGCGCGCTCATGTACATCGGCGCGCTGAGCAACGGCATCCTGGAGGCGCTCGCGAGCGCGGAGCGCGCGCTCAGCGACGCGATCCTGACGCCGGTGCGCATCCGCAGCCCGCCGCCGCCGCAGCCGTCGGTGCGGCCAGGCGTCGCGCACGCGCTGCGCCTGCCGCTGCTGCTGGAGCGCTTCAGCGCGGTGGCCGCGCGCCTGCCGCTGCACCGGCGCAACTCGCCCATCCTGGAGGCGAGCGAGGAGGGCGACGAGTCCAGCCACGGCGCCGGCAGCGTCGCCGGCGCCAGCGCCGCGGAGGAGCAGGCTGCGCTGGAGGTGCGCCCCCGCGGCGGCGTCTGCAGGCGGCTGCTGAGCGGCGCACGGCGCGCACGCGACACGCTGTGGTGACTTGTTCGGTTACGAGCTGCATGCTCCGGTGCGGAGGGCGCTGCGCACCCCAGCGTTCAGCGCCCTGCATGGTAAGCATGCTGCTGAGTGCACAGCGCTCCGCGCGTGCGGCGTCGCGCAACGCATCGGCGCGCCGCGCCTGCCGCGCTGCGGCAGGCGGAGCGCGAGCGCATGTCCGAGCTGGAGAGGTGCCTGCGGCGGCGCTCGGCGCTCAAGCCGCTGGAGGAGGCGCTGCACATCGGCGTGGACGCGCGTGCGCATGCGCCTCGTGAATGGGCTTGCGGGCATGTCGTGAGCCCGGCTGATGCAGCAGGGTCTGCTCTTGCTGCGCGGGCACCAGCGCTCCACGGCCGGCGTCGCGACGCGAGAGTGCCGGCGGGCGAGCGGTTAGCGCATGCGCACGTCGGGCCTGCAGGACCGCTCTCTGACAGTTCATGACCCTCTCACCCCACGGCACAGCTGGCGCATGCGGATGCAGCCTGAGCAGCTGTGTCGCCAGCGACTCGAGCGCGGCCCAGCCCTCAGCCCCTAAGCTAACCCTACCCTACCCTACCCAATCCCGTCCTGACAAGCCCGCGCCGCCCTAGGCTCGGACAGCGGCGGGTCCACGCCGGCGGGGCTGTCGTCGCAGCAGGTCAGCTTCATCCGCAGCCGCTCGCAGCGCCCGCTGCAGTCGGTGTCGGCCGCCGTTGACGCGCTGGCGGCCGCCGCGAGCCGGCCTGCGAAAGGCCCCGCGTATGTGATGACGCAAGGCGCGCGCCCGCTCCGCGACGCCGATGCTGCAGCACGGGCGTGCTTGATGATATTTTACAGACAGGCGCATGCGCTGTACGGTGACCACATGCCTAGCGCACGATGCCCACCGCCGCGCTCTTGGTACATCTGCCGGGGAGCGTGAAGCACGCGCCGGAGCTGCGCAGCTATCATCGATGATGGTGAACAAGCGGAGCGCCCCTCCCTCAGCACTCCTGGTGGCGCGCTCAGAGTGGCTGCGCGCGCGGCAGGCACGCGGGCGCAGCGCGCGCGGCAGCGCGCGGTCTGGGCGACCGACTGGATGTGGCCGCACCTGGCGGAGGTGGCGTCCGTGCTGACAGTGAAGTCACTGTTCCGCACGGCTACGCGCACGCTGCCGGGCGCGCTGCGGTCCTGGAGCGCTTTCCGCGCGGCCACCAGGTGGGGTCCGTTTCTGATTCGTAGACCCAGCAGGCCTGTGCATGCTGCTGACCTGCTGCAGGATGGGCTCTGGCAGAACATCTGACCTGTGACTCGCTGACATGCTCAGGTATGTGTGTACGAGCGGGCTTCATGGAGAATGATAGACACATGCAGTCTGACGTCCGACCCCGGCTGCGCGCACAGGGGCAACCGCGTGTTCCAGTTCTGGGTCAAGTACCAGGTCGCCGCGTCGGTCATGCTGCTGCTGATCCTCATCATCTCGAACCTGGTCCCCGAGGCGCGCCCTGCCTGGGCATGCCCACGCGGTACTGTGGACAGCGACATGTAGCACTGAGACCGTGACCAAGAAACTCGCGAGGCATTGTAGCGTAGTAGTGGTGCGAATGGCTTTGCTATGGGTTGGGTCGTGAGCAACATCTTGCAGCACGAGGCGCTGCTCGAAAGTGTCTGCGGCGCGGCCGAGCGCTCGGGGGCTGCGCCGCAGGCGCGTGAGTGGCGGCTGCTGTACGCGATGACCACGGTCGGCGTGGTGCTGTCGGAGAAGGTGGACACCACGCTGAGCAAGGGCGTGCTGCGGATATTCGGGACCGTGTGCGGCGGCGTGCTCGGTGCGCCCCACGCCAGCCGCACGTAGACTAGGGCTGGGGCCAAACATGTCTGGTTTAAAAAAAATTTTATCTGTGCTGGCGTTGCCTGGGATGTCCTTTGGCACGACGTGTGTCTCAACTGAAGTTGGGTACCAGCCAAAGCCCGACGCGGCATGCAATGTGCATACTGCGTTGGGGCTAGGGAAAAGAGTCGTGCGGCTAGTTGTTAGGGCTGGCGCGACGCTGGAGTGCGGGACAGGCACCAGTCCGCTTACCGCCACCATTTGTACGACCGCGCAGGCTTTGCCGTCATGGCCGGTCCGCAGCTGGCCAACTGCGCGCCAGCGCTGGCCACCATTGTCTGCGTGGCCACGTTTGTCATCGGGCCGATCACGCTCACTGTCTACAAATATGCGGCCTTCCTGTTCCTGATCACGCTGCATACCATCATCCTGTGCCAGTGCGCCCCCTGCGCCCATCACGAGATTTTCTGCCATTTCTGCATCGCTCAGGCGCGTTGCGTGGCACTGGTCCTTGCAACATGGTTGTATGGATATCTTGTGTTTGCAGACAGTGGGAGTGGGCCTCGTGCTCAGTCAGCTACCTGAGCATGCAGGCACTGCGAGAGATTGCGCCAAGTGCATGCAAAGGCACGCCGCGCGACGCAGACCCGTGCGCCATGCGACATGGACAGCAATTTGAGCGCTGGGCAGACGCGCCTACTCTCGCCACAGCCCTCAGGCGTGAGGCGCCTGCTGCCAGGTGGACGGTGGCGCCGGGCGACACGGGCAGCACCATGTACTTCTACGCGCGGGTGATCGACATCACGCTCGGCGTCATGATTGTGCTCCTCTTCGACCTGATCTTCCCCTGGTGCGCCGCCTCGACGACGTGTCGTTGATAACCGCGGCGCTCGCGCCCTGTGTGGCCGCACGTCTGTTGCCGGCGCTGCATGCACCCAGGGCCCAGCAGGCCTGCACCTGCGCACAGGAGATGCGGTGTACCACAGTTTGCGTACTTTGTGGCCTAACAAAAGTGGCAGCACTGACAGCCGGGTGCCTGGCGACCAGGTACACGTCCACGGCGGCCGCGGAGATGCTGGGCGACGCCTTCTATGAGGCCACAAAGCTGATCTGCTGCTACTTTGAGGTGAGCGCGCCCTGGGGCCGATACGCCATGCTGGACCAGGATGTGCTGTGACAGCAATTGCTGTGTGATGCTCACTGCTTGTACCTTAAGAGCGCTGTGAGAGCATGCTTTCAGTCAAAGCAGGCTCATGCTGTTGCAGCGGGTAACAATAGGTCCACGACATGTAGCAACTAGGCATGCACGCTCTCGTCAGAGCCTCTTTGCCCAGGCTGCCCGGCGGACAATATGCACAAATTGGGCGCGGCCCAGGTCTTGTGACAAGCAAGTTGCGCTGCTGTGTCGCACAGTGTGCATTCAAGGTATGTGGGTTTGATGCGCTGCAACTCTTGTAGCATCCTCTGCATGGTGGTGCCGGGGTGCGGGACGAGGGCGCTCACCGGCGCGCGTTGACGCGCCTGCCGCGTGCAGGCGTTTGCCGAGGAGCTCGCTCTGGCAGGAGGGAGCACGCAGGGCCATGCCGGGAGCAACGGCGGCGCGAGCGGCAAGGGCGGCGCGGGCGCGGGGGCTACGGGCGACCAGGCGGATGTGGAGCAGGGCATGGGCGAGGGCGCGGAGGCGGTGCAGGCCGGCGTGGCCGCGCTGGAGGACGACATGCTGCAGAAGATCACCAAGCCGCTTGGCGCGCCGGGCCCCCCACGCATGCCTGCTCATGCGCGCGCTGCATGCTGGGAGCGCACGAGCCGGGAGCAGCTTGTGGTGGGAGGCGTGAGCTGTCGCTCGGCTCCGAGTAGCAAGACTGTAGGAGCCTCCTACTGAAACAGGCCGTACTTTTACAAGCGTCCACAAATAGTTAACATGTATGGCGTAGTGAGGCTCAAGCAGAGCCTGTCCGCAGCCTGCGCCGGCTGACAGGGCAGCGCGGGGGGCCGCGGCGCGCAGTAACGGTGCAGGCGTCGCTGGCCAAGGAGGTGGTGATCTGGAAGCGCGGCGTCCTGGTCCTGCCGCCCATCATCCACGACACCGTGGCCTGCATGCAGGCGCGCGCCCGCGGCGCTGCCGCGCGCGCGCCCGCACGCATCCATTCGTGCACCTGCAGACGCCTGACGCCTGCCCCATGCACCCTCACCCTGGCCTTATCGCTTGCGATCCCACGCGCGCCCCACTCTGGGCACCTGCGAAGGCCAGCTGATGTCAGCACGCCAGGGTGCGGCGCGCAAGCGGCGCGCCCTGCACCTGGCGCGCCATGCGCATGTATTACAGCGAGAATTGCGGACCGCCGGGAGGTCGGCGGCTGGATGCGCTTGGCCGCAACGGAGCGCCCGTCACGGCATGGCCAACTGGCACCCGCGACGCGTGCTGGGCCTCGTGCGCGCTGCGCTGCCTAAACTGCTCATGGTTGATGCTGCGCGCCGGACGATGGGCAGCGCGCGCGCGCTCAGGCGCTGCGCGCCATGCGAGCAGTGTGGACGGCGTGCGCCAGGCTCGGGCGATAAAAAGGAGGAAAACGGAGCGCGGCGGGCGCGCAGGTGCTGCACGACCGGCTGGCGGCGCTGGAGATGATGCTGCTGCAGAAGCCGATCGTGTCGGGGCGCTACTCCAACTGCACGCACCGGCGCTTCATGCTGCCGCTGCGCCCATACTACGACCACTGCATCGCCAGGCGCGCGCCAGCCTCACCGCGCCAGCCCTCGCCTTGGCCCCGCTGCCGCCGCGGCATGCGCGCGTGGCCGCATCTCGCACCTCGGGGCGCATCCCTCATGAGCTGAATGAATAATTGAATCGGTTGTTTTTTTTTGGGGACAGAAATTGAAACGAATTCAACAGCGCAGCGACGTCAGCTCACTGCTCCTGCGTGGCTGCCGCAAAGCGATGGGGCCGCGGCGGCCGCGGGGCCGCAGGACGGTGGAGCTGGGCGAGGCGATCCGGAGCGTGCTGGCCGAGGACGCGGGGCCGCTGCACCTGGTGGACGCGCAGGGCGCCATCGACCGGCTGCAGGCGTCCCGGTGCGCGCGCCCGGCGGTCGGAGCTCAGGCCCGGCGCCTGCTGCGGCGCGGCAGTCGCAGCGCCTCGGCCAGCCGCGAGGCGCCAGGCCGGCGCCCGCCCGCCTCGCCGCGCGCAGCCCTGCAGCGGCGGCGGTGGCATGGCTGGCGGTGGCAACCCTGCGCGCGCTGTACCAGGGGCCAGAGCGCAGCGCTCTTGATAGTGCGCTGCAGCGGATAGCAGATATACCTGACAACACATAACCTGCACTGAATCAACCTCAACCACCACGTGAGCTGTACCTGCGACCCGCACACCCGCGCGCACACCTGTCGGCGCGCGCGCGCGCGAACGCACCAGCACCGAGCGGGCAGCGCGCGGCGCGCGCGTTCTCGAAGGCAGCCCGAGCCGGGCGCGCCGGCGCGCGCGCAGGCTGCGGCTGCGCGAGGCGTACCTGCGCGTGCAGCACAGCGCCAACGCGGAGATGGCGGCCGGCACCGACCCGTACGCGCGCCTGCGCACGCCCGACGACAGCATCCGCTACCAGTCCACCATCTACGCGCTCGTGCGCGTGCTGGACAAGGTCGTGCTGCTCGCGCGCACGGTGCGGCCGCGGCCGGGCGCGGCAGGTCCCTGATGAAGTCGGCTGTCTGCTGCGGGGTCCAGTCCTGCCTCATGCGCCTCGACCTGGCCGGCCTGCGCGCGCCCGCGCCGTCAGCGCACGGCCGCACACGCTTTTCAATTATTTAGCAGGTTGTTAAGGTGCCTGCTTTGCCAGCGGCAACTCCTGCGCCCCAACAGCCCGCTTGCACGCTGCCAGTCTCCGTCAGACGCGCTCCGTCTGCCGCCCGGGCGCGCATCTTGCGCCGTGCACCAGCTTGGCTGCTGTGGTGCAAGGCGCCGGCGCAAGGTCTGTGCATGCGTGGGGCACGCGGCGCACTGGCAAGCATCCGGCGAAGCGGCCGCCTGCTGCTGCGCCACGTACGCGGACGCGGGCCGCTCCGGCGCCGAGGCCGGCGGCTGGTGGGGCGGGCTCCACGCGGGGTACATCGGCGGCGCGCCGGCGCCGTCGCCGGGCGGACCAGCACGCATCGCCTGGGCCGCGGCAGCCGGCCAGTTCGGCTCGGGGCCGGCCCCAGCTGGCGCGCCGCGCGCCGCAGGCGCCGCCGGCGCCTGCCCTGACAGGCGACTACCCGGTCAGTCTGCGGCTGTGCAGGCCTCGCATCCAGGGCAACCCACGAGGAGCCTTCTGCATGTTGCGCCGCAGTGACAGCCTGCGCCTCGGACTCTGCTTGCCGCGCACGCAGCGCAGGGCGCGGCTGGCAGCTGACAGGCTGGATGAGATGAAGGCGCTCGGGTGGGGACAGGCGGAACCTGCGCGGCGCCGTGCGCCGGAGCGGCCCGCGGCGCGGCCTGCGGCGCGGCCCGCGGCGCGGCCTGCGGCGGCGCGGGGGGCTCGGCGGGCGCTGCGCCGCGCAGGAGCTCGCGGTGCTGGCGCGCGGCCGCCGTCTCGGGGCCGTAGCCGCCGCCCCACGCGCCGGCTGCCGCGCGAGCACGGCGCGCAGCCCTCAGCCTGAGCCGCAAAGAACAGGGAAGGCGCCTCACTGATGACGGGTGTCAGCCTTGTGCTGGTGCTTAGTAGGCAACCAGGAGTGCCGGGCTGCGCGACCCCGCACGACCAGCGCACTGGTGCGTCAGGGAGGGCGAGGCCCTCCGCTCCTGCACCCACTAGGCAGAGCACCTGCACGCTTTGCTCGGAGCTGCTACCTTCTGGTGCCTGTGCTCTGCAGGCGGCTAGGGAGCGGTGCGGCGCAGCACGGCGGTCGAGGGGCGCGCACTGGCGGCGGTCTGCTCGACGGCCGCGGAGGCGCCGCGCTCGCGCAGCACCTCCGCCCAGTCGCGCACCACGACCTCCAGGTCGTGCACCGCGGACGGTGACAGGCCCAGGCCGGGCCAGGCCAGGGCGACGTCCTCGCCGCGGCGGAAGTCAGGCAGCTCGCGCACGACGTCGTGACGCGCAGCCTCGCCGGTCACGCCTGGCAGCTGGAAGAGGTGCAGCTGGGCAGCGTCCAACTGCTGCTGCGCACCGCACGCACGCGGCGGTCAGCTGCTCGAGCCGGCTGTGAGCTGGTCGAGCCTGCAGAGCGCACAGCGCTCGCAGCGCGGAAAGCATGGAGGAACAATGTGTGACGTCGCAAGAGCGCTGCAGGCCCCCAGAGCGTGCACTCGCACCTCGAGTGCTTTGCAGATGCAGGCCTTTGTGCTGCGCACTGTGGACGTCTCGGGCACGTAAAGTGGGATTGGTATGGAAGCACAGTCGACGGGGTGGTAAAGGAAATGCAGCCTGAGCATGAAGCCGCTGGCTGGCCAAGGAAAGGCATTGGGACTGCGGGGGCAGCTCACGACCGCCGTTGCTTGCGCAAGGCAGGCCACGGCAGCCATGCCTCCTCCGCCTGCCTGCATGGTGCTGTCAAGTGAAGCCTGTCGCTGTGCTGTTCCTCAGACAGCCGCACTCTCTGTTCTGCTGTGAGACCTCCATTAAATAAAGCCACAGAAAAAAAGCGCGCTGCAGCTGTTTAGGGCCACAGGGCCTGTACGAACTTCAACAGCTCGGCCGACAGCCCGCCTTTTCGCGGATCCACAAGCGGACCCAGCAGACAATCCCCGAGCTGCACCGAAAATGGTGTGCAAGGGCACCTGCAAGGTGGTGGTGCGGCTGAAGGCGAAGTGTGATCTCGGCGACAACGCCGTCCAGTGCGTAGAGGACGATCAGGCAAGCCTGTCAGGCAGTGCTCCGGTCAGGGATGTTGTTCGTGCTCTTCTGACGCGACGGCTTTTACTGCGACCCACAGAGCCCAACGCTGGTGATCAGGAAGGGCGGCACAGGCGGTGAACTTCACCAGGCAAGAGCAGCAGCAGGCCCGGCAAGCGCAGCGACCTTGCAAGGCAGTGCGCTTACGGGGAGGGGCTGCACGCGCACGCAGTTCAAGTTTGAGCGCGTCCTGGACAACGTCACACAGGACGCTGTGTATGCGGTGCGCAGCCTTAATGGTAGCAGGGTCCAGGTCCCGTGCAGCCCCCGCATCGACGATCTTGGTGGCAGCGGTGTCAAGCGCTAGCTGGAAACGCAGGCGTGCGGACAAGACATTGTTACCAGTGTGCTGGATGGCTACAGCAGCACGGTCCTAGCCTATGGGCAGACGGTGAGCGCGCCTGCCGCAGCTGCGCACAGCCGCGAAATTTACCTGCATCAGGACTTGCCTAGGCTCACGCAGTGTCTCTGCAGGGGTCTGGCAAGACATACACAATGACAGGTGCGGATGCAGAGCTGGCGGAGGCACCAGCGCTGTTTGTTCTGCACGGCGCTGTTCCGTGCTCACCTCATGCGTTCCGTCCCAGGCCCCGACGTGCTGGAGCAGGAGGGGACAGGCAGCAAGGGGCTCATGCCGCGCGCGATTGCCCAGGTATGTGCCGCAGCCCTCCGCGTGTTCAGTGCTCTGCGGCGCAGCAGGTTTGCTCCTATGGACCTGACCAACAACATGTGCGAGCAGGTCTTTGCTGAGCTGGGCTGCCGCCAGCTGGCGCACTGGGCGGTGGACGTGACCTATGTGCAGATCTACAACGAGGCCTTCCAGGACCTGCTCTGCCCGGGCACCCCCGCCGCAGACATCTCAGTCATTGACCAGAAGCGCGCGCCCCGCTACATGCAAGGTTCTTGGCAGCAGCAACAAGACAATTGAGTATGGCGTGCGGATGCATACGGGGGCTGGGCCCTGTCTTGAGCACGGCAGGGAGCGCTTGGGCTCAGCCCCCAGTGACGGCTTGCGCAGGGGGAGGCTGGCAGTGAAGGGCCTGCTGCGGATGGGCTGCGCATGCGCGCAGGACGCTCTGAACGCCCTCATGCAGGTGTGCGCTGCCTGGCCCTGGGACGCATGCAGAGGATGACCTGCACGTTCGGCAGCTCTGTGCTCTCAGCAGCCGCTTCTGCAAGCATTCAGAGGTGCAGACCGCTGCGGAGGCATTAAGATCCCCGCTGCACCTTGCATGCTGTCGCCTGATCCGTGCTGAACGGTCACATAAATCGATAACAACCTGTGCCAATGAACACGGGGTTGCGTGTGCACAGGGCCAGGCTGCGCGCGCAGTGGCGAGCCACGGCCTGAACATGCGCTCGTCGCGCTCGCACACCGTGTTCACAATGTGGGTGGAAACAACTGCCTCGGGTGCGCAATGTGTACCTAGCCGCCATGGGTTGCTGGCACGGCGCGGGAGCCGCTGCCTGTCGGCACTGCCCAACATACATGCAGATTCTATGTCATGCAAAGTCTTGACATGACCCAGGGGCACTCCACAGCCAACAACATGGCTGGGCTGAGACACGTCCTATTCTGCCGGTGACATGCAATCTATCCCACTATGCCAGAAGCAGGACTGCGGTGTCCTCACCTGAGAGCACGACGGGTCCTCTGACTGGCTGGGGAGCTCCCGCAGACGGGACCTCCTGCTCAAGCAAGCTCAACCTGGTGGACCTGGCTGGCTCGGAGCGCTCCACAAAGACAGGCGCGGAGGGCAGCACCGCGCGCGAGGCCATGCACATCAACAGGTCCCTCACCTTCCTCGAGCAGGTGAGCAGGCGCGCCGCCACAGCCTGCCAGGCGTGCCGGTCTCTGTTCCTGGCGCTGCGCACATGTGCGCCCGCTGAGACGCTCTCGTGTGCGCGCACACCCCGGCGGTCCAGGTCATCATCGCGCTGTCCAAGCGGGGCGGGCGGCATGTGCCCTACCGCTCGTCCAAGCTGACGCACCTGCTCAAGGACTCCATCGGCGGCAACTGCCACACGCTCCTCATTGCTTGCGTCTGGTCCGACGTGCGGACTACCGCCGCATGGTCAAGTGTTGTCAGACGTCGCTCAGCGTGCTCTTATGTTTGTGTAGCAAGCGCACAGCCAGACTTTGCCGAGCAGCAAAGTGATGCGTGCGATGCGATGCCTCCAGTGCGCTGCTCAGGACTGCAGCAGGGCTGCGCGGCAGGAGAAAAGCGACGCTCCAGATAACATGTGACTGATTCTATGTGCACTGCCTCACAAACATAGTGCTGCACCAGCAGGTAGGCTTGTCAAAAGCTATCACGCAGCTGGTCTGTTTTTGCAGCACAAATGGTATGCAGCAGCGTCGGGCTGCGTGCGACTGCAGAGGCAATGCATAAAACGGAGCTGAGGCTGACGACTGCCAGCCGCAGCGCAGGCCGCGCAGCTGAGTGAGACGCTGTCGACGTGCCGCTTTGCACAGCGCATGGCGGCAGTGGCCGTACACGCGCGGCGCGGCGTCCGTGGCGGCTTAGCAGCCGTGCATGGCAGCCTGTTCAGGCTCGACCCTGTCATGCAGCGCTACATTGAGGTGAGACTGCCGCGCGCTGCATGCGGCTTGTGTTGCACAGCGTAGAAGCACAGCCATGCAAGCACGGTTGCACTTGACACTGTGCACTGTGCAGTGGAGAGCCCGTGGCAACGATTGACTGGGCATCATGGCAGCATACCATGCGCAGCGCAGGGATGGAAATGAAAGCCGCATGGAAGCACGCCCCCAACTACGCGCAGAAGGCAACAAAGTGCTGGACAACGCATCTCATACCAGGGCGGGCCAAGCAAGCGCCAAACTTCCTGTGTGCGCGCGCAGCAACTAACGGCGGCGGCAGTGCAGCGGGAGAAGGCGCGGCTCGTAGCCGCTTTTCGAAGCCGCGGCGGGGAGTGCAGCTTCGACATGCATGACAGTGACGCTGACGGCACTGCAGCTGCCGACCTGAGGGAGCTCACAGTGCTTCGCGGAAGGTGTGAGCTCTGTGCGCTCTCAGATACCGGTGCACTGGCAAGCACCAGGCCATGTCTATTCCATAAAAGACGGAGCGGGGCACCTGAACACTTCACAGCGATACGCCTGGCACAGGCTGCATGCAGTCACAATGGCTGCTGTGCCAGCCATGCACTGTCCGCGTGCCGTGCCAGAGACAAATTGCTGCTCGGTTGTGCAGCAAAGTTTCAAGAGTACGAGAATGTTTGCCTGCTAACCACGCGTCCTGCCAGGGTGGCGGAGCTGGAGGAGCTTGCGGGTGAGGCCGCCGCCGCAAAGCAGCCGGCCATGGACGCACCGGTGCTGCGCGAGGTGCCGCTCCTGCGCATGCGCGTGCTGGAGCTGGAGGCCGCCAGCGCCGGCCTGGCAGCCCCGGCACGGAGTGGCCTGCTGGCGCCCGCCAGCGCTGCTCCGGGGCCCTCGACGCCCAGCCTGCCGCTGCCGCGCGCGCGCGCGCAGGAGGGCCAGGAGGCTGCCAGCGGCCGGGCCGCCGCCGCCGCGCAGCACAGCCCGAGCGCGGCAGGCTCCGACGAGCAGCGCGCCCCGGCAGCGCTCGAGTCGGGCCTGGCCGGCTGCAGCTTGGAGCGAAGCCTGCGTGCCGCAGAGGAACCAGGCATGGCTGGCCGGGACAGCTGTGAGACATCTGCATGCGCCGAGGTCAGTACCGGCGCGCCATCGCCGCGCAGCACTGTTGCTGCGGCGCATGCGCAGCGGACCAGCAGCGAGGGGAGTGCGGGCAGCAGGTCATCCTGTAGCGAGGGGTCGGGGGGCGCCGGCGAGCCCTGGGGGTTGGGCCCACGCACGGAGCAGGGCCAGCAGAGCGTGGCTACGCTGCGGTGAGCGCGCTCTGTCCCACTTTGTTACCACATGGTAGCATGGGCATGCCGGTGACGACGCTCACATCCAGGCGTCCTGCTGCCCTGCAAGCCCTCTGCGAGTCGAATGCATGGACAAATGCTACGCATGCCTGCCCCTACTCCCATGCAACGCTGAGCACAGCTGCTGTCCAGGCTGGTGATGCACATCCTCAGTCTGGAGGCAACGCAGGATGGAAGGTGGCCGCATCGCATGCTCAGCAAACATGAGCTCTGCCTGCAGGCTGCTGGCACGCGTGCGCGAGCTGGAAGCCGGCGAGCAGCGGCTGCAGGCGCTGGAGGCCAGCCTCGCGGCCGCGGCCGTCGCGGAAGCCGCTGAGGCTGCTGAGGCCGCCGCGGGCGCTGCCGCTGCCGCTGAGCGGGCCGCCGGCGCTGCTGGCGCGGCGGCAGCGGCGGCAGCGGCGATCGCTGCGCATGAGGCAGACGCGCCGCGCGGAGCCAGCGCCTGCGGGTCGGAGGCGCCGAGCGCGGCGGCTCCTGGCGACGCGAATGCACTGTTTGACCCGGACTGGGTGCCTCCCGATGCTGCCTTGGCGTCAGCCAGCATGTGATCCTGCCTGCGGGCCACATGCAGTTTGCCTCGCGCTGCCTGGCGGCCCGCGCGGCAACCGCTGGCGACCCCTTGCTGCAAGCTCTGCTGCCAGCATGTCATGATCACAGGCGGTGCGCCTCGAGCTGTTTGGCAAGTGCTGTGACATGCTCCCTTCTGCTCACGCGCCCCATGCGCCTAGCACGCTACATGCGGCCGTGACACTTCTGGCAACCCTGCGTTCGCCAGCTCTGCTCTCTTGACAGGGCGCATACGTGGCTCCACACAGCGCGAGCGTACAAGTGCTTGCTTGCCTGCTGCATCCGTGTACCGATGAGCAAGCGCGTGCCATGCGTGAGGCTGCGTGCTGGCAGGATGCATGCGCGGGCGGCCTGCACCGCCGGCCGGGCCTGCTGCGCCGGCTGCTCGGCCGGCGGCTGCCGCGCCGCGCGCCGCCGCCGTTTGGCAGCTTCGCCGACGCGCTGGGGCTGGACGCGGGCGAGGCCGCGGCGCCCAGCATCGTCATCCTCAACTCGCTCTCACACGACCAGCTGCTCAGCCTGCTGGAGGCGCGCACCCGCGCCGCCCTTTCGTGGGAGCTGTACTAAAAACAGGCTTTTCGCAAGCACAACAACAACAGAGGCCGATGCTGTGTGGCTCCCTTACTTGGAATGGAAGCCACCACAAAGCATCCTCTATCTTCTCAGATCTATACAGTAAGGCTGTGCGAGTTCGGTCCATGTCGCTGACCGGCGCGGGCGTGCGCGCGGCAGTCGGGCGGCGCGGCCGCCTAGGGCGCCACACGGAATCGGCCTCTGTCAGGATGCACCCGCCAGGCGCGGCTGCGCGGGGCAGCGCCCCAGCAGCATCGCGCCCGCAGCCCTGGGCTCCCGCATGCCTGCTCCTTGCTGACCAGGCCGGAGCAACTGCAGAGGCTGGGGCAGCTGGCAGAGGTTCAACTATGAGTACGTCAGGCAGTGCGCATGCAAAGCAGGCCCTTTTGACTGAATGTCATGTTGTGTGACATCATACCCACATGTAGGTTTGCATGGCCCGTAGTCTGACTACTCATCTGATGAGTGCAAAATGCCAAATTGATGCGAATTTGATCATGCCCTATTGCCGGGCCTAGAAACTCACACATCAAATGCTACTGAACGGTCGGGTTACTTCCTTGCAAATCGGAACACCACCCGTGAAAGGCTGCACAAGCCCCAAAACCTCGCTTGCAAGGCGCTCGTCAGCACGCACCCTGCAAGCACACTGTAAAGTTAAGCGACGTGTCAACCTAAAACCGCGCCCTATGTAGTGGCCTAGGTCAGATGAGTATGCCATGTACACGCAAAAGTGTGCTGGTGCGCCGCCATGCACACAGCATCATTCCCACCACAGCCCTGACCACACACACGTTCATGCGCATCAGGGGGGCGCCACGTCGCGAGCGCCTCCAACCAGCACAGGGTACTGGTAGGCCCTGTACTCTGTAATCGGCTGCCGCGACAGAACGGTGCTCAGAGCATAGCTGCACGCGCCACACTCCGCTGTCACGCCTGCACCAGCGAGATATAGACAACCGGGGGCAAGCAGAGCAGGCGTTCAGCACAAGTGCTGCGGCTGCCCTCCAGAATGAAGCGAACGGTGTCAGACAAGACCAAAGATGACGAGGCAGCCAACGGCCACGCGGAGGAGATGGATGAGCGCGCTCGCTCTCGCTCAATAAAGTGGGATGAGGGTACGCCACTGGCCGGCTCTGCTGCAGTGTGTAGGTGGCTGCCGCCTGTGTCTGCTGACCTTGCTTGCTGTGCTGCGCAGCCAACCTTGAGGAAAATGACAAGATCAAGGCGGAGCTGAAGCCAGCGAAGATCAGCGAGCCAAAGACGCCGTACCATGGGCCGTTGGATATGAACGCTGAGCCAGATGAAGAAGGTGTGTGGGGTAGCGCGTCGGCAGGCTGTCGCAGAGTAGTCACGTGCAGTGCGCTCGCACATGCAATCTGCAGTGCGCTTGCACATGCGACCGTGCCTCACTGTGCTGTTTTAACCATTGCAGACGGGACGGACATGGCGCCGCTCACGCTCGAAGAGGCGCCGTCAGCCAATGGCCGGTCCCTCTCACGGTGTGCTGCTCATACTGCCTTGCAAGCTCCTGCACCTGTTGTACGCTGTACCTGAATTACGAGCTTTATCCAGACACCGCCACTGCTTGCAGTCCGCCCTGCAAGGTGCCTGTGTCAGAGACTGTCCTCAGGACGCTCCCGGAGCGCTCACCACCTTGGCTTGGCTAGCAGCGCCTGACAGCGGACTCAGACCCCGCAGTAGCAGTGTGGCACAGCTTTGCTTGGCCGCTCCTAGCCGGGTGAGAGCAGGCTCCAGCCTGGTGTCCCTGCCTTCACTGCCAGCATCCAGTCACGCACACGCCTGGTCGCGGCACCAGCTGACGGCTGCAGGCATGCAGCTTGCCCTGATGTCTTTCTGCCACCCAGGGGCACACAGAGCAGCGACCAGTGAGCATTCCATGCAAGGCTGCTGCCGCGCGCGCAGGAGCCCGCGCTCTGGGGACTGCTGCGGGGGCGACGAGGGCGCGGGGGCGTCTGCGCGGCGCAGCATGAGCCAGGAGACCAGCGCCAGCGGCTGGAGCGCCTGGAGCACCGAGGACAGCGAGGGCGAGTCGTCGGCGCACAAGCGGCGCCGCTTCCAGCTGCTGCGGAGGGAGCACTACGACATGCGCCAGGCGCTCGCCAAGTGCGCCTGCGCCGCGTCTCCTGGCAGGCAGCATGGCATGCCGTCCATGCGTGAAGCGGGGAGAGCTGCCGGGTGTGCGTGACGATGCGGAAACACAGCCAGCGGGCTGTGCTGGACGAGAGAGTGAAACATGCGAGCCGGACACCATAATCTGACCGTCGTTTGCATGCGGGTGTTGCCAGTCCCGAGCGTGCCGGGGTGCATGCACGCAGGGGCAAGCAGCTGGCGGAGAAGGACCTGAAGATTGCTGCGGCTGCGGGGGGAGAGGGTGGTGCTGCGGGGGGAGAGGGTGGTGCTGCGGGGGGAGAGGGCGATGCTGCGGGGGGCGAGGGCGAGACCGGCGAGAGCGCGGACAGCCATAGACCGCACCGCGTATGACCCTGCTGCACCTCCGCCCCGTGCGGACTGCAGGGCTGTACCTTAGCTGAGAGGCGACCTCGATCCCAGGGCGCGTTGTGTGGTGGTCTCGCGGAGTGAGAGCGGCAGGGTCAAGCCCTCTGCGTTGTGTGGAAACAGCCATCACGCTTGTACAGGGCCTTGTGCTGGGTGGCTGTCTTCTGAATGCTGTGTACAAGAATGTTGCCCTGCCTGTGATCAGGCATGGCCCACTGTTGATTGCACAGCCGATGCTGACCCCTGAATGCATATGGTGCTATTCTGCGCACGCACCACCCGAGGAACACAGGAGAAAGCAGCCTGAAATGCAACACAGTCAGCGGCTCATGCGTTAGCGTACCACCTTCTAAATACGGCAAACTGCCGCGGCAAAAACGAGTCGGGCGGACTGCCAATCAGCCCCAACAGCCCAGAGTGACACGCATCACACGGGTGAGCGCGCGAAAGGTGCATGACGCAAAAGCCCACAGCGAAGCATCAGGCACATGCGGCTGAAGCTATGTGCCCTAAGCAGGCATTTCTGCCCTGGCCTCAAGCTTGTGCGCGCATGCCTGGCATGCCCAGCATGCGGCGCCGCGGCGCGTCAGATGTCCAGCTCCGACAGCGACAGGCGCGCGCCGTGCGCCTGAATCAGCGCGCGGCGCGGCTCCACCTTGTCGCCCATGAGCAGCGCGAACAGCGCGTCCGCCTCCGCCGCGTCGGCGACCGTCAGCCGTCGCAGCGTGCGCGCGGCCGGGTCGAGCGTCGTGCGCCACAGCTGCTCCGGCATCATCTCGCCCAGGCCCTGCGCGCGGGTGCAACGCTGGATGTAACAACGCGCTCGCCGCGCATGCATGAGGCGTCGAGGCGCAGGGATACTCAACAGCCCTCAACACCACCGCTGGCGGCCCAGTAGAAAAGACACCTTTGTGGCATGAGGCGTGTTGGTCACTTATGTGCTGGCGCACATGCGCAAGCACTTTGCGGCCTGACAGAGCACTTCAGGGGCCCCTGTGAGCATTGAGACAGTGACAGAACAGGCAGGGTGGCCGCCCCCCTGCAGTGCGAGCCTGCATGCGCAGTCATCACAGCACAGGTTTGCAGAGACCCTTCCTCCTAGTCCCGCGCAAGCGTCCAGCAGGCCCCGGGGGCGGGCGGCGCGGCGCATTGTCCGCGCCTTGAAGCGCTGGATGTTGACGGAGGCCGGGTCGCGCCCCGCCAGCGCGGTCCGCAGCTCCGCCTCGGAGTACAGGTACTGGCTGGAGCGGCCGGCCTCCAGGCGGTACAGCGGCGGCACGCCCACGTACACGTGGCCCGCCTCGAACAGCGCGCGCGCGTAGCGGAACAAGAACGTGAGCAGCAGCGTGCGGATGTGCGCGCCGTCCACGTCCGCGTCGGTCAGCAGGATCACCTGCGCGGCCGCCGAAGGAATGTTGGGGCTTGTGCAGCGAAACCTGAATGTGAGCAGCAGCGTGCGGATGTGCGCGCCATCCACGTCCGCGTCGGTCAGCAGGCTCTCCTGCGCGGCCGCCTAAGGAATGTTAGGGCTTGTGCAGCGACACCTGAATGTGAGCAGCAGCGTGCGGATGTGCGCGCCAACCACGTCCGCGTCGGTCAGCAGGCTCACCTGCGCGCGCCCGCCGCAGGGTATATTAGGGCTCGCGACCGCCCTGGCCCCTGCGGTACGGAGTAAGGTATGGGGTCACCGTTTAGGGCACAGGGTCACGTACAGCGCCCGCCGCAGGCTGCTCCACGAGCACGAGCCAGGATGGTCCTGTGAGCTCACGGGCATCGCAGGGGCGAGCTCCGCGTGCGCCAACTGTGCTGATGGGCCAGTGCGACTGCAGTACAGGAGCCACCATGGCGACGAACGCGGTGCTTCCGACCAGCCGGCGGCCGCGCAGGGCAGGGCGACCGCGAGCCCTTTTGCGCTGACTCGGACGCGCCGCCTTCACCGCAGCACAGACTTGCCCAGCCCAGCCCAGCGAGCGCGCCGAGCACGCCTGAGCTGGCCCTGTAAAAATCGTGCGGCGCGGGCGCGCGGGGCGCGCGCCTTGCCATAGCGCAGCGCGGGCACGGCCTCGCCCTTGAGGCCCAGGCCGAGCGCGACGATGAGCGCGGCGATCTCCTCGTTCTTGTACATGGCCGCGTCGGTGTTGCGCTCCACGTTCAGGATCTTGCCGCGCAGCGGCAGCACCGCCTGGAAGCGCCGGTCGCGCGCCTGTACGGCCGGCCACGACATGTGTGGATTCATTTGGGCCCAAAGACGACTCCATCCAGGCTCTAATCCAGGCTTTAATCCAGGCTGTCTCAGAGCAGGTGCTCGGGAGCTGGCTCTGCGGTGATGCGAAGCAGGCTAAATAAGGGGCTACCTCTACAGCGATGCCAAGCAGGCCAAAAAGGAGTTACAGCTGCGCATGCGCGCCTGCTTGGCGCTGCCGCCGGCGGAGTCGCCCTCCACAACGAAGATCTCGCTCGCGGAGCGGTCGGGCGACGTGCAGTCGGCCAGCTTGCCCGGCAGCGTGCTGCGCGTCAGCACGCTCTTGCGGCGCACCAGGTCGCGTGCCTGCGCACCCCGGCGCCGCCACCGCGTGACGTGGGCGCGGACGGAGGCCCCGCACGCCTGGCGCTGCCGCCGCACTGGCCGTGCCCCGCCGTGCGATAGCGCATTACATGATAAACCGACTCGCGGCTGCCGCAGGGTCAGCCAGGGACGTCCAGCGCGTCAGCATGGTCTCGCGCTGCACCCGGCCGCGCGCCTGCGCCCCACTTCGCCTGCCACTGAAGCAGCGGTGTTCGTGCCCCGGAACGAGATGCACGCGCCGCAGCTGCAGGCACCAAGCCCGGCGCGGCCCCGGGCCCGAGGCGGCCCCGGCCGGGCGACCCCTAGGCTGGCGCAGCCCCGGTGGGCAGCCCCTGGGGTGGCGCGCCTTGCGCGCGGCCTCGGCGGCGCGCGCGGCCTGCAGCGCCTTGCCCAGCACGGCCGCCGCTGTGGCCGGCTCGGCCTCCAGCGCGTCCGCCAGCCCGGCCGCGACGACGCCGTCGACCAGCTTGCGCACCTCCGGGTTGCCCAGCCGCGTCTTGGTCTGGCCCTCGAACTCGGGGCTGGGCACGCGCACGGCGAGCACGGCGGCCAGGCCCTCGCGCAGGTGCTCGCCCGCCAGGTTGGCGTCGCCCTCCTTCAGCGCCTTGCTCTGCGCACGCCGCGGCCGCGCGTGGGTGCGCGCGCGCTGCGGCGGGGCGGCGCGCATCGCACGCCCCCTCCTCGGTCTCGCCCTTACCCACGGCACAGCGGAGCGGGGCCTTCTCCGCCGGCCCAGGAGTCAAGCTCTTCCATCGCTGCTGAGCACACGGACCCCCTATACACAATACACACTATATACTGCATGGCGCTGCCTGCCTGCCAGTGCTGAAAGGTCGCGTAGCGCATGTGCGAGGAGGAGCTGTGAGCAGCCGCCGCATCAGCACAGCCTCACTCTGCACACCCTGCACGCACAACGCATCACAACACTGCCACTTGGTACTACCAGGCGTAGCGGCGTGCGTGGTCTGAGGCGCTCCGCGCGCACGCCGCGTCCTGCCACACGTCAGGGGCCGGGCTGGCGGCCGGGCGCGGGGGCGCGCGCCCGGCGCCCGGCGGCGTTGAGCGTGCGCGTGAGCGCGGCCTTGAGGCCGTCCAGGTGCGTGCCGCCGTCCAGCGTCTTGACGCTGTTCACAAACCCTACCAGGTTGTCGCTGTAGCCGTCGCCGCACCACTGCAGCGCCGCCTCCACGCCCACGCCGTCCACCTGCGCGGCGGCCGCGCGCGGGGGCGTGGTCACTACCCTCAGCCTACCCTGCCGTGCGCGTGCGCGCGGGAGCAGGGGCGGCGCCGCAGGGCCGGCTGTAGCCCCAACTCAGTCTGGGGGCCTGGCGCCGCCACCGCGCAGCAACAGCAGCCTGCCCGGGCCGCCGCTGCACCGGCCCAGGCATGGCGCGCCCAGGCACTGCGCGCGAGCTCGGGCACGGCAGGCAGTCCTGCTGTGCTGTGCTGTGACGCGCGCCTGTGGAGGCATGCCCTGGCGCGGCGCCTGCGCGGACACCACCAGCCACCATGTGCATGCAGCCTTGCACCCCGCAGGGCCTCGAGGTTGGTTCCACGTGCGAGGGCGCCACCACCGGGTCGCGCAAGGGGCCAGCAGGGCGGCACGGAGCGCCACCAGGCGCGCCCCGGCGCGCCTGCTGCGACAGGTAGATGGGCGCGTGCAGCGGCTGCCGGTCGCGGTTCAGGAACGCGACGTAGTCGCGCAGCCCGCCCGGGCACGCCAGCTCCTCCCAGCCCGCGCCGTCCGCCTGCTCCGGCGCGCCCGGCGCGGCTGGCACGCCGCGCGCCGCGCCATTCGCCGATGCAGAGCGCTTTGCCGCGGGCGCGGCGCCGTTGGCGCCGCGCGCGGGAGCCGCCGCCGCGGCGGCGGGCGCGGCGCCGGCGGCCGGCAGCGCGCGGAAGCGGATGGCCGCGCCCGCGTTCAGGAAGGCCAGCTCGCGCAGGCGCTGCCGCACGGTGTCCGCGTCGAACGTCGCGCTGCGCGCGCGCGGGGCCGTGTCAGGGCATGCGGGCCTGTCCGGGGCCTGCGCCATGGAGCGCGCCGCCGGCAGCGAGCGTTATGCTGTGCCAGTGTACGGTGCAAGAACACTGGTTCAGAAATTCAAAAGTTTTTCATCCATTTCACACACAGGCACCCATGCTGACCGACACAGACAGGTAGGAGCCTGCCGCCAGCGCGCGGCGCCGCCGGGCGCACTTTGCAGCGAACACGGCGGCGTCGTACAGGAAGCGGACGCGCGTGCCGCTGCGCGCCGGCGCGCCGCGCGGCAGCCGCGCCGACTCCAGCTCGCTCACTGGCCGGCCGCGCTCAAAGCGCTGCTGGTATTCCCGGCCGTTGCGCCTGCGGGCCTCGCACGGTGAGCGCGGCAGCAGCCTCTGCCCGGCGCCCGCGTCATCAGAGCCCGTTGATACGTGCGCACACGCGACGTGCGCCTGCGGGGCTGTGTGGTCGCCAAAGCAGTGAGCGCGTTGCGCACACAATATATAGCCATGCATACATTGTGAGGAAGGACTGACGACGTCCGCACGGCTCTTTGCCAGGAAAGCGCCATGCGGCAGCATGGCGCTTTCCGCCTGCGCAACGCGCTGTGCGAGAGCAGACCACTTGGGAACAGAACTCAGCACCAGCGCTCGTCGGGCGCAGCTCTCCCGAGCTGAAGGCCCAGAGCAGCTCAGCTGGGGCGCCTCTGCACGCCCGGCGCGCGCGCACCAGACGGTGACTTCCAGCTGCTCCGACAGCGCGTTGACGACCGACACGCCCACGCCGTGCAGGCCGCCGGACACGCGGTAGCCGCTGCCGTCGCCGCCGAACTTGCCGCCCGCGTGCAGCACGGTCAGCACGGTCTCCAGCGCGCTGCGGCCGGTGGCCGGGTGCGTGTCGGTCGGGATGCCGCGCCCGTTGTCCGTGACCGTCACCCACCGGCTGCCCAGGTCCACCTCCACCTGCGGCGCGGCACGCCTCAGCGCGTGATGCGCGCGTGGCAAGCTGGGTGCGTAGGTCTTGAAAGGTCTTGAAGAGGGCCTGCGTTCAGGTCCAGGTCCACTTCCACCTGGCGGCCGCGGCGGCGCTCGGCGCGCGCGCGGCGGGCGCGAGCGGGCCTCCGCAAGGGCGCGCCGCGGGGGGGCTCGGCAGGCAGGCTCGGAAATGTGGAGGGAGGTGTGTATGGAGGCCGCTTGCATATCACAGCGCGTTTACACCCATGGCCAGCTAAGTTAGGTGGTAGCCGCGGCCACCACCCCCGCCTTCGCTGCGCCTTCAGCAGCGCCGCTGCGACAGGTGCTGTGCACAGGCAAAGGCTCGGGCGGGCAGGCCGCGCCTGCACGCTGTCGGCGTGGCCGCCCTGCACCTCGTCTATTGCATTGTCCAGGATCTCGTATATCTGCACGCGCCACCCAGCGTGGCCACCACATCCAAGACGCTCATCTTCATGTCGCAGTCCACGGCGTCGGTGCAAGGCGCGCACCAGATGGTGCAAGCCGCGCTGGCCTGTGCTTCCTATGTACATGCCAGGCCGCTTCCTGACCGGGTCCAGGCCTTCTAGTACCTGGCGGCCCGGGCGCGTCTGAGCCACCGGCGCTGCTCGCAGCGCACGCCTGCGCATCGTCCGCGGCAGATGGTAGGAAGAAAGCCAGCAGAGCGAGCCGCGCCTGAATCTGCTGCGCGTCATACGCGCCCGTGGCCGCCTCCACGGGCAGCTGCTCCACCTGCGCGGCGAAGCTCGCGCTGCTGGAGCGGCGCGTGGCGTGGCAGCCGCATCCCCGCTCAGCCAGCAGCTGCGCCGACCACCTGACCACCTCCTGCTGCTTAAGGGCTAACGCAGGCCGCTGCAGCAAGCCGCGCGCGGGCAGCAGGCGCCCCAGGCTCCGCCACATCGTTGCCGCGCACGCTGCCTGGCCCTCGCACACCAGCGGGCCGCGCGCGGGCGCCCGGGTCATCGTCCGAGAG
>JAABUO010001728.1_pt1 | contig 27766 bp, 23 predicted proteins | sample 5559291 | NCBI WGS metagenome assembly JAABUO01 (sample SAMN10711878, study PRJNA513372) | rock metagenome | isolation source: Antarctica rocks | place: Antarctica: Victoria Land, Finger Mt sud | reverse complement strand
GCCAGCAGGCCGGCCGTCGCGACCGTCGAGAGAACCGTGAGCGCGGGGCTTACGGCGGATACCACGTCGTATGAGCCATACGAGTCGATCTTATGCGCCGGCAATCCCGTCACGACATGCGCGAGCTCGGCCACCGTCCCCCACAGGCTCTCGATCTCGATGCCGCGCCGCGTCTCCCACGCGATGAAGCGCGCCAGCGAGGCTGGCGCGACCAGTTGCCAGGCCAGGGTCGAGCCGGCCAGGCCGGCGGCGTAGAGCGCGACGCCCCGGCCCCGGCGCATTAGCCCACCCCAGTCGCGCCCGCGCCGCGTGGCGACCGGCAGCGAACGCCACTCGTACAGGAGGAAGAGCGGTGCGAGCACCGCGGGATAAAGCTTGAGCAGCGTCGCCAGGAGCAGCAGCCCCCACGCCAGCGCCGGCCGCCGGTCGAGCAGCGCCAGGATCGCCCCGAGCGTGAGCGTCGCCGGGACCAGGTCGTAGCGCTGCGAGACCAGCGAGCCCAGCAGCGGCAAGAGCAGCCCGTACGCGGCGACCGCGCCCACGGCCGAAACGCCCTGCCGCCGCGCCAGCCGCGCCAGCAGGGGCAGCGTCGCCAGGTCGACGGCCAGCACCTGCGCCGCGAACAGCCAATCGTAGGCGCGCAGCGTCGCCGGGTGTAGCAGGGCCGGCAGCAGGAAGAAGGCCGCGCCCAGCGGTGGGTACTCCACGAAGAAGCGCGGGTCGACGTAGGGGACGCGCCCGGCCAGCAGCTTCTGCGCGGCCGGCCAATAGACGTGCTGCGTGTCGGAGCCCAACTCGTAGTAGAACATACCGGTCACACGCAATCTCAGCTTGAAGACGCCCAGGAATAGGAGTGTATGGGCGAGGGCTACGACGAGCATCGCGGCGCCCGGCGTCCACCTCGGTTGGGGCCGGCGCGCGCGCATCCCCCATCGTATCTCCGGGCCGGCATGCGGCTCAGATAGGGCAAGAGGACCCACGTCGATATCCGTATCCGTGTAACTCTTCACGTCTCTATTATCGTGGGCCGCGCGGCGACATCGAGCCCTAGCGCGGCAAGGCCCAGATATCCCGCGTTGAATAGTACGACGAGAGCCGTTTGTAGCGGCGATGTATCGTGGATCGGCGGGGGAACGATACCCACACTCAATACGATTGGTAAGCCCATGGCGACCGCGCACAAGCCGGCGAGCGCGACTCTCGCCCGCACCCGACGCAAAGCCGCTCCCGCTCTCAAGTGTCGCATAGCCCCATACTCTCCATTTCTCACTCTGCTAGCTTACGCAGTCGAAGACCTGTTGACAACTATGCGCGCCTGCGCGCGGGGCCGGCATGTGCGGCGGCGACGCAGAACACCGGCCGGCGCTATCATAGAAGCAGATTTATCGCCGGGCACGAGGCGCGATGGCGCGCCGAAAGGGGATAGTAGTGACCAGTACGATTCACGAGGAGCGGACCGTCATATTGCACGAGGTGGGCGGCGTGTTAGGCCCGGACGGGGTGCCGCGGCCGGGGGCTCGGGTCGAGGAGTCGCCCGACCTGCTGCTCGAGATGTACCGCTGGATGTTCTTCGGCCGCACCTACGACGCGCGCCTGTTTTCCCTGCAGCGGCAGGGCCGCATCACGACCTACGCGCCCGTGTCGGGCCAGGAGGCGGCGCAGGTCGGCTGCGGGCTCGCCTTGCAGGGGGACGATTGGCTGTTGGGCACCTATCGCGACGGCCTGGCCGGCGTCGTGCACGGGCTGCCGCCCGAGTACATGGCCCTCTCTTTCCGCGGCCACCCTAAGGGGGGCCAGATTCCGCCCGGCGTCAACGTGCTGCCGCAGCAAATCGGTATCGCCGAGCAGATCCCGCACGCCGTCGGCGTGGCCTGGGGTATGAAGCTGCGCCGCGCCGGCACGGCCGCGCTCGTGTTGTTCGGCGACGGCGCGACCTCCGAGGGCGCCTTCCACGAGGGCGCCAACTTCGCGGGCGTCTTCAAGGCGCCCATCGTCCTCGTCTGCCAGAACAACGGCTGGGCCATCTCGGTGCCGCGCTCGCGCCAGACCGCGGCCGAGACCTTCGCGCAGAAGGCCACCGCCTACGGCATGCCCGGCCGGCTCGTCGACGGCAACGACGTCGTCGCAATGTATCGCGCGGCGCGCGCGGCGCTGGGACGCGCGCGCGCGGGTGAGGGCCCGACCCTGATCGAGGCGCTGACCTACCGCATTGGCCCGCACACCACCGCCGACGACCCCACGCGCTACCGCGAGGACGAGGAACTGGCCGACTGGAAGGACAAACGCGATCCCCTGGCGCGCCTGCGCGCCTACCTGGAGCGCGAGGACCTGTGGGATGGGTCCAAACAGGAGGGCCTGGAGGAGGAGACCCGCGAGCGCGTGGCCCGCGCCGTGACGAGCGCGCTGGGCGAGCCCGTCCCCCCGCCGGAGGCCATGTTCGACAACCTCTATGCCGCGCGCACGCCGGCGCTGGAGGCGCAGCGGGCCGAGCTGCTGGCGCATCTCGCGCGGAACGGCGGCGCGGCGGAGAAGGAGAAGGAGAAGGAGAAGGGGGCGCATCGTGGCTAATCGCACGCTCGTCGAGGCCGTCAACGACGCGCTAGCGGTCGCGCTGGAGGAGGACGAGCGCGTGCTCGTCATGGGCGAGGACGTGGGCCGCAACGGCGGCGTTTTCCGCGCCACGGACGGCCTGATCGACCGCTTCGGCGACGAGCGCGTGGTCGACACGCCGCTGGCCGAGGCCGGCATCATCGGCACGGCCATCGGCCTCGCCACCTACGGCATGCGCCCGGTCGCCGAGATTCAGTTCCTGGGCTTCACCTACCAGTCGTTCGCGCAACTCCTGGCGCAGGCCGCGCGCATGCGCTGGCGCTCGGGCGGCCGCTTCACCTGCCCCCTGGTCGTGCGCGCCCCCTTCGGTGTGGGCGTGCGCGCGCCCGAACTGCACAGCGACGCGCTCGAGGCGCACTTCGCGCACACGCCCGGCCTCAAGGTCGTGGCGCCGGCCACGCCCTACGATGCCAAGGGCCTCTTACTCGCCGCCATCGACGACCCCGACCCCGTCATCGTCATGGAGCCGCTGCGCGGCTACCGCGCCGGCCGCATGGAGGTCCCCGAAGGCCGCTACACCGTGCCGCTGGGCAAGGCCGCCGTGGCGCGCGCGGGCGGGGACATCACGATCGTGGCCTGGAGCGCCATGGTCGCGGCCGCGCTCGACGCGGCGGAGACCCTCTCCAAAGAGGGGGTCGAGGCCGAGGTGATCGACCTGCGCACGCTGGCCCCGTTCGACGCCGATACCATTATCCAATCCGTCGAGAAGACCGGGCGCGCCATGGTGGTACACGAGGCGGCGCGCACGGCGGGGCTCGGCGCGGAGATCGTGGCCACGATCTCCGCGCACGCTCTGCTCTCCTTGGAAGCGCCGGTGGCGCGCGTCACGGGTTACGACGTGCCTATCCCCTCGGCCCTGCTCGAGGACCACTACCCCCCGACCCCCGCGCGCATCCTTGAGGCCGCCCGCGCGACGCTGAGCTTTTGACTATGGAACCCGCGACTAAAGTCGCATGGCGGACCACGGGCGCTGCGGTACCAGGGCGATTGTTGTAGGGGCGTGTTGCATACGCCCGGCTTGCGACCACGGCGTATTGTATACGCCCTTACGAACGCCAATCAAGCCGCGGCCGGCGTTTGTTTGCCACGCGACTGCAGTTGCAGACCCAAAGCCCGAAAGGACATCCATGGCCGTACAATTCCACCTGCCCGACCTGGGCGAAGGCATGGCCGAAGCGGAACTGGTGCGCTGGCTGGTCAAGCCCGGCGACCGCGTCGCGCTCGACCAGGTTATCGCCGAGGTGCAGACCGACAAGGCCGTCGTCGAGATCCCCTCGCCCGCGGCCGGCGCCATCCTCACGCTGGAGGTCGCAGAGGGCCAGACCGTGCCCGTCGAAACGCTCCTGCTCACTATCGAGGACGAGGGGCAGGATGGCATACCGTCCACCCCGACGGAGACTGCCCTCGGGAGCGCGGGCAGGACGCCCGCCCCCGTCGTAGCTGTAGCCGGCGCGCCCGCGGACGCGAACGTGCAGGCGCGGGAAGAGGTGGGACAGCTCATGGCGGCGAGTTCGGCGCACGCGACGCCGGTCACTTCGGGCAACAATAACGCCGGGACCGATGGCGCCAGGGCCGATAGCCCCGACGGCTCGGGTCGCTGGAGCGAGGCCTCGGTCGCCCCGCAGCGCCGCGCCCTGGCCACCCCCGCCGTGCGCCGCCTCGCGCGCGAGCTCGGCATCGACATCGCCGCGCTGCGCGGCAGCGGATCGGCTGGCCGCGTGCTGGCCGAGGATCTGCGCGCGGCTTCGCCAGCTATCAGCGGTCAGCGGCCCGCGGCCGGCGCAACGTCGACGATATCCACTGACGCGGACGCCGATACTATCGCCGCCGGCGTAGCCACGCCCGCGACGACACCCGCGACGACACCCGCGTCGCGCGCCACTATGCCGGGCGAGACCGAGGCCAAGGGCGAGGCGGGGCCGGCCGAGGAGCGGCTGCCCCTGCGCGGGCTGCGCCGGCGCATCGCCGAGAACATGATGTTCTCCACCAGCACGATGCCGCAGGTCACCTCGCTCGTCGAGGTCGACGCCGCCGGTCTCGTGGCCTTGCGGCGCGCCGTCAAGCCCGCCGCCGACGCGCAGGGCGTCGCGCTCTCCTACCTGCCTTTCATCGTCAAAGCGCTCGTGCAGACCCTGCGCCAGTACCCCTACATCAACGGCTCGATCGACGACAGTAGCAAGGAGATCGTGCTCAAGCGCCACTACCACATCGGCATCGCCACGGCCACGCCGGACGGGCTGTTGGTGCCGGTGCTGCGCCACGCCGACCGCCTGACCGTGCTGGACGTCGGGCGCGAGCTCACCCGGCTGGCCGAGGCGGGCCGGGCGCGTAAGCTGGGCATCGACGAGCTGCGCGGCAGCACCTTCACGATCAGCAACTACGGCGCGGTGGGGGGCTACTTCGCCACGCCGATCATCAACCCCGGCGAGTCGGCTATTTTGGGGCTGGGCCGCATCGTAGAGCGCCCGTGGGTCGTCGAGGGCCGCGTCGAGCCGCGCCCCATCTTACCATTATCTTTCACGGCCGACCACCGCCTCATCGACGGCGAGCTCGCCATGCGCTTCCTGGCCAGCCTCACCGCTGTGCTGGAGAACCCCGGCACGCTCATGCTCGAGATGCGCTGATACGAGGACACCCTAACATGCACGTTGTGAATTCACTCCCAGGGGTACCGCCCTGGGAAAGCGCGCCCGAGCCGGATACGGACGTGGTGGTCCGCCGCCTGCTCGCTTTCGCCGTCGATGGGGTCCTCGTGTCGCTCGTCACGGGCATCGTCTGCCGCCCCCTGACCCCGCTCCACCTCGCGGTGGGGCCGCTCGGGTCGTCCGATTCCGTGCTGCAGCTCCTGTTCGGTAAGCCAACCGCGCCGTTCTGGCCGCTCGTCGCCCCCGTCGTCCTCGCCTACTTCATCGCCTGCGAGGCGCTGTTCGGCCTGACACCGGGCAAGGCGCTCGCCGGGCTGCGCGTCGTCAACCGCGACGGGACGCGCGCCGGCCTCGGCCCCGTGGTGGTGCGCAACCTGCTGCGCCTCGTCGAGGGATGGAACAGACTCCTCTGGCTCGGATGCGCCGTCATCCTGCTCTCGCCGCGCCGGCAGCGCATCGGGGACCACCTCGCCGGGACGCTCGTCGCCGATGCCCGCTCCGTCCCCGCCTCGCACCTCTCGCGGCGCGTCGCGCGGCAGCGGGCGCTCGGGTGCGCGCTCGGGTGCGCGCTCGGCGTACCCCTGGCCTATCTGGCCTCGCTGCTGCTGGCCTACCTCAACCCCGCGCCGGTCCTGGTCGACCGCGCGTGGAATTGGAAACAACCGGCCGTCCTCTCGTCGGACTTGATCGCGGCGCTGCCCCAAACCCTAGCAGTGTCCGGGCCCTGGGACGTGGACAGGCCGCGGCGGAACGGCCGTTTCCTCTCCTACACGGTGCGGTACGAGGTCGTGACAAACGGGCCGCGGCGCGGCCACACCTGCTACGCCACGGCCCGCCTCAGATGGGCCAATAGCTATCTGTGGATCGACGGCTGGACGCCGTACGACCTGACCACGCGCTGCCTCGGGTCGACGCAGCACACCTACTCTATGTAGCCAGCGCTATGTAGCCAGCGCTATGTAGCCAGCGCTATGTAGCCAGCGCTATGTAGCCAGCGATCGCACGGCCCATGGTCATGGCACGGCCCATGCGTGCCTTCTCTTAACAGAAACGCGGCGCGCGCACATAGTCGGTGCGCGTCCCCGTAGGGTCCCGGTGAGCCCCGATAGAAAAACGCGAGGTGTACTATGGCGACGGAAACGCGAGAGCTTGTCCTAGAAGGAGGCGGTAAGAAACCCGATCTCACGGGCGGCTCGATCTTTTTTATCGGTACCGCGACTGTGCTGCTGCGCTTCGCGGGCTTTACGATCCTGACCGACCCCAACTTCTTACACAAGCACGAGGTGGCGCACCTGGGCTTCGGGCTGCGCTCGGCGCGCCGCACCGACCCGGCCATCGAGATCGAGGACCTGCCGCCGGTCGACCTGGTGGTGCTCTCGCACTTCCACGAGGACCATTTCGACCGGCTGGTGCAACAAAAGCTCGACAAGACGTGGCCGATCGTGACGACCCGCCACGCGACGTCCGCGCTCGCGCGCCGCGGCTTCACGGCGCCGCATCCCCTCGAGACCTGGGAAACGCTGACCGCCACCAAGGGCGACGTGTCGCTCAGGGTCACCGCGATGCCCGGGGAGCATGGGCCGGGCATCCTGTCCAAAGCGTTGCCTTCGGTAATGGGCAGCATGCTCGAGTTTAAGACCCTCTCCGGGGATAGTGCAGAGGGCAAGACTCTCTTGCGTCTGTACATCACGGGCGACACCCTCATCCACGAGAAGCTAAGCGAGATCCCGCGACGCTACCCCGACATCGACCTCGCGCTGCTGCACCTGGGCGGGACGCGCGCCTTTGGCGTGCTGGTCACCATGGACGGCGCGCAGGGCGTCGAGGCGATCAGGATCGTCAACCCGCGCATGGCCATCCCGATCCACTACAACGACTACACGGTCATGAAGTCGCCGCTGATCGACTTCCAGAACAGGGTCGCCGCGGCGGGGCTTGCCAACCGCGTGCGCTACCTCAACCACGGCGACACCTACACCTTCGAAATCCCGGCCAGCCGGCGCTAGGGTAATCGGCTGTATCGCCACCACCAGGCTGTGTGCGACTACCTGCGGTAGCCACCTTCCGCTGCCCCCGCTTCAGAGCCAGCGCCCCTCGGCCAGCCAACGGGCCATGTCGGGGGCGTGGTAGGTGATGATGGCGTCGGCGCCGGCGCGCTTGACGCCCAGCAGGATCTCGCGCACGGTCGAGGGCTCGTCGAGCAGGCCGGCCGCCGCTGCGGCCTTGACCATGCTGTACTCGCCGCTGACGTTGTAGGCGACCAGCGGCGCGTCGACGCGCTCGCGCACGCGCCGGATCACGTCCAGGTAGGCCAGGGCCGGCTTGACCATGACCATGTCCGCCCCTTCGGCCAGGTCCTCCTCCACCTCGCGCAGGGCCTCGCGCGCGTTACGGGGGTCCATCTGGTACGAGCGGCGGTCACCGAAGGCGGGGGCCGAGCCGGCGGCGTCGCGGAAGGGGCCGTAGAACGCCGAGGAGTACTTGGCGGCGTAAGAGAGGATGGGCGTGTCCCCGTGACCTGCCACGTCGAGCGCGGCGCGGATCGCCCCGACGCGGCCGTCCATCATGTCCGAGGGCGCCACGATGTCAGCCCCGGCGCGGGCGTGCGAGAGGGCCTGGCAGGCCAGTAGGTCGAGCGTGGCGTCGTTGGCGACCTTATCGCCCTCAAGCACGCCGCAGTGGCCGTGCTCGGTGTACTCGCACAGGCACACGTCGGTGATCACGAGCGTGCCCGGGCTGGCCCGCTTGATATGCGCGATGGCCTGTTGCACCACGCCGTCCTCGAGCCACGAGCTGCTGCCGGTGGCGTCCTTCCACTCGGGGAGCCCGAACAGGAGGACCGCGCCGACGCCGCCCTCGCGAGCGCGGGCCGCCTCGTCGGCCACGGCGTCTATGGGCCAGCGGTACTGGCCGGGCATGGAGGGGATCTCCTCGGGCCGGCGCAGGCGCGCATCAATAAAGAGGGGGTAGATCAGGTCTTCGCGGCGCAGGCTTGTCTCGGCGACGAGCGCGCGCAGGGCCGGGGTCGCGCGCAACCGGCGCGGACGGGTGGTGGGGAAAGGCATCGTAGCTCTCAGCTCTCAGCTTTCAGCGATCGGCCAATAGCCGATCGCGCGGTTAGCGGTGTGTGGTCCTGGGTACATGCGTGGCGATGTTCATAGTTCATTGTCCCCTATCCATGCCAGCGGTTCAACCCCGTCAGTGGTTGTCCGTGGGGCCGGTGACGGCGATGGGCTCGCCGGCGTTGGACGCTTGTGAGCGGTGGCCGTCGACCTCGAAGGCGACGGGCGGCTGCGAGCGCCCGGACGCGGCCAGGGGCGCCTGGTGCGGTCGCGGCGCGCCCAGGCGATAGATCGCGGCGTCGGTAGCGTGGCCCTTGGTGGCGTTGATGGCGTCGACGACGAGGGGGGCGTGGCGCGTCACCCAGCCGTAGTCGATGCCCCTATGGCCGATCACGATGGCGACGGCGTCGCTGCCCGCTATCTCACCCTTGGTCAGCGGGACGGAGCGCAACGCCTCGCCGTCGGTCTCCTGGGCGAAGACGTGCCCCGCCACCGGGAAGGCGGGCACGTGCGGGTCGTGGTAGCGCACGTCGGCGCCGTGGTCGCGCAGCAACTCGATGTAGCGGCGCGCCGGCGAGTTGCGGTAGTCGTCCACGTCCGGCTTGAACGCGACGCCCAGCACGAGGACGCGCGCCCCGCGCACCGCCTTGCCGGCGGCGTTGAGCGCCTCCACGGTGAGGTCGTAGAGGTGGAAGGGCATGCCGTCGTTGATCGCCGCGGCGTTCTCGATGAAGCGGGTGTAGAAGTCGTACTCGCGCGCCTTCCAACTGAGGTAGAAGGGGTCGACCGGGATGCAGTGCCCGCCCACGCCCGGACCCGGCGTGAAGCGCATGAAGCCGAAAGGCTTGGTCGAGGCGGCGTCGATGACCTCCCAGATGTCCACGCCCATGCGCTCGGCCAGCAGGGCCAGCTCGTTGACTAGCGCGATGTTGACCGAGCGGAAGGTGTTCTCCAACAGCTTGGCCATCTCGGCGGCGCGCGGCGAGGAGACGGTGAACACGCCGCTCGGTGAGGCCGCCTCGAAGACCACGCGGGCCAGGTGGCCGGCCTCTGGGCGCGTGCCGCCGACGACCTTGGGCGTGTTGTGTACGCCGTAGACGCGGTCGCCGGGGTTGATGCGCTCGGGCGAGAAGGCGAGGTAGAAATCCTTGGCGGCGGAGAGCCCTGACGTCTCGAGCAAGGGCAGCACCAACTCCTCGGTCGTGCCGGGGTAGGTGGTGCTCTCGAGCACGATGAGCTGCCCCGGACGCAGGCGCGCGGCGATGGCCCGCGCTGCGGCCTCGATGTAGGAGAGATCGGGCACGCGGGCGCTGGTGTAGGGCGTCGGCACGCAGATGAAGACGACGTCGGGCGCCTCGTCGAGCGCGCCGTAGTCGGCCACGGCGCACAGGCGCCCGTTCTCCACGAGGGGCGCGACGCGCGCGGAGGGCACGTCGCCGACGTAGCTCTCGCCGCGCGTGATGCTGTCGACCTTGCGCCCGTCGGGGTCGACGCCGGCGACCGCGAAGCCGCCCTCGGCGAACTCGACGGCTAGGGGCAGGCCCACGTAGCCCAGCCCGAGCACGGCGATCGTGGCCTCGCGCCGCGCAATGCGTCCTTCCAGATCCAAGATTGCCAGGCCCAGGGTTGCCATGCGCCGTTCGTCCCCTTTCTAGCGCCGCCGGCGCCCGCCGGATTTGCTCGACGCCGCCGCTCGCGGGCGCGCGACGGCGCGCTCCCGACCCGCGGCGACCGCGGGGACCACGTCGTGCGCGAGCGCGGCCGCGGTCTCGGCGATGCCGCGCCGGTAGACCACCTCGAGCTTGTAGCCCACGGCGAGGCCGATAGCCACGATCAGGCCGACCAGCAAGACGCCGCTCTCGGGTCTCTTGGCCACGGTGAGCAGGATGGCGGCCAGCCCGAGCGCGCCGGCCGCGATGTAGACCGTCATGACCGCCTCGCGCACGCTCAACCCGAGCAGGACGAGCCGGTGGGAGGTGTGGTCGCGCCCGCCGCGCGAGACGGGCACGCGCCGCCGCAAGCGCGAGATCGTGACCAGCGTGGTGTCGAAGATGGGGATGCCGAGTACCACGACCGGCACGAAGAAGTTGACGGCGTGCAGGTTGGGGAAGCCATTGTTCATGTTGTTGATCTTGAGCCCCAGCACCGAGAGCATGAAGCCCAGGAAGAGCGACCCCGCGTCCCCCATGAAGATGCGCGCGGGGTTGAAGTTGTAGTACAGGAAGCCGAGGCAGGCCCCCAGCAGCGCCACCGCCATCGTGGCCACGAGGTACTGCTTGTTGTACGGCTCAAGCAGGGCCAGCACGAAGAAATAGGCGCAGCCGATCGCCGCCGTGCCCACCGAGAGACCGTCCATGTTGTCGAGCAGGTTGAAGGCGTTGGTCATGCCCACGACCCAGACGATGGAGACCGGCGCGTCGAGCCAGGGAAAGTGGTTGAAGTGGAAGTGCACCCCGGACACGTAGAGCAGGGCGGCGGCCAGAAACTGCCCGGCCATCTTGAGCAATGGCGGCAGCGCGAAACGGTCGTCGACGAGGCCTAAACCAACCATCAGCGTGGCGCCCGCGACGATGCCGACACCTTGCCAGCCCGGGGTCCCGCCCGCGCGGCGGTCGAGCAGCGCCCCGAGCAGGAAGACCAGGAAGGCCACATAGATGGCCAGCCCGCCCAGGTAGGGCATCGGCGCGGCGTGCGCCTTGCGCCCCCCCGGGCGGTCGACGATGTCGTAGCGCAGGGCGGCGCGCCGCGCCAGCGGCGTGGCCAGCAGCGCGCCGGCGAGCGCCACTGCGAAGACCGCCAGGTAGAGGCTCACGTCGCGAGGACCTCCCGTCTCACTTCACGAGGCCCTTCTGGCGCAGTGTCGTCGAGATGGCCTGCAGCGAGGCGCCGAACTGCGACGCGCTGAGCGAGTACGGCGACGTGGCTGAGTAGGCCAGCGTGGACGGCGAGCCCGCGGCCGGCAACAAGGAGTAGGCCAGCGACATCGGCGTGCTCCCGCCCTCCAGGGGCTGGCCCGTCTCCGGCGCCACGATGGGGCGCACCAGCGCGTTGTAGTCTTTGGCTTGCGCCCGCGCCGAGATCAGCGACGCCAGCACCCGCTGCGCGCTGTAGTTGTACGGCGCCTGGATGGTGTAGGGGGCCTCGAAGCCGTAGGTCTTGTTGACCTGCAGCGCGTCGGCGTACGAGTCCGCCGCTTCCTTGTACATGCCCAGGCGCATGTAGGCGTCGCCGCGCAGGGCGCGCGCGTCGGCCAGCAGATCGTCGACCTGGCAGGCATGGTTGAAGGTGCGGAGGGCCCGCTGATACAGTTCTTTCTGCCGCGCGGGCGCGACCCCCGGCCGTTGCGCCTGCTCCATGTCGGCGGTGCCCCACTCGTCCCACCAGCGCCCGTTGTGCAGGGCCAGGCTCGTCGCCTTCTGGTAGTACGTGTCGGCGTTTTTCCACTGGCTCGGGTCGAATGAGGTCCAGAATTTGTACATTCGGCCCAGGTTCATAGGGTGGTCGGCGTTATAGGGGTTCAGGGCCGCTGCCTGCTTGAGCACGCTCTCCGCGCCGCGGAACTGCGCCACGGCGCTCCCCAGCGCCTGCCCCGACTGTTGCGCGGCGGCCTGGCGCGTCTGCGCCGGCTGCTTCGTGTCCTGTACGGTCGCGTCGGCCTGCTGCTTCAACGTCAGGTAGTAGTGCGCCTCATCGAGGTAGGCCTTGCCCTGCCACAGGTAATACATGTCCTGGCCCGGCTGCTTGTTGATAGCGTCCTGGTACAGGTTGATCGCCGGGGGGATGAATTGTACGCCCGCCGCGCTCAGGATATCCTGCGCCTTGGTCGTGGGCAGCGCCCCGGGGCAGCCCTGGGCGTTCGGGTCGAGCGCGCGCTGCAGGCACGCCGTGCCGACGCCGTCGTAGGCCTGCGCCGTCTTGTACGACACGTCGGCGCTGACCACGTGGATGTTGTTGACGAACAACAGCCCCGCGCCGACCAGGCCGATGAGCCCGAGCAGGATGAATCCCAGCAGCCCGCCCTGCTGGCGCGCGGTCAGGTTCTCGAACGAGGCGGGACGCGCGATCGGCTGCGGCGTCCCCGTGCGCCGCGGGGCGGGCCGTTGCGCCGGCGCCGTGGCCCCCTGCCCGCGCCTAGCGGGCCGGGCCGCGCCCACGGCGGCCGCGGCGCCGGCCGGGACGGCCGCGGAGGCGGCGACCACACCCGGGGCGCCTTCGCTCAACCCTGGTCGCATGTAGAATACGACGGCCAGCGCGAACATGGTCCACAAGAGCATCAGGGTCGACACGATAGGGATGCCGACGGAGGCCTCGACCGAGTTGCCGATGAAGACGGCGGCGACCGCCGCCAGCACGATCGCGGCGCGCGTCGTAATGGGGCGGCGCGCCACTTTGTAGAGGACGTAGGCGAACGCGGCGAGCACGGCGAGCCAGGCCAGCAGCCCGAACACGCCGGAGAAGACGATGAAGTCGAGCCACTGGTCGTGGTTGCGGTCCGGCGCGGCGTTGGCGCGCTCGAGGTGGCCGAGCCCGGAGGGGTAGAAGGGAGAGTAGACATAGATCATCGTCTCCGGCCCGTGGCCGAGCAGCAGCTTGTCGATGCCGTCCTTGAGCACGAGCGGGATCGTGCCCTGCCAGATGAAGATGCGCACCTTCGCGTCGCCGTCGTTGATGCTGGTCAGGTGCGCCGAGTCGGCGCCGCTGCTCGACGACCCCGCCGTACTGCTAGCCACGGCCACCGCTGAGGGCGCCAGGGTGTCCAAGGCCGGCGTGAAGGACAGGACGGCCATGACCAACCCCGCGGCGGCGAGGGCCGGGTACGGCTTGATGAAGCGGATCACCAGCGCGCAGCCGACCACGAAGAGGAGCAGCCCGACGAGGGGCGGCAGCACGTTCATGATGTACGGGAAGGCGACGAGGACGATATCGAGGCCGAGCGCGCCCATGGCCGGATAGGGTTTGGATGTCTTGAGGGTGACCAGGAGGCCCATGGTGACCACGGCGAACAGGAAGCCGTAGTAGGGGCCGCGACTGCCGCAGAAATAGAGGGCCGCGAACGAGAGCATCAGGGCCAGGGCATACCCGATGACAGGCGTGATCGACGGCAGGCCCGTGATGGTGACCGTGTCGCCGCGCTGCTGCGGGCGCGGGGCCGGCCGGGGGGCCGTCGCGCGCGCGCCCGCGCCGCGCCCGGCCCCATTGCCGCCGCCGTTGCGCCCGCGGGGGGCATCCTTGAAAGCCGGGCCCGCGGCGACGGCCGGCATGGGCGCCGGCGGGGTCGGACCCGAGCCGCGGAAGCGCTCGACGGCCCGCCAGAGGCGATAGGCGGCGAACGGCATGGTCATCAGCAGGTAGGCGCCGATGAAGATGGCGTTGCCCAGCGTGGAGGCCACGCGTACGTCGGTAGGGGCGCCCCACTGCACGGGGTCCCAGTGCAGGTGCTGCATGATACCGTAGACCGCGACGGGGACCGAGGCGAACACGATGGCGCTGATGACGCGCTCGACCTGCGCCCACGAGCGGATGCTGTAGGCCAGCACGAAAAAGAAAGCGATGTAGCTCAGCCACGTGTAGAGCCCTTGCATGCGGTCGTAGGAGCCCCAGAAGCTGATGCCGGGCAGGACCGAGTGGATCGTGGCCAGGGTATAGATGAGGGCGAAGACGATGACCGGCAAGAGCATGGGGTTCCGGGCCATGGCCCGCCGCCACCCCGGCCGCCGTGCGCCCACGGGCGCGTCCCCGCCCTCGCTCGCGCCATCGGCCCCCGCCGACCGCGCTCCGTGGGCCATGACGCCCGGCAAGGTGATGAGGCCGCGCAGGAAGAGGGCGACGAGCATGACGAGCACGATGTTGCGGAACAGCACGATCTTATCGGGCTCGAAGATGCGGGTCGACATAGTGTCGAAGAAGATTGGCACCGCGATGATCGCCAGCAACCAGCAGGACTCGACGAGGTAGTCGAGTGTCCGGACCCAAACCCTAGCGCGCATGAGGCCTTTTACCTATTACCTACTATCTAATATCCTGTGTGTCCACCAATCGAGGGTGCGGCGCAGGCCGTCGTCGAGGCCGACGCCCGCCTCGAAGTCGAGGATGCCGGCCGCCTTTTGTGTGTCCGGCACGCGCCGGCGCGTGTCCTCGAAGCCGGGCCCGTACTCCTGCTCGTAGGGAACATACTCGATCGGCGCATCCGTTCCCGCGAGGGCGCGCACGCGCGCGGCCAGTTCGGCCACCGTCGTCTCGCGCGGCGAGCCCAGGTTGAACACCTGGCCCACGGCCCTTCCCATCGTACCAGCCAGGAAAGTTCCGCGCACCGCGTCGTCAATATAGGTGAAGCAGCGCGTCTGGCCGCCGTCGCCGTGCACGATCAAGGACTGGCCGGTCAGCGCGCGCTCGGCGAAGCGGGCGATCACGCCGTAGCCGGCGGGGAGGCAGCGCGGCCCGTAGGTATTGAAGTAGCGCACGATGCTGACGGGCAGGCCATGCTGGCGGTGGTAGGCCAGGGCCAGGTGCTCGTCCAGGCCCTTGGAGAGGGCGTAGCTCCAGCGCGGCGCCGAGGTCGGCCCGACCAGGCAGTCGTCATCCTCCTTGAAGGGGGCGCGCACGCCGCGCCCGTAGACCTCCGAACTGGAGGCCACGAGCGTGCGCAGGCCCCGGCGCGCGGCGTGGGCGAGCACGACCTCCGTCCCCCTGACATTGGTCAGGATGCCGCGCAGAGGGTCGTCCACCACGTAGCGCACGCCGATCACCGCGGCGAGGTGGAAGACGTGCGTGCAGCCCTCCATGGCCGCGCCGACCGCCGCGTCGTCCAGGATCGAGCCCTGGATGACGCGCACGCGGTCGTCGCCCGCGTCCGTGTAGGCGGCCAGGTTCTCGCCCGAGCTCTGCGAGAGGTCGTCGAGCGCCACGACGCGATGTCCCTCGCGCACGAGCAGGTCGACGAGGTGGGAGCCGATGAAGCCGGCCCCGCCGGTGACGAGACAGCAGTTAGCCATTAGCAGTTAGCCTTTAACAATTGGCGAGTGGCTGTTAACGGCCGCGCGCTTGTGACGCACATAGGGGCGGATGCGCACGGCGGCGTGCTCCACCCCTACGGTAAGGCTAATCACTAATTGCTAACAGCTAATCGCTACTTCAGCAACACGTGCGTGAGCGCGGGGGCGATGATCAGGGCCACGATGTTGAGCACTTTGATCATGGGATTGATGGCGGGGCCGGCGGTGTCCTTGTAGGGGTCGCCGACGGTGTCGCCGGTCACCGAGGCGGCGTGGCTCTCGGAGCCCTTGCCGCCGAAGTTGCCCTCCTCGATGTACTTCTTGGCGTTGTCCCAGGCGCCGCCGCCGCTGGTCATGGCGATGGCGGTGAAGACGCCCACGATGATGGCGCCGACGAGCGTGGCGCCGAGCGCCTCCGGACCCAGTACGAAGCCCACCACGAGCGGGGTCAGCACCGGGATGAGGGCCGGCACGATCATCTCGCGCAGGGCCTGGGCCGTCACGATGTCGACCGCGCGCTTGTAGTCGGGGCGCTGCGTGCCCTGCATGATGCCGGGCATCTCGCGGAACTGGCGGCGCACCTCCAACACGACCTGCCCGCCGGCGCGCCCGACCGCCTGCATGGAGAGCGAGGCGAAGATGTTGGGCAGGATGCCGCCGATGAGCAAGCCCACGATAACCTTGAACGAGGAAAGGTCGAACGAGGCGTGGATACCGTTCTGTGCGAGCGTGCTGGTGTAGTCGTTGAAGAGCACCAGGGCGGCGAGGGCGGCCGAGCCGATGGCGTAGCCCTTGGTCACGGCCTTGGTGGTGTTGCCGACCGAGTCGAGCGCGTCGGTGATGGTGCGCACATTCTCGGGTAGGCCGGCCATCTCGGCGATGCCGCCGGCGTTGTCGGTGATGGGGCCGTACGAGTCGATGGCCACCACGATGCCGGCCATGGAAAGCATCGCCGCCGCGGCCAGGGCCACGCCGTAGAGACCGCCGCCGATCGAGTAGGAGATCCAGATGCCCGCGCCGATCACGATCACCGGCAGCGCCGTGGCCTGCAGCGAGACCGCGAGACCACTGATGATGTTGGTGGCGTGGCCGGTCTGCGAGGCCGTGGCGATGCTGCGCACCGGAGCGTAGGAGGCCGACGTGTAGTACTCCGTGATCACCACGAGCAGGCCGGTGATGACGAGGCCGACCAGCGCGGCGGCGAAGAGCCCGGCCGGGTTGACCCCGTTGCCCGCCCCGCCGATTGCGCCGGCGAGGGTGCGCCCGGAGGCCACGGGGATCGAGGTGATGCCGTTCATATACTTGAAGATGGGAAAGGTGAACGCGAGCGCAGCGAGCACCGCGCTGACGATCGTCCCGCGGTACATCGCGGCCATGATGCCCTGGCCGCGGCCGAGGCGCACGAAGAACGTGCCGACGATCGAGGCCAGGATGGAGATGCCGCCGATGATGATCGGCATGACGATCGCCGCCTCCTGGTACCTGTTGCCGCGGAAGATCAGCGAGGCGAGGAGCATGGGGGCGATCATGGTGATGGCGTAGGTCTCGAACAGGTCGGCGGCCATACCGGCGCAGTCGCCCACGTTGTCCCCCACGTTGTCGGCGATCACGGCGGGGTTGCGCGGGTCGTCCTCGGGGATGCCGGCCTCGACCTTGCCCACGAGGTCGGCGCCGACGTCGGCGGCTTTGGTGTAGATGCCGCCGCCGAGGCGGGCGAACACGGAGATGAGCGAGCCACCGAAGCCGAGCGGGACGAGCGCTTCGAGGTTGTTGTTGCCGACGATGAGGTACATCACGCTGACGCCGAGCAGGCCGAGCGACACGACGAGCAGGCCGGTGACGGCGCCGCCACGGAAGGCGATCTTCAGCGCGTTGTTGAGGCCGACCGTGGCGCCTTGCGCCGTGCGCAGGTTGTCGCGCACGGCCACGTTCATGCCGATGTAGCCGGCCGCGGCCGAGAAGACGGCGCCGATGAGGAAGGCCAGCGGGTACTGCCAGACCTGCGCGCCGTGGCCGGCGCGGAAAACGGCGAGCAGGACGGCGATGACGACCGCGACGACGGCCACGGTGCGGTACTGCCGGTTGAGGTAGGCGCTCGCGCCCTCCTGGATGGCGCCGGCGATCTCGCGCATGCGCTCGTTCCCCTGGGGCTGCCGCAGCACCCATTGGATGAGGCCGACGCCGAAAAGGATGCCGATGACGGAGCAGACGATCGCGAAGAGCGCTGCGCCAGTGGTTAAGGACATAGCCCCCATGTCTCCTTTACTCTGTATTACCCCGGGGACGTCATCGTCCCCCGTCCCCCGAACCTTGTCCCCCGTCCCTCACAACGCGGCAAGAAGCCCCTGCCGCGGCCCACGGACGGGCGCGGCAAGGGCTACCTGAAGCTGACTAAGAGTTTACAGGCGAACTGGTCTCTTGGCAACCGTACCGCGGGTCCGCGGGTCCGCGTCACGACCCGGTCAGGCCGCCCAGGACGGTGAGCGCGCCGACGGCGCCGAGGGCGAACGACCAATACTGCATGGGCACGTAGTAGAGCGTGTGGCGGGGCTTCCAGGTCACGACGACCTGCTGGCCCGTCTGCTGGTCCACGAGGACGCGGTCGGGCTGCGGCGCGTTCCAGCGCCGCCCGAACACCCACACGGGTATGGCCGCGGCGACGAGCCCGAGGCCGATGGCGACGGTCTGCGCGTGCCCCGCGACGTGGCCGCCGCCCAGGAGCGCGGCGAACAGGCTCGTGACGAGCACACCCAGGATGGCGAAACCGAGGACCAGGAACCCGCGCCCGCGCCAGATCAGGATAAACATGATGCGCCCTCCCTCGCGATTGTACCGTATCGACCCGTACCCTCTCTCTCTATCACTTGTATCGTCACAGGGTCTCTATTCATTAGCATTCGTTAGCACAGGGCAGCGCTCGCGGATGGTCATGCCGTCCCCGCGTCCGCCACGGACGCCAGCGCGACGATATTGCCGGGCAGGAACAGGCTCGTGAAGCCGTCGACCGCCGCGCGCCCGCTGGCCGGCCCTAGATCCGGCCGGAAGAAGACCTGCGCGGCGAAGTCGCCGATGTCCCCCACCGCCCACGCATAGCGGTAATAGGCGAGCGTGAGCGGATCGACGGCGGCCACACCGTAGCCTCGGAAGAACAACGCCTCCTCGCGCGGCTCCACCAACCCGCCGATGATGCCGCCGACCGCGAACATCAGGTCGCGCTCTTTCGGGGCCAGCACTGTTTCGTCCCAGTCCACGATCCACACTCGCCCGCCGGCGTCCAACAGCACGTTGCCCGTGTGGATGTCCGCATGGCAGAGCACAGACGCCGGCGCGACCCGAGCAAGGCGGCGCCCCAGGTCGTCCGCACGCGCCAGCAGCGCGCGGACGCCCCCCGCCGCGCCTGCCAGAACGTCGTGAGCGCGCGCGCCGCGGGGTCGTCGAAGTCCCGCGCGCCGATGTGGGCGTCCAGCCTCCCGACCAGGCCGGCCGCAGCCGGGGCGAAAGTCTCGCGCCGCATGATCCGCGCGAGCTCGGGGGGAGGGTAGTGGCGTGGATCTGCCGGAGCAGCGCGCCGTAGTCGACCCATTGCCGCCCCGACAGCCCGCGCTCCATGCCGCTCGCCCCCGCGACGAAGGGGTATTAAGCAGGGTCTCGCTCCACCGCACATGTCGGGACATGTAGAATGGGATTGTAGCCGGCCGCTACAATTGTAGGAGGCGTGGTTGTCCCATTCTACATGTCCCGACCACTCATGAAGCGCGACACCCTGATAGGATGAGCGCGTAGTCGCCCACAGCGCCCCCGTCCTGGTCGGGAGCGGCGCGACCACGCGCGCGACCCCGTGGTCGCGGAGATGGCGCGGGACCAAGACAGAAGGTCGGGGGCGGCGCGGTGCCGTCGGCGGGGGAAGTCGGCTGCCACAGGGTTGTCGTCCACGCGGCCAGGGCGTCGGTGAACGGGTCGGCGGTCCCCGCGCGGGCGAGGTGGGCCAAAAACCGCTCGGCGTGGCGGTAGCCGTAGGCGCGGCCCCGGCCCGTGAGCAGCGCGAGGCCGTCGCCGGCATAGCCGCGCAGGTCCCAGGTCCGGCGCAGGCCTACCGCGTTCAGGAAGAGCAGGGTCAGCAGCAGGGTCCGTGCGCGCGCCGTCCGCGGGTGGGCGAGGGCGGCGCCGCGGGGGGCGCATTTTCCCCCCGCGCCCCGCGCCGCCCTCCCGCGTGGGACGCTGCTCACGCCGAGGGCGGCACGGACGCGGTCGATGTGGCGGACGCGCACGCCGAGGCCGAAGCGCTCACGCAGCGCCGCTTGCACCGCCGGGCCAGACACCGTCGGTGCCCCGCGACAGTACGCGTCCAGCCACGCGATGATGGGCGCGCGCATCTTGGAGGCGTGACCGCGCCGCCCGTCGCGGAATGCCCCGGATGCCCCGTCTCCCTCCACATGCGCCCGCTGGCGCAGGCGATACGCCGTCGAACGACTCACCGGCACGGCGGCCGCCGCGGCCGCCGCACGCCACGGCAGCCCGCGCTGCATGCCGGCTACCAGCCGCGCCTTCCGCACGGCGCGGTCGTCCCGTCCCGCCCCATCCCGCTCCAAACGCCCCTCCCCTTCCTCGATTGACACCAACCCCGCGCATGAGCTCACCCGTGTTCCCACGACGGGCGGAGCCCCCCACCTGTTCTTCGTTCATGCGCCTGTGCCTCCATGGGAACCATGACCGCATCTCCGTCTGGCGCGTGTACCGTTCTTGTGTTCCCTGGGGGGCCCCTGGTGGTGTGTTCGTCTTGTCTCCCCCTTCAGGCCAGGCGATAGCGGACCCACCAGATGGTCAGGACGACAAGGCCCGCGGCCAGACCGAGGAAGATGGCGGCCTCGATGCCCTGGAAGAGTCCGAGCCGACTGGCGGGCTGGTACACCAGCGTGGGCAGGATGCCCTGACGGTGCAAGCAGGCCGCATCGAGGCCCTGCCCCTGGGACAAGCCGCACACCCGCGCGACGTCGCGATCGCGCAGGGCATGGCCCGCGCGATCGACCCATCCCTGGTCCAGCACCCAGTCCGCCGCGTGGAGCGCGCGGGGACCCGCCCCGGTGCTGACGACCGGCGGGACGTAGTGCGGCCGCACCGCTTCCAGGACACCGCGGAGTCCGAGGAAGCCGATGACGGTCACCGCCATGGCGGGAATGGTCCGCCGCAGCACCGTGCCGACGGCGAGGCCGAGCGCCACGGCGAAGACGGTATAGGCAACGGGCACCACCCCCTCGAAGTCGAAGGAATTGGGATCGAAGTGGCCCTGGATCTGGTCCAGCGGGCCATGCCACCAGCTCATCAGCAGCGAGAGGGCCCCCGAGACGACGACGGCGCCGAGCACAATCAGGCCGAGTTTGATCGACGCCCAGCGCAGCCGCGTGATGCCCTGGGTCCAGATGAGCCGGTAGGTGCCCTGCTCAATCTCGAGGACAAACGGCGCGGCCAACAGGAGGCCGAACACCGGCGGCAGGAAGTTGAGCCAGGAGACCGATTGATCCAGGGCGGTGTACTGGCCCTGGAACGTGCTCAGGGTGCTCTGGCACAGCGCGTCCTGCACGCGGCGGGCGAGGCAGGCCGCGACGCCCATGTGCTGGAAGACGGCGTGCATATCGAGGCCTGTCAGGAGCAGGAGCGCGGCCACCAGCGCCACGACCCCACCGCCGATGAGTGTCTCCAAGCGTTGCTGTCGGAAGGTCAGCCAGATCATGCGGATACCTCCATTAAGCGGTCCGGCCGCACCGCCGTCCCCTGGGCGTGGTGGTCCAGATAGCCGAGGACGATGTCCTCGAACGCGACGTCGCGCACGTCCCATGACGGGTCATAGATGGGGGCGGTGGTGCGCACCAGGAGATGCGTTTGCCGCTCGCTGTGGCGCGCGTGGATCACCGGGAGCCGGCGGTCGAGCGCGCCGGGATCGCGGCGGGAGCCGACCAGGAGCTTGTGACCCTGGACAATCGTGTCGATGTCGCCGACGAGCTGCACCTGGGACGCCGACAGGATGATGAGGTAGTCGCAGACGCGCTCCAGGTCGGCGATGACGTGGGAGGAGAACAAGACGGTCACTCCGCTCTCGGCGGCGGCTTCCATGAGGGTCTGGAGGAAGGCGCGCCGGGCCAAGGGATCGAGCGCGGCGGCGGGCTCGTCCAGTACGAGCAGCTGCGGTCGTTGGCGAGCGCCAGCGCCAGGGCGACCTGGGAGCGCTGGCCACCCGAGAGTTGGCCAATACGGCGACCCAAGGGGATGCCGAGCCGCGCGAGCCGCTCCTCGGCGACGGCATTGTCCCAGGGATGGTTCAATTTGCGCCCCACCGTGAGCATCTCGGCGACGGTGAAGCCCCGGTAGAGCGGCTGCTCCTGGGCCACTGGACCACGAAGCCGATGCGCGGCAACACCTCTTTGGGATGGGCGTGCGGAGCGAGGCCAAAGATCGTGATGTGACCGCAGGTGGGTGCGGTCAACCTGACCGCGAGCTGCAAGAGGGTCGTCTTCCCGGCGCCGTTGGGGCCGACGAGGGCGGCGACACGGCCGTCCGGGAGCGTCAGGGTGCAGTCGCGCAAGGCCCATGTGTGGCCGTAGCGCTTACCCAGGGCCGTGGCCTGTAGCGCAGCAGTCATGCGACACCCTCCGTCGCGCTCTCACGCAGGGTCATGGTGACGAGGGCGACGATGCTCTCCTCGTCCCAGCCAGCCGCGTAGGCATCGTGGAGCCAGCCGACGAGGCGCTGGCGCAAGGCCACCTGGTCACGCATGGAGGGGTGGGCCAGGCTGCGCGTGACGAACGTGCCCTGCCCCGGCCGGCTGGCGACCAGACCCTCGTGTTCGAGTTCGCGGTAGGCCTTGAACACGGTGTTGGGGTTGATGGCTAAGTCAGCGACGACCTCTTTGACGGTCGGTAGCTGGTCGCCCACCTGCAGCTGCCCCAGGCGCAGCAAGTGCGGCACGCGCTGCGCCAGCTGCAAATACGGGACGAGGCCGGACTTGCTGTCGAGATAGAAGGCAATCATCACCTCTCCTTTTCCTATACTCATATGACCATAGCAGTATAGTAGAAGATGCGCCCATGGTTGTCAAGAGGGGCGCGCTAGGGGTGCGCAGTGAACCGCCCCGGAACAACGACTGGGCGTGACGGTTGAGCCTGTCGCGATCAAGACACGGCGCCACTGGTACCAGCGGCGCTCTTTCCTTTCTTCCCCCCTTCGATGACCGTCAACTCAACCGCGACCTCGCCGCCGTCTGCGCCAAGGTTTATGACGCGCGGCCGCAGCTCCCGGACGGGCGCCGGCTTGTGTTCACAGTCGCCGACGCAGGCCGTCCCGTTCTAGATGTCCCGCAACGGCGCGTGGTGTGACTCCCTGATGGCGCTGGCCGGCGCCGTGGGCGACCGCCTTGGGGTGCTGCCGCTGCTGAACGTCCAGGCGAGCGTGTACCTCATCGCCGGCGTCCTCGCTCTCGTGTTCCTCCGGGGGACCGCGACGGGGGCGGAATCGGCGCACGGGGTCATCGAGTACGAGGAGGAAGCATGACGACCGCTCAACGTCAGGAGGCGAAGGCACGGATGGTTGCCGCGATGCAGCGTGGTCTACCGTGGGACATGGCGGCCCACGGGGCGAGGCCGGCGTACTCAAAAAGGCGCGTTAAGGCTTGGGCGATCGCGATGCTGAACGTACCGTTGGCCACGTTCCGTTCCAGGGTTCCAGGAGCACGGCCACGGCGGGTGCTGCGGATGCGCCCGCCGTGCGCGAGCGGTACGGGGATGCGCTCAGGCGGCAGCGCGTTCGTCGACCGGTCGGCGGCGCAGGTTCGAACGCTGAAGGGCCGGGGGCAGATAGGCGGCCTCGTCGGGCATGCCGACAGTCGTCCCGGGTGCAACGATCTCATCGATCCGGTCAAGGATCTCGTCGGTGAGCGTGACGTCGACGCCGGCGAGCAGGTCGTCGAGCTGCTCCATCGTGCGCGGCCCGATGATCGCGCTGGTCACGTCGGGGTGAGCGACCGCGAACCCCATTGCGAGGTGCGTCAGCGACAGGCCCGCCTCGTCGGCGAGCGGAATGAGCTGCTCGACGGCGTCGAGCCGACGCTCGTCACGGAGGCTCGTGAGCATGGTCGCACGGCGCAGGTCGGTCTGCTGGCCCTTGCGGATGCGCCCGGTGAGCATCCCCTTCGCGAGCGGGCTCCACACCAGGGCGCCCATGCCGTAGCGACGGGCGACGGGCAGGACCTCGGCTTCGATGCCGCGGTTGAGGATCGAGTAGGGCGGCTGCTCGGTGCGGAACCGCTCAAGGCCGCGTCGCTCGGCCACCCACTGGGCTTCGACGATGTCGGAGGCGGGCATCGTGGACGAGCCGATCGCGCGGACCTTGCCGCTGTGGATCAGGTCCGAGAGCGCGGAGAGCGTCTCCTCGATGTCGGTGTCGGGGTCCGGTCGGTGGATTTGGTAGAGGTCGATGTGGTCGGTCTGCAGGCGGCGCAGCGAGTTCTCGACCGCGGTCATGATCCAGCGCCGCGAGGCGCCGTGCTGATTGGGATCGTCACTCATGGGGCGACTTAGCTTGGTCGCGAGGACGACGTCGTCGCGGCGTCCCTTGAGCGCCTTCCCCACGATCTCTTCGGACTCGCCGTAGGAGTACACGTCGGCGGTGTCGATGAGGTTGATCCCCGCGACCAGTGCTTTGTGGATGATGCGGATCGCGTCGTCGTGGTCGGGGTTGCCGGTGGCCCCGACGGCCCCGAACATCATGGCGCCGAGCGCGTAGGGACTGACCTTGATGCCGGTCCGGCCGAGGGTGCGGTACTGCATGCGGTTTTCTCCTCGAGTTATAGGGGTCGATGCGCGGTGAGCGTTCCTCCGATGCCGTACACTGGACTGAAGAGGAACGCTCTTCCGTAATTATACGGAAATCATTTCCAGAAAGCAAGCGAAGGGGTGTCATGGCGGGGAACACGGCGCCGACCGAAGCCGACGCGACCGGCTCTGCGGGTCCGGGCGCACGCGAACGCGTGCCGCGTCGGCTGCGCGTCGACGCGCAGCGCAACAGCGACGCCTTGCTTGAAGCGGCGAAGGCCGTCTTCGGCACCTCAGGCGTGGACGCGCCCGCCAAAGAGATCGCTGATCTGGCTGGCGTCGGCGTCGGAACGCTCTACCGGCACTTCCCGCGGCGCTCGGACCTGGTCAAGGCCGTCTTTCGGCGCGAGGTGGATGCCTGCGCCGACGCGGCCCCGGCGCTGAGCGCCGCGCACGCGCCAGGAGTCGCCCTCGCGACGTGGCTCCACTGGTACACCGCGTTCCTCGCGACCAAACGAGGGCTCGCGACAGCCCTTCACTCCGGCGATCCGGCCTTCGATGAACTGCCCGGCTACTTCATGCAGCGCCTCGGACCCACCCTCGGGTCACTGCTCGACGCCGCGACGGCGAGTGGCGAGATTCGTGCCGACATCAGCCCGAAGGATCTCCTGTACGCCGTCGCCACTCTGTGCCAGCCCGCGGCAGACGAGGGCGTCGCGTACAGCCAACGCATGGTCGCGCTCCTCATCGACGGACTGCGCTACGGCGCCGCTACGCGCCAGTCTCGCCCCTGACGTCGTGCGCGGATCGGTTCGTTCCTTCCCGCGGTATGGCCGGTCCGCCTCGATGACGGACAACGGCAAGCCCGTGCCATCGTCCACGGGCGCCGTTCCGACGACGCAGACCCAGGGTACCAAGTTAGGACACGCCGGCAATCCCGTTCTACATGTCTCGGTCGGGCACAAAGCGCGACACCCTGATAGTGGGGCGGACAACCAGGCATAATCGCGTTATGCACACGACGCGCCGAACCTCGTCAATGAGTGAAGTGCGGACACCGTGAGGAAAGCCGGCACTCTGCCGGGCGCCGTCGAGTGGGATATCTCGCCCGTGTCCACGTCCATCGGTCTACACCGATCCAGCTTGAACCGGCCACGGACAACAGGCGCGCGCGGCGCGCCGTATACTGGCAGCAGGGGGTGCAGAGGGGTGCAGAGGGGTGTGGAGCACTGCATCTGGGGAAAGGAGTCGCATGTGGGACGATCACTCGGAGATGCATCGTATCTGACCTAAAGGCTCAGTTTTGTCGTGATTGGGCGTGCGCCGAGTGACGCCGGCGCTACTTCGTAACTTCGTACATGGCTGCAACTACAACTATAAAAACCTTGGGCACATCCTTATCCAAGCCTAAGTATAATTTCCGATAATGTAACCTTATCGGTAGTCAGAAAACCGTGAGGCGGAGGGAACCAATGGGCATGGGCGGCGATGGCGCAACAGGGACAGAGACCGCGCTGGTGGCTGGCGCGGCCGGCGCGGACAATACTACGGATAAGGATGAGAATGGCGACATGCGGGCCGGTGGCGCGGCGCTGACGCTCTACGCGGCCGGCGCGCGGGCGCGCGACTACGCCCAGCAGTCGCGCGCCGCCAACACGCGCCGCGCCTACCGCGCCGACTGGGCCGACTTCGCCGCCTGGTGCGAGGCGCACGCGCTCGCCGCGCTCCCGGCCGCCCCCGAGACCGTCGCCCTGTACCTGGCGGATCTCGCGGACCGACGCAAGACCAGCACCCTGCAGCGCCGCCTCTCCGCCATCTCGCAGGCGCACAAGGCGGCCGACCACGAGTCGCCCACGGGCCACCGCGCCGTGCGCGCCGTCTGGGCCGGCATCCGGCGCGCCAAGGGCACGGCGCAGGACGGCAAGGAGGCCGCGATCACGCGCGACCTGCGCGCCATGGTCGCAACCCTCCCGCCCACGTTGGGGGGCGTGCGCGACCGCGCCTTGCTCCTGCTCGGCTTCGCCGGGGCCTTCCGGCGCAGCGAGCTCGTCTCGCTCGACGTGGCCGACCTGCACACCACGCGCGACGGCCTCGTCGTGTCTCTGCGCCGCTCCAAGACCGACCAGGAGGGCGAGGGGCGCAGGATCGGCATCCCCTACGGCTCGCGCCCAGCCACCTGCCCGGTGCGCGCCGTGCAGGACTGGCTGGACGCCTCGCGCGTGACGACAGGCCCGCTCCTGCGCGGCGTCAATCGGCACGGTCAGGTGCGCCCGACGCGACTCTCTGATAAGGCGGTGGCGCTGGTAGTCAAGCGCGCGGCCGAGGCCGCCGGGCTCGACCCCGCGCGCTACGCCGGGCACAGCCTGCGCGCGGGGCTGGCCACCTCGGCGGCTGCCGCGGGCGTCTCCGAGCGCGCCATCATGGCCCAGACCGGGCACAAAAGCCTGCCCATGGTGCGCCGCTACATCCGCGAGGGCTCGCTCTTCAACGACAACGCCGCCGCCGAGGTCGGGCTATAGCTCACTAAAGTAATCTGCGGCAGTGCCCTGTCGATAGAGAGAGGACGCAGACCCGCCAGTCGTGCGGGCGTGCGCTTGGCGCCCTATCCCCTATCTTGTGTGTGGGTGGCGTATCTTGTTGGGAGTGGCGCGTGTGATAGCCGCTGATGGCCTCCGCTCAAGCCGACGACACGCACCGCGCACAGATGCCCGGCAGGGCCAGGTGGCGCAGTTCGACCCGTACGCCGTAGGCCGTCGCGAGGTCCGCGGCCAGGCGATCGAAGGAAGCTATCCCTAGCTCGACGACCGCGCCACAGTGGCGGCACTGCATGTGGTGATGGGCGTGCCGGTTGCGCTCCCAGCGCAGCACCCGGTCGCCGAGCTCGACGCGGACGGCCAGCCCGTGCGCCTCGAACGCTTCCACCGTCCGATAGAGGCTGACGCGATCGAACGCCGGATACCGCTCCTCGACGGCGCGCGCGATCTCCTCCGCGCTCAGATGGCCGGGGACCGCGTCGAGGGCCTGGAGCACGGCGACACGGGGGATGGTCGCGCGCAGGCCGTGCGCCCGCAGCACGCCCTTGAGGTCGGCGATGTCCCGATGGCTGGTCGTGTCCATAGTGTCCCCTTCATCGTCGAGAAAGATCGTCGAGAAAGATGGATGCGGGGGCGCGTGGGTCACCGGTACGCCGACGCGCCGCCTGGCTCCTCCCCATGATACGCGCACCGGCGCATCGGCGCACTCTGCCCGTCTACGCCCGTCTACGCCCGTCTACGCCCGTCTACGCCCGTCTACCCACTGCACGGCTCGTGAGTTGCATTCGATGATGAATAAATGCGCAGGTGGTGATCGGGCGTGTCTCACGCTAGATCCGCCTCATCCCGAAGCCCCAGACTCCTAGACCTCGAAAGCGTGGCGACCGGGTGTGCTATGCCGGTGGGATAGTGTGGGTTCGATGAGCGACAGCCTGCGTTCACCTCGCTCGACGTGGTGTCGCCAGCAGAACGGTTTGTGCGGCACGCAAATGCGCGTGTGCTGGCCGTGTGCTGGCGCGCCACGGGCGCGGTGGAGGAGCCCGAAGGAGCCCCAGCGAGAGCCGGAGCGCGTACTCAGTCGTATACTTTGTCGAGCGGACGCAACCCAGCCGGCGTGACGCG
>JAABUO010001727.1_pt1 | contig 27771 bp, 27 predicted proteins | sample 5559291 | NCBI WGS metagenome assembly JAABUO01 (sample SAMN10711878, study PRJNA513372) | rock metagenome | isolation source: Antarctica rocks | place: Antarctica: Victoria Land, Finger Mt sud | reverse complement strand
CTGGTGTCAATGTGATTGGTCGTGCCCGCATGTCTATCCCCCGTACCCTCTGGCTGCGACGCGCCCGTGCGCCGTCTCCTCCTCCTTTTATTATACCGCCAAGCTATTTAAGCCAACATGTACTAGGGACGTTCGACGGGACGCGCGACGGCCGGCGGTGGGGCGGGCTGGCGGTGGAGTTGACCGATCGCGCGCCGGCCGACTGCGCCGCGTACCACTATGCCGCCCGCCGCTGCATGGTCGGGGCCGCGCAGGCGCGCTTCACCGCCGCGGCTTCTGGCCTGTCGTCCCCCTAAGCCCGGCGCGGAGGTTAGCATCTATCTCTCCGTGGCTAAAGTGGCGACGGGGCCGAAGCTGCTGTGGAGGCCGAGGAAGAACCACCCGTTGGGCGTCCAGTACTGCGTGTTCACGGCCGGGTAGATCATGCTCCCGCCGTAGGTGGTCAGGACGTTGTAGGCGTGGTCCATGCAATTATCAGTGACGAACCCGTAGCCGTAGCCCTTGATGGCGTTGGCGCGCGCGACGGCCGCCCCAACAGAACTGTTGGAGGTGTTCTGGCAGCGGTACATCGTGTAGTAGCCCGCGCCGTGGTAGACCGTGCCCCCGATGGCGAGTTGGCCGGCGACGGTGGCGAGCACGGAGCCGCGCGTGCCGGCCTACGGACCGTTGCTGACCCAGGCGTAGTTGTTGTCACCAGGTTTGACGAAGGGGCGGCCGCTCACGTTCTCGGTGGCGCCGAAGATCCAGTTGCTAGTCCCGCCTTCGAGAAAGGCCCAGCCGACGTGGCCGGTGTAGAGGCCGGCGATAGGGGCGCCTTGAGGGGCGAGGAACACGCAAACCTGACCGGGACCGAGCGCGTAGGCCGCGTGAGGGGGGCGAGCCACGGCGGCGCTACAGAGGGCGAGCGCGACGGCGAGGGCGAACGGGGCGAGAGGGCGGGCGCGATGTCCGAACATGGGTCGTCTCCTTGCTGTCTCCGACGCGTCTCCCCGACGCGTCGTGGCGCGGTGTCGGCGAGGGCCGCCGACGGGTTCAGCATGGCACGGGCGGGGGGTGGGCGCCAGGCAAAAGGGGCAACCTGACCGGCAATTTGACCGGCAATTCGACGGGCGACAGCGCGGCCGGGATCCGCCTGGCGGCGGCCACCGTGTCCGACTCTCAACGTTGTTGATCATGCTCGCGCTCGACCCCTTCCTTCCCCAGGACCAAACGGCCGCGCCCATAGTGTAGGCTAGGGACGACGGCGGCTTCGGGGGTACGCGGAGCACACCCCTACACACGACGCCTTTGCGTCAAAAGGCTATATGAGGCCCTATAGAGGGGTGAGCGCAATGCAGCCGTACGAGAAAGGTAGGCTGATAATGAACTGGGGGCTGGCCCTGTACGGCAACCCATGTCGGGAGTGCGGCTATGACTGGTCCATCGCGCCCGACGATGCTCTGGCGATCATGGCGGCGATCCCGGCCCGCTACGCCGCGTTGGTGGGGGACAGCGACGGCTCACAGCGCCATCCCAACCTCGGCTGGTCCGCGAGCGCCTACGTGTGTCACGTTACCGACAACCTGCGCATCTGGGCGGAACGCCTAGCTGGCTGTGCGCTCGGTAGTGCAAGAAGCGTCCCCGGATACGACGAGAATCTCCTGGCGCATGCCCGCGTCTATGAGCGTGTCCCAGTCGCGGGCGCCCTGTGGTCCCTTCGCCATGCCGTCGACGACTGGATCGAGGCCGTCGAACTGGCTATGCGGGAGCGGGTTGTCTTGATCCATGCCAAGTGGGGCGAACAGACCGTCCTCGATGTCGTGCGCAACAACACGCATGACGTCTATCACCACGGGTGGGATATTTGCCGGTCCATCGAACATGCAGACCCCGGTGGGGACCGTCCACGCGGGTAGCAGGACGGACGGTAGCGGATGGTAATGGTAAGAAGACGGAGAGCACCAGTATGTACGCGATCCCTCGCACTGGGAATCGCCACACAATGGGCAAGAGATAACATCCAAAGGGCTTCGACAATTGTCATCGCCCCCGCGCCCCCGGTCGGATGGCGCAGCCGTCGCCGACGCGCCGTACACTACCGGAGCGGCGTATAATAACGCCAGTTGACACTGACACTGACGAAGATGCCGGCGCTATAGCCGGCACTGGCGTAGGCCCTGCCAATGCGCGGGACAGCATTGGCCGAGGGTAGGAGGACACTGATGTCTAACCCGACGACTCTTGCGGAACTCGTCGCCGACGTGGCGCGTCGCGATGGTGCCAAGGCGGCCCTCATCTTTCAGGACAAGCCGATCACCTACGCGGCGCTCGACGATCAGATCGAGCGCGCCGCTAACGCGCTGGCCGCTCTCGGCGTGGGCCACGGCGACCGCGTCGCTATCCAGTTGCCCAACATTCCCCAATTCGTCGTCGCCTACTACGCGGTTCTGCGCCTCGGGGCGACTGTCGTACCCCTCAACGTGCTCTACAAGGCCGACGAAGTCGCCTATATCCTCAACGACAGCGAGGCCACGACGTTCATCGTCTTCGACGGTTTCTACGCCGACGGGGCGGCGGTGCGGCAGGCCCCGATGACGAAGCGGGTCGTCGTGGTGGGGCAGGGCGTGGCGCCGGAGGGGACGACCGCGTGGTCCAGCCTCGTCGACGGCGCGGCGCCGCGACGGGAGCCGGTCGCGGTACGCCCCGAGGACCTGGCCGTGATCTGTTACACCTCAGGCACCACCGGCCGTTCCAAGGGCGCGATGCTGACGCACCGCAACTTCATCTCCAACTGCGAGCAGACGGCCGCGATGGAGCGCCTGCACCTCTCCGACGCGGACGTCATGCTGCTGGTGCTGCCCCTCTTCCACATCTACGCCATGAACGTCGGGCTGAACGCGACCCTGCGCATGGGCGGGACGATCGTGTTGATCCCGCGCTTCGAGGCCGCCGCCGTGCTCGAGCAAATCCAGCGGTACCGCTGCACGGTCCTGCCCGCCGCGCCGCCGATCTTCGTGGCGTGGGCCAATACGCCCACCGTCGCGGACTACGATCTGTCCAGCCTGCGCATCGTCAACTCCGGCGCCGCGGCGCTGCCGGTGCATATCCTGAAGCAGTTCCAGGAAATCACCGGCGTCCAGATCCAGGAGGGCTACGGCTTGACCGAGACCTCGCCCGTGACGCACAGCAACGCCGCCGGCCCCATTGTCAAGCCGGGGACGATCGGCAAGCCGATCCCCGGGGTGGAGTCGCGCGTCGTCGACGAGAACGACGACGACGTCCCGCCTGGCGCGGAGGGCGAGATCGTCGTGCGCGGCGAGAACGTGACGAGCGGGTACTGGCGCATGCCCGAGGCCACGGCCGAGGCGCTGCGCGGCGGCTGGTTCCACACCGGCGACATCGCCACGATAGACGAGGATGGCTACTACACGATCGTCGATCGCAAAAAGGACATGATCAACGCGGGGGGCTTCAAGGTGTGGCCGCGCGAGGTCGAGGAGGTTCTCTACCGGCACCCCGCCGTCCGCGACGCCGCCGTCGTGGCCATGCCCGATCCGTACGCGGGCGAGCGCCCCGTCGCCTACGTCGCCCTCAAGGAGGGCGCGTCCGTGACGGCCGAGGGTCTCATCGCGTACTGCAAGGAGCATCTGGCCAGTTTCAAGGCTCCGGCGCGGGTGGAGTTTCGCGAGGAACTCCCGAAGCTGCCGACCGGAAAGGTGCTGCGTCGCACTCTGCGCGCCGAGGCCCGTGGGCTCGCCCCGGCGGAGCGCGCTTAGTGTTTCGTCAAAGGGGTTGCTGTGCAGCGGGCCGTACCCAGTATAGGGGAAAATGCCGATGATGTTGCCCAACGACACACTCAAAGATCGCGTCGCCATTATCACCGGGGGCGGCACGGGGATGGGGCGGGCGATGGCGGAGCGGTTTGTCCAGCTAGGGGCGAAGGTCGTTATCGCCAGCCGCAAGATGGAGAATCTGGAGCGCGCGGCGGCCGAGATCGGGGCGGGCGGCGGCGAGGTCTTGCCGGTGCGGACCGATGTGCGCGATCCCGAGGCGGTCAACGCCATGGTCGAGCGCGCGAAGGAACGCTTCGGCGGCGTCGATATCCTGATCAACAACGCGGCCGGCAACTTCATCGCGCGCTCGATCGAGCTCTCGCCCAACGCCTGGAATACCGTCGTCGGCATCGTGCTCAACGGCACGTGGTTTTGTAGCCAGGCCGTGGCTAAGGAGATGATCGCGCAGGGGCGCGGTGGGGTGATCTTGAACATCATCGCCACCTATGTGTGGACCGGCGCGCCGGGGACCGCGCCTTCGGGGGCGGCCAAGGCGGGCGTGCTCAACCTGACCGAGAGCCTCGCCGTCGAGTGGGCGCCGTACAATATCCGCGTCAACGCCATCGCGCCGGGCCCTGTGGCGACCGAGAACACGACCGGCCAACTCTTCGGCGGCGGCGCGTTCATCGACGAGATGACCGAGAAGATCCCGCTCAAGCGCTTCGGCACGGTCGAGGAGATGGCCGACGCGGCGTCCTACCTCGTCTCCGACTATGCCGGCTACATCACCGGTACGAATCTGACCCTCGACGGCGGCAACTGGCTCAACAAGGGCTTCTCGCCCTACTTCGACATGCTGCCTTCCCGGCGGACGTCGTAGGCCGGTACACATGCCGCACGAAGCGCTGCCGGGGCTCTACCTGCTACCGATCCCCTTGCCGGACAACCCGCTCAGCGCCGTCAACGCGTACGTCGTGCGGGCTGACGACGGGGTGCGCCTGGTCGATTGCGGCTGGGACACGCCCGAGGCCTATGCCGCGATGGTCGGCGAACTCGCGGCCCTGGGGGCGACGGTGGGGGACGTGCGCGAACTCCTGGTCACGCACATCCACCCGGACCACTTCGGGCTGGCGGGGCGGCTCGTCGCGGAGTCGGGCGCTCGCGAGTCCATGCCGCGCTCCGAGGCGGCCCTGATCGGGGCGCGCTACGAGGACGCGCGGGAACTGGTCACGATGATGGAGGAGTGGCTGGCCGCCGTCGGCGTGCCGCGCGACGAGCTCGAGGCGACGGCCGGGGTCTCGCTGTGGATGGTCAGCCATGTCGGGACGCGCCGGCCGGACATGTTGCTCGACGGGGGCGAGACCCTGGAGTGGGGCGCCTATCGCTTCGAGGTCATCCCGACCCCCGGTCATTCGGCCGGCCTGGTGTGCCTGTACGACCGCGCCGCGCGCGTGCTCCTGTCGAGCGACCACGTGCTGGAGCGCACCAGCCCGCACATCGGCCTGCACGTTCAGAGCGGCGGCGATCCGCTGGGCGACTACCTCCGCTCGCTGCGCCGCGTGCGTGACCTCGACGTCGCGCTCGTCCTGCCGGGGCACGGCGCGCCGTTCCACGACCTCGCGGGGCGGGTCGACGCGCTCATCGCGCACCACGAGCGGCGCTGCGCTCAAATGCTGGACATCCTCGCCGACGGCGCGTTGACCCCCTACGACCTGGCGAGCCGCCTTCCGTGGCGCGGCGCGCCAGACGGCTGGCAGCGGCTCGACGCCTTCCCCCGCCGCCTGGCCGTCACCGAGACGGTCGCGCACCTCGAATACCTGCGCCGCCGGGACCGCCTCACGCGCCGCATCCACGACGGGGTCGCGCTGTACCGCCCCGGCGCCTCGTAGCCTCGTAGAGCCCTAATCGGAGTCCTATGGGCTTATAAGTGAGTAGGGGGACGGTCAGGCGACCACATGTCATTGCCTCACCGGCTGCCGTTACGTCCGCGGCGGCGCTGAAGGCGGTCCGTCTGAGCAGATGACGGCGGTGAGGGTGCGCGTGAGCCACGATTCGAAGACGTCAGGGTCATGCCCTGTGCTGGCTACCGCGATCATCCGTGCAACGAATTATATTTATTGAAGCAGGTTCGTCCGCTCGGGACAAACATACGTATTTTGTTTACGTTCGATCCTCGGCGTGCGGCTATCCTCTTGCTTGGCGGCGACAAGACAGGCCAATGGGACAAATGGTATCGGAAGGCGATTCCGGTTGCTGATGACCTCTACGATGAGCATCTCTCCACATTGAAAGCAGAGGGACACCTATGAGCGGACACAGAAAATGGAGCGCCATTCGTGGGCCGCGCACCCCTGAGCAAGAGGCGCGTGTGGCGGTAGGTGTGGCGGCGACCAGAGCGATTATGCATCTTGCCAAGATGCGCGCGGCGCGCGGGGTGACCCAGGATGAGGTCGGCCAGCGCATGGACGTGTCACAGGCGCATGTATCAAAGATCGAGAACAAGGGTGACCTGTACCTCTCGACCCTTGACGGCTACATCCGGGCACTTGGCGGCGAGCTTCATCTCCGCGTTGTCTTCCCTGGCGACCAAGAGTTTGACTTACCGATCAACCTCGCCCAGCGACACGCGGTCCCGGCGCCTCCGCCTGTCACCGAGTTGACCGAGCCCCCCGTCGCTTTGTAGGCCGAGTGACGTGCGCTCCCAGCATATCCGGAAGGCACTGCCTTTCTCATGGGATGCGTCTGACGCTCTTCTGGCAAGGGCAACCAATTGGGGTATTACTGTCCAGTGACCTCGGATCGCGCGCTTGAAGGCTACCGCCTCGGCGTGACCGGCGCCACGCCGCTCTCGGCGAGCGGGTTGCGGGGGATGCTGGCGGCGTGGCGCGACTTCCTTTCTTTAGCGATCAATAGCCCTGTCAGAAAGCCGTCTTGAGATCTACGTAACCTTTCGTGGAGTGGAAAAGCGTTGGTTTCTACCCCTTTGCACGGGTAACAGACGGCTCAAGAGCTCCATTCACTACACAGAAGGGCTATTCCGTCTAGTGACTCTAGGTATCATGACCGGTAGGGTGGGAGCAAGTCGCCGCGAGAGGGAGGTGTAGCCGTGGACGAGGTGAATGTTGGCGCCCCTGATGCCGGAGGCCTGCCCCTGGCCAGCTATGATCTGACACCGCCCATCAAGGTCGTCGCCCCGCCGCATCAAGGCGTCAACAACGAGAGCGTCGGTATTCGCACCGGCGCGGGCAACTTCGTCTGGAAAACGTACACGAGCTATGACGACGCGGCGGCGATCCACTATGAGCATCGCCTGTTGCTGTGGCTCGCCGCGGCGGGACTCTCCTTCGCCGTGCCGGCGCCCGTTCCCGCACGCGATGGGACGTCGCTCTGGTGTGGGGCCGGGGCGCGCCGACGGGCCGCTCTTACCCCATGGCTGCCAGGCGCGCGACGCATTGAATACGTGCGCAACGTCGTCAGCTGGCTGCATCGCTATGAGCGGGAGTTCGTGGACACGGTTATGCAGGAGGTTAGGTGAGAACGGCTAGCGAGGAGAGAAGACAATGCTGACGCTTTTCTATTCCCCCCATATGACCAGCGTCGACAACGAGACAGGGCATGCCTCCGGCCACGCCGATGTGCCGCTATCCCCCCTCGGTCGACAACGGGCGCAGGAACTGGGACAGCACTACGCGACCACAGACCTCGATGCCGTCTTCTGTTCCGATCTCCGGCGTGCCGCGGACACCGCGCGGATCGCCTTTGCGGGGCGCCTATTGCCGATAGTGCCGGATGCTCGCCTTCGGGAGTACGACTATGGCGACCTGACGCGGCGCCCCGTCGCACGGGTAGAGGGCGAATTTCCGCGGCGCATCGCGGAGCCGTTCCCGGGCGGCGAGAGCCTACAGATGGTCGTGCAACGCGTGGGGATGTTTCTGCGTGAGGCCAGGCGCGATTACGATGGACGAACGGTCGCGCTCATCGGGCATCGCGCAACCAAGTACGCTCTGGAGTACTGGTGCGGTGAGGCGTCGCTGGAGGAGATCGTGCAAACGCCCTGGGAGTGGCGGGAGATTCCGATCTGGCGCTATGAGCTGCACGCGCACCGCCTTGAGCGGCGCTCTATTGCTAGCTAGGTTTCCTACCAGTGATCAGATAAAGTGTGAGGGTGAGGAAGGGGACGCCGAATCGACGTGCTGGCAACCGCATCCCGCATGCTCGGTTGACTATGCCAACCAAAGCCTACAAAACGGCGCCAATCAAAGGATAAAGTGACAGACGGGCCCCTTTTAGCGGTCGGTGACGTTCTCTCCCGCCATAGCTCCGGTCATGATCGCGACCGCGTCCGACATGCTGAAGCTGTGCGGATCGATCACCGCGACGCGGCGCCCGAGGCGGTGGATGTGGACGCGGTCGGCCACCTCGAACACGTTGGGCATGTTGTGGCTGATCAGGATGACCGGTAGGCCTCGCTCGCGCACCCGCAGGATGAGGTCAAGCACCATGTGTGTTTCCTTGACGCCGAGCGCCGCGGTCGGCTCGTCCATGATCACGACGTGTCGCGCGAAGGTGGCGCTGCGCGCCACCGCGACGCCCTGCCGCTGGCCCCCCGAGAGCGTCTCGACGGCCTGGCGCATCGAGTGGATGCCGACCTTGAGGTCCCGCATGGACGCGCGGGACTCGGCCACCATACGCGGCTTGTCGATCATACGGAACACTGAGCCCAGGATGCCCGGACGGCGCAACTCGCGACCCAGGAAGAGGTTGTCGGCGATGTCGAGCGCGGGCGCCACGGCCAGGTCCTGGTAGACGGTCTCGATGCCGTGGCGGCGGGCGTCGAGCGGGCTATTGAAGCGTACGGGCGCGCCGTCGAGCAAGATTTCGCCCTCGTCGGGGATGATCGCGCCGGAGAGCGCCTTGATGAGCGTGGACTTGCCGGCGCCGTTGTCGCCGATGACGGCGAGGATCTCTCCCGGCAGGAGGTCGAAGTCGGCCCCGTCCATGGCGGTCACGCCGCCGTAGCGCTTGACCAGGCCACGCGCCGCGAGGACAGGAGTCGGCCCCGCGCTCCCCTCGGGCGGGGCGGGGTGGGTCGTGTCGATCGTGGTCATCGTCGCCTCCCGCGCGCGAGTTGGTCGACGGCGACGGCGAGAATGACCAGGATGCCGGTGATGAGCACCTGATAGATCGCGGCGACCCCGATCAATTGCAGTCCGTTGCGGAAGACGCCGACGATGAGCGCGCCGATGAGCGTCCCCAGGACGCTGCCGCGGCCACCGAAGAGGCTGGTGCCGCCGATCACCACGGCCGTGATGCTGTCGAGGTTGTCGGTCTGGCCCGCCTGGGGGTCGCCGACCTGCGTGCGGGCGACGAGCAGGAGGGCGGCGATGCCGTAGATCAAGCCGGCGATGGCGTACACGCCGAGCAGCAGCCGTTGCGTGGGGATGCCGACCAGTCGGGCGGCCTCCGGGTTGTTGCCCACGGCATAGATATGACGGCCGGAGGAGGTCTGCCGCAGCACGTACCAGGTCCCGGCGAAGAGGGCCAGCAGCAGCACCGACCCGTAGGTGACGGCGGTCCCGCCGATGGGGAACGTGTTGCCGAAGAAGACGAGCGGCGATGGCAGGTTGTTGATCGTCTGCTCACCCGAGTAAATGTGCGTGAGCGCGAAGGCGATGTTCAGGGTACCGAGCGTGACGATGAACGGGGGCAGCTTGATGCGTGTGACCAGGGCGCCGTTGAGCGCCCCGAAGACGCCGCAGACCAGGATACCCAGGAGGATCGCGAGGAGCGGATTGACCCCGCGGTTGACGGCGAGGTCGGTCATGACGATCGAGCCGAGCGCCATAACGGCGCCGCAGGATAGGTCGATCCCCGCGGTGAGGATCACTAACGTCTGGCCGACGCCCAGGGCTCCCACGACCATGACCTGCTGGACGATCAGCGAGAGGTTCCCTCCGGTCAGAAATCGCGGCGACTCGATCGCGAAAAAGAGGCACGCGACCAGCAACGCCGCCAGCGGCGCGAGGGCGGACAGGGCCGGCCCGAGGGCGGGGAGCGCGTGGGCGCGATCGCCGCGCCGCGCCTCGACCTCGAGCCGTTCGTGGTTGATTATCTTGCTCATCGGCGATCCTTTGACGCGGGAGGCGGTGGAGGTGGGTGGGAGGACAGGGCTGCCCTCCCACCCGGCCGAGGGTCAGGGGCCGTGACCGTGACCGTGACCGTGACGGGCTAGCCCCAGCAGTGGGCGAGGCCATAGGCGACGCTCTTAGAGGGGATGCCGGCCACCGGCTTGTTGGTGATGAGAGTGACGCCGGTGTCGGTGTAGCCGCTCGGCTTCTTGCCGGTCTTGGCGTAGTTGACGATGGCGTCGACGCCCAGGCTCGCCATCTTGAGCGGGTATTGCTGCGAGGTCGCGGCGATCTGGCCGTCCCGGACGCCGCGCACGCCCGTGCATCCGCCGTCGATCGAGACGATGAGGGCCTGCTTCGCCTTGCCCGCCGACGTGAGCGCCCGGTACGCGCCGAAGGCGGCCGGTTCGTTGATAGTGTAGACGAGGTTGATCGCGGGGTCCTTCTGCAGGCAGGTTTCCATGGCCGTCTGCCCCTTGGCCTGATCGCCCTGTGTGTACTGGCTGCAGACGATGCTCGAACCGCTGCCCAACGCCCCGTAGCCTTTGAGGAAGCCGTTGTGGCGCAGGTCGCCGACCGTGATGCCCGGATTGAGGTCCATGGCCGCGATCTTGACGGATTTTTTGCCCTCGATCGCCCTGGCGTACTTGCCGATGAGCGTGCCCGCCGTGAAGTTGTTCGTGGCGAACAGCGCGTCGACGGCGCTCTGCGGGTTGGTCGGGGTGTCCAGCGCGATGATGACGACGCCCTTCTTGCGCGCCATCTCCACGGTGGGGACGATCGCGGTGGTGCTGCTCGGGACGAGCAGGATGCCCTTGACCCCGGCGGTGACCATGTTCTCGATCGCGGTGACCTGGCTCTGGTTGTCGCCATCGAACTGTCCGGCCGCGGTCATCAGGGTCACGCCCTTGGCCGCGGCCTCTCTCTTGGCGCCCTCGCGCATCTTGACGAAGAACGGGTTGGTGTCGGTCTTTGTAATCAGTCCGACCAGGAGCTTGCCGGCCTGTGGCGCGGACATCGGTGGGCGTCCCACGGTCGACGCGTGCGAGTCCCCGACGCCGGTGGCGGCCGTCAGTACCGCCGCCGTGGCGACGACGAGGGCCATCCGATACGACCGGCGACGACTTGCGAATCGCTTGACCATCCCTGTCCTCCTCTTGCGCCATCGGCGGCGCGGGTTGGACGCCGCGCGGCGTCCCTTTTAGAAATCGATTACATAATCGATTTCCAGCATGGTAACATGGCGGTTAGGGGTTGTCAATGGGGGCGGGTTTGACGCCTGAGACGGGGAGGGAGCGGTGACCGACATGCGGGACGGGACGGATGAGACGCGCGGCGCGATGATAAACGTCGCGCCGCCGACGGAGGGGCGGCCCGCGCGCTCCACGGCGCGTATCGGCGACGTGGCCCGACGCGCGCACGTGTCGCCGGCCACGGTGTCCCGCGTCCTGAACGGCTCCGCGACCGTCGGGGCATTGTCCCGCGACCGCGTGCTTCTAGCCGTCGCCGAGTTGGGGTACCGGCCCAATCTGCTGGCGCGTAACCTGCGCCGACGCAAGGCGGGGACGATCGGGGTGCTCGTCTCCGACATCGAGAATCCGCACTTCACGGAGATGGTGCGCGCGGTGGAGGACGCCGCTTACCGGCTTGGGTATCGTGTCCTCCTATGCAACACGGACGAAAGCGCCGAGAAGCAGCGAGCCTACCTGGAGGTGCTGGCCGCGGAGCGCGTGGCGGGCGTCATCATAGCCCCGTCGAACCCCGCGGGCGGCGAGATCGCCGCGGCGCTGGACCTGGGCATTCCGCTCATCGCTTTCGACCGCCCGGTCGACGACCCGCGCGCTGATCTCGTGGCCGCGGATAATGTGGGCGCGGGCCGCCGGGCGGCGGAGTATTTGCTGCGAGCCGGCCACCGGCGGATCGCCTTCATCGGAGACGCGGGCGTCGAAACCGGTGTCGCACGCCTCGCCGGCTACGAAGACGCCATGAGGAGGGCGGGCTTACGCCCGCTCGTGGCGTACGGGCGGTCGCGCATCGAGGGCGGGGCGGAGGCGGCGGACGCGCTCGTGCGCGATGACGCGCCGTCCGCCCTCATCGCCGGGAACAATCTCATGGCCATCGGCGCGCTACGCGTCCTGCGGGAGCGCGGGCTGCGCGTGCCCGGGCGCATGGCCGTGGTCGCGATCGACAACCCGTTTTGGGCGGAGATCGTCGAGCCGCCCCTGACCGTCCTCGCGCAGCCCGTCCGGCGGATGGCCGAATGCGTCGTCGAGTTGCTGCTGGACCGGCTCGACGCGCGCCGGACCGATGCCCGCCGCGTCATCTTCGACTGTGAGTTAATCGAGCGCGATTCGGCCCCGCGGCGTTTCGTGTAGGCCGTCGCCGACTCTACCCCATCGCCTCGAAAAGGATATCCTGCGCGCCCTCCCAGAGCACGAGGCGGCCAAGTTCCCCGAAGTTCTCACGCCCATCGACGATCGTCAGGAAATGGTTGCCCGCGAGCTGGCCCATGCGGCTGGCGAACATGGCGCTGCCGAACGGGAACAGGATCTCGGTCTCGCTGTAGCCGCCCGGATAGAGCAACAGGTTCCCCGGACCCGGGTAGCTCGTGTGGTTCTCGAAGCCGACGCCGGTCTCGAGGTCGCCCAGTGGGATCCAGGCGGCCTCGCCGCTCCAGCGGGCCTGGACGATCTTGTTGCGGAAGGGCAGCATCCGGGCGAAGGCCGCGCATGTGCGCGGCGCGGTCTCCTCCTCGAAGCGCCCGGTGAAGGTCAACGGTCCGACGGTGAGACGTAGCATGGTCACTCGATCATATCCTTATTCATCAAAGCGTCTAGCACGCGCTCTGGCGTGAAGGGTTGCTCCGTGAGCCAGACGCCGGTGGCGTCGTGGATCGCGACGGCGATGGCCGGCATGAGCGGGACGAGCGGCATCTCGGCGACCCCGCGCGCGCCGAACGGACCGTTCGGGTCGGCCAGTTCGAGCACGATCGGCACGATCTCGGGCGGCATGTCCAGCACGGTCGGCAGTAGGTAGGCGCTCAAATACGGCGTCAGGATGCGGCCGTGACGCGTCTTCAGGTCCTCCAATAGGGCGTAACCCAGCGCCTGGGCCAGGCAGCCCTCGATCTGTCCCTCGACCTGCTGCCGGTTGATCGCTTTCCCGACGTCGTGGACGCTGATGACGCCGAGCGCCCGCACCACGCCGGTGAGGGTGTTGACCTCGACCTCGACCGCCTGTGCCGCGTATCCGTAGGCGTAGTTGGGCCGTCCCGCGCCGGTCACCGGGTCGAGCGATGTCGTGGCCGGCGGCCGGAATTGCGCCGTGACCTCGACATGCCGGTCGTCGGTCTCGCCCCATTTTTGCAGCGCCTCGGCCGCGGCGTTGTGGACGGCCCGGCCCGCCATCAACGTGAGGCGTGAGGCCGAGGCGCTGCCCGCGTTGGGGGCCACGCTGCTGTCGTCGCACACCATCTCGATAGCCTCGATCGGCAGGTCGAGCACGCCCGCGGCGATCTGCCGCAGGGCCAGGTGCGATCCCTGACCGACGTCGGCCGCGCCGACGAGCACACGCGCGCGCTCGACCTCACCGCGCCCGAACAGTTCGACCGTCGCGGTCGATTGCTCGGGGAAGCCGAACGAGTATCCGACGTTCTTGATCCCGCAGGCGATACCGATGCCGCGGCGCAGGTGAGCATTCTCACCCCCCGACTCTCTGTCCCTATGCGTGGGAGAGAGAGTCGGGCTATAGCCCGACCGCACGCGGGCTTCCTCGACGCATCGCTCCAGGACGGGGAGCGCGCTGACGCCGGGGGGTAGAGGGTTCTGGGTCGGTTCCAGGCTCCCCTCGCGATAGATGTTGCGTCGCCGCAGTTCCACGGGGTCGATCCCTAGAGCGTGCGCCAGGCGTGTCACCATGACTTCGCTGGCGAACTGCGCCTGCGGCGCGCCAAAGCCGCGGAAGGCGCCGGACGGCACGTTGTTGGTGTAGACCGCGTAGCCGTCCGCCGACACGTTGGGGATCTCGTAGCAGCCGCTGGCGAAGAGCGTCGCGACCTTGATGACCTCGGCGCTGGTCGAGGCGTAAGCCCCGCCGTCGGCGATGACCTCCGACTCGACCGCCGTGATGCGGCCGTCCCGTGTCGCGCCCCAGCGGCAGCGCACGTGCATGGGGTGGCGCTTGTGGTGGGCGATGATCGATTCCTCGCGTCCCCAGACGAGCGCGACAGGGCGGCCGAGCCGCCAGGCCGCCAGCGCCAGCAGGTGCTGGATCGAGAGATCTTCACGGCCGCCAAAGGCGCCGCCAATCGCGGCGTAGCGCACGATGACCCGTTCCTCCGGCAGCCCCAGCACCGCGGCGATCTGCCGGCGGTCCTCGTGCAGCCACTGGCCCGCCGTCTCGACGACGACGTTCCCCTCGTCGTCGACGTAGGCGACGCCCGCTTCGGGTTGCAGGAAGGCGTGCTCCTGCCACGAGGTCGTGAACACGCCTTCTTGCACGATGTCGGCCTCGGCGAGGGCGCGCGCGGCGTCGCCCTTGCGGATCGGTACGTGCAGGAGCAGGTTCGTCCCACGCTCCGCGTGGACGAGCGGCGCGTCCGGCTCCAGGGCGGCGCGCGGGTCCGTGACGGCCGGCAGGTCTTCATACGCGACGGCGACGAGCCGCGCGCCCGCGGCCGCGGCCCGCTTATCGGTGGCCACGACGAGGGCTACTTTGTCGCCCTCGAAGCGCGCCACGTCCTCGCACAGGACCGGTTGGTCCGCGTCGACGAGGCCGTGGCGGTTATAGGGCACGTCGGCGGCGGTCAGCACGGCGACGACGCCGGGGTGGGCCAGCGCGGCGCGCGTGTCGATCGCCGTGATGCGGGCGTGGACGTGGCGGGCGAACACGACTTTGAGGCTCAGCATCCCCGGCCGCGCCAGGTCGCCCGGGTAGGCCGTGGCGCCGGTCACCTTACCCCAGGCGTCGGGGCGCCGGGGAGACGACCCGATCGGCGGCGCCCCCACGGGCGGCGTCACCTCTGGTCTCCCGCGCCGGCTCCGGCGGACAGAACGGCGTCGAGGATCTTGCGGTAGCCCGTGCAGCGGCAGAGGTTGCCGCTCAACGCAACGCGCGCGTCGTCGAGGGTAGGGCGCTCGCGCTCCTCCAGCAGCTTGGCGCCTGCCATCAGCATGCCCGGGATGCAGTAGCCGCACTGGACGGCGCCGTGCGCGATGAAAGCCTGTTGGAGCGGATGCAACGCCTCCCCATCGGCGACGTTCGCGAGTCCCTCGATCGTGGTCACGCTCGCGCCGTGGGCCTGTGGGGCCGGCACGAGGCACGACATGACGGCCTGCCCGTCGAGCCAGACGGTGCATGCTCCGCACTCGCCCTCGGCGCAACCCTCCTTTGTCCCGGTCAGCCCGGCGTCCTCGCGCAGCGCGTCGAGCAGCGACTTGTCGTGCGCCCCCGTCAGATGGTACGGCCTGCCGTTGATCGTCGTGTCGAGCGCCGGTCCCTCACCCCCGGCCCACGCTTCACCACGGGTTGGTCTCTCGGCGGAGGGGCCGGCATTGGGATCCCCTCTCTCACGCACAGGGATAGAGGATTCTAACGGGAGCGCGCCTATCTCCTCCGCGCCCCATGGAGGGGGAGGGGGTTGGGAGACGTCGGGCGCCGTCTCCAGCAACACGGGCCGCTCCGTCCAGCCGGCGGCCTCGGTCCCGTCCCTGAGGCGTCGCAGGCCCTCGGCGACCAGGTTCGTCAGCGTGGCGCGGCGGTACGCGGCCGAGCCGCGCATGTCGCCGATGGGAGCGACGTCGTCGCCGGCCAATCTACTAGCCTCGGCGCGGACCGCCGCGTCGAGCCGCTTGCCGCGCAGGTACGCCTCGGCGTTCCCGGCGCGCACGATCGTCGGGGCCAGGCACCCAAGCGCGATGCGCGCGTCGCGCACGACGCCGTCCTCGAACGTGAGCGCGAAGGCCATGTTGATGACCGAGATAGCCTGGGCGCGGCGCAGGCCGAGTTTGAGGAAAAGTCCGCGTCCGTTCGCGGGCAGCTTAGGGACGTGGATCTCGCGCAGCAGTTCGTCCGGCCGCAGCGTCGTACGGCGCACGCCGTGGTAGAAATCGCGCAGCGGGACGACGCGTTCGCCCGCGCGGCTTGTCAGCGTGACCCGCGCGTCGAGGGCTACCAGCGGGGTGATCGTATCGTTGGCGGGCGAGGCGGTGACGAGGTTGCCGGCGACGGTGGCGCGGGCGCGGATCTGTGGCGCGCCAACCTCGAGGCAGGCCTGCGCCAGGGGCAGGGCGTGGTGGGCGACGGCGGGCGCGGCCAGGATGTCGTTGTGCGTGGCGAGCGCGCCGAGGACGATGGCGTCGCCGTCGTCGCGCACATATCTAAGCTCGCGCAGGGCGCTGACGTCGATCAGCGTCGTCGTCGGCCGCACGTCGCGCGACAGTTCGACCATCACATCGGTCCCGCCGGCCACGATCCGCGCGCGCTCCGCGTGCTCGCGCAGCAGGTCGAGCGCCTCGTCGAGGGTAGCGGGACGCAGATAGGTTTGCCACATACGTTTTCCCTTAGACTAGCATCGCGGATGCGTCGAGCACGAACCTACTCACGCGCCGCTTCCTCGCGGCGCTCGGCGATCAGCTCTTCGGACAAGAGCCGCCCGCCCGGTATCCGCGCCTCGACGTCATCCTGGATGCGCCGCGGCGCCTCGGTTCGGCTAACGGCCCGCAACTCGTTGTCGCACAGCGTCAGCACGAGCTCGTCTCCAACATTGATGCCGAGCGCTTGACGGAACGCCGCCGGGATGAGGACGCGCCCCTTGTCCCCCACCTGTACCCGCGCCATGTCCATCAGCCACGTCTCCTTTGCCCAACTCCCACCTCGTCTTCGATCGCCCCAGTGTACTACTTAGGGCGCGGGGTGTCACTATTCTCTTGTGGTGTCACTAGAAAGCAGTGCTCTCGCGGTGTCACTAGAAAGCAGTGTTGAGCCGCGCCTATTTGCGCGACCGCTCCCAGCTCGACGCGATCCCTTCCTCGGATAGCAGGAATTTGCGCACGCGCGAGGAGGCGGTCTTGGGGAGTTCGGCGCGGACGTCGATGTAGCGGGGACGCATGAAGACCGGGAGCAGCCCTGCGAGGTGGGCGTAGAGGTCGGCGGGTCGTAACGTCTCACCCCCGCGCGGCACCACGCACAGCTTGACCTCTTCCTCGACCGCGTCGGGGGCGGGGACGCCGACGGCCGCGGCCTCGAACACGCCCGAGTGCGACAGGGCCGCTTCCTCGACGGCGCGCGCGCTGATCAGTTCTCCGCGCCGCCGGATGACCTCGCGCAGGCGGCCATGAAAGCGGTACGCGTCATCCTCATCGCGCGCCATCAGGTCGCCCGTGCGATACCACCCATCCGCGGTCCAGGCCGTCCGCTCCTGCTCGTGGAGGTAGCCCTCGAACATGACGTGCGGGTAGCGCGGCCGCATCCACATCTCGCCGGTCGTCCCCGTCGGGACATCGCGTCCCTCCTGGGCGACGAGGCGCGCCTCGAAGCGGGGCGACGGCAGGCCGACGGTCCCGGGCCGTTGCGGCAGGCTACAGGGGGCGGTCCAGCACGAGGCCGTCTCCGTCTGCCCCCACGTCTCGACGATCGTGACGCCGAAGCGGCGCTCGATGTCGCGCCAGGCGTGTGGGGGCGCGGCCGCGCCCAGGATCCACTCGACCGGGTTGTCCGCGTCGTCCGGGCGCTCGGGCCGGCGCGCCAGGACCGACAGGATCGTCCCGACGAACGTAAACGCGCGCGCGTTGGCCGCGCGCGTCCGCGCCCAGAAGCGGAAGGGCTCGAAGTGCCTGTCCACGGTCACATGTCCTCCCCTCCACAGCGCCGCGAGCACCGTCCCCTGTGCGGTGACGTGGGCGAGCGGCAGGCAGGTGTACAATCCCTCACCCTCCGCGATGGGCAGAAGCTCGTTCCCGTAAGCGGCGCCGTGCGTCGACTCGCAGGCGCGGCTCCACAAGACCCCCTTGGGGGTGCCGGTCGTCCCCGACGTGTACAACAGCTTTCCCGGCCGCGCGGGATCGAGCGCCGCTGGCGGGAACGGGGACGCGCCCGCCCCGGCGAGCAGCGCCGCGAACTGGAGCGTATCGGCCGGCGCGGCACGATCGGCGACGACGACATGCCGGAGCGCGGGAAGCGCGGCGCGCGCCGCCTGTAGCGCCGGGAGCCGCGCCCGGTCGCACACGACGATACGCGCGCCGGAGTGGTCCAGGACCGTGCGCAGGAACGCGCCGTCGAGCAGTGTGTTGACGGGCATGAAGATCGCGCCGAGCCTGGCGCAGGCGAACCACGCGACCACTATGGGCACGCCGTTGCCGCACAGGACGGCGATGACGTCGCCCCCTCCATAGCCGAGTCCGGCCAGGGCGGTCGCGAGGCGATCGCTCAAGGCGTCCGTGTCGCCATAGGTCAGGGCGCCGTCGGGCAGGGTGATGAACGGGCGACGCCCCAGCCGGCGCGCTTGCTCCGTCAGCTTGGCGCCGATGGACGGTTCTACAGGGATAACAGGGGTAGCGGAGACTTTGGTCAAGCTAAATTCCTCGGGGGCCGTTAGCCCGCATCGGCCGTGAACAGCGGTGAGGCGCGCAGTGAGCGGCGTAGCGCGGGCCGCGTAATGAGGACGGCCGCGCCGAGCGCGAAGGTAACCGCCGCCGCGTAGATGCAGTAGTCGAAGGGGTGCGTCGGGAGTGGGTAGACCGTGCCCTTCAAGACGTAGCCGACCGCGACGATGCCGGCGAGCAGGATGACGCGCTGAATCGGGTTGTGCCGTCGGCGCAGCGACCAGACGAATGCCGCGATCACAGTCAGTACATACACGACGATGATGAGGTCGGCCCCGTAGGTCGCCAGATCGGTATACGCGTCGAGCGGCGACGCCGCGGTCAAGGGCAGGAACGCGACGAGGCTTAGAATCGCCACGACGGCGAGCGCGCCGACGGGCGATCGCTGGGTCGGACTCGTGCGGACGAGCCAGCGTCCGCCGAACCCGTCGCGTCCCACGGCGAACAGCAGGCGGTTGGCCCCGTTGACGCAGGCGAGCTGCGCGCCGAAGCCGCTGATGACGGCCGCGATATTGACGAGGGTCGCCATCGTCGGCGAGATATAGACGCGAGCGATGTCGACCAGCGGCACGGTCGAGCGGCTGAGCGCGGCTGGGCTGGCGAACCCGACCGTCTCTACCCAGGACATCACCGTGTAGATACCGCCGGACACGAGCAGCGCCGCCACGATGGAGAGGGACACGATGCGCCGCGGGTGGCCGGCCTCCTCGCCCAGGGTGGCCGCGATCTCGAAACCTGAGAAACCCGTGAACGCGAAGACGACGCCTGGTCCGAGCGCGGTCAGGGTCAGGCCCGGCGGGACGAGCGGCGTGCCGGCGACGCCGTGGCCGTGATACCCGCCGTGCGCGACGACGGCGACGGCGACGATCGCGACGAGCGCGAGGGACACCCCTTCCAACAGGAAGATCAGGGCCGACGACAGGGTGATCGACAGGTAGGCGAGAGCGATGGTCAGCGCCCAGAATCCGAGCGCCAGGAGGGGCCACGCGACGGCACCCCCGCCGTCATGCAGGAGGTTCTCGAGAGTGTTGGCGTTGCTGCAATAAACCGAGGCGGCGTAGGCGACATACACGCCGAAAAGCGCCCAGACCGAGAGGAATCCATAGTTCGAGCCCAGGGCCAGCCCGTTGAAGGCGTAGACGGACCCGGCCGACGAGTAGCGGCGCGTAAAGGTGATGAAAGCGTAGGCCACGAAGAGCATGGCGACGACCGCGAGCCCGAAGGCCAGCGGACCGGCCCCGCCGACGATCCCGGCCATCAGCGCGGGCAGGAACGTCACCCCGCCCGTCGGCGCCTGGATTCCGACGGCCGTCCCGACGGTCCCGATGAAGCGGACGCTGTCCGCGCGCAGCGAGCGTCGCGGGTCTCGGCGCGTCCCGACGTACGTGGCGGCCGCTTCTGCCAACGCTACCCTCCCCGTGTATGTCCTGGCCGTGTATGTCCTGGCTCCACAACGGGCGATCGAACCGCCAGGCGCGTCTGTTTAAGACTTCTTGATAGTACCCGATGTCGGCCTCTCCTTATTCGTAGGCCGTCTCAATGGTGTGTCATACTGTGATCGGAGATCAGCCCGGCGGAGGCGCATCGGCTACGTCGTCGTACCTGCCGGCGCCGCGTCGGCGGGTCACGGACAGACGGATAGAACAGACAGACGGATAGAGTAAGTAGGGGAGTGTAGCAATTATGGCGACCGTTACCCAGGCGCAGCGCGATGTCACGCTGATCAAGACGGATCGAGAGCAGGTCAAGCTAGGCGACCTGCTGGGCAAGCCCCTCGTGCTGGCCTTCTTCCCCGCGGCGTTCACAAGCGTGTGTACCGCCGAGATGTGTACGTTCCGCGACAGCATGTCCCGCTTCAACGCGCTCGACGCGCGGGTCTACGGCATCAGCATCGACACGCCCTTCACGCTGGAGGTCTTCGGCCAGCAGAACGGGCTGACGTTCCCACTGCTCTCCGACGCCAACCGTGAGGCTACCCGCGCCTTCGACGTAGTGTGGCCCGACCTGGCCGGCGTCCGCGAGATCAGCAACCGTGCCGTGGTCGTGCTCGACGGCGACGGCGAGGTCGTCTACCGCTGGGTCGGCGAGAACCCCGGACAGGAGCCTCCCTACGAGGACGTGCTGGCCGCCGTTCAGCGCGCCCACCGCTAGCCTAGACGGTTCGTCCCCATCGGGACCGCCGAGGGACCGGCAAGAGCGGCGCCGGCAAGCAGCGAAGCGGGTGCCGGCGGTCCCGGTGGGGACGGACGCCGCACGGCGCCCCCTCTGACGAGAGGCTAGGCCGATTGCGCGTGGGCGGCGATGAAGCCCAGGACGCGCGTCCAGGCGTCGGTCGAGGCGTCGGCGTACTCCGCCGACCGGCGGTCGAAGAAGCCGTGCGGCGCTCCGGGGTAGATAACGACCTCGTGCTCGACTCGCGCCCTAGCGAGTTCGTGGTCGAAGGTTTCCACCTGATCGGTCGGGATGCCCTGGTCCGCCCCGCCGAAGAGGGCGAGGACGGGGTACTTGACGCCCATGGCGTGTTCCAGCAAGGTTCCCGCGCCCGCGAAGTCGCGGGAGAGCCCCGCGTAGAACCCGATGACCCCGCTCAGGCCAAGGTCGCGCGTCCCGGTCAGGAAGGACAGCGCTCCGCCCATGCAGAACCCGACCGTGAACGAGGGGAGTTCCTGACCCCCGCTCTCGCGCAGGTTGGTCAGGGCCGCGTCGACGTCGGCGAGGAAGGTATCGAAGCGGACCTGCTGGACGTGGGGCATGAACTCGAAGGAGTCGTCGCGCGCGGTGAGGCCGGCGGTACGGCCGAAATAATCGAGCGCCAACGCGGCGACGCCCTGCTCGGCGAAACGCTCGGCGAGTTCTTTGTAGAACTGGTGCAGGCCCCGTACGTCCGGCAGGATGAGGATCCGCGCTCGCGCCGGCCCGTCGGGCGTCGCCACGTACGCCGCGAACCTATTGCCGTCCGCCGCGGTCAGCACGTGGTCCTCCGCGCGCACCGTCCCCGCGGCCCCTGGCGGCAGCGGCGGACGCGCGTCCTGGTCATAACACATGCGTTAGAGTCTCCCTTCCCGGCGCGCTTATTGATACGCGCCCCAATCGTCGACGGTACCCTGTGCCCTGTTCATGGTACCCCATGTCGTCTTCGGTGTAGGGAGTGCGGAAGGTATGGCCGCCTACGCGCGGGCCGGCAGCGTTTCCACCGTGTCTGGAGAATTCCGCTGCTGTTCCGCGCCGCCGTCGTCCGGGTCGCGCTCCTGAGTCATGTCCGCGATGACCCGCTCGACCTCGCGCCGTTCGGCCTCGCTCGCGACGAATACCCGCACCCCGACGACGTAGCCGGCCTCGGTCACGCCCTGTAGGGTCACGTGCGGGACGCGTCGCTCCGGCGTGCTCTCTTCGACCGCGCGATGTAGCCGGTCCAGGTATCCCGGCAGGTCGGTCGTGCGCGGGAGCGTTAGCTCGATGTAGACCTCGCTCTCCTGCGGGCGCAGGACGACCACCGCCCCCACCATCGCGCTGTTGGGGATCCGCACCTCCTGGTCGCCGCTGTGCAGGATCGTGTAGAAGAGCGTGACATCCCACACCTGGCCGTTGTACTCTGCCCCGCCGAACTGGGCGGCGCGCGCGGTCACGAACATACCGGCGCTGTAGGGGCGCGCGAACAGGATGACGAGTCCGGCGATGATGTTGGAGAGCGACGCTTGCCCGGCGATCCCGAGTACGACCCCCGTGAGCGCCCCCCCGACGAGGAAGCCGCTCAGGTTGTGCCCGACTCTGTCGACGACGATGAGCGCGATGATGGCGTAGAGGACGACCGAGGTGAACGTCGCCAGCGTGCGCGCCTGGGCGAGGGGCAGATAGTCGTCGAGCGCCCTGCTCATGATGTGGGTGAACGACCGGACAGCGTACACGGCCAGGATGATAGATGCGAGCAGCACGCCTCCGTCGATGACCCCGCGCACGCGTCCGTCGATGTGACCCGGAAAGAACAGATTCTGCTGCTTGTCGATCTCCGAGATGACGAGGATGAGCAGCAGGGGAACGGCGACGCGCGCAACCGTGCGCGGCCCCCACACATGGCGCTCGCGCCGCGCCGGTCTGTCCTGGTTTATCATGTCTTTTCCTCTCTCCTCGACCAATCGTACCATGCCCTACAGGTCATAGCCGACGACACGCGGCCTCTATCCTCTATAAGGATCACAGGTGAGGAGGGCGAGCAAGCCCGATCCTTCGGGGCCACGCCTCGTGTCACGCTGTCCGCATGACATAGAGCAGCGGCGAAACGGTGAAACCGCATAACAGGGTAGACAATCCGTGACAACGTGCTATACTAGCGGGCGCGATGCCCTAATTGCCCAGGACGGCGCCACCATGTGTTGGACGAGCGCGCCGTTGCGGAGTTAAGAGCCGGAACTATATGCGATTGCGCCGCGTTGCCACAGCCGGATTGTTCGTTGCCCTACTCGCCCCTGCCCCGCTCGCCCAGGCTGTACAGCCGGTCAATATCGCGGTCGCGACCTCCCAATTGCGGGCCTTCATGGTGCAACGGCACGATCTCGTCACGAGCCTGGCCGCGCGGGACGCCACGCGCGGCCAGGCGCTGACGCTGGCGGCGCTCGGGACGGCCGACGCCGTTCTCTCGGCCGACGCCGCCTCCCTCGATCGCGCGGCTGCGCGGCTCCAGCGCCGGCTAGCGCGCGCTACGCGTCGGCGGCCGCGTGTCCCGGCGCGCGCCGGGACGCGTCCCAAGAGAGCCGCGGTTGTTCTACCCTTTGCGCCCATCGCCGCGCCCGGCGCCCTTTGGTCGCCCGCGACGCATGGCGCGAGTCCGGCGGCCACTCTCGCCGTGTCCGGAGCCGCCCGCGCGCGTCCGGCGCGGCAAACGGCCGCCCCCGCGACATTCGTTATCCTGGGCGTCGCGCACGCCGCCTGGCCTGCTCTTCTCTCAGACCCCTCGTCGCCGCCCGGCGCCACATCGCACGGACCACGGCCGCGGGTGGAACGCCTCGACCTCTCGTCGAGACCGGACGCGCCATCGTACGGGCGTTTGATGATCGACGGCGGAGCGGGCTCGTTCCCCTCCTCGGCCGCCAACCCCCTCGTGTTGGCCGCCATCCGCGTCCCCGTCGCCCTGCCGGCGGCTCCGGCGGCGCCCCCCCATCCTAAGAGGCTCCACCCTGGGACGCGTATCGCGCCGGGTGTGTCGCTCACGGCGCAATTGGCTGTGCTGCGGGGACGCTTGCGCGCGGTCGACGCGAGCCTCGCGCAGGTCCGCGCCCTGGAGGCGTGGGCGCGCGCGACGGCCCCGACGCCGGCGATCACGGCGAACGACGTGCTAACCTCGACGGCCGTCTTGCGGCGGAGACTCGACGTGTGGACGGCCGCCCCGCCGATCACGGCGCCGGCTGGCGCCGCGCTCCCGGCGCATGAAGGTGGCATGGCCGCGCTGCCGGAAGTGCTCGGCGCCACGGTGGCGCTGTCGAGCGCCGCCCTTGGCTCGACCCTGGGCGTCACGCTCGACGGCGCGATAGTCGCACGGGGCAACGGCGCCGATGTGACGTCGCGCATTGTCGACGTCACGTCGACCGGCGTGATGTCCGATCGCGTCGATCTCCCTATCGCGCTGGCCGCGTTGCCGCCCGTGACCTCGACCACGCCCGCGACGTCCACGACCCCCTCTCCGGGCGCCTCTGTGACGCCGGCCCCCGCCCTGTCCCTGTCCGGCGTGCCCGCGACGCCCGTGGTCGGAGCGTCCGGCCCCACCCCGGTGGCGGGCGCGGGGGAAGGGCTGCGGACCGGCGGGACGCTCGCGACGGCCGCCGGTATGACGGCGACGATGACGGCGACGGCGCCGCTCACATCCTCGGGCAATCTTGCCGTGGCCGCCGCGCCGACGCCGGGCGTAACCCTGGCGCTGTCGGCGATAGGCGACGCGCCGATCGTGACGATGACCGCCGCCCTCACGGACTCGGCGCCGCTGACCCTGGCCGTCACCCTCCCAATGACCGCCGCGCGGTCCCTCGCGCCCGTGGGCTTCCTGAGCGATCGCGGGACACTCGAGAGCGTCTTGCGCCAGGGGCAGGCGCTGTATGAAAGTCTCCAGGCGCGGGAGGCCGACGTCGAGAGCAACTATAGAGCGCGCCTGGCGGTCGTCGCCGCCGAGAACTCGGACGTGGAGCGGCGCTGGCTGGCGCGGCTCTACGCCTTCGAGGCGTACCAGCGCGCTTTCCCGGCCTACGAGCGGCGCGTCGCGGCGTTCGACGCCTACGCCCATCGAATGCATGTGTCCAAGATCCAGCACGATCTCTGGGTCGCGCGCAAGGCGGCGTGGGACCGTTACGCCCAGGCGCTCAAGGACTACAACGCCGCGGTCGCGTCGCGCGCCACACAGGCGCCGCCGAGCGCGGGGACGGCGCCGATCTCGGGGACAACAGCGCCCTCGGGGACGACGCCGGTGTCGGAGACGGCCCCGGCGCCGGCTGCGCCGCTCCCGCCCAAGCCGGTCGCGCCGCCGTATTTCCCCGGACCCGAGCCGGCGCCCTTCGTCGAAGCTCCGGCCGCCTGGCCGGGCGCGGCGCCGCTCTTCGTGCTCAATCCAGGCCCCCAGCCGAGCGGATACCCTCTACCCACGCCGCCGGCGGCCGTTCCGCCGTGGGACGGCGACATCGCGTCGTTGAGCATCCTGAGCGACGTGGGCGTCGCGATCGGGGTCGGGGCCGCCGGCTATGAGGAGACGACCCAGGGATCGCTGCTCACCAACGGCGCGCTCGACGATCTGCCGACGGGCTACGAGGACCCCATCAAGGGTGTCATCACGACCTACTGGGGCGGCCACACAGTCTTTCAATCGTTCCATCCCGGCGTCGACATCGCCGCGTCGCTCTATACGCCGATCCACGCCGCGGCGGCCGGCAAGGTCGTCTGGGCCGGCTACGCCGTGCCGGGTCAGCGTCACGAGAGTTATGGGAACTGCGTCATCATCCAGCACAACTCCCACTTCTCGACGCTCTACGCGCACATGGACGACCTGCGGTACGGGTTGCAGGTCCACGTCGGCGACATCGTGCGGCAGGACCAGGTTATCGGCTACGAGGGCCTCACCGGCTGGACGACCGGCCCCCACCTCCACTTCGAGATCCGCGACAACAACGTCCAGGTCAACCCGCTGCTGCTGATCCCAAACCCACAAAACTAAGGCCCCTCTCCTGAATAACCTATACATCCATCGGGTACATCCACGGTGAGGAGGCCAGCGAATCTGGTGAACTTATTGTGGAGCGGGTCCTAAGTACTTGTGGTGGTGTGTACACAGACAACGTCCTTGCGGTCTACCTCTATGAAAAGTTCGGGTTTGTGATCGAAGGAACGGCTCGTCAATTCGCGCTGCGTGGTGGGATGTATGTCGATGCCTACGCCATGGCGCGCCTTCATCTCACAGAAGCTTCCGACCGCGCGTGCGGCGGCTACTCTGATAAACGCTAACACCCCCCTTTTGGGGGAGTGCGAGTCTACCCGCACCGCAGCTAGACTCGGAGATGCTGGCTGCGTCAATCACGCGCGGCGCCTTCGTGAGCTGAACATGAACGGGCAATACATGATCGCCAAAGAACGCGACAGCTTCGCTCCGACGACGGATGTTCTTGCTAAAGCCGGGCGCGCCGCTGAAGAGCAAGTCGCCTTCTACCTTCGTCGTGCCTTCGTCAAGGAAGAGACACTCCGCATTTTCAACGGAATACGCTTGGAGAACAATGGAGACACAGCCCAGATCGATCACCTAAGCCTTCACCCGTGGGGCTTCGTCATCATTGAAAGTAAGAGCGTCCGCTCTCGTGTGCGGGTAAACGATCATGGCGAATGGATGCGGTCGTTCAATGACTCGTGGCACGGCATGCCATCCCCCATTCTACAAGCGCGTCGCCAAGGTGATTTCTTACATCGCTATCTGCAAGAGCACACCGATATCCTCAGAGACAAAACGTTGTTCCGCCGCCGTGACTTTACCAATGTGATGGTAGACATCGTGGTTGCCATCTCTGATGGGGGGATCGTGCATCGTCCGCGGCAATTACGTATCGATGAAGTGTGCAAAGCAGATCAGATCGTAGACCAGATTCGCGCCATCCTGTTGCGCTATCACACGAAGCCGAGAATCTTTAGCGCAAGCGAGCTAGAGAGGGTCTGTCAGTTCTTGCTGAGCCACCATAGGCCGCATGTATATCCTGGGTCTAGCGTGAGCGATTCCACGGTCCGCATGTACCCGTCACAGTTAGTGTCAACGATCAGGGTACCTACAGCTGGCAAGCCATACGCCTGTCGCCATTGCCGGAGCATCGCACTCTCCGTGCTCCATGGGCGTTACGGCTACTACTACAAGTGCAAGCAATGCAACGGCAATACTCACATTGATAATACGTGTCCGCAATGTCACGATAGGGAGACCATACGGCAAAACGGCCAGTATTACTTAGCTGATTGTAGGCGCTGTGCCACATCCACCGCGTTTTATCCACAAGTCCCCGGTGACGAAGCCGAGGCATCGCAGCAGGCGATCCGAGCCAACGGTTGACACGAGGAGCCAATGAACTATGGCGACCTCGCCCTCGCGCCGCCTAATGCCATCCACCTCGTAGGCCCATCGTAGGGCGGTCCCCTCAGGCAAGGTGAGGACGAGCGCGTACACATCCGTCTTGCCGAGGTGGAGGAGCGGGCGCCGGGCGTCGGCGGCGCCCTCCATCACGATCACCGGGGCACGTCACGCGCTTCCGGCGCCACGATCACCCACGCCACGGTGAGTTCATCGACCAAAGGCGCGGCCCCCCGCGCCAGATCCTCCGTCCCGATCTCAGCCCTGACACGGCTCGCCAACTGTTCAGCCGTGCCGCCACTCGGCCGCGTTGTCAGCGCCGTGACGGTGAGCGGGGTCGGGAGTGTCTCGGGGTGTGCGTCCACGCGTTGCCTCCTCCAGGGCTCCAGGTTGTCCTATCGCGGATGGTACACGGCGCACCTACGCGCGAGCAACCTGGTCGGAGAGTGTGCGCGACAACCCATGCTGAGACGTGAAGGTGAACGTCAGGAGCGTTTGGACGCGGTTGGCGTCTGGGACAGGAAACGGGGCGATTCTCGGCCCCGTTGACGCGTGAAATACGGGTGAGGGCGGTGGGATTCGAACTCACGGCCAGCGGATTAAAAGTCCCTTCCAGCCCCTCACGGCGGCTGTCGTTGGGTGCCGTTCGATACCATTTTACCCGTCATTCCTGGGGCGTCATGCCGCCGAGACACGTCCAAAATCGTCCCATC
>JAABUO010001726.1_pt1 | contig 27800 bp, 39 predicted proteins | sample 5559291 | NCBI WGS metagenome assembly JAABUO01 (sample SAMN10711878, study PRJNA513372) | rock metagenome | isolation source: Antarctica rocks | place: Antarctica: Victoria Land, Finger Mt sud | reverse complement strand
CATACACAAACAGCAGGTTTGTGCTGCCTTCGACAAAGGCCTGCAGGCCTTGGGTAGGGGCTTGCCCCCACAGGCCCTCCTGAAGGCCCTGAGTCGAAGCTTGAGAAACCATGTACCAAGCTGTGAAGGTTGTTCCCAGGATGGCAATGAAAGAGAAGATGCGCATGTTGCGGAAAGAGGGGATGAAGCTCGTTGTCAGCCCTACACTGCCAAACAACAGGGCATAGTCCCTGCAGACACAGTATCACAGCTGGTGAGCTTCCTAAGTCATGCATCTTTGTGAAGTGTATGATGCAGCATTTTGCATGGCTGCAGTCTCCATGTTTGCTACACACCAACGCAAGCCAGCCTGGCGACAGCTCACTATGTCATGCCACTTTGGCTGACGCATATTGCTGACAAGATGCACAGACTGGTGCGTGTTTGATGCAATGCTGCTGTGAGCCTCATTCACCCACACAAACATGATATGCATGATCAGGCGATGCCTTAGGTCATGACATCCACTGCCACACCAATAGCAGGATCAACACCTGATGTTACAAAGGCTACTCAGGTGACACATAGTGTTTACACTGGCTGTGACTTGCTGCTGGGACTCCAGAACACACACAAAATGGACAGGCAGATGATCCAAAGGCGTATGTTGCAAATGCTGTGCAGACTCAATACCTGATGTTACAAAGGCTATTCAGGTAATACATAGTGTTTACACAGGCTGTGACTTGCTGCTGTGACTCCAGATCACACACACACAAAGCACATGCAGATGATCCAAAGGCTTATGTTGCAAATGCTGCTGAGATGGTATGTGGAGCAGGCATCACTACCTCTTGTTACGGAAGCTACTGAGGCGGTACATGTTGTTGGCACACGCTATGACTTGAGCTACTGCCAAGCCGACAAGGGCGAGAACATTGACAAGCCAACTGGCAGAGCCAAGCCAAGGGCCACACAGCTCAAACACCACCTCGTGGTATTGAACGCAGTACACCTTGTCTGTCCAGCCTGACATGTGAAGCTCATCCAGCGTCACCTGCAAGGTGAGTGATGACACGGCTTGAGTTCAAGGTCATGTGACAGTATACAGAACCTTTGGTTGCCTTAACAAGACATGCTTTCCAGGCAGCTGGTCATCTGGCAGAGCTGTGTATGCAGACATGAAGTAGGCGAGATGGAGAAGCTGAACAGACCATTACTTGGCAGCCAAATGTACATAGCCATACATGTAGCTGTTCACGTGCTGCCAAATGAAGTAGGGTGCCTTCATTAAGTCGGTTTCTCCCAGTGCACAACACAGTGCACAACACATGGCAGCTAGACCATGCTGCCCAGGCTACCAAGGTATGCTGATGCTATGGTACAGAACGTATACCAGGGTGTTATGAGACAAAGATGTTGTACCATGATGATGCCATGATGCAGATCTCGCCGCCAGGCTGCCTTGCGCTTTTTGAGCTCCTGGTACAGCGTGGCCAGCAGGAACAGGGTCCATAGCGCCAAAGTGGCAAAAATGAGCTGAAAGAAGACACCAGATGCCATGCCAGTGGTTGCAAAGGCATTTGGAAGGGTCAGAATGACCTGTCCAACCTGCAAAACATGTTGCATTTACAGTGATGTTGATCCATCTGTCAATGTTTGCTGTGATCTGCAGAGTTAATGTCACGACATGTCCATTGCGTTTGTGCACATGTAATTTGCTCCTCAAATGCCATATGCAGCAATGATCTTGTCTGACAAACTTGCAGCTAGGAGCAAAAAAGGCTATAGAGTTGAGCCTCTGAGGTGTGGCTGCCTAGCGGCACATTCTCTGCAAGTCTAGGTGTGAACAGTTCTGTGAGATCGTGCCCTGCACTGCTGCTGTTTTTCCACCGTTACCTGTGCAGCTGCTGCAGTCAAGAAAGCATCGCCCTGAGTGTCGCCCTCCCAGAATATGGATCTCAGAATGTTCTTGTTTGGTTCCTCCACAACTTCATCAGCATATAATTCCAGATGCCTAGCTCCTGAACAGACAATAGGTACTCTGGCATTACAGGCAGGCAACTATTGCTGTGCAAGACGAGAGAGCGGCACGACAGCACACCTGCTTTGACAAAACTTGGCGTTGCTCTGGTGTCGCTCCTGATGGTAGTGGAATTAGAGCCTGACCCCACAAAGGACTGAGAAGAAGATTGCATATATTGGCAGCGGCTACTGGTGAACCTCACATGACGCCTCAAGCATTGCTTGAATGCAGGAGTAATTGAGAGTCAGCAGTTTTCGGTGGATGGTGTCGCATCGATACACCTTGAAAGGGTATTTGGCTGGAGGCCAAGCTATCAAATCGGTCGAATGCTGTTGTATGTGGACAGGAAGTTTGTTGTAGCGACCGAACGGAGTCAGAGGTATTGAGGCGAGGCGTATCGCGACATCGATCGCGGCGTATCGTCACGCCAATCGCCAGCAAGCTTGTAATTCTGCCTGCTGTATGACTAAATGATCTGCCGATTGAGAGCAAATTTGACTAAAATTGCTCTGCGTCAGTAGCTGCACGGATGGACCGCAGTCTCACAGCATCAAGGACAAAATATGCCAAGATGGCATTGACAGACTTGAAGGATTGAAATAGAACGCAAGCAATGAAGCAATGATCAAATAATCTCTGCCTAGAATTCAAGGAAACATGAAATTTCGAGCCCCAAATTTGACTAGACTTTCCCAAAAATGCATCTGTTACTGAATCTGTGTGCACCCTTCATGCACCAAACAAGACATGAAGGTGCAGAACGGCACACTCAACGGAACAGATATAATGAAATTTGTACATTTGAACAGTGCTATTGGTGCAAACCTTTAAGTGCTTTATGGCATCCCCAGCATTTTGATGACATGAAGCAAATCCCCAAAAACTCCTGCAGCTGTCACTTCTGCGCCAGCGCCAGGACCTCTGATGACCAGTGGCTGCTCATTGTACCGCTGAGTCTTGAAAGAGATGATGTTGTCACTGCCGTCCAGGTTTGCAAAAGGATGTGCCAAGGGCACTTGCTGCAGACATGCAAACACAATACATGCTGTCTGCCCACAAAACAGCTGTGTTACCAAAATCTATGATGAGTGCTTATCATCATGCATGCACAATCTGGCTTTGACACATGCATGCACATGACCCACGCATGCATCCAGATGTGCATGGACACCAGCATTCAATCTGTGCCAAACTTGTGGCCTATGCATGTGCACGGCAAACTAGAAAGCTCCTGCCCCAGCTTTGACAGCTGCATTCGCTGGTGCCATTGCACCAGTAGCCCATTCTGCCACTGTCACCGGATTCTGCATGATGCCATGATAAGCGGAGTATGCAGCACTCACCTTTAGCTCCACTCGGCATTTCCGGTGGATGAGGTCCAGGCTGCCGACATATCGCAATGCCATGCCTTGAGCTGCAGCAGCTTGTGCTTGACCTTGCATGGTGCTGTCATACTGCACCACAACAAGAGACCCAGTCAGTGACAAAGAAACAGCACATGAGATGATGTAAGGCAGACCAGATATGACACCTAGCTGACCTTAATCAGGCAAGCCTTTGCCTTAGCAGAGGAGAGGAGGAGGAGATTCACATCTTCAGCCAAGGCGTATAAGTCTTCCTCAAAGCATAAGCTGGGGAGCTTGTAGAAATACAACCACAGCTTTGCTCGTCTCTCTCACAGCACAAGGACACCTTTGCATAGACAACACAAGCCAACAGACAAGACAGCTATACCTGCCAAATAGCAGAGTCCTTGGAAAGAGCAAGCATGAGAGGCTCAATGTTTGAAATGGAAAAGTCCAAGCAAGTCATATCAGTGTCAGTCAATGAGCTGTGTGGAAAGAGGACACCTCAAGCTCTACCTTGACTTGAAAGGCTATGAAGAATTGGACTCATTAGAATCACTTTTGGCGGAGTATTTGAGTCTAATGAGTCTAATGAGTGAAATATTGCCGTACCTGTGGCAGCCGCGCCATGAAGTCATCTGCAGATTGAGTGTCTGCAAGCTGCGGTGGCACTAAGCTCTGCACATGAACCTGCTGCATTTCTACCGCCAGACCGCATTCCCGGCCAAGTATGATCATTTTGCGAGCTACATCAGTGCCTGCAGCATTGAGAAAGCAGACTGACGCTGTGACAACCGGCCAGAAGCTGCAGCAATGAATGCACAGGCAAGGCTTGCCACCGGATGTGATGACTTCAGGAGCCAAAAGTATGCAGCAGTTAGGTTGTGTGCATGTTTTGGGTCCTGCACATACACGCTGTGTACATTGTAAGTGTGCAGTGCGCATGCGTACACACATCGCCTGTTTGGCAGGTGTGATGAAGCAGTAGACTATGATGAGTCCAAGCTCCTCACCATGCACTCAGGATACCATGTCTCTGTGTAGCAATGGGCTTGCATGCAATCTCACAGCGCTGCTGCCAGACTATCAAAGCTGTTTCACGGATTTGACAGACATGTGTCGTTTGTGCCGACTCTGCAAAGATAATGGCAATGGCAATGACAATGGCACGGTAATGGTAACGGTAATGGTAATGGTAACGGTAATAGTAATGGTAAACGGTTCAAAAGTAATGGTAAACCTGCAAGATCTTCTCGTGGGTCTGGCTCTGTGAAGCCTTTAGCTTTTGCATCTGCGACCACCTGCGAGAAGGTCTTGCCGGCACCAAAACTGTTGAAAATATAGGACAGAGTGCCGCTGAGAATGCCCTCTATATGTACAAGCTCATCTCCTGTGTCTAGTAGATTGTCGAGGGTGGATATGACTGGCAAACCAGCTCCGACTGTGCCCTACAAGCACATCATGCACTGGGAGATGTACACCTGTACACCAGTGTTGCAGTGTAGGCACTTGCAGTGAACAGAGATTGATTTGCCTTGTGTGGATGACAGCACCAGCACATCCATGCATGCCATTCTTCCTGTGGGCAAAGCACGTATGCAGTATAGAGCACAGATGTCAAATGCAATGAACAAGCCAGATGCTCTCTGCGTAGTTGCTCACTGTGCAGTTGTCAGCACTTCTTGAGGGCAGCTGCCACAGGATGGATTGCATGTCATACCTCATACATGAAGTGGGTACCATGATCTCTGCTTGCATTCCGGACCTTGGTCCACTCATCTAGCGGACCAGAGGAGAGCTTCTTGTTCGGGGTGACAACATGTATGCCTGTAGACAGCCATTGGGCATAGTATGATGGCACCAGCGAGGTTGCTGTGCAGTCTACAATGATCTTGTGACAGTTGCTGAAGCCTTTGAAGAAGTCTGTGAATGCACCTAGGCTAGGGGGCTCGCCCTGCAAGCAAGCAAGCAGGCGAGTGTTGCGGACAAGCATACAGCATAAAGGCCAAGACATGCGTGCTACTGCAGCTCAAAGCAATACTAGGCAACTGTTGCAAGCTTTGCTAATGTGCACTGAGCTTCTGCTACAGCTAGTGGTCGCTAAGCTGTTAGTGGGCTTTACTCACACCCATCGCCATATCAGTCTGCCAGGTCTCCATATCGCAGCCCTTCTGGTTATACAGGTACATGGCACGTGAGCTGATGATAGCAACGATGTGCAGATCAATCAAGAGGTTGTTTTGCAACGCGCGGGCCTGCAGAAGTGGTTCGCAAAAAGTTTGAGCTTGTTGAGGATTCTTGTGTGCAATAGGCAACCTACAGCTCCCAGCGAGTCCGAGGCGCTACCTGAGCGGATAGTTGCTTGATGAGAGTACTTCCAATGAGTCCTGGGCCCACGATGCCGATGGCAACAGGTGTCTTGGACCGGTGTGCCGCCATGGTTCACGATCGGCTTGCAAGCAAGTGCTCCAGCGTCGTTAGCAGGAGCGGCAATGCACACTGTGCATGCTTGCGATATGCTGATTGGTGGCAATCACAAGAACACGGCTTGTGCGGCTGAAACACTCGCTGAAACACATGCTCTCCGTACGACAAGTTGTGTCAAGTGTGTCTATCCGGTCAACCTTGTTAGTCATGCATGTGCGTCGTTTCAGGGAATCTGCAGTCTTCTTGTTGTTGACTGAATCTTGCATGTCAGCAACGTTGTACAGGCTGTGCTGTGCGGAGCCAAACGGCAATGCAATAGCCTCAATGCTTATTTGGGACTTTGCATAGAGTCATGGGGGCAAACACGTCCAGAGTAAGCACACATGTCCCGACACAAGAGCATTCGAAGCTGGCTTCGCCACGGCCTCTTGACGCCTGGGCTGACTTGGTACGTTTCAGATAACTTCACGTCTACCTTAGCGTTGTATCTTTCCAGCGTGTAGCTGAAATGTCCTTGCACAGGATTATAAGCTGTCTGGGAGCTCTTTTGTGCGCACCAAGGAGCGTATCCAGTGTGCATATGAGGGTGAGCTTGCATGCTCACAGCTCCCGAAGGTAAACGTTGCCAGGTGCCGCTTGTTGACATCTCTTCACCACAGGAGGACATCAGTGTATCAATGAGGACCCAGCATGTCAACAGGCAGCAAGCGCATTCCAAGGTCTTCACTCCAGCTGGGTTACGCCGCAGGTACATCACGGTGCATCAATCTGCTGCAGCTTGACATGCAGATATCCTGATTTGGCTAACAGCTTACTGCACTTGTCATTGCAGGTTTTGGCCATGGCGCGGCCTTGGCAGGAGAACCTGCTCAAACACAACATAGCACAAGCATTTCAGGATGCAGGCATTGGCATGGTTCTGAATTTGCAGGTAGCGCCCTGGCAACTGCTCGTGCGGTCAATCAAGCTATACGTTGCCTTACGTCGACCAGAGCATTTGTCACAGGAAGTTGGGGAACATGCACACTGTGGCAGAGGCGTTCTGCCCTCCTGCGGCTTCAGCTATGACCCTGAGGCCTTCATGGCCGCTGGCATTGGCGTGTACAACTTCAGCTGGAGAGACATGGGCATTCCTACCCTGCAAAAAATGATGGACATTGTACAGGCATGCCATCACTGCTGATAATCTCTTTGCCAAAGTTACTGTGCATCCGTGCAGCATACAGTGCATGCCTCATGCTAGCAAGAACAGAATGCCTGGATATGCAGGGCAGCAGCTTTGTCTCTTGCCGAGGTTTGACAGCTGCCTGTCGATGCCTTCAACACGGGCATCTGCTGCTTCATAGCGCACCATTGTGTCCTTTCAGGACTTCTGCATGCACGTCATGTTATGATCGTGCCCACCAGGTGTGTCTGTCATGCGCAGGTGATGGTGCATGTGACTGAAGAAGAGCATCGCAAGGTGGCTGTGCATTGCCATGCGGGCCTGGGTCGCACAGGGTAAGGCTGCCAGCTGCAAACTGCCACAAAGCTACTACCAGCATGCTGCCCGCTTGCACAGCATTCTGTAGCATTGTCAGGTCTCATGTGGTGAACTCACTGTACAGTATCTCAAGACTGGACTGCATTGTGGACCACACTGCATGCATAGGCCATGATGTAGAGTCTTCACATCACCACGCAGCAAGGCAATGGTGCCTGCCTGAATGAAACACCCTTTGCACCAAGTCAGGTCTTATTAAAACACGCGTTGTGAATAGTCACAGCGGCAGAACCTAAGCAGTCTTATGCACTTGATGCTGCATCTTTGTAGAGGTTGCTGAGGGGCAGCTTTGGTTTGCAGGCTGGCTATTGCATGCTATTTGGTGTTCCTGGGTGACTGTGATGCGCATGGGGCAGTGTCCAAGGTGCGGCAGGGCCGGCCTGGAGCACTACAGACACACCAGCAGGAACACTTTGTCCACGCCTTCCAAATGTACCTCACTCACCTCAGGTCTGGCTCAGCTCACGTCCTCTGCACGTTCCCTGCAAACGACAAAAAGGTTGTGTGTGCTTTGCCTGTGCGTAGTTGCTGTCAATCTGTGCCTTACATTAGAACTGCCTGCAAAGGTTTGAATCCTGCGCCTGCGTGCATCACCTGAGGGGCATACAGGCCTGCTACTACTCAGGCCTGCTAGTATTCAGACCTGCTAGTATCCAGGCCTGCTAGTGTTCAGACCTGCTGATGCTCATGCCTGTAAGGCCTTGAATGGCATAAAGATGACGTTGATGATGTGATCTGGCAGATGCCTGATGCGATGCTGTCCACCAGCAATGCAGTCTTGCTGCATCAGCCTACACTCAAATGACATGTGCATCTGCAAACGCTTCTGTTGTGCTGTACAATTGCATGATCGTACAGAGCACCCAAGAGTGTGGTTGCACTTTCCATGGCAGCATGTAGTGTGAGCAGGTCTGATCACCACATCAACATACACCTGCGTTGCATGTTTCGTCATGCGTATGTTACAAACGGCTTGCTGTTGACTGCTGACCGCTTGCTGTTGACTGCTGACCGCTTGCTGTTGACTGTTGACCACTTGCCGTTGACTGCTCGCTGTTGCTTGGACTCACCAGGTGCGTATTCCAGACGGTCTCGACAGCGGAACCAAACGGCCCTGTTCCTGGCTCAGCTCACAGCCCCAGAGCTGCAGGTGCACATGAGGCTGCATCAAGCAGCCATGTGCATCGCCTGCATACAAGCACCGGCCAACATGCAGCTGGACCAGATGCAGCTGGGTCCCCCTCAAGGGAGCTTGGACCCCTCCAAGCAGCTATAGGATCTTCTGCAGAACAAGCAGATGCAGTTGCTGCAGCAGTTGCACCGGTTGGTGATGATGCAACAGCAGTGTCAGCTGCAGAAGCGGCTGGAAAGAGTGCAGTACAAGCAGATTCAGCAAGTTTGGCTGTGGTCGCAGACTGTCCAGCCATTGAGGGTAGCTTGCAGGGTCAAGCATGGGCTGAACAGCCAGCGTGCAGCACAGCAGGAAGCCTTGAGGACAGTGCATTTGTTGGCCGTGATTCAAGTGTGTCAGAGGGTGTGGTGCATCAAACAACAGTGCAGGCAGCAGCTGGACAGCAGCATCAGAGGTTCAGAACGCCATGGCTGATGGCGAGAGGTGGCAGCAAGGCATCAAAGGTGGGCCTACCATTCCATGGCAGCGGTATTTATGGCACCTTGCATGTTTGATTTCTGTAGCATGATGCCCTGAGCGCCTTGCATGCCTTGCCTTGATTTGCTGATGCAGTAGTGCAGTCTGTCGGCTGCGCCTTCCAGCTCGTATGTAACACAGGCAATACCATTATGCTTGGCCTGATCAGTCACGCTTTTAGCCATCCCATTTGTCAGGGGCAGGTTTGACGGCACAGCTTGCAGACAGTTTTCCATCTCTGCACACTACTACTTGTCAAACATTAGCTGTCAAGGTCTTTGCGTACCTGCAATCTGTGTTCTTAGCGCCTCACCTCCGCTCAGCTTGAACGAGGGGTCACATATGCGCTCACGAGCTCAAGCAAGCCCACATTGCCACCAAAGCTTGCAAAATGAAAGCTCCAGAACTTCTGTTAAGGGAATCACAACAAATCCACAATGTAGTTGTGATACACGCACACAGGTTTCCATAACTGGTGTTGTCATGACGTAGGTGCATGCTGTTGAGCCAGCAAGGAGCGCAGCAAATAGGTTGGAGGTGTTGTGGAGCGAAGATGGGTTTATCAAGGCAGGTTCCAAACATAACCTGCTCAAGGGGCAGTTCTACAGGGCCAGCCCTCCAGGGCACTTGCAAGAAGCCCTGGCTCGCCAACGGCGCCTGCTGCATGGACAGGAGCTCAGGCAGTGTTGGAACCTCCCCAAGGTAAACATATGTTTGCTTTGAATGGTTTTCTCAAGAGCATCCCACAAGGGACATGCTTGTGACTTCCTATGAGTCTGGTGCATGAAGCTTTGCCCTTTTGGGCATTGTCTACTTTGTGCACAAACCAAAAAGGTGGCTGTAGGTGGAGGCTTGCTGGACTTTGTTTCATGCAGAAAGCCTTAAGCCTTCAATTCGTTTCTTTCTAGTCTGCAAGTGCTCTGCATCTAGTGCCCAGCTCCATTGCATCACTGCGTCTGTTTAGCATATGTCACGACATGCTTGGCTGTATACACCTGGCATCTCACATGCGCTTGCTGTTTACAACATGCCGGCTTGATCAGCCATGTGCCTATTGGGCTCACACTTGGCCCACAACCATGCTATTGTGTGTCACCACAGAATCCTGACACTGATCAGAATTCAACAATGCAGGTTGTTGACATGATTGCTGCTGCTCTTGAGCATGCTGCCAAAGGTTGCTCTGGTGATTCTCAGCTTACTCAGGCAAATGCACAATATGCTCCAAGCTGATGTACAAGCCGCCGACTCCATTGCTCTCAAGGTGATCATTCTGTCTTTGCACCCTGTCAGCGGTTCACTTTTGACTGGTTGAGCATACCATAAAGTGATCCAGCATCAATGCAAGGCATACCTAGCTCACGATGAGCCGGGAAGCATAAAAAATTGTTATTATTTATGCAAGGCATCATTGCACATGCAGCCTGCTGCATGCAAGCGGATTGTTGCCAGAATACAACACAGCAGAGCAGAGTAGTGGGGCTTTCAGCTGTTGCACACAATGTGAGACACTGTTCAAGGCGCTGTGTGTAGCCTCTTTTGGTTCTCCAGCTTCTAAACATGCATGGGTGGCACAGCAGCTTGCCAGCAGTCTGCATCGCAGTGTGCAGAGAGCTGTGATGGTATGCAGGTCAATTGCGGCACATGGGATGATCTGATGGCAGCATCGCCTGCAGCTCTCATGCAGCTATTGCAGCTGTGGTTTCAGAGCTTTCAGGAACCAGTCCTGTCCATCAGCCAGCAGAAGACCATATCGTGTATACTGGGCTCGTACACACACAATACCGGCATTGCAGACGTGCTATTCAGCCCATGCATACAGGCTGCAGAACATGTGGCTTCAGATACAGCTGAACTGTCAGCAACTCAGGATGCGCCTCCATCACAGCAGCAGCATGCTGAGCTGTGTGCAGCTGTTGCTGAGCATCTGTCTGTGCCTCAGAAGGCTTTGATAGCCAGGCTTGTCAGATGCTTCAGAGCCTTGACAGGCAATCGAGCAGATGATGACATTGTGTATCCTTTGGTGCAATGGCTGGCCAGCGCGCTGACTGTGCCTCAGAGGCAGCTTGATGGGCTCAAGGATGGTTTGACCGCAGAACAGACAGCGCTGGTGTTTTACCTCACCCATTGTGATATTGGTCTGTTATCGCCCAGAACTACAGGTCGGTGCGAGGCGATGCCACATGCTGATGTAGTGGCAGGTGTCATACAGACTACAGATGATAGTACCAAGCCATGTGCTGGGGTGTCGCTGCAAGGCAAAAACTCTCAGAAGCCCTGTTTAGTTGCCACAGAGGAGCAGTCTCAAATGCCACAGGGCAGCCATGGGCAGCATGCAGATGGTGGTCCACAGAAGATGCCATCACGAGACAGAGGCTGGGATGCAGATGAACAGGGCTGTTTGTGGCTACACTCCAGAATGGCCAAAAAGGCTTTGATGAGATTTGTGACGCTTTCTGGAAGGACAGGTGCTGCAGCCCAGCAGCCGTGACTGTCCTGCAAATGCTTGTTTTGTTCAGCTATAACATCAAGGGTCATCAAATGTGTCAGCTAGGACTCCAGCGCATCAGCTTTCCTTGAACAGGTCTGTTATGCGTCCAACTTTAGGCATCCCTGAAGTCTCCTTCATTTTTGCGACTGCTTGCTTGTACAGCTGAAGTTCCTCTCTGCTCTGTTCTGTATGTACTGACTCCTGCTCCTGTATTACCTTGCGTTTAGCTTTCCGCCCCTACACAGGTGCACCTTGAATTGAATGTGCACATTCAATTGCATAATGCTGGGCAGCTACCATGCAACTGTTGAAGTAGTGCCATACAGGTCACTTTTACCTTTATGTCATGCTGCCATGTAAGCACAACATGAGGTGCCCTGCCTCTATTGGCTGAAGAAGGCACTCAAGTGACTTCAGCTTACCTTCTGCATTGTATTGCTGGGCCTAAAGGCCTGCAGGGCTGTTAGCAAATCCGACTGGACTGCTTTACTCGCCCGTTTGCTGCCAGCATCAGTTTTGCTTGGACCCTCAGATGCGGCTTGAACAGGGCCTGCATTGATAGCAATGTTGGTGTTGCACGGAATTCTGATGCCCTGACCAGTGTAAATAAACACTTGCTAAGACTTGCTTGCATATCATCAAGCTGGCTGACAGTGCAAGACAGCTTGCAAGCACGATGTGTTTGACAATGCCCACAAGTCAGGTCTACACGTGAATTCTGGTCTCAACACACATTACCAGGCTCCTTTACTAGCACAGCTCACCTGCAAAGTTGCTGACAAAGTTGACCAGGTGGGCCACAACCTGCTCACTGCAATGCTGAAGCGTGTCTGGGTTGTCCTGCAACAGTATACAGTAAAAGCTCTTGATAACACGACTCACATAAACAGTTGCAAAATGACAATTAGACACCTGGTTACGGCTGGGCTGGCACTGATGTACACTTCTTGCCGGCAGTGGATGGTCAAGTCACTAGTTTGTGATGCATAGACTGTCACAAAGGCTTCAGTGGTAGTACTATGCATGCTGTAGTAACAGTAATACTACAGCAATACATTCATGCTCATACAGCCCATGTTTGGCTACACTGCATCGAACACAAATGCTGTCAGCATGCAGACATTCAAAACCTTGTAGGTCACACTACGCATCACAACACAGTGAATCATGTAATGCAGATTGTACGCAAATCATGCATCATCCATAAACTCATCATGGACAAGTTGCATACCTGAACATGTCGATGCAGCATTGTCAGATGCTTCTGAGACGGCACCAAGTGCTGCAGCAGGTCTGCTCCAGCTGCCAGACCTTGTGCCTCTGAGGCTGACAGCATCAGCAGCACGTTCTGCAGGGCAGGGCTGATCACTGCATCTGCCCTCATGTCTGCATTAGTCATCAGCTCCCCAACAAGCACCTGTACACAACAGCACGCATCAGCACTAGGCTTCTGTGGCAAGGTCTTGGATGAACCACACTAGGAACCAAAACCTGCAGGTAGCGTTATTGAAAGTTGCACTATGCTGCATGCTATGGCTGTCAAGAACTGCAGCAAGCTCCTGTGCAACACAGATCGGGTATGGCTTACTCTGTTGAGTGCCAGCTTGAGTGGAGCTGGTGTTTGGGTGTGCAGGTCCAGCAGCAGCTTGTGTCTCTGTGAGGGCTTGGACCTCTGCAGCTGCTGGAAAACATGCTTCATCAATGCTGACACCTGTACAGAAGCAGGACAAAAGCTAGTCTCAGCTTGGCCACCCGATTGAAAGGCTGCATGCACAAGTCACTCCATCAGCAGTGTCTGAAAGCAGCAACCCATGTGGTAAAACAACAGATATTGGATTTGAGCGTCTGTGACCTGCTCATCATGCTCAACCAAGTAACAATGGCTACAATGGCAAAACATGACTTGGCAGTTCCAAGCTCATCCACTCAAAGTCCTGGACTTGAAAGCTAACAGGCACTGACAAACAGCTAGCATCATAGGCAAAACGGCCGATTGGCTGAGACCTACCTGTGGGTTGTTGCTTGCAATTGCCTCACCCAGAAGACCGATGACCTGTCCCCACTTGAACCTCTCGTGCAACATCAAGGACGCGACCGCTACTGCTAGTGCTCTTGTGATAGCAGTAGGTGCAACACCTCCTGAGCCACCTGCGTTGGAGTTCAGCTAGCATTATGCATTTCATTTTATACCTTACAGTCTGGGGTGTGGAGCCAGTTGTGACTCATCAGACATCCTGGCTTGAAAGCACAGGTGTATGTGGTGTGCGACAAAACCAAGCTGGTGGGAGTTAGACCTAGGTCCATTGGCAATGGATCAGCATAGGTCGTGCTTCTGCTGGATCCAGAATGTACTGGCAGTCTTGGCAGAGGTTTAAAGCAAGATCAATGGCAGCATGCACTGACACTATACACTGAGGAATGGTGGCTGTGCCTGGAGATTGCCTGTGCAACAAGCATGCATGCAGGATGTAGCCAGTGTTCAGGTCAAGCCAAATGAGGCCAGGCTACACAGCTATTGACAAACTTGATGTCAACAGGCAAGCAGACTCACACACAGTGTGGCAGCAACAAGTAGACACATCCTGTTACACGCCAATCCTATAGCTTGGAACAGCTCACCTAGAGCCTGTCTCAGCCCATTGGCCAAGGCAGATACCAAGTCATCATGAGCATGAGGATAGGTGTCCACCATTACAGTACCCACATGAATGGCCTCTAACAGCACTGACTCTGCATGCACTGGTGCTGCTGCTTCCACAGCTTCTGATGCTGAAGGTGCTGTGACTAAGAGCATCAACTCTGTGCTGATGTCAGCAGTTGCCTTCTGGGCTACTGCTGCATCATGATCAGCCAAAGGTGCCTTCTCAGCATGCCTGCTGATGACCATCTGGCTGTTCTGTCCCAAAGCTGGTTCCAACTGGTCAGGAAGCTGGCTAAGCTGGTCTGCATCAGCTTGTGAGGGGCCAGAGGGCTTCTGTGAGGGATCAGAAGGCCCTTGCGAGCAGTCAGTAGGCCCTTCAGAAGCATCAGCCAGGACTGCTGAGGTGCTGGTAGGGCCCTCTGAGGGGTCAGCAGTTCTTTGTGTGAGGTCTGCCTGACTGCTTAGCTGGCCATTGCGACCCCTATAAAGGCTGCCCTGTCCTTTCTGTCCTTCCAGGCAATCAGGTGCCCTTCTCATGAGAGCCTCAGGTTGCACTTGATCAGTGGCAAAGTCTTGGATGGTGCTGAGAATGGAAGATATGAGGGGACTGTACTGCAGGCTCAGGCCCTCACTCAACACAGAAAGCTTGCCCAAGCTTCTAACTGCTGCCACCTGCAACAATTATGGGCAGCTAGGTTTGCTGTATTACAGGTGTACAAGACTCTAGACTTTGGGCACATTGCTGGTTCGGAGGCCATGCGTGTCATCCAGCCATTGCAGAAGCCGCAACATGCTGAGACTGAGCAAACAGCATTTGTGGCTTTGCACTGTGTTCACACAAACATATATTACTGGAGGGGCTGCCAAGGCACTGCTAGAGGCTTTATTTGCCTGGAATGCATTGAGCTTCTGGCTGAAGAAATGGATTTAGCTGCGGATTACAGCTCAGGCACAGCAGTGACAACAAAACAAGCAAAGCATCAGCAGCTCAAGCAGCAACATCAGCAGCTCAAACTACAAAGATGTGGTATTGGCCATGCATGTATCATGACAGACATTCCACACAACCAATGGGAAGCATACCCTGATAACCACAGGCAGTGCATTTGTCCTGGCCAACCTGGCAAGCATGGGCAGGTATGATGCTGGCGCTGACTCATCAAGGAGTTCGTCCATGTACTCCTGTGCCAGTGCTGCAGCCTGGCTGCTTTCCTTGCCAGCCTGCATGTAGTCAAAACCCTCTGCTGTTTCTGATGCCCTGATCATTTTGCCTGCACAGAAGCAAAACTGCTCTTTTGTGGAAACATCAGTGTTTTTACATCAGCGCTTTATGGTTTCCGACAATTTACTGATGGTTAAACTTTGTCTTGGCATGAAAGAATGTTTACATGCTTCAACTACCATGAGACAAGGCAGGAGCTCCCCTTGAGGGCCAATGGGATGCAACAGACATAGATGCCATGCATCAGTGGAGCTTGGTGCTTTTCAAGAAAGACCATGACCCCGTAACACAATGAACTGGCAAGCGTGTTGAACACTCTCAGAGCAGTCACAGCATTAAAAACCAGCTTTTGACTACCAACAAGGAGACTGATCCCCTGCTTCTCAGAGGGGGTGTGCTTTGTGTTTACACAGGACAATGTTGCTTTTGCAGATTGTGCCATTAGAAAGCGAGCACACAGCCACACAAGGCAGCTGCTTCATATGCAGTAGACAGCGCATCAGCACTTGACTCAGCATGAAGGGACGTGCCTGTCTTTGGTCTTTTGGCTGTCTGAGTGACTCCTGGGCTTACAGGGCTGTGCGGTACAGCCTCATCAGCGTCCCGCCCTGCCAAGGCCCCATGTGACTCAAGCAGCTGCTTTAGGAAGGCAGCTTTCTCAAGCTGGTAGTTGTCAGCCATTCGCCCCAGCAACAGTAGATAGCTCACTGTCAACCTTTGCATGGCCATCTCTTCTGCATGTGTTGATGCTGAGAATTCAGAAGCCGTGACTGCTGTATGAGCTGCTGACTCTGACGGCAGGAACTTGTTGGCAGCTTCGTCAGGCAAAACCAAAAGCAGAGCTGTCTCCAGCTGTTTCAGCGCTCTAACAGTGGCTTGCTGTGGCTTTGGCAGGCGGTAGAGGACCTGCATGACATGCAACCATAGCTGCTTGATTGTGCTTGTAAACCAGTATTTCAAGGTGGTTATAAACCTGCAGCAGTCATACTGTTGCTGCTCTGCTGTTCAGGGCAGTTGAAAGCTTATGCATGTCATGCACATATGCATGGTTGCATCATCCGTATATCCATATATGCTTCATCTGATGAATGTTTACTATATACCACAGATCCAGAAACAGGCACGTGCACAGACCTAGGTCAATGACTCATGTTCATCCATATATGCATCTGTTGCACGTCATTGCATAACACACACCCAGAAACAGGCACAGACTTGAGGTATGATGCATTATCATTCCTTCAGAAACCTGCTTATGATTCAAGTCAGGTGATGTCAGAATATTTATGCACAGCGCAATCACTGAATTAAACACAAAAACTGGTTATTTTAGTGGATTTTCAGCAACAGGAAAACCCAGTATAGGGTCCTAGCACAGACAAGGAAGCTGTTGATCAAGTTTGCAAGGCATGGTCAGTCTCACCTCTACAGCCACTTGACCTGATCCAAGCCGCCAGTCTTTGCTGAACAGCACCATCCGCTCCAACACATACTCGCTCAGCATCTTGCTGCAAGCCCGGGACTTGTGCACACGCACCATCTTGGCAGTTGCGTTCACAGCATGCAGTCCCCACAGAACACAATCAGCCAGATCAGGCATCTGGGCTTCTTTTGCAGCTGATGCTGTGTCCTTAGCAGTGTCCATATCAGCAATGTCTGTGCTGTGTTGAGAAGCATCATCAGATGTGCTGGCAGCAGTCTTGATGCTGATGAGCTGGGCTTGATCATGAACTTCAGCATCTTTGCATGTTGCTGAGTGGTGAAGAACAAGGTCCAAGATGTCCAGCAGCAAGGCAAGTTCACCAGGGACATCTTGTGCTTTCTGAGAGACGCCACCAAGGACATAGATCACTGCATTGGAATGCAAAAGATCACCCTAGAACACATGAAACGATAGCTATCTGCTGTTTGTACACACCAAGCAGACAAATTGTCATTGCTCTTGCCACTGCAAGTTTTGCCTGGCTGCTTCATGCACGTGCATGCTGGAATCACATGTAACGACTTACCTCAAACCCTCATCGGTTACCAGCACTCACGCAGCAGGAGACACTCATGCAGTACATTCTGCACACTCATCAAACCAGCAACATGTTCTGCATGTGCTCCTCAGGGCCATTCTGCTCAGTAGGTACAGCTCAGAAAGCATTGCAACAACGTCGGAAGTGCTCAGTCCTGCTGTGCTGGGCAAGGCCCACCTTTCAAGGCAGCAGCGATTGAGCAGGCCTGCTCTGGTGTGACCGTTGCAGTCCTTTCTTCACCTTCTACAGCCCCAAGCAGGTTGTAGAGCTGCTGGTAGGATTGCTGCAGCAGTGCGCAGCACTCATGCCTGGCCGAAACCATTACGCCTGCCATACGTTCCACCTGCACCAATGTACAAGAGGTTTTTCTTTCCTTGCTTTTCCCCAGACAAGTGCAGCTTTCTGTTTTGTCATCAATGGCGCTGTCATACGACCACTGCTGTATGAGTGCACCAGTTGGTTGCTGCAGGCGGCCTGGCCCAATGAGCAGCAAATTTTTAAGCTTGCTGTCCCATTCTTTATAATAGTCACACCGCTTTGAGACCTTCTGGTTGAATTCAGCATAATGCCTGCCTCACCAAAAAAACATGCTTCTGCTAGCATGCATGGGGCAGCTTATTTGCTATATGATGCTGCTCATGCAGGCAGCATTTCAGTCATGCTCAAAGCCTGCGAGCCCTGGATTAGTAGCGGCCATAACTACTCAAACACATGTCTGTGAGACCTGGCTCCTCAACTTGGTGCTGCACAAATTGAGGCATGTGCTCCACACTGTCATTGAAACATGCACTACAGCATTGAACGACTTGCATCATTCAAACCTGGCATTCCCAGAATTCTCCTGGTTATTGTCTGTTGACTCCCGTGATGAGTCCTAAAGGCAGGAAATGTAAATTGATTGATTGATTGACTGACTACACATGCACTATTTGTGACTTGGACACCTGAGATGTGGAGCATGTGCCCAGAAAGGACTGCCAAGCTTGCGAGGATGACGCTCCACAGGCCGGTAGCCAAGCCTGCAGAAGCTGGGTATGTGTCCTTGTCTCCAGATCCATTGCCAGCAGCTTGTGGACGAAGGACAAGGTGACTTCATCTGCCTCTGTGGCGGTTGCAGTGACAAGCCCTGGCAGCTTGCGCAGTACCTTGTTTGCAGCCTGCATGAGAGTGTTAGCAAGCCATGATGGCAGGCAATGGTGTCGACCGGCTTTGTCATAATGATTATATGGTCGATTTTCATGCCGTGTGACTCGTCCTCCATATAGTTACGCACTGAAGGAAATTGCTGGCTGCTTGAGATGACTCCGGTGGATGGCATGCACTGTGGGCGTTTTGGACGCTAGACTTGGAGATGAAGTATTGCAGACCAAGCAGACCAAGCATTGCTGCTACATCCTATTGTATCCTGGGCATTCAGCACATTAATGATGATCTGAAGAGCAAAACAGCCTAGTTAGTGAACGACTCGCCTGCTGCAACTCTTGAGACGCCAATGATGAGTCAGGAGCTGCTGTCAACATGCTGCACAATGTCTCCGCAAGCCTGAGGTACAGTGGCCAGTTGCATGCGGCCATTGGCAGTGGACCAGCCTGGGCATTTGACTGCACAACCAGCTGCACTGCGTGGAGTGCAGCCTTCCTCACCATGATTGATGTATCCAGAAGCCTGACACAGCACAAACCAGGCTTAACAGGCTTGGGATGTCAGATTCTAGTCAAATGTGAGCTGGACTAAGCAGTGTAACTCTCAAACGTTGTACTGTATTTCAGAATGCTACTGGTTTTCAGGATGCTGGTGCACATCAGAGCATTGAGCAGCAGCATAAAGTAGCGGTACAGCTACGGATCATGCATATAGGGTAGATTTGTGATGCACTGACGTACCAGACAAGCAGTCATGGTCTGTAGGTATCAAGACTGCATGCGATGATATGTTCAACAGTTCATGTCAGCCATTAGTGTCAGTATGCAAGCAGTACCAACCTGTGAGTCAGTAACATCAACAGCTCAGCATGACTGTGCTGACAGTGCAAGCTTGTGTCAGCTGCAGCGCTGCCCACAATACCAACAGCCTTCACACGTATGTTAGCGTCCTTGTCCTGTGCACCTGTTAAACAGCCACACTGTGAAACATGCTGCCTGAGCTGACATTGCAGGGCATTGTAAGGCATGACGAGAATCAAGGAATGGGTGATTTTGACTCAGGGGAACTTGAGCTCATGTCGTCGTGGTACTGCATGGCCATGCAGTTTCAATGCTGCTCAACACATGCTTGCAGTGTGGAATGGACGATGCCTGACGCCCTATGCACAAGTGAATCAATGGTTGGAGGGACACAGCAAGCATTTCCAGCCACAGATGCATGTTTGAGGTATTTGCCAAGTGTATACATGTTACTCTACTATTACTCACAACACTGCTAACTTGGTACTGTCATCACAACCATAAAGCTTGCCTACATCAGGCAAGCTCTTGCCTGCTTTCAACAGCAAAAGAGCTACGTCAAAGAGGGCCCCATTGTGCGACCTTGTCAGCATCTGCCGACCTGCCAGTTCCACAGCCAGCTTGCGTGCATTGATGCTGTCACTGAAAGCAGCATGTGCTGCCACCTGCACAGGCACACCTGTCTCAGTGACTCAGAGCAGGTCCAATGTGAGCCAGTTGTCATTCTGGATCCTGATGATGATGATATGGTACAGAGCACATTGCACAGACCCATACAGGCATTGCCTGCACTTTTGCAATGCTGCTTGCACTGAGTGATGAGGTGTGCTAGGCACAATATGGCGCGGCTCAGCCACCTCTGTATACAATTGTCTGCATACATCATAGTGCTCCTCAGAAATTTTGCATGCTGCAAAGATACTGGCAGAAATGTGTGCAGGGTTGGAGTCTGCATGCTGCTCAAGCTGCAAACAAGCTAGTACCACAGTACGGGGCGGTGCAAAAACAGCAGCCTGGTCTTGCAGCAGGTTACACAAGAGGTGTCACGTCTTGCACTGCAGATTTCTGTTATGTTCACCTTGCAGAAAAACAGCTCCAGCATCACCATCTGTTGCTCTTCCCCTTTGCTTGCATACTCCAGCAGGACAGTCAATGCAGCAGCCTGTTGATGAGCATGATCTGCCGCTTGCTCCTTCTGTTTTTTGGCCACAGCATGTGATGCCGCATGGGCATCAGTTGTAGCATAGTCAGCCACAGCAGCTAGCATGCTGACAGCTGCTTCAGCAGCTTCTGCATGTACCATGCAGATAACATCCGCCAGAAGGGAGGTTAGGTGGGTTTGCTTCCTGCTCAAGCAGACTGCTAACAGCTGTGATAGCGCCTCACTTGCTGCTGCTGTATTGCTTTGAGCCAGCAGGAAGGGCTTTGCCAGAACGCCTGCACAACCGAGATTAGACCTTCAGCAACTCGCGTGCCGCATTTGCAAGCAGGTCGGTCACCAGTCTGAAGACCAATCTCAGTATCAGCACGAGACACATGGCTATCAGCTGATGGACAGATGTAACCAGCCTGCAAGGCCTCACCTGTGATGGCAGCTTGCACATTTTGCTGGTGGCCTTTGTTGCCCTTGCCACGTGGCGGCTGCCAGTCACTTGCAGCCAATTCCACCACTGTTGACCAGATGAGCTGCAGGCACAACATGCCAATCATTTCACCACTGTGCAGCGCAGCCCAGACTTACTGAGTGCAGCATGGGCTTGCTCAAAGTGACCAATTACGGCAAGTTTGCTGCGCTTTCAAGCAGGACAACAGGTACTGGCAGAAATCATTGAAGATGTTGTGCATTAGGCAGGTTGGGCACAGGGTGTGTAGTCTGGGCACTGCTGGAATGAGAGGGCTGCAGCCACGCTAAGCATATCAGATTGCTTTGTTGTGTGCAAACGCATCTTACTTTTCCAGCATTGCGCCGATCAGCTGCAGATGATAGGCAGCCCCCAATCACAGGTGTTTGATAGGCCAGCAGATCTTGCAAAGCAGAGGCTTTCAGCTCCAGCCATTGCTGGGCAACATCTCCTTTGACCTTTTTCACTGCTGCTGTGTCTTTCACTGGGCCAGAAAGCCATTGCTGCAGGACAGGAGCGGTGTCTTGTCAAGTTCCAGTCAGAACTTTACCAGGTTGGGCGATAGAAGCACAGTCAGCAGATGCTTGCACCTCACAATTGAGCTTCAGTGAGCCCGTCTGCAGTTGCTGTCAGAGACGAGTGGCACAGGCATTGACTTCCACAGCGTGCTTCTGCATACCTCAGTGTGCTGCAGCATCTGACAAGTGAAGAAGATTGTAAGCCCCAGAGATACTTCTACTGGCTGGCCACCAGGTGCAGATGAATTACCACCGTCTGCCACAGTGCTTTCATTGGTTGCCTCTTGTATCACAGCAGCACCAACCTTGGACAAGAAGCGTGCCAGCAAGAGCAGCAAAGTTCTATTTGGCCAGCCTGCTTCTGAGACTGTGCAGAGCATGCTGTACGCCTCAGCACAACAGTCTTCGGACCAGTCTAGCTGCCGGTCAGGATAGCCTTGAGACCTAGCTTGCTGCGGTCTCAGGTGAGGTTGCAAGCTATGGAGGTCTGTCTTAGCACCGGCTCTGGCGAAGGCTGGCTTCGAGACGACATGACCAGCTACCGCAGCTGCCACGAAACCGTCAAGCGGTTGTGGTGTGCGGAAGTGCATCGCTTCCGAAGCTGAACTCGCGTCACTCAGAGATTGCGCCAGCAGGTCTGTGCAGCTTTTAGTTGCAGCTCAAATTGCCGCAGCCTAAATGCGCTAAGCTGATGCAGGGCTAGTTGTCCGAATCCTGCTGTCCTTGCGCCGAGAAAGGACGGCTCTTTCTGGCACGCTGAGCATTGAAAATTGAGCAGCAGCAGCGGCGGCAAGCAGTTCAAATGCTGAAATCGCTCCCAATGCACTGAATGCCGACGTCATGTATGATGCTGGCACTAAACTTGCACAGTAGTTGTCTACTGCGTGCACGCAGCAATGCTGGATCAGTGGTGTGTAGACTTTGCTGATTGCACTTCTGATGATGGTCTCAGGCAATACTGTCCTTGAAGAAGTCATCCCATGTGTTGTTGCCATCATCATCCAGCAAGCCCAAACCCTTCAGGCGGCGCTCCTGATAGTACTCAAGTTGATCTAGCTTGGACTTTCTGTCCTCAAAGTAGCGCAGAGTGACATCAAGGGTTTCCTTCTCACCTAGGCGAGCCTGCATTACATCAACATCCTGTTTTGGTAGACAATTAGCAAAACTGATGCCTTAGTCATCAGCAATGCTGCCATGCAACATGTGTCAAATCACGTGCCAGTCTGCTATATTGCTGTGACTGAACACCACAAGATGAGACCCCATCACTAGAGAGCAAATCTTGGCCCTGCTACAGTTGTCGCTATAAAGGCAAAGTGCATTTTGGGGTGATGCTCTGATACGTCCTCACAACAGGCATCAGAGCATCCTCATATCAGGCACTCAGAGCGTCACAGCATCTTCACAACAGGCATCCAAGCATTCTCAATACAGGCATGTGATGATTGATGTGAAATGATAGCAGACGCTGTACCCTGATTGCCATGCTTTGTCGAGTGCCGGGCTGCACATCTCGCAGTAGTGACAGATCCTCGTATATGGATGTTGGGTAACCCTTCAATGCTTCTCTGCAACCATCGATCATTGACTGGCATACTGCTTCTTCATTGACCCTGCTGACAGGGACTTGCATGTGACCCCAGACCTCATTTCTGAACAAGGCTTCCATCAGGAATGCATCTTGGCCTGCAGAGACGGCTCAATTTGGACATCGTATACAAAACAAACTTTGCGCTGAGCATGATACAGGCACCTCCGGACACATGCTGCAGCTTTCTGCATGCTGGAACCTGCTCGAAGCAGCTGGCGCTGCACTGCTGTACTGCTATACGCCATCTTCTTGCATCACACTCAACCGTTATGCATGGTGTACAATTCATTGGAAGGTTGTGACCTAATCTGCAGCTGCCCTGAAAGCACCTGTGTGATTACAAACATGGAGGGCAGGAAACAGTGTACCTGAGATGTTAGTGAGTCTCAGAAAAGACGTGAGGTCACTTGAAGGCGGTCTGTCAGGATGCAATAAGAATTCTGTGCTCTCTTGCAGTCCGTTCAGCTCAACAATGTCTGCTTTGTCATCATAGCATGTGTCGCCATCTGGGATGGCCAGGGTCAATAAGTAACCTGCCTACATACATTGCAGACGCATATTGGCTGCAATGTCAACAGGCATCACACCCAAAGTTGTATTGCATTTGAGTGCAATGCATCTGCGTACAGTCAGCTGGTGTGAGCAATTTATACGATGGACAAAGCTGTTGCCCTGTCACTGCAGGATGCTGGCCATGAGTCATTACCACGTAACATGCAATCACTGACATCATAGGCACAATCTGAGCAATGTGACTCACCTTTGGGTTGTCATCATCCAGCACACCGTAGTCTAACAATAGCTGTGCATCTGTCTTGTCAGGTCCAAAATCCATTGTGAGAGGCACTCCTGCAGCGAGCTCTGTTTTGCTTTCCACCAACAGGCTCTGCCTCTTCTGTCCAAAGCCAGCTTGCTGTAGCTTCCATTGGCTGTTGCCGTCCCTGGCGTGCTGAACCTGCAATCATTGCACAAGTGATGCACTGTATACATCTCTCCTGAATCAGGTACTTGCTTGTCATGGCTGCATGGTGGCAGGTTATGCAGACTCCTGAAAGACTCCAGGGCGGCATGAGCAGGGGGAGCTATGGACGCTGCTGATGCGTCTTATGCTGACCTACAGCAATATCCTGGAGCAACACCTACAGCATTACCCTACAGCAACATCCTACAGGATTTTATTACAGCAATACTCTACAGCAAGACGCTACAGCAATATCCTGCAGCAATATCCTACAGCAATATCCTGCAGCAATATCCTGCAGCAAGGTGAACTCTCCTCAGTCACAGGACATGCAGGTCAGGAGAGCATTTGTGGAATGGTCAATTGTTCAGCATGCTGCATTGTCAATTGTTCAGCATCTTGCACGCATAAAGCTTGCAAGCTTACAGGGGGGCTGGAAGTAATCTTCAGCAGGGCATGACACAGACTCACAGTATGCAAGCAACCAAATGCTGTGTCACTGGCAGACAACCCACCAAATCTGCTAGAGGGACCAGTGCAACTTGAGACCCTTGAAGGGGAGGATGTACATGTGCTCTGAGGGTTGCAACAGCCCAGAGGAAACTTTCATAGGAAAAGTGGTCTGAAGGGAAGAGGTCAGGCGCTGAGCCAAACACATGCTCCTTCAAGTCGAGCCAGCGATCATCAAAGAAGTCCCTGCAGTCTGAGTAGGCTTGACATTGTCCAGTACAAAGCGCGCTTATAACATGGGCGATGTAGTCTGCGCCAGGCAGCATGCAGTCCCTTGCAGAACCTGGTGGAAGACATTGTTGTGTGGACCAGAAGACAGAATGACATTACCTGTATCCCTGCACAGTCGAAAGCAACTGCGTGCCTTCAAGCAGATCAAGTTCGTCTTCGCTCCATAAAAGAGGGACGTTCAATGAGGTCGGCAAGGACAATATGTATTGTGACCAGTCAGAGTCTCGGTGCGACAGGCCGTATAGGATAAACAGCGCGAGCTGCAACCAAGGCTCCAATGATGCCACCGAGTTGCCAATGGGTGAATTGGCAACAACTTTCAGACTGATCCAGGACGAATCCGGCACGTTCAGCAAGCACTGGCCAGGTTGTGCCGAGGTTGCAGTTAGCAAGACTGGGATGTCTTTGCTGGAATTGAGACGGCAGTTCTGCAATTGCTTTTCCTGCTGGTCTGCCCAAGTTTGTATGCTGTTTTGAGATCGCGAGACGGAGGTGGATGTAGCACGACAGGAGATGCCACTCTTACGAGTTCGCCTACGCAGATAGCTGGGCCGGCGACAGCCCACAACTTTCGTTGCTCGCGCAGCACTTCCAGTGATCAACGATGTGCTTGTTCCGCAGTCAAGGTTCATGTCGTGCAGAAGCAGTCGATGTGGGTGTTTTACTTGGCAAGATCAGGATTGACCAAGAGAGGACAGGAAACGAATGGGTCTCCGAAACCAGTTAAGAGGTGTGAGAGAGGTTGCTGCACACGAGGTATGTGTGGAAGGTATCCTTGTACTGCATGTTATTGAGTCGAACTGCCAGCGTAGTTTTGTCCCTGCTTGATAAAATGGGCACTGAAGCACGTCCTCACGGTTGCACTGATAGGCAGAGCTTTGAAAATGACTGCTTCTTTGTAGCAGCAAACATACATTGCGAGTGAGTTGAGCTTAAGTTGGTCCTTAAACAATCGTCCAAAATGTCACAGAATGCTGACGCATGCTTGCATCTTAAAAACGTCATATGGAGCACGACCCTGAGTGACACTCCATGGAGGCCATTCTCATGTGCCCTTTGGACTGTGGCCACACACTCTACTCCACTTTTGCGACGGTCATCAGGATGACAGAGCCGAAAGGCAAAATAGCAGAAGCATGGTCAGCAAGATCAGTTCAATCAGAGCAAGCAAAGCAAGTATGCTGCAGATAAACGAGTCACACATACGTTTGTTGCATCCACAAAAACATGCAACAGACATGTTGAGCCCTTGAACAAAACACATACAGGTCAGAAAAAAATACTCAGTCATACACTTGTAAGGTACTGCAGAGCGTAGAGTATGCAGAACCCAAAATTTGCGCTGTCGCAGTCTGCATTTGCAAGCAGTGACTCCCCTCAGAAGGCTTTCAGCTGCCTCGCACTCATTTAGACAAAATCTTGTCAGACCAGCTCAGCATGAACTGCCTGGACAGGGCAGGCAGATCACCCAATGTCTGCCTCAGAAGCTGCTGAGGGTTGATCTCTCCTTGAACTTGGTTGATCACACTACGCACCTCCTGCAAGCTCACAGCTGTTGTCTGAGCACTCGGCAACCACAAAATAAGCCAGTAAGCACTGATGCAAACGGCCCTGTGCTTCACCACTTCAACTGAAACACTGACTTGCATTTGTCACATCATATCACGCGTCGTCGAGCATGCAAAAACTAACCATCCACATGACATGTACACCGCGTGCCGCCAATGGTTCCATTCTCGAACCCAAAAGCTACATACAACAAGACTTACATCTATGTGCAGCTTGTTGTCTTCTGTGAAGGCGTTGACCAGTTGCATCCTCAGCTTGTCATCCAGCAGAACGACCTTGACTGCATCCCTAACAGTGCTGGTGATATCCAAGCCACCACTGCCCTCCTTAGCCAGTCCCAGCAGCTTCTCTGCACGCTGCCATTGGAACTTGCCATTCTGGAACAGAACCTGCAACATGCAAAGGCCAGCGTTCAAGCTACAGATGCCGCACCGCTCATGTGACAGTCGCATCAGTGCAGAAGCCTGCATGATGGGAGTTCATGACTAAGACCACCAAGCCACAACTGAGCATCTTATGCCTTCAAAGAACACCAGCCATCAGCACCTTATGCATTCAGGCCAACAGCAGTGGTCAGCATCATATGCCTTCAAAGAAAACCAGCCGTCAGCACCTTATGCATGCAGGCAACAGCAGTCGTCAGCAGCTTATGCATTCAGACAACAACAGTGGGCAGCATCATCTTGTGCCTTCAAACAATCACAGTGGGTTGTGTCTGATGCCTTCAGACAGCAACAGCAGTCAGCATTTCCTTCAGACAACAACAGTGGTCAGTAGCAGCAGCAGGAGGAGCAGATGCTACTAGCGTTGACAGCAATTGCCAGCAACTGACAGACTAACAGACAGCAACTGACAGACAGCAACAACAGACAGACAGACAGACAGACAGACAGACAGACACACACAACTGACAGACAGCAACTGCAAGACTGGAAACACAGGTGAGGGGGGCTGACCTGGAACAGACGTTCTCGCAGTATGGGGTCCTCTGCTGTGAGTAGGCGGCGCGCCACATACGGGTAGGCTACTTCTAAGAAGTGGAACTCTGGAGACAGCGTCAAGCAGATGCCTTCTTGTGTCAGTAATGCCCTGCAAGCACCATGGGAAGAGGTGAACATGCTTGGACTCAATTGACATGAAATGAAACGAAATGAAAGGAGATAAGATGAAATGAAATGAGATGAGGCCAGGCAGTTCATGAAATGATGTAAAGATGGTCTGATGGCATGTGTTCACAATGTTTCCCAGGGAATGCTGATGAGAGTGAGAGTCACAAGCAGCGTCATGCCTCTTGTGACATGCACAACATTTTCATGCTTGTGGCCAAAGACCTCAGCAAGTTGACACTTGGAGATGCTGAGCATGCAAGGCGTCAACAAGCGACCAGGTTGGTTCAGCAGAAACTTGCATACCTGATGACCAAAGAGTAGCGCTCAGGAATCCGGATGGGGTACTGGTACACCAAATCATTGAACTTGGAGGTTACAGTTCTGAAGTTGAAGTCTGCCAGG
>JAABUO010001724.1_pt1 | contig 27832 bp, 38 predicted proteins | sample 5559291 | NCBI WGS metagenome assembly JAABUO01 (sample SAMN10711878, study PRJNA513372) | rock metagenome | isolation source: Antarctica rocks | place: Antarctica: Victoria Land, Finger Mt sud | reverse complement strand
CAGCGGCGGCTTCTGACGCCATCGAAGCGTCAACACTGGTGCTTTTTGTTGCTCAGGCGGAACAAAATGCTTGCCGAAAGCTCAACCATGCGTGCGTGAAGCTGATCAGCAGTCAGCAAGCCGCGCCTAAATAGTCTGACGCGGCGCACTTGTGCCAAGAAATGTTTCCGCTGCAGGCCTGTGCGCGCCTGCAACCTTGGATGCTGTCACAACAGCAGCAGCTTGTATACAAGCTTGGCGTACTGCTGGTGTTTTTTTCATTGCTCTGAAACCACTTAGACCATCAACTTTGCAGGCCTGGGACCTTTCTGTTGTCCCCAGTCGCAAGCCTTGACGCGCAGAGCGTGAACTCACGGCCAAGCCTGTCTGTGCTGAGTCTGTGTACAATGTCAGCTGTGTCCGGATGCTATATCTGAGCTGAGCGCTGCCGGTGACGAGTCATTAGACCTAAGGCCTGGGACCTTAGGACCCCGGATAAGCTCAAGCAAGCTGTTGCAGAAACGTGAACTCACTGTGCATGTTGCACCGAAGGCACAGCCTCTTATGCTAGTGCTTTGTAGCAATCATAGCTAAAGTGAAGGTAGTGCAAGAGACTTCCCCACCGCGGTTACAACATATACGTGTTATACTGTATTGTGTTACAGCAACGATTATAGCAAGAGTGGTAGCAATGGTTATAACAATGATTATCAGCTATACTTTTCGAGCAATGATAGCCCAAATGTATGATGAAAGAGGGTCACAAACCCACTTGCATCAGCTGGTTATCATTTGTCTGCCGATGCATGTTCGAATGCATCACATGAATCAAGTTCGGCAGCTTTGCATGCTATACCTAACTATTTAGAGATATGTAGACAGATATATTGATGATGCTATATATTGATGACCCTTCCTAGTGATTTTACCTGAAACGGCAGCACAAACTGAGCCATATGTGCATGCTGTAGACCTCAGTCGTAGTGCATTAACCAATACCATGTGGTAATCAGATCAAATGGCACAGCTGCAAAGATGAACACAACAAATAGAAACTCGTACCAACATCAAGAACAGCCCAGATCTCCTGAAGCAAATAAGGGTATTGACTAACAGAGCGAGCACATCTCAGACTCTATGCTGCAGGCATCTTACTCACTGGAGCATGATGCCATTGGCTTCACCCCACTGCATAATGCAGGGCTTGACAAACCTCAACCATGCTGATGCCAAATTACATTATTTCACCTGTATTTACACTGGGTCTTGCTAACGTCAGTACACCTCTGCTTTCCCGTCAAGGACTATGAGTCACAAGTTCAGTATGGTGATTGTCGGCGGCGTGTACTGTCCTTTCTTGAAACAGAGCTGTTAGCTCGCTGGTTGAGTTCATGTACCGCTGGCTTCTGCTCGCCGCCAGCCGAGGGCTGGACAGACCACTGGACCAGGCGAGCATCCTCTCCGCCACTGACTAGAGCACCAGTGTCAGACCAAAGTACTGATCGGACCACCTGCACAAGTGCACTTGTACCTCAGTAACATTTTAGCCACCACGATTGCTTTGTGGGATCAGTTGCCTGTGCAGTAATGTGTGTATGATACAACCTGCCAAGAAATACACAAGTACGTGAAGACTACAACTTGGTATGAAATGAGGGCATGTCCTGATGTGCCGATGGCTGAAGACAGTGAAGATGGAAGATTTGCGTGTAATTTTGAGCACTGATTGATGGCAGAGATAGGCTTGCTAAGGATGAAAGCACTCAGCCAAGAAATCTTCGGTCTAGATTGTCGTCAACACTGATGTCATGTAAAATGAAAACAACCCTTGCAAGCAGCAACAGCTTTGAGTGCAATGCAGCACTTACAGAGTCATGTGCGCCTGATAGAAGTGCTCTGGGGGCCCCAAAGCTGCAAACACCCCCAGGGCTTGAGGGCTCTACCACAGGGAAGCACCCAACAGCCCCTTGATTGTTTCCAGCCAGCAGCATGAGCTGATTGCTGGTGGAGGTATATGCACAGCTGATGAGATAATCCAGGGCAGGGCCCAATGGGTCTGCCCCAGGAGAGACACTGGCTGCTTGTGTGAGGCTTGCTCTGGTGTTCCTGTCCTCTCCTAGCATACCCTGACCGCCTGTCCAATGCACAATGATACTTAGACAAAGCAGCAGGCATGGCGCAATACAAGCACAAGCCGACCGATAGAGGCTGTGACAAGCAACATACACGCTCATAGCAGTCCACAACCAGACCATGTCATTGTCAAAACAATCTTTTATGCCATTTCCATAGCCTGTCTGACCAGCTGGCAAGAACCTGTTGAGCAAGAGGGTGGGCTTGAATAGTTGTGCACAAGATTGCTGCAAGAAGAGAGGCAACAGTATGTGCTGACCTGAGGATTCTTCATCACAGGCTGCCACCCACTCCCATAGGTGCAAAGTCTCTGTATGACTGAGACACCATAGCTTCTCAGACTGCAACCCATACAGCCCAATGCGGCTAACTGAGTTGTCAATGTTGAGTGCGGCCTGCAGGTAGCATCACGCATCCTGTTGTGTTTCCATGCAAAAAATGCAGCGCAATCGTATGTATGTACGTTTATCCTGTCAAGCACGGTCAAAAAGCGGCTGCTCAGTACCAACGCAAAACCATACAATGCTTGTCATATGCGCCCAAGCAGGTGCCTCTGAGTAGCTGTAACAACAAGTTGTCACAATGACAGCATCACTACATGCAACAATTGTACCCTGGCATGCTAACATTACAAGCACTCATGAAATACATAGGCTCCTATGCGTGCTGAAACAGGCAGCCAGCTCACCAGAAAGCCGTCATCCTCATCAAACCCATTGGCAACATCAAAAATGCTGATGAGACCATCTACTGAGCCGCTCAGGAGGCGGCTCTGGCAGAATTTGACCTGTAGGAGTTCACCAGTACTCAAGCACGTTTTGTGATAACTAAGTGCTCAAGCAATGCACACGGTCATGTTGCAAATCCAAACAAGGGATTGTGACAAATGGCCAGCACATGAGCATGGTTCCGTGCTGTGACAAGTGTCAGGTTGTATTAGGTGCTTAGGATGGCAAACCTGAGTGACATCCTCTGCATGGGTATCAGTGAAAGCCCCACACTGCTTGCCAGTGCGCCTATCCCAGAATATGATCTGACCATCTGATCCAGCAACCAAGTGATGCCCTGAAAAGCTGAAGCTCCATAGCTTGCTATGTCCTGCAGAGAAGCTGCAGAAACAGACAGCCTTCAGGTCCCGGCACAGCTTATGTACTCAAACATAGCAAGTAGACGCCGCATCAGAACATGGCAGACCTCTCTGCTTGCTGCCCTGTTCTGCTGTCCCAGCCTCTGACAGTTCCGTCAGCTGAGCTGGAATACAGAGCGTGAGGTGCCTCAACCCCAGCAAAAGATACTTCACTAATAGTATCTGTGTGGCCACTCAGCTGGCCAACATAGGCGATGCCACCTGAGCCTCTGGCTGTGTACAGCTTGATGGTGTTGTTGCTCAGCGACACCGCCAGGCTTGTCAGGTCTGCACAGGCCGCGACGTCGAAGACATAGCACTGATCACGGCTGTCGAAGTCTGTCTTGACTATATTCACGGCATTTAGCCCAGCACACGGAGTGTAGGAGCCTGTGGACTGTACAGCAGTAGGCTGCTGCAATCGCCGAGCCAACTCTTGGTCCGCTGTTTCCTCCAGCTGGTCGTCAAACCTAGTGTGCATGAAGATGTTGGTGTCAGCAAACTAGATACCTCAAGTCCCAGCGCAACCGACTGTAGCTCACTGAAAACTAGGTCGTGACAATGTCATAACCAGCCAACAGTGATCGGCAAGTGGCTCATGACAACGACTAGTCTACAATACTGTCGGCAGCCGTTTCGTCTTCGGACCACAACTGCCCTATGACCTATGCTGGGCAAACGCCCCTCCTACGCAGCTCCATGGGCAGCTACCGGTCTCAGCGATAGGTGTCCAAGGACCGTTGTGTAAAGCCGACAGACCAAGCATTGTGGTTGCAATTGTCAGCTTACTAGGACTGGTGTTTGTTAGAGGCTCAACGCTTTACATAGCAGCAACCATACCTCCTGTGTAGCTAGCTTTCTGCATCGCAGCTCAACAGTATAACAGCGCCAAGTCAGTGCTAGGTCAATATGGCTCCTGCCCCGGCTAACATGCTATTGGCGGTCCACTGCAAGAAAGGGGACCACCTGGATTTGAAAGACCCAATATGGTCATACATCTGTGCAACCTATTCTGATCAGCAGGCACACGACGCTGCAGACGATCTTGCTGCAGTGCAACAGCTACGAAATGATTTGGTTGGCCTTACAGGATCTTTGCCAGACTTGCGTGATACGCTAGCTAGGTAAGCTTGTTGCACTGTTGTTGCTCTGCTTCCCTGCATACTTCTCTTCTAGCTTCATGCGGAGCGTCATGACTGTCCAGGTACTACAAGGCTTTGACTGTGATGGAAACCAGGTTCCCTATCAGCAAAGACAGGTCACATGTCATGATTTCGTTTACATGGTATGATGCCTTTCGCGCTTCAAAGCGCACAGAACAGTACAGCATTCATTTTGAGAAGGCTGCAATCATGTTCAATCTTGGGGCTGTGCTGACACAACAAGCTCTGGCATGCGATCGCACGCAAGATCAGGGCATGAAGGATGCGGCCAAAAAGTTTCAGGTTTGCACACTAGCATCAGCTGCTGATGGCATTTGTGCCATTGCATCCTATCAGCTCAGAGTTGTACCTGAACCTGAACACAGCTCTGTGTGAACTCATTAGAGTGATGGCTTACAGAGTATTCAGGCTAAATACCTGCACACCATTGAATTCATACCGTTTTGTGTACAACATCCAAGTCGTACATGTTTGCATCATAAGACACAACTTACTACCTTAGCATCACGCTTGCCTGAGATTTGCACTCTGTAGCGGCAGGCACAGTACAACATCGGCCTGCATGCTTAGCAAGCCATGGCCTTGCTTGGTGATGCAGGAGGCAGCAGGGGCTTTTGCTCATCTGCGTGATGTGGCAGCTTTGCGTGTGGAGCAGCCCCGGCCAGTGGACATCTCCCCAGAGTGTGCTAGCATGCTAGAGCGGCTGTGCTTGGCTCAAGCCCAGGAGTGCGTCTTTGAGAAGGCCCGAGCTGACAAGAAGTCCTCTGCCCTTCTTGCCAGGTACATCCATACAAACCTATGACACAGCCATGATTTTTTCAAGGATGTCATCAAGGTCGACTGGAACCTCCTTGTTCACAGTTCCTGGCATCACGCATGTTATGGCACCCAGAATATTACTGTGGTAAGAATGCACGGCCTCAAGGAAGCAAATCTGCAGCTGACATGCACCACAGGCACAACTAAGCCTCAACATCAGCAGGTCCAAGGGGGTGCTACAGAAGGCAGCAACAGCAAGGCAGAACTCAACAGCTCATGCTACATGTCCAGCATATCACATGGCGTTGTCAGTAACACGTCGAGCTGCATCACCCAATATGATATATGCGTCGGCCAAGTTTGCTTGGCTGGTACAGGCTGACCAAGCAGGTGTCTGCATTCTACTCTGAGGTGTTGCGCCTGCTGAACAGCCCCCCTCTGAACCAGCACTTTGACAAGTCATGGACAGCCCATGTGCAAGTGAAGGAGACACTGTATGATGTGGAGTCCCAGCTGCAGCAGGCAGCACAACTACACAAGGATGATGACATTGCCCCTGAGATTGCTCGACTCAAGGTGATCAGTACTGCTGTGGCATAAAGCAAAATAATGCCTTGCAAGCTGCGTGCCATTTGTTTTTGTAGAGATGAGGCGTGCCATTGGTCAAACAAATGCCTTGGTACCTGCATGCCATTTGCCTTGTAGAGATCAGGTGTGCATGGGAGGATCATCAGCGATTCAGTCAGCAATGCGTTTGGGACGACAATATCATAACTTTTCATGTGTTGCCTCAGAAGGCTCAGGCAGGGCCATGCTGTTGCTGCACAGTACTTTCTTTGTCTGCATCATGTGACGCGGCACAGTCTGTAACATCAAAACTACCTTTCAATGTATCATCTGCCTTGAGACTTAATGTGGCTTTGTATGTAAACTTACAGGAAGCACACAAGTCCCTGATTTTGGTCAAGGGGCAGACCAAGAACTGTGGCAAAGAGCTGGTAGACAACATCAAATACGACGAGGAGGTATTCATCCTGCTTCCAATGTTTAGGGAAAACAAACCATTTGGTGCTTGTAAAAGCGAACAGCAATGCATTACATTACTGCTTTTACCCTTACTATTGTCACGCTTCAAATGCATTGTTCTATGTCAACCTCTCCAGCATCAGCCAACACTCAGTGGCAGAAATCTGTTCTAACTGCAGTGACTGAACGGTGACGCACCTTTGTTTTGGCTCAACAATTTACTGTCAGCATGCTTTGTACTGTTAACATGCTTTTTGTTATTGCTGTGATGAGTGTGTCACTGATCATACGCTAACCATTCAGATGCTCCATGACAAAGTGTCATCATGCTGCATGCTTGTATTGCAGGTTTTGAGCACAGCACTGGTCAAGGCTGAGAGGGAGAATGCCACTGTGTACCTCCAGCAAGTGCCCAACTTTGCAGATTTGCCACCCATCCAGCCTTACATACTGGTCAAGTCATTGCCTCTGACAGATGTTGATGCCTCTCAGGAGAGTCTGTTCCAATCAGTCATTCCTGACAGCAGGTGTCTGCTCGTGTCTCTTATCAGCTCAGGCACATGCAGCCCACTGCCACTGTGCTGGAAGCAAGCTGTCATGCTGCATACAATCTACAGTTCATGCGCTCAAGCTGTGTTTATGCACAGCTTGCCTTTCCAGAACTGAAATGCTTCACGCAAACATGCAGCCAATACATCAATCCAATGCATATTCAGGACCTGTGTGTCTACAGTAAGCAATTCTGCCCAGGTCCTAAGACATGCCCAGAAACTGCAAAGCGCTGCAGTGAACACTCTGCGTGTGTGCAGTGCCAAGGCGCTGAGCAAGTACACAGAGATGGTGGACAACTTGATCAGGCAGCAGAAGAACAAGCTGGAAGCTGCTAGCGATGAGGCCCGGCTGCGCCTCAGGGAGTGGGACATGCCAGAGGCTCTGCAGGCAAGCCACACCCCCATCCACTACCTCACCCTTCACAGAGCCCCCAGCTTCACTATTGCATGAGGCTGCCCTGGTTTTGCGCATGCCAGCCTTGTGGCAGAAGCTGCAAGGCAGAAACTGCATATGTGTGTGCATGTGTGTGTGTAAGTCAGTGTGTCGGGGCACCTGAACTGCAGGAAAACCGTCACCCTGTCAAGATGCTCATAGCTGCACCACAATCTCATGTATAAACATATGTGTGTTCATCACACAACGTCCGACCAGACTTGCTGTGCACTCTCTGTTCATGAGGCAGGCATGCTGACGTTATGAGTGAGTGCACAGGCTTTGGATGCTGGGAGCGCAGCAGCCCTGCCAGATGGTTTGAGGGCAGAGCTGGAGCAGCTGGAAGACCATGGTGGTGTCAGGCATCTCCATGACCTAGCAGCGCAGATCAAGGTCTGGGAAGATCCCATTTTGTTTGTGGCACACGCTGGACAGCAGCGCTGCCGAAATTGTCAGAAGCACAGCTGTCCTAGACGTTGCACTGTGTGTCCTCATGTCTCTGTATATACTTTGTGGCTCAGTTGTATGCAGCTTGATCATGCTATTTGACCATGCTGGTGTTGTCGGGGTAATGTACAGAGTGGGAGCTGAAGAGAAGCCTGCGCTACGTACTGATGCACAGATGCACAATCAGCTACTTCATTACTGCGTTACACCTCATTTCACAGAGTGTGATGACCTTTGGCCCGCTGCAGGATTTGCGCAGAGTGTCCATAGAGGAACTGAAGAAGGTAGAAAGCAGTCTGGACAAGGAATCTTCAGAAGACGCAGAGATGCGTGACAAGTATGGCAGCAGGTGGAACAGGCCAGCCTCTGCTGCCCTGAACTCGTCCATGCGTGAGAAGATTGCTGGCTACAATGCCAACCTCACTGCTGCTGGTGACAGTGATGCAAGGCTGGAGCAGAGACTGATGCAGAACAACACAGCCTTCTCAGCACTGAGCATTGATGCTGCTGTGTCTCAGATGCCCCGGCTGCAGGTCAGGCTCCACCAACAACTGCTTCTGACTGCATTGTGTCTGCAGGATTGGCGTTTCTGTTGGGCTCATTCTGCACACATGATTGTGTAGCCCCAGTCATGGTTTGACACTCAGCCCAAAGTTTGTCATGACAACATTTGACAAACCATGTTTCTCCTCTGCTCACACATTGTTTGCATGATAGGTCCACTCAAATAGTTTGCAAACCAGTCAGCTGCAATCAGGGTTGGTTGACACATGAGGTTGTCGGTAGAGCAACCCAGTACCAGAAAAACAATTTTGCCATTGCATTGATCCGTCTTGGTAACCATGCTCTGCTCACAGTCCCTGATGGCAAGCATTGCTACAAGGACCCAGCAGAAGCGGCAGCCATTCTGTGCAAGGCAGAGATTCATGAGCTGTTGAGCAATGAGTGCCACTATTAAGGAGAACATTTCAGCCTTTGTGTGATGTGACATTGCTCTGCTGCGTGTAGGCTCCCATGGTGAGTGTGGGGGATGAGGAACCAGCAATGGTGGTAGCCAACCTGCGCAAGGCCCTGGCAGAGATTGATGAGCTGTCAGCTGAGAGAGCCAGTATTGAGGAGGCCCTGAAAGAGGAACGCAACAGAGACAACATCCTGCCCAAGCTCATGGCCAGCAGTGGCAGGAGTGACAACATCTTCAACGACGAGCTCAAGAAGTATGATGAGCTGAAGGTAGGAATCAAAGCAAGTGCTGTTTAATCATCGCTGGAGTCAATCTTTTGGGGGGGGGGGGGGGAGACCTAAGAGGATGTCTTCGATGAAGTCAACAGCAGCAGGAAATGCGTTCACTGTGTTTTGTCGCAGAAGCCAGCAAGTCAGAACATGGCAGCAAAATTGCAATGCAAGATTGCTGATTGCAATCAAAACGCACATGCAAATAGCCCAGGTTACCAACCAGACATACCTGTTTCTTGCTTGCATTTGCAACTCTGTGATTCCCACTGTACTAAATTACGCTGCGCCAGGATGTGCTCTGATGTCAGCTGACGCCTCAACACAATAGTGTGTCCTTGTGTACAGGTGAACGTTGATGCTAACGTGGCAAGACAGAGTGAGTTGCTGGTGGTGATCAACAAGAACACGGCTGCCTACAGGCAGGCCTTCGGCTTCCGGGAATGGCGCCAAGCCTGCGAGGTCTGTTTCTGCATACATCACGGCCTCTGACAACACAGTCAAGTAAAGCAGTATGTGTGATAAATCAGGACCAAAGGACATTTTGCAGTAATCAACATTTTCCTTGCTGCTGTAGCTATGCTCAGCCCTTGCGCATGTAATTGTGTCCCTGTGGGTTCATCCCCACACGTCATACCGGTGAAGCGTGTCTGTCTAGTGGCACAATGTGTACAGAATCAGACTTAGCAGATCCACCAGAAACTCATGTCCAAAGCTTGCCAGATGATGGCCAGCTAATGGTCAGCTGAAGCGCCTCAGCCAACAATGGTTGCGCAGCAGCTGACAGCTCATGCTTGTGACCTTTCACCACACGTGATTGGTGTTATGTGTCCAAAGCGGTTGGTTTACAAGAGAGAGCGGTTGGCAAGAGAGGCAGAGTGTATGATGCGCAGGGGGCAGCATCCGGCATGAGGAGCAAAGTGGCCCTGTTCCTGGAGGTGCGGGACAACTTCAGCGAGGGCTTGCGCTTCTACATGAGCCTGCAGGAGGCCATCTCCCACCTGGCTCAGCAGGTTGGGGACTACAGCATGACCCGCCAGATCCAGAGGTGAAGCTCTGTGCGCTACAGCAAGCTTTCTGAGCTTGTGCAACACACCATCCAATCTCGACAGGCTTGGGGGCTTGTGTAACAGTGCTGGAAATTAGCCTCCTGACACGCTAGCACTGCGTCTTTCACCTCAGCTCTGCTGCAGCTTAGCAAGCCGTGGCATGCATTGTGCGTCAGTGAATGGTTTCAAACACATCAAGACATAGCATGCATGTCTCCATGTCAAGGGGCTCCGTGCAGTAAGCGCCCTCTGTCCATGCCTCATGTTCGTCAGCAAGACTGTTGCCCTCTAGTCCAGTAGCTGTATCCAGCTAGCCTAGCTTAGTCTTGCTGATCTGATGTTACACTGATTTGACAGCATTCGTCCTAGCATCAACAAACTTGAGAACGTTTCGTTATAGAATGCCCGGTGCTGCAGGGATGATCTTGTAGAGGATCTGGAGCGCCCTGCTCAAGCAGCACAGCAGATGCAGCAGATGAGTCTCAATCCGCCTAGAGGAGGGTATGGAGGCCCTCAGCAACCCCCCTCTGGCCCACCTCCACCACCCCACAGCTACCCTCCTCCAGCATATCAGGTGTGCTTGTCTGCATTACATTGTCTGCCCTTGGGGTTGTTCCTCACATGCTTGTGCATCAGCAAGTCAGCCAAACAAAGAAGGTGTCAATGTCATGAGCAGGTGGAGGACAGGTCACAAACACAGTGTTCACTTTTTCATGCAAGTCACCTTTTTTGTTCGAGGCGTATTGCTCTTCGTTTGCCCACATGTGACTCCTGTATCGTGTAAGTAAAGAGCGCTAAAATGAGGTCACAAAACCTGTCTTGCTGTCTATGTCCCCAGTCACTTCTTTCACTTCTTTCCAATCACTGTGATCGTGTTTGATTTCAGGCTGCTGCCCCTCAACCACAAGGAGGGTACAACCCTCAAGCCCAAAATCCCCATCATTACCCTCCCCCAACCCCCCAGTACTACCATCAGCAACCCCAGTCTCAGCCGCAGTATAGCCAACCTCCAGCCAATCCTTACATGCAGCAACAACCTCCTCAGCAGCAACCGGCACAGTATGGTGCATACTCACAGGCCATGTATGGTCAGCAGCCACAGTATCAACCACCTCAACCAACACAGCAGCAGCAACAGGCTTACTACAACCCCTATGCCCAGCAGTCACAAGCACCGTCTTCTGCTCCCGGTGCTCCTACACACAGCAACCCACTGTGGGGCAACAAATGAGAACAGTACATTTAGCTTAATTACAGGCTGAAGTTTGTAGGCAAAGTGGCTTTACTGTAAGCCAAAGGAGCAATAGCGGTGGTCTAGGTCATGCTGGACACTTTTGTGTGTTGACAAGCATTGTGCATGTTGGTGTCGATGTCAAGAAAGCATTGTCCTGAGTTGACCTGCAACGTTCAGCTGCTAATTTTGCTACATTGCAAAGCACAAAGCATGACAGGACTTGCTGTACTTAATGCATTCTGCTGCAACGGTTCAGGTAGCAATACTGATGGGTTGCACTCAGGTGCGTTTCACCATTGGTCAGAGCCTTGAGAGTGGTATACAACGCGATCTGGGCGGTTGTATTTGATTCGGTACTGCTTTGCTAGTCTGACTATCAGAAGTTGGTCCATTTTCCCCTGTTGCTCCGAATCCACGGCGGGCGATTCACATTGCAGTCATAATGTACTGTAGACAAAGGGGCGGTTGCTCAAGTCCGCAGATTCAGGCAATAGCTTGTGTCCTGCATAAACGGGTGAGGCAAAAGGCCTGCCGGCTGGCTGTCAGGGCGCCTCAGCTCCTCCTGTTGGTGTTGGTTGACGGGAGAGCTGTTGTAAAGCGCCGTCAAGCCAGGCTCAAGCGCAATATTGCTGGCCTGACGTCGATCGAAGCGTTGTGAGTCGACGCCTACTAACATGTCTGCACCTGTGACCACATCGAACGGCCACAGCCTACAGCATCATATCAGCAAACTGCCAAGCTCCAGAAGAGGGGCAGCACACAGCGGAGTAGTTGCTGGGGCAGCAGCGCGACGCCAGGTTGCTCTTAGGGTGAGCAGCAGCAGTTGCACAACTGCTTGACTTCAACACCGTGATAGATTGTAGATGCGGAATTGCGTGTTGTGGTGCTAGGATCGTCCCCCGCAAGTCTGTGCTAGCCCATCAAGCTCCTCAAAAACACATAGCTTGCACTGTCAATGCAATACGGCACATCAACCGCAGCTCTCCTGACAACGCGTTGCAATGCAGGTAACAGCAGCGAGTTCCCGATCTGAGCAACAGGTGCGACATCACTACGGCAATTTGCTTCTCCCCGTGCGACTGCCGGTTCCTTTCGCTTGATACGCTTGCTTGCCTCTAAGATAGGAACGATACCTTTTTAGAAGTACAAGTACCCAGCCTGCACAAGCTCCGCTGATCTAGTTCTCAACTGTAGGCACTTGGACGTCTGACACTGCCACTCCTGAGCCTGTCAGCAGCAGCACAGCTTTTGATAGCAGGCACGCCTTCACTGACCAAGCCAAATCGATATTTCATGTCTGCTCACACTACAAAGCGCACACCCACTTTGCCAGTCTTCAGTTCACTTGTTTTGCCTTGTAACACTGTGCTGTTGCTTGCAAGGCGTTTGCCTCAGTAACATTATGCCTCGACTGCTGTGTGTATACAAACTGCTTTGTGCGACTGTTTTATGTATACATACATGTGTTTGATGACAAGTAAAACATGCATTCCTTCCGACAAAAGCCCTGCATGTCCCATTTTGCATGTGGTCCCAGGTCTACAGACCATGCATGGTTTCAGTACAATCTGTTGCTCCAGCAGGAGAGCCAGACAAGCTGCAGCACTTTGCAAACTGGGCTTGTTCTTGCTCACGTCTTGACATGAACACAGTTGCTCTGCAGGGTCAGCGTGTGCAATCGACTTTCAGCAGCCTCTTGCTCTTCCTCCTCTAGTTGTAGAATGGGCCAGGGTAGCGGAAGATGAAAAGGCCACTCCTGATGAGATCATCGGCGACCTCACTGCCAGCACACTTCCAGGACCAGCAGACATTGCAGACATTGTGAACCCAGCAAACCCTGACTCACCAGCGTCAAGCATCGCCAACAAGGTCATAGAGAATGTGCAGTCTGGGCCAACATCGGCTCAGACAGCATTGAGTGATGCCCTTGGGAACCCGGCCTCTGATGTTGCACCCAAGCTTCAAGACGCCATTGAGTCCCCTGCAGAGCTCCTGAAACCTGGTCGAGAGGTGGCTTTTGCTGCACAGCATACCTGTTTATTGCACAGTGGAGCTTTGGCTTTGTGCCAGTCTAGGCGGCTGCAGATGTGTCAAAGTGAACAAGTTGTTTGAGGGATTGAAAGCCGCCACCACAGCAGCAGCAGCACGTTGCAGAGATTTTGAGCAGAATTTTGTGCATAATTTTCCAATTTTCACACTTTGTCAGTTTAGACCACCAGCAGTTTTGACCTGCCTGCTAGGCAGAAGCTTCTGTTGTTGACTAATGTGTTGCAGCTTGGTCAGCGCACTGCATTTGTATAGCATGTTTCTCATGATGCTGTTAGGTCGCCTACCTGTTGTTGTCATATCAAGCAAGTCAAAACGTCCAACAGCTTTGCTTTGTGCTGTTGGCCTTTGGTGAGTTAGTCCAAATTGCCACAGCACGCTGCAACAGTGCATGATATCACCCTCTTGTTCCTGTAGGTTCTGGTGCAGCGGTTGCAGAAAGACATTTTGCCAAAGATAGAGAGTCAGATTGCTGAGCTGTCAAAGCAGGACGAACCAAATGATGCTACAAAGGCCATCACCAAGCAGCTCAAGGTATACACTCGTCTTCAGTCTTGCTGGGCCATGCTGTACGCCATGAGTCAGTGGCTGCAGATGTGCTCGGGCGGTGTCTGTTGCTGTTGCATAGCAGACATGTTGTGGTTATCATTGCAGACGGATGTTGTTTCCAGGGTATGATAGCTTGCCTTTTCACCCTTGGAAATCTATCATTGGCTGAGGTTATGCAGTGCAAGATATTGGACTACAAACAATGCTGTAACATCCGTTCTTGCTTTGCAGTCAGTCCAGACAGACATCAACAGACTGGTGGTAGATGTGCAAGGGGGAAAGACAGATGCAATTCAAGCAGATGCCAGCGGTCTGCAGCAGCAATTTGATGCCTTAAGAAAAGCTATCCCTAGACTAAACCCAAAGAATGGCGACAAAGCTACCATCGCTGAGAGGAACCCAGCTGTTCCATCTGCTGGCACTGAGTAAGTATCACAGCAGTGGCAGGATCGTGCGATGCAGTTTGTCACTGACAGACCACAGTCTGTGAGGCATATTTATGCACTGTTCTTGCCACTGACCTGCAGTCATCGTTATCTAATCGAGTTGCGCCAAGATCACAGTGTTTGTCAAGGGCTGTTACAAGAAAGCAAAGTAGGCAGGGTTTCATGATTTCATTGCTAGGTGCTTTTGCCATTTCCAGGCGTATCTTGTGCTGTTAGGCAGACAAATGCAGCATGTTTGAGGTTGCTCTGCCTCTACCTCTTGCCATGTGCCAACTTTCTTCCTCTATTGTTGCTACACCATATGTGTCACAGCTCACCGTATACATACGTTTATACCGTTATCAGTAATAAAGGTACCTGCAAACAGCATTGACTGTAATATATTGACTGGCATGACAATCTATGACCATCATCGAGTGCGATTTCAATGTTTTGCCATGTTGAGATCTGCAATTGTGCCCGCAGCTTGTCAATGGCTCATATCTCATCCAACCTCACCCAACCCAAAATCGGTACGACCGTCAGGTGTTCACCTTACGTAACACAGTGAGTGAAAGTATAACTTCAAATAACCCTGAACCCTGACGGCAAATTTTAACCCCCAGCATTATGATATAAGCAATGAGCGGCTTGCACTCTTTGACTTTACACAGTGACACCTTGAGAATGGGATGTGTGGCCGACTGCATACAAGTGCTTACAACCACCGCTCTCAACACTGCCTTCAGCACTTAGCCAACCAGGTCACAAAGCAGTTGCAGCCTACAAATTTTCTCAAAACGCTTTTGGAAGCAAAACCTTACATCTGGTTTCAGAGCAGAGCGTGACCAATTGCCTACCTCTCGCAGCACATAGAAGTTGCGCCTGTGCTTGAGCGACGTCGCGTTTCTGCCTCACGTTGTTGGGCTGAAAGTCGTGTTGAGCAACCGACCTACCGTAGGTTACATGGGTGACTTTGACCTGCCAGCAAACATGCCGGCTTTCAGCCCCGCGCCCAGCTGGGATCAGTCGCTTGATATTCTAGACGGATTTGAGCAATTTATGGACACAACGCCAAACGTGCCTGCTGCTAGTTTTGCTGCTCAAGGCTTCAGCTCAGCTCCTGAGGTCGATGTCACAGCAGATAGCTCGTTCGACACCCCGACACAGCAGCTCAGTTCGCGGGAAGTGACTAAGCGCAACAATAGGATCGCACAAAAACGCTTCCGGGAACGCCGAAAGGTGAGTCAGCAAATCTCACGCGTGTTGTAAGGATACAAGGACCTTACACTCCCGCTTGTGAAAAGCAAGCTTGTAGTTAGCAACCTCAAGAATAGCCCTAAAATGTTCAGGTGAAATCTCAGACCCTTGAGGCTGAGCTTGCCGAAACAAAAGCGCAGCTGGAGGAGCTGAAAGGCAGACAAAAGCAACTGGAAATACGTAATACCCTGCTAGAGAAGGTGACGCAGTTCAACCAGCAACAGCCGCAGCAGCCCCCAGTAGAAGACAAAGATCAGGTAACGCTCATGCTGAGTGCCATGCTCCTCCTTCTTTTTAAAGTCCAGGGCTACCAAGTGCTGGCCTGCCCTAGTGACCCAGTGCACAACCTGTCTTGCCCCAATCGCTACTGTAGTTCAAAGGGTTTGTATGCAACCTTCCCACAGCTACAATGAGTGCGCGCAGTTAGCCTGCATGCAAGCCCCCAGCTATTAGGTCCAGTCATTGGAGCACAATCGGCTCATGCTGCAGGCCTTGCCAGACATCCGAAAAGAGCATGGAATTGAGTGGGCGTCTGACCCTTTGATAGCCCAATTGTCCCAAGTCCCCTCCTTGACACTGACAATCTGGGATGACAAAGAGCAAAGCATACCAGTGAAGGAGCTTGGGAATATGTCTCTTCCTGAGTTTGCTAAGCTCTATTCAGTGAGTCTCCTAGCTTTGCTCATCTCGTCAGCTTCAGAGTGAGTGTTCTGTCCATGCACTCTATCTACTGCTCATGGTGTGCAGCCAGAGCAGTTGTCAATAGTTCCGAGTGTCTAATCATGTTGCTGCATGTGGGGTCAGTCATTCAGATTGATCACAGCGAATGGTGTACACCGCTAGCCTAGCCAGTGTACATTTGCTCAATAGGCTTTGCTTCTTCTTGTGCATTCAATGTTTTTCAATCATACAGCCATGCATCAACTTGCCTGTGCAAAGCTTGCTGCTCCACATCAGCTGAGCTGCACTTTGCTTGCATGCTGGCTTTACTTATCTGCATGCGTCTCTCACTCTGTTGGGCATGCAGGAGTATATGCGCAAACTTGGCACCTGTCTGGTGGAACTGTCAGCAGACAGTCAGAACAGAGATGATACAGAGCGGCTGCAGAAATGGGTCACAGAAGTGAACTCCATTTTTGCCATCACATGCATCTGCAAGCACAGTGGTCTTGCTAGCTTTCGCCGCGGCAAAATGGATGACGCAACTATTCTGCCAGATACGCCTCCCAGCGATGCTGTCTATCATGAAATTATGGTGAGTCTCATAGTTCATCTGCTCTGTCTACACGCCTGTCAGCAACCCTGGCTGCACCACCCCCTCCCGTTTCCCACCCCTCCAGCACCAAGCTTGAGAATGCTTGTACTGCCAATGTTCAGACGCCTCTTTACACTCATTCAGAAAGGCTTTGCTGCAAACTGTCAATCATGGTGTGATGTGACCAAATGTATGCTGTGCAATGAGTGCGGATGCAACTTTGCACACTTCATGGAAAATCTGTGTGTTTAGGAAGCTGTGGACCATTCAGAGGAGCAAATACAGGACCTCATGCTTGTGCGCCGACTTTTCTGTGCTCAGATGGGACAGCTGGCTCGGGACAGAAAAGCACTGCTCAACAAGTTGCTGGGTGTCAACTGTGTTGATGTCAATGTGCTGATGTACGCAAATGACAGGCTGGCACAGCTCACCCATCTAACAGCGCAGTTGCGCCACCAAGCTGCAGCTGAGTTCCAAATGTATCTTCAGCTTGCGGCAGCCTTTTACCGTGGGGTAAGCATGATGTTGTCAAAATAGGCAAACCTAGATTGTGACTTGTGATTGTATGCAAGCCTCATCATTGGATGTGCGGCAATGATGTGAGCACAGTTGAACATTTTACAAGCTGCGCTGCATGCACTAGCCCTGCGAGTGCTGAGCCAGCGTCTTTGTGTGATGTGCAGATTCACACATCCAGACAGCTTGCTGCTGCCATGGTGCATGCATATCCACACACACCTAGCTATCACTTGCTGGAAAGGCTGGCCAAGGATAGAGGCGAGCCCTCAATGGAACAGCTGGCAGCTGACACATCAGTGGATGGCTTGCAGCATGCAGCTAATTGGGAGCAGGTTGAGACATACCTGCAAAAGATAACGATGAACAACATGCATGAGTATGTGCCAATGTCAGAAAGAACACATTGACATGGCGTGATGGGGATAATTGTATTATAAGTTGCAGGCTCTTGTTGCCTATACAGACAATGCCAAGGCTTATTCAGGTTTCAGCTGTACAACTGTGCTACTGGTATGAGTTGTGTGGGGGTTGTGAGTCAGACAAGTAGTTAATTAGCAGAGGCATTCCTATTGAGCTGCACAAGGATCAGGATGCATCTGTATGGGTAATATAGGATTCATTCTGCATCATTCGTATGAATTATTATTAAATGTGAACATAGGGGTAGAGTCTGCAGAGCACTGCTTATTTAGACCTTCAAACAACTTCTTACAGATGACTTTAAAGACTTTGAGTGCTTTGCCAAAACGTTTCAAGTTTTTGTTGCCTGTGTTTTTTCATGCAAACCTTTGGATTAATTGACTCAAACTATTGCTGTAAGCAGGTTTGTTTTCTTGAGGTCTGCCAGGCTGTACTGTCTAGATAGGACGCTTTTACTGAAACGGTGTTGACATTTCAGCAAATTCCGGCCAGCATGTTATGGACTGTAGCTGATGCTCCATGCAAAGCTACAGACTGCTGGAGAAAACTTCAGCTCTTTTCACATCTCGAAACGTATATACTAAGCAATGTTAAGCCTCCATGTAAGCCGGATCAGAGTCAGTAGTCAGCAGGGTGCTTATGTATTTTTCTGTAAAGTAATTTGTCAACACAGCTCTTGATTTTGCCAGGGTTGCATCACCTTGGAGTTTTAGGGTTCGTCGTATCCGATCGGATCTGGCTTCAGACATTCGCTCGTAGTATCAGCTTGCATGCAGTTGCGCAGCACAGCTTGCCACAGTGCAGCATCGCCGAGCATCTTTAGCATCTGGGAGATAAACAGCTCCTTTGCAGCCTTGCCTTCTGGCCCTGCACCAAATCTCGTGCACGCGTGACACCCCAAGGGATGCTTTTAGTCAACGGGCAGGGCTTGGGACAGTTGCATAGGTTGCCACCGTGCCAGGCACTACATCAGGAGCATCCCGGATTCAAAGCGTCTGCACACATCAACAGACATCTAAGTCGCAAGGCAAGTTCTCGTTGAAGAAGACTAGCAAGCCCGATCATTCGCTCTTCCAGTACGTCAAAAGACGGACAACTCTTGCAGGCGTTGAAGCCGCGTCACTACAGATCGAGTCACAAGCGAAGTTCTATCCAGATGCAAGCAGCTCCAGTATGTGCTGACATGACTCTCAAGCCGTGCGTGAAAGTTCAGTATCTGTTTGCCTGGCTTAGTCATGACAGGCTTTGCAGGCTATTGAAAAGGAGGAAGTTGTGGAAAGTGCCCCAGCTACTCTTTGTAAGGAAGATGCAAGTAGCGACGAAAGCATGCGGGTCAAATTCGAACAAGCCGTAAGGCAAGCTCAGGATGAAATTTGTAAAGCAGTCTCAGAATTGGATGGCAAAGAGTTTCATGAGGATGCCTGGACAAGACCAGGAGGTGGTGGTGGAGTGTCAAGAGTCCTACAGGTAGTTGCCATTTGCATACAGCAAAGCACGCATGCAATACAAACAGCATGCCACTTGTCACCAGCAAAGCCTACTACCCACATTGTGGCTCGCCTTACTTTGCAAATGTCATTTTTGAGACGTCACCATTGACAAGACACGCCAGTCAGAAGGCACACTTTCACCTCACTCCACGCACAGGGTGGCAATGTATGGGAGAAAGCTGGAGTGAATGTGTCTGTGGTGTATGGCAGCATGCCTCCTGAGGCCTACAGAGCAGCCACAGGCACCACCAAGAACCTAGGCAAAGAGAATGGAGCACAAGACAGAGTGCCCTTCTTTGCTTGCGGCATCAGCTCTGTCATGCATCCCCACAACCCTTTTGCTCCCACCATGCACTTCAACTACAGGTGAACACAGTGCGTAGTCAAAGACTGCTTCAATAAGTCATCACTGCGTCCCATGCTCTCGCTCTTGTGACGTGTTTCCAAGTGCCACGATTTCTGGTCATATCACAGTGGGACTGCTGAATGCAAGCAGAATGCATGTAGCCGCTGCAAAACCTTTCAAACATGACATTCATGTTGCTGTAGCCATTCCTGTCATGACGTTCGTCTGCTCTGCTCTGCTCTGCTGTGCTGTGCTGTGCTGTGCTGTGCTGTGCTGTGCTGTGCTGTGCTGTGCTGTGCTGTGCTGTGCGACCCAAATAAAAGTAAGCAGTAGTGACATGCACACCGCTATCCTGGCTTCACGCTGGCAAGTCCAGATCATGCCAACAGGTCAAGCTATGCACTCCCAGTCATGATGCTTGACAGGATGTATGCTGAAGGTATCAGTTCATCTGCCTATTGTGAGTACCTATTGTGAGTAACTGAACCCTGCTGCAGATATTTTGAGACAGAGGAGTGGAATGGCATCCCCAGTCAATGGTGGTTTGGTGGTGGCACCGACATCACCCCCTCATATGTCAATGCAGAGGACCTCAAGCACTTCCACGGCTCGTATAAGGTAAAGGCCTGCCTGCCTGTTGTTGGGCTTCCTGCCGACACGTCTACCACAAACTGTAGAGATGCAGTTGCCTTGTCAGATTTGTAGATAGCTTGAGCACAGGCTGCATCCCACATGACAGATTGTTATTAATGTACTACTCATTCAAGGTTCTCAGGGTGCTAGCAGAAGCTTTTAGGGGTTGCTGCTAGCACCATCATCAATCATTTGAAAAGCACAGCAGAGCAGTTTGAGAGCACGGCGTTCACAACCACCCTTGCATGGGACTTGTGCCAGTCATTGCTCTGTCCAAAGAAACAGGCACAGAAACGTACTATCATATGGTTAAAAAAACCCTGCATGCACTGATTGGTTGCGTTTTTACATTGTCTGCCTGCCATGCATTGATTGCTGTCTTGCTTGTGACAGTGCTGAGGAGCGTGCTGCATGGCAGCCTGTTACCTCAGCAGTTCATCTGGTGTTGTCACTGAGGCATGATGTCTCTAGACTCATGTTTGCCTCATGTTGTCCCCAGGCTGTCTGTGATAAGCATGACCCTGAGTATTGGCCCAAGTTCAAGAAGTGGTGTGATGACTACTTTGTGATCAAGCACCGCAACAATGAGCGCAGAGGGTGTGGCGGCATCTTCTTCGACGACCTGAACAACAAGGATGCCGACACCATCTTCAGCTTTTCTCAGGATTGCCAGAAAGCTGTGGTATGTTCCAGTGATCTGGCTCATAAGTGCATGGCTTTCTTAGTGTGCAGGACACAAGTTGTCTTCGCATTGCTTGCTTTGCAATGTTGCAGGATCTTTGCAGAATGTCAGTGATGGCATGTTTGCCTCCCTCTGTCAGTGTTTGACAAATATCTGGTGATGTCAGCCTGTTGAGACAATGGTGTCAGATGAAGCTTATGCTTGCCCTGTAGGTGGACTCATATCTGCCCATTGTTGCTCAACATAAAGATGACAAGTTCACTGAGGAACAGAAGCATTGGCAGCAGATGCGGCGAGGCAGATATGTTGAGTTCAATCTGGTATGCAACTCAGCCTCACATGATGCCAGTACACAGAGTTTTAATGGTGGTTTTATCAAACTTCATGATGCCCCAATTTTTTGTAATACCTGAACACCTTGCTGCATGGTTGCTGTCACTGTTAGCAAGATAGCCATCACTTCCTGCTGACAGTGAGTGCTTTCATTGTCACTGAAGTATACTGTGTCCTTTTGCATGCAAAAACAGCATGTGAAAGAGATTGCTTGCATGTAATGCGGCCAAGGATGTATCAGGCAGGGTCTCAAGACACTGCATGTCAATGTTTCAGGTGTATGACAGAGGCACCACCTTTGGGCTGAAGACTGGAGGCAGAATAGAGTCAATACTGATGTCACTGCCCTTGACGTCACGATGGGAGTACAATGTGCAACCTGAGGCTGGTTCTCCTGAAGCCGACTTGCTCGATGCTTGCCTGACCCCCCGAGAGTGGGCGTAGACAGTGTCTGCTGGTGCTAGCAGCTATAACTGTTGAAACTTAGAGTAGTGACTTCACGCAAAACCTGCTGATTGACCACACAACATGTCTGGGCAAAGATTTTGGTCCAGAATCACAGCGTAAAGCTGACAGCAATCGCACTTATTGAGGGCTAATTCATGTCATCGGGTTCGGAATTCGCATGAAGGGTTTTGTAGCAGGTATTGCACTGTCCAAGCCTCGGTTCTCCAGCATTTCGGGCTCTGGCGCGCCGGTCTCACTGTGGATTGCTGTGATCTTCAGCAACCGCCTGTGAATACTGCAGCGACAGCCTGCACGCCGCTGTCAAGGTGTGCCGAACGCATCCAGTTGTATAAGTGATCTGGACTTGCGAACCGCTGGCGTGCAGCTTCCGCTTTGGTAGAGGTACCCAGGTACGTCACCTGACAGTCTGTCTAGCTCGATGGCGTCGTGCGAGGTCGTGGGCCTACAGGCGACTGTCTTACTTGGGGTGTTACAACCCGCAGGTTGTCCATCCAAGCCTCAAGCCGGTGGCAACGCATGGCAGCCTTTGGCAGTACTTCATTCGGCGCAGCGGCTTCTGGAGCTGGCAATTACAACCCAAACAAAGACGCAGAGCTAGTGTCACCCCCCACAGATGCCATCAGCAGTCTCCATTTCAGCCCTACCTCCAACTTCCTGACTGTCACATCTTGGGACAACCAGGTCAGATGCTACGAGGTCCAGCCGAACGGGCAGTCACAGCCAAAAGCAGCTTTCTCGCATGCAGCCCCAGTGTTGTGTAGCGCCTGGAGCAGCGATGGATCAAAGGTCTTCTCAGCAGGCTGTGACAATGAAGCCAAAATTTGGGATCTTGCCAGCAACTCTCAGCAAACAGTAGCCAAACATGATGCTCCTATCAGGCACATGCACTTTTTCAACAACATGCTTGTCACTGGGTCTTGGGACAAGACCCTCAAGTATTGGGATCTGCGTCAAGCTAACCCTCTCCATACCCAGACACTGCCAGAAAGAGTGTATGGCATGGATGTGCGCCACCCCTTGCTTGTTGTTGGCCTGGCCAACAGGCGTATCCAGATCTTCCACCTCAGCAACCCTGGTGCTGTTGTCAAGGAGCTGGAATCCCCACTGAAGTTTCAGACCAGATGCATAACATGCTTCCCAGATTCCACTGGCTACCTGATTGGCTCAATTGAGGGTCGTGTGGCAGTGCATCATGTGGATGACAATCTGCAGAGCAAAAACTTCACTTTCAAGTGTCATCGTGACTCAACAGGCGGTGGCGATGGCATCTGGGCAGTCAACTCCATAGAGTTTCATCCTGTGCATGGCACATTTGTCACTGCTGGTTCAGACGGTCAGTACAACTTCTGGGACAAAGACAGCAAGCAGAGGCTGAAAGCTATGTCCAGAAGCAGCTTGCCAATTCCATGCGCTGCTTTCAACAAGGAAGGCACCATCTATGCTTACGCTGCATGTTATGACTGGAACGAAGGGCATGCCAAGCACAACCCTACATCAGCAAAGAACATGGTGCTGCTTCATCAGCCCCAGGATGCAGAAGTGAAAAGCAGAAGCAGGCAGGCAAGTGGCAGGCGCTAGTTACAGCAGATGCGACTGTGGTCAGTCTTGTCTCAGCGTTGTTGCATTTGCTCTTGAGTAGACATTTGATGAATTATAAATTTGCATAGACTACATTACTTGGCATGCGCCAGATTTGGTTTGTTTTTTTTGTGCTTCAGCAAGACTTTGTATTTCGACATTGCCTTGAGTCACATTGCCAGGTGGTGTCTCTCCCCTTTTTCACCTCTTCACAAGTCAGCTGTGCTGCCAGTACATGCATGCAAATCTGTTCTACAAAAAACAGTTGTTTGTAGTTAATTTGCCTTTCGACATATTCATGCTTGAGCAAACTGACGTACCTTGCTTGCTAAACTCATGCGTTTTGGGCTGCACAATCGCTAAAATCGCAAATGTGCATGTCAATGTAGACATGACATTTTACTGAGTCAAATGCAAAAAGATGACTGTTTTGCATCCCATCAAAGTCTGCTGCCATCGTTAATCAGTGCTTGATACGATGCATTCTCATCAGTTCGTTTGGTCGAAGACACGCCTGGCTGCTGCATATCAGATGCACCATCTTCGATTGATGTCAGCTCAAAAACTTTGAGCAACTGCGCTTTGGCTGACTTCACGCTCTCCAAGGGCCCATCCCATGCAATTTCTGTGAGTACATCATATGCTTGGTCCAGCAAATCCTCAGAGTACAGCCTAGTATCCTCAACAGTCATCAATCGCACATACAACTGCTCTGCAGCTTGCTTGCGGACCTGCAAAATCCACATCGGATCACATCCAAAAGGATCAAACTCTCAGCTTGTTTCTGTGCCTACCATGATCACCTGTGTCTGTGCCCCTCATTTTTGGCTGTTAACTGATCATAAGGAGCTTCAGGTGCATTGCGCAGCACAGCAAGCACACCTTAGGCAAGTCTCTGAAGCTAGTGAAGTGCAGAGGCCTGTAACACACAGAGGCAACAGCGTACCTTTGGATATCGATTGACCATCAGTGCCAACAGACTTTGAAGCGCTGATGAACTCACAGGCTTTGCACAGAATATGAGTTGACACAGCAGAGACACTGCTGCGCACAGGCGAGGGACATCCTTGCACTGTTGACATTCCTTCTTTGTCAAGTCCAAGATTGTGCCTGCAAATGCACACACTTCTTGTGAGGAATCATAGCCTTGATCAACACTGTGTTCAAATGGCTGCATCGGGCCAAAACTGCCCAAACAACAGCCAGACCTGCCGGCCTATCAGTGCAGCAAAATCATCAACCAGCAGGACTGCAACCTCATGAAAGCCATTTTGCTTTTGTGCATCCATATCTCTTTTTGAGTTTACCAGAACCACCAATACCAATACCAAACAAAGGAAAACAAACATACCAACAGAAAACAAGGGAGAACAAACAAGACGCATGAACAGACCTACCGAGTGTGTTGCTCAGGTCCTTCTCTTGCGCAAGAATCTGTGTCTGGGAGAGCAGCACCTCGGCAGTGCGCAGGATGGGTGTGGCAAGCCGGGGGCTTCTTGCATGTTGGCCCCACAGGTCTGTCAGCGCCTGGGCAACGTCAGTCAACAGCTGACTTCCCTCCCCTTCTGCATGACAAGCACTCACTGACTGAGGAAGAGGAGGACTTGCATCTTCAGCCAACCAGCTAAGTTGTACAGATGTGTCAGGGCTATGGACCTGGTCAAGAAGATCACTGTCAAGTGTTTGTAATGTCTCAGTAGATCAAGATCCTGAGCAAAGATGTTATACCCCCTTTGTGGTTGGTGTGTGTACAGATGCAAGTCACATGGACCGTTGACATAAGAAACGTAAGCATGCTTAGTCATGTATGTAACTCACATACCCTGCCGTAGTGCCTTTTACTAAACAAATGGTAATGAGCATGACAGGAAGAACGCTATGATGATGAAGTTGAGCTTCAGGGACAGTCAGTGCAAGATGCAGGTGGTGCAGTGAGGCTACCAGGGCCTGCTGCTGCAGTCAAGGTCTGCACAAAGGCTGCAGAGGCTTCTTTGCACAGGGATGCATCAAGACCTCCTATGCTGGCCACCAGCCCCTCCAAAACAGCCCTTCTGTACTCTGGTACAGCCAGAAGGGCACTGACGCCCAGCAGCCCCTGCAGGAAAGCCTAAATTTCTAACATCTCATGTCCCACGCATGCATTGTACATACGCAGTTATGCCTGTCTTGACTGTTGATATTTGCAGCAGCCTCTACAACTTGTGCTGTATCTGCATTGGTCCTTAGATCAACTTCATGCCAAAAGATCTATCATAGTGAGCAAAGCATAGGACCTTGATACCAGCCTTAAGTCTACAATGCGTCTGAAAGCCAGTGTATGTTGTACCTGATCGACGCTGGACAGAGCAGTGGTCTCAGCCTCCGGTGTCGCTGTTGCTGTCTGCAGGTGGTGCACAGCTGCTATTGGCGGTAGATGGTGTTGCTGGGAGATGACCTCGCGCAGCTTGTCTAATGCTGCCTGCAGGCACACACACAGGATTGGCCTGCCGGCACCCTTTTCAGATGACATGCTAGCAGACACTGTGGCAGCACAAAGCTGTGCCACGATGAAGCAATGTGTTACGATACATGCACACTGCAAGCCTGGCATGCATGCCGGCCAGCTTGTTTTGCAATGCCAACAACACAAACAGTGTAGCGTAGCTCTGAAGCATGATGGCATCTCTCGCACTAGTGGCCCGCAAAATACCACCCTTCACAGTCTGATAACCGCATTGCGCTGCCATGTAGGTTGGCACATCATGTCAGATGACAGAGCAGCAGCTGACTCATTGATTGAGATGTCAATTAATGTGAGCAGACACTTGTGACAACAAGCAGATGCTATCAAGCTGGACATGACCAGTACATGCGTATGTATGCTATAGTCATACCAGTACATGCGTATGTATGCTATAGTCATACTAGTGTATGCTGTCAAGCTCTGCATGACCTGTACTTGCCGACAAATGGTATGACTATACAACATATGCACAGTGAGAGCAGCAGCTGACCTCTCTCAAGCGTGCAATGCGTTCCACAGACTGCTTCAACAAGGCTTGGATGACCAGCTGTGTCATTGAAGCCTGCTCTTCACGCTCCACCTTGACATGCTCCTGATCCAGAGCGCACAGCAGCACAAGGCACTGCGGCATCTCCTGCACTGCTGCCTCCCTTACCCAGCTGCCAATATCGCCCCTGCACAGTCAGCAGCATCTACAGATTGGTATGTGGAACAGCCATATCTCCTTTGCACACTTTGCAGCGTCTGCAGTGTGGCATGTGTAGCAGCAAAAGCTGCCCTGCACATTCAGTAGCGCGTGTATTGCGGCATGTGCAGCAGCAGCTCCTCCTGCACAAATGCAGCAGCATCAGTGGTTCTGTATGTGCACCAGCAAGCAGCTGGCAGTATGTGATTAGAGTGCACAGCACAACATGGCATGTGAGTAGCACTGTCACTGAAGCCCCTCTTTCTCAAATGTCCCCTGCAGACAGTTTGATGCCTGCAAGTAATGGCATAAACAAAAGGCATGGTGCAGATGATGCTAGTCCTTGTGAGGGCAAGGAGAAAGGATGGAAGACTGTGTATGCTGTAGGCTAGATGGATATGCAGAGTGACTTGAGGAATGATAGTGATTTGAAAACTTCGCCAAAAACACAATATATGTGTCTGCATTGTCCTTCTGATGTCCCCACTCATTGACAGTATTGTTGCCACCTACCATGCAGGCAGCAAATTGTACCTACCAGCCCACATTCTTTGCGTCATAGCTCAGCCTGTTGTGTGGTGTGCTAGCACAGCTATCTCGTGAATGCTGTGGGGGAGAGGTCTGACCTGTTGTCTGTGCTGTAATCCTCGACAGCCGCCAGCAGTGCTTTCACCACATGCTCCCTCAACAGCACAGCAGCTGCTGGATCAGCTGCTGCTGCAGTTGTGGCCGCTTGCCTGGCATCACAGTCAGCAGCTTCCTGGCAGGTGCCATACAGCTTGTGTGCAACCAGTGCAAGTGCCTTCACAGCTGCCACCCTGGTCTCTGCATCTCTATCATCTGGGTCTTCTTCTACCTGTGTTTGCCACCAAAAAAATCAATGAACTTTGCATGAAAGCAGCAACACCGTGTTGACCACCCCAAGACTTCGCAGCAGCACAGCATGATTGTGAAAGCATGCCAACTGAGTCTTGCTCTGTTGGCTTTGCCAGTGTTCAGGCTGAGCAGGGGTGACAGCAAGATGGACTTTGTAAGCACCATTTGCCATAGGCCCCTGTTGGTTAATGCGTGGTGCGGCGTTCACAGTGTTAAACCTGTGTTGCAGCAGCCAGTCCTGCCAGGATTTGGCGGGAAAGAGGTTCCAACAGCCATGTGGGCAGGGCGCCAAGCGCAGCTGCAGCCCCTCTTCTGACGGCCACATTAGGGTCTGTCAGCAACCCTAGGTACTTGTCAGACGTCCTGTTGACTGCGTCAGCGTCACCTCTGGGCATGTAGGTGGCTGTGAACGCTGCCAGCGCTGAGCATGCTGCGCTTTGAATGGATGCAGTAGGGTGCCGCAGGTTTTCGTCGACGGAGCTGTGCAGCTGCTTGTGCTGGGCTGGCGTGAGAGGCAGCTTGGCAAGCGCTAGGCATTCCACAAGCCTGCAAAAAGGAAGCACACATCAGCGCCTATTTGGATGCATCAACAAAAGCATGAATGCAGAGATAAAATTGTCTCAAGCACCAGGAG
>JAABUO010001721.1_pt1 | contig 27894 bp, 33 predicted proteins | sample 5559291 | NCBI WGS metagenome assembly JAABUO01 (sample SAMN10711878, study PRJNA513372) | rock metagenome | isolation source: Antarctica rocks | place: Antarctica: Victoria Land, Finger Mt sud | reverse complement strand
GGAAGTTCATGCAGTTTCTCCCTCATGTGTCTCCAAGGGTCACTGGTTGATGTGGCATTGGTTCAGTATCATTCAGTATCTTTCCCAACTGTGCCACCATGGTAGAGCTGCACTGCAGTGTAGGGACGTGCAAGGCAAAACTGCATGAGCAGCTCAACTATGCAACCATCGACATCAAGATTTGCTGCAGATTTGCTGCTACAACAATACAGGGACACGCAGCAGAGACTGTACGAGCACCTCAAATACGCAGCCATTGATGAGACGCTGCTAACACAATGCAGGGACGCGCAAGGGGGACTGTATGAGCAGCTGAACTATGAGGCCATCAAGGAGCAGGCAGGCATGGACGACAGTCAGCTAGTGTACGTCAGCTTCTCCAATGAAGCCCTGGCACATCTGCCCTACATGGTGGCCCTTGATGAAAGCAGCAGGTAACTCCAAGCATCATGGCATCTCTTTTGTAAGATTGACTAGGCTGTATGCACCTGACCCTTGGGGGAAACACATATGTGATGGAGGAATGTATGGATGGATCAAAGCATGAATGAATCAATGAATGAATGGATGCATGCATGGATGAATGGACGGACGGACGGACGAACGAACCAACGAACCAACGAACCAACGAACCAACGAACCAACGAACGAACAAACGGGTGAATGAATGAATGAATGGGTGAATGAATGAACAAATGCCAATAAGAGAATATATAGACCTGACTTGCTGAGCATGTGTTGGAGACAGCAGCAGGTTTCAGGTTTCGTGCGGAGGGTCTTATCAATCAATCAATTAATCAATTCACATTTCCTGTCTTTAGAACTCATCAGGGGAGTCAACAGACAATAACTGGGAAAACAACATACACTAAGCACTAAATGTTCAAGGCGTTCGGCAATAGAGCACCAAGAAATTGCTGTAGCGATGCTGTAATGAAGGAGGGCGCTAGTACCGCAACGCCACACGCTCTACACTAATCTAGCTCTACAAAGTTCAGAAGCCAAGCTAAAAAGGACTGGCCAAACTGCTCAGGGTTTCAAGGTGCTTCAGGGCACATGGCTTTGAGACGCAACAAGCCAGCGGGCAATGCTGTATGACTAGGCCTGGGAACAGGGGTTGAAGGAAAATCAACATTCCATAGTTTGGCCTCCCTACATGCACTCTTGACAGCTCCAACCAATCTCTTAAGCAGTACTCTCCACATGACTTTATCACAGCAGGCGTCACTCCTCAGCCTCGAGGTTCTTTGGGCTCTACCTTCACTCGCAACAGCCCAGTCTGTTGCACATGTGATACTGACCTGCGCCCATCTGCAAACCACAACAACCCTTGCTGAAGTTTCTTGCTTGCAAGCAGGTCAGTTGTTGTGGCTGTGAGGGGGACAGCCACAATGGAAGATGTGATCACAGACAGCGTGGCTGCTCCAGACCTGTTGGATCGCTCTGAATGGCTGCCAGAGTCCTTCAAGAAGCAGCAGGCGCAGACAGGTGAGCTCATGCTCATTGCCTATTTGATTAGGTTTTCACGGAAAGTCTGTTCACGGAAAATCTGTTCAAGAGTCCTGTTGTGTGTTTTGTGAAAGGCACCTGGCATGGAGTCATACATCAGCAGCACAGAACGCAGTCTGGTGTGGCTGCTGGGTCTGTTTGCACTGTCCACAAGTGTCAAGCTGTGGTTTGTGTGTCATGCTATCGTCTCTTTTTTTGTTGCCACATGCCAAGTGTCATGAGGTCACGCTTTCAACCAATTCTTTGTGACAGGCTCCACATTGTCAGGAGCAGCCATTTTGGAGTGATGCACTTCTTTTCTTCATAACCGCTGTTTGGCCTCAACAATGCCGAACACTGCCAATGCGTGACACTGACTTCACCAAGAGTTTTGTGCTATCAGAGGAGCAACCCCATTGATTGTTTGCGATGCTCTTGACGATAGTCCAACCAGCTGTGCAATCTCAGCTCGACTTTAAAAAGAAACTGATCATTAAGACCCCTTGGGATTGTTGAGGAGACAATGAGGATCGTTCCTCTGATATCACAAAAAACTGGTCAAGTTAGTGTCACGTTTGTACTGTTTGGCATTGCTGAGGCAAGACAGCTGTATAGCACTCACATATTTAATTGTGCAGGAGCTTATTTAGTATACAATTTTGCAGCAGCAGCTACAGCCGGTGTAAGTTACATTGCTGGCAAGGCTATGCTCGGTATGAATGCAATAAACTCTGTATGCGCTAAGCCCTGCATGTGCTCTCAACCCTATGCAAACACACCTGAGGCCGAGCCACCATTGCAGCTGAACTCAAAGCCCTCCCAAGTTGCCCGTAACGATTTTTCTCAGCTGACAAGCCTAAGTCCTGCTCATAGTTCAACTTTCATCATTTTACTGCTTAGTATTCACCAAATACCCCATGGCCGCCCTAGGTCTCGTTTCAATGATATTGCATTACGTGACTGTCAACACTGTCGTGTTAGTAGGCCTTACAGGGATGCACAAGACAGGCTGCTATGGAGAGACAAGACTTGTCCTGCACATACTGAGCTCATCATGAGCCAGAAATCGTTAAAATTATTATATTGCTACTGCTTAGTATGTGTTGATTTCCCAGTCATTGTCTATCAACTCCCCAAATGACTTTTCTGCAATGAGAGAAAACACAGATTTTCGATTGATTGACAGGGGAGAGGATGTATGCACACGGGGGCATCGTGGCAGCTGCTGCAGCTATTCTGCAAGACATGGACACGCACAAGCTGTTACAGAGGCTTCTGGAGCAGTACGACCCCTTTGACCAGCAGAAATTACAGCCGGACCAACAGTATGTATCAAAAGCCTCAGTTCCACAACTTAACCATCATACGTCTGCACCCACTCATTCAGCAGCACATGCATGTCTGTGAGTGCTCTTGGTTTTGGCCTGTTCAAGAATTAGAGTGTAGACCCCAAATTCGTTTTGTATGGCATCCAGGGGCTGTTCCTGACTCTGCCCCTGTGCATGGCATGTGGCTTGTTTTGATGCACTTTGGATGCATTGAATTCTGATGTATTTTGGACACTGATGAGGCTGATGGGCTGTGCAGACTTTATCATTTGCACCAGCAAGCGCACAAGGACTTGAATGATGCTTGCATCAGCAGATGCAGCTGCACTTATGGAACCATCTGCCAGCATGCATGTGTGTATGTACACGGGTGTATGTGTGTGGATGTATGTGTGCAAGTGACGTTCAAAATACGGATGCAGGGATGTTGAGGAAAATGAGAATGTGCCTAGCTGGGATCACAGCATAGACTACAGGGACTGGAAGCTAGTCATCACAGGTAACATCCATTCTGCCACCTGGCATCTTAGACCACATGCATAGATGTTGTTGTTGGTATGCTGACTGCTAATGATGCACCTCATACAAGCAGCTACTCAGGAGTGCATGTACCTGACTCCAAGGAAGGACACGTGTGTAGTGAACACATACATGACTCTGTCCATTTGTGCTTGTTGTTTCATCAGACCCACTCTGCATCTCAAGCGATGCTGGCGTTCCCACACAGACATGCAACGTTTGACTGTGCTAAGCACTCGATTGCAGCTCATGATTAGTATGGTGGCAGAAAGGTACTGCCATGATTGGCACAGTGGCATGACTTGTCTTTGCTTTCATGGGACGTCCGCTAATCTGCAGCCAAGCTTCGAGCCCTGTGGCAATCAGATTAAAGTCTGCTACCATGAACCACGTATCTGCCTGTTCCTCTTGGGTTATAGCCAACATACCTTTGCTTTCCTGACAAGACTGTCAACCTGCAGCCATGCTGTGGGACTTATGGCATAAGTCTTACAGTCTGCTACCATCAAGCACAATATCTACAATTACTCTTGCTGCCAATGTGGCTTGGCTTTCATGGGCACACCGTCAAACTGCAGCCAAGTTATAAGCCAAATGGCACTTACAGTCTTACAGGCTGCTACCATGAAGCATGATGTCTGCGTGTTACTCTTGCGTTGCGGCCTTTGTGTGTTTGCTTTCATTAGAAGACCATCAACCTGCAGCCAAGCTTTGGGCCCTGTGGTAAAATTTTATAGTAATACTTGTTCAGGACACAATATTTGTTCAGGATACAATTCACAAGGCATATTGTAGCCATGACTGCCTTTTGTGTCTGCCTTTCAGGCCACAGCCTGGGGGCAGGAGTAGCAGCCCTGATGACCCTTCGCCTGAAGGACAGGTTCGCTTCGGCCAAGTGCTGGGCATTCTGTCCGCCTGGAGGCCTCATGAGCGCCAACCTTAGTCATGCTGCCCAGGGCTTTGTCAACTGTGTTGTCGTGGGCAAAGACATTGTCCCCAGACTGTCTGTGGTCAACATTGGCCGCCTCATTGACGAACTGGTGAGATATCCCAGCCATCTTGCCTTTTGTCCATCCGCTCAAATAGTCAGTCTGTCAGGCAATCAGTAAGCACAAGCCCTCCCGGGATTTCTCTTATCTTTTACTTTCAGTAATCTGTTGCGCTTCATTTTCCCTTTTTTTTGGGGTCTAACATGTATTGCCCTGCATAGCTGCCTGTATCAGAGTCCTGCTCTGGCTGCAGTCCAGGGCCCTGTTGAAACACACAAATGTGTGACGACAGGTTGCAGGTCCCCCATTGTTTCTCACACTCGTCCTCTAGCTTGTGTGTGTGTGTGTGTGTGTGTGTGTGTGTGTGTGTGTGTGTGTGTGTGTGTGTGTGTGTGTGTGTGCGCATGCATGTGCAGCATCTCCATGGCCACACTCCTGCCCAGCGTGCATTGCAGCACTGCAGTCCCATATGATGTGTATACAGATGGTCTCTCATAACAGTGGGTAATTGTTAATGCAACGGACTTTTGCCTGTCGCTCATGCAATGCTGTTGATGCAGGTGCCACACAGCTCGACATCTTTGATACTGCTCATGCTCACAGCCACAGTCTCAGTTCCCTTCAGCATGCAGCACTCACTGTGCATTTGTTACGTATGTAACTGTGTAAATGATGATGTGTGTACCTACGTATGTAATTGTGTGATCAACTAACTGCATTGACTTCTGGTGGTGCAGGTCACAGGCCTGGCCATGTGCAAGCACAACAAGAACGACATGCTGCTGCGCAAGATGTCTACCTACTGGCGTCATAATTGCGCTGACCAGCTCTTCCATGACTACATGGCCATCCCTGATGAAGCTCTTGAGGTACATGTCAATCAATCAATCAATCTCTTTATTGTCCTGGGGGGCAACATGTGCATGGTCCAGCTGTGCGTCCATGTGCCCCACAGGCAATGCCCTCGTCACATGTCCTGTGCACGTCCAAGTCCGCATTGGCTTGACATGCTTGCGAGACACTGAAGAACAAAGGATCATGCTTGCTCACAACAGTATGGCGTGTGTGTCTTCTTCGCAAGCGCTCTTTGGATCAGCTTCAGCAGCCTTGCTGCTGTCCAAATGACGCTGTTCCATGTGTAACATACCAAATAATGTGTGTAACATACCAAATGACGTGTGTAACATACCAAACACTGTCGCTTGCTGCGCCACAGGAAGCTGCTACTGCTGTAATTTGCCACTGATCGCTGTTGCTTGCTGTGGTCATTTTGCTCTTTAACACGCACATCGTTCCTAATGAGAAACACAGGTGCTAGAGCAGTACAACCAAGGCATTGAAGCTCGCAACCGGATGCTGGAGCTGATCCTGCCTGGCAAAGTCGTTTTCCTGCGACCTCGCAAGGTCAGTCTTTAGTGTCTTGGTTTTTCTATGCACAGTGACAATTTCCTGATGATGAGCGTGTTTGTCTGTGTCATTCTTTGCCTCGTTTGGTCCTTGAAAAACTGTGCAACTGAGTCAAATGGCCTAGCTGCCCCCAATGACTGTACGACCCCTGACTGACTGACTGACCGACTAACTAAACCAAGTGTGCAATGCCAATGTCCTGGTACAAGGAACAATGCAGCGCCTCTCACCTGCTCTAGCAGTACACCGTGTGGCATCTATTTGTCTGGCATGCTGCATGACATGCATGGTCTTCATCACTTCCTGTGGTGAGGAATGGAGATGCATGAGCATGCGCAACTCACATGCCCGCTACCTCAACAGCTAAAGTTTCTGTCTCTGCGTCAATAGCCATGGAGCTTTGCAGCTGCACAGCAGCTGACATAACAGCCAGGATCTGGCAGAGTTGCATCTTGCAGACCAACAGTGCTCACAGCTCATACATCAGCCTTGTGCTGGATGCTTGTCACCATGTGCCTGTCCTGCAGACCAACAACACACGAACTTCATGGGATGCGGTGTGGATGGCGCCAGAGGAAATAGCCAAGGAGGGAATTATCATCTCCCCTCATCTCCTTGATGATCACTACACCATCACATTGGAGGTAATGTACATCACTCTCTGTGGCATCCTCCAGATTGCACACCAAACCGCACAGCCTGACAGAGTCAGGCAGCATGTGCATGCTGGATCAACAGAGAAGATCTATGTTTCAGGCATGTTACTGGGTGTTGTACAATAGCACAGCCTTGGCAACATATTTCTGGCTCCAAAGTATCAGAGAAGTCAGATTCTATTCAAACGTGCAGGGTTGCTGATTGTGTTTGCTGCTCGATAGCCCAACTGAAGGGCATACACCTACATCTGTGGGCAGTTTGTGTACATTCCTGCCACATATGGCTGCTCTAGCTGATAGGAGAGCCTGACTTGATGCCCAGTGTCTGCTTTTGTGCATACAGCTGTTCTATGCTGAACTTGTTGCATGTCTGATGTGCCAGCTCCAGCTGCAGGCTGCTCTCAGAGGTGCTCAATTCCATGGCGGACCCTTTGATGAGAACCATGGAGCCTACTTTCCTCCAAGACCTGAAAGCTTCCTGGACGAGGCGTCTTCTCCTTTCAATTCAGTAGTATAAAAGGCCAGAAGCTACCGTAGCTAGATAGGTCCAACAATAAACTTTATCGAATAAAGTGATCAACATAGTGTGTGAGGTTGCTGTTTGAGTACGTGTATGTGTGTAACTTTCATTTCACTGCAATATTGATGCTTAACAAGGACATACCAATCATATCAACTTGCCATGCATTTTGGGCAGGATCTGCAGGATAGCTGTAGCTCCTTTGTATGAGCTTGTATCTGAATCAGCATGGAGTCAGCTTGGCAGATAGGGCTAAGTCTGTCGCCAAGAGTGAGACAGATTACAATGCTTTAGCCAGCCAACAAGTCTGGTCATTTTGGTACACATGTCACTGTGGTCCACAAGCTGGCTTCTAGAGATAATTCTGACGTAGCCGATAGTCCAAGGATACTTGAACCATTTTGCTCTTCTTGACCTTCGGCATCGGCCTGCCCAGCTTTTGACACTTTTCAGCGATAATAGCTAATCTGCTTCTCAGCTTATACGATGCTTGGCCCCGGTCGACTGGAGCACCAGCCTCGAACACGTCCACCACCAACACAGCCAACTTTTCCTGCACGTCCTTGAGAGCAGCGTTGTGGTCCGGCCCCCCTCCTGTGATGTTGAGAACTGCTGGCACTGTAAAGTTGTGGATCCCTCCCTCCCAAACTTGCATCAAAGCCCAGAAGCAGGTAAAGCGCGTTTCTTCGAGTCTGCTTTTCGAGACGGTGAATTCTTCGCACAACATGATTTACATTTTCTCTTCGCCATGACAACGCCTCCAAGCGCTTGAGGCCTTTATGCCATTGCGATTGACGACAAGGCGCGAATTGCTTCTCCATGAAAAGTCTAAACCAACAGTCACGAATTGAACACGAGCGAACAAACATCTCGTGTCGTCAAACTGACTCCAGCTTCCCGAACAAGCGGAGCGGAGGGTCGGAGTTTCGACCATGCATAGGCGACTGCACAAGTCACAGTTTGCCAAGTGACAGTTTGCTAACGTGCCAGACGGGTCAAGGTGTTGCACGAGACCAGTTGCTGCACAGGGATTTCCGACACCGTTGACCGGTAATCGCAGCCTGCGGGTGAAGCTCTTTCAGCAACTCTTGCCGAAGGAAATTTTGGTAGTGAGAATCAAAGCAGCAGATCCAGGACTTCATGGACGCGCGCTTGCCGAAAGGCGAGGGCCTGACCGGAAGCTTCTTTGCGACCTTGACCACCTTAGTGGCCGTCGCAGCTTTGGCTCGTAACTTTCTACCACCGGACTGGATCCGGGCTATACGCAGATTGGGCAACAAGATCACCAACTATCTGGACCCGTTTTGCTACTTCACCTTTCAGGAATTTACTGGTCAAAGCCCTGATCAGAACTATGACAAGGTCAAGCTATACCTCAGCGGCAAAGGCATTGCTGCTGCACGGAGGTAAATTGTACTCACGAACAGTGTGCTGGTCTACAAGTTCTGTCTTGCTGCATTGCTAAAGCAATTTATATCGCAGTCCTTGTCTGCAAACCCAGCCAATCCACTGTGCTTCAGGGTATTGGTGAGTCAACCCAAAAACTCAGCACAGCCAGTCTTTGCTTTGGCTGACAATGAAGCCCTGACTGACAAGTACATGGGGATTGCTATGCTGTGGACTCATTATATCAGCCAACGCACAGCGCCAATCATTTCTGAGAATCAATCCGCAAGTGAAGACATCCATTCTTTCAGACTGCGGGTGCACAACAAGCACAAGCAGGTTGTAGAGCAGTACCTGAAGTACGTCAGGCAAGAGGCAGATGTCATTGAGAAGAAAGGCAGAGAGCTGCTGGTGAGCTGCATGCGTCAATCATGCATCTGTGACTGCTCTTGCTGGTTATGCACAGCACGATCTGTGGCCACTATGATGATTACTCTGCATGCATAACATTTTGTCATGCTTGCAACGGCAAACAAAATTGCAATGATCAGTGTGAACTGTCAAGCAGGATTGCTCAGCATCAAACATTGCTGCATGACACACAGACCTGCCTGCTTTGTATTTCAGGGTGCATCATTGCAGGCACTCATGTGCCTGTTCAAGGCAGACAACAGCAATGATCATTGACCTTTGACGTGCCTCTGCTGAATGCTGCGTACAATGATCGGAGCACAAGCCCAGGAGTCACTGTGAATCTTGGTGTATACAGGTATACACCAACACAGGCTCAGATGGCGGGTTCAGGAAGATGAAGCGAATGTGGGATAGTCAGCCCTTCAAACATCCAGCCACGTTTGACACCCTAGCACTAGACACTAAGCTCAAGCAGGCAGTCATGCAGAAGCTGGACAGCTTCAGCAAGGACGCAGCCTTCTATAGTCAGACTGGCAGGGCCCATAAAATGGGCTTTTTCCTTTTTGGCCCTCCGGGCACAGGGAAAACCACGTTTATTGCTGCGGTTGCAAACTACATGCAGTACAGTGTATATGATCTGGACTTGACAGGCGTCTCCAGCAACCTTGATCTCAGAGCATTGCTGACTCAGATCACAGACAGAGCAGTTGTTGTCATCGAAGATATCGACACGGTGGAGTTGCCCAACAGAGCAAGCACCCCTCAAGAGTCAGGGGGTCCACCTGAGAGAGGTATGGGTGGTCGCAGGGGGTTTAGAGATGAGGATACTAGGTCAAAACTGACCCTAGGAGGTGTTTTGAATTTTGCGGATGGCATCAGATCATCATGTGGATCAGAGCGGATCTTCATTTTCACTACAAATCATCCAGAGCGTTTAGATCCAGCTTTGATCAGGCCTGGACGCATGGACATGCATATAGAGCTGTCATATTGCACTTTTGAGGTGTTCACAAGCCTGTGCAGAACATACCTAGGTGTTTCAGATCATCCCAAGTTTGCTGAAATTCAGCCATTGCTGACTCCCTCAACAAAGGTCGCTCCTGCAGATGTAACAGCAGTCTTAGATGCCGACAGGCTGCATCCGGATAAGGCCCTTCAGCGTATGCTAGAACACTTACAGACCAGGGGGGTTCACAAAGAAGAGTAAACATTGGGTTCACGAGCAAACAGCTAGTTGTAATCCCACATTTGAACTCCAGGCTTGCAGTTGCTTCCATATGCTTGCAAGGATTTTCAAATCGCTTTTGATTCAGGGCTGGGTTGCATCAATTGATTTGACTGACACATTCATCCTGATCCATGATGACATAGTGGGTCCTGAGACTTCAATGTTGTGATCAACAAATTCAGCTGACCACTTGACCATATGTATTATACTACAATAGTACCATGTGTGCGCCACGTGAATCTTGTTCAGTCTGAGTCTATCGCGAATTTCATCAACGTCTTCTTCAGTTTCCTTTTCGGTCAAGCAGGCAACGGTTGAATTGATTTTGATACAGTACTGACCTCTTGTCTATGAATTTTACAGTACTGACATCCCAGACTTGTTTATAAGAATGCGTATACATCCACCGATGTACAGATATTTGGCGTTATGCCGTAACTAAATTCGGGTCGAAGCGAATCATTGATATTACCATGATCTGATACCAGTCTGCAATCATGATGCAGTTGTGACCTCGGTCTGACTGTCTTCGGAATGCTGCTGACTGGACGTCAAGATGCGACGCAGCGCATGTTTTGCTGTCTGGAGCCAACAATACAGCCGATGTCCCTGCGTGTTATGCCATCAATGACATGCTTTGTGAAATGTACACCTTCCTATTCAGCTTCTTCATTTTGCATGCTGTGCTTCGCCAGAGACGGATGATGATGGTCCTGAAGACTTCCGAATCTAGTCTTGATCTTGTGTAGTCTTCTTTTACTATCACCGTTTGTTGATGCTCTCGTGTAAACCTGGCGCGTGTTTCAGCATGCCTTGTTCGGCTGTTGCGTAGGACTTGTTCGCTCTGCCGCTGGGCTCGGGCTAGACCGGTCAGCGCATAACATGCGCAGACTTAACCCGGGAGATCGAACAAGTGATGGAGAAGTTGCCAGCTGATGAAGGTACACCGACAAGATTTACTTGCTCTCTGGTACCACGTTGATGCCGCTCTGAAGAAAAAATAGCACATCAAGCGTAACCCTTGTTGCAGATACGTTGATCAGAGGCCATGACCAAGACCTTCCGAGGCATCAGCACTGCGAGGTAAGTGTTCACGTGTATGCTACTGTAACTCTCGGCAAGGTTGCAGGTCGTCGAGTCACATGTGGCAAGTCAGCGTGCTGCCACAGGTCTCGGAGGTAGGTGCAAGGTCCGGACAACCTGACGTACTGTCTGCTCACTCAGCGCCTTCAACAGCACATCTTACAGCAGCACCCCCACAGAAGCAGGGTTTCTCCTTGCAACAAGGTACGAGCGTCAGGAAAGGACATGCAGCTACGCCATGTCACTTTAGCCCTGAGTGACATTTGTAGAGGGCATCCAGGTTGCAAGCTGTATATGTTCAGGTCTTTTACATCACATACATCACAGTGAGCTCACTTTGACATCTGCAGCTGCTGGTAAGCCGCAGCCTTCAGCACACGAACTGCAGCATCAGGGTCTGTCTTCAGAGGAACAGGCCATTCAGCATGCTCAGCCTGAACAGCTGGATGTGCCACCCAGCAAATCTGGTAGTCCTGGGAGCACTGAGCAAACAGCTGAGATAAAGCTACACAGCGAAGAACGTTCTGAGCACAGGTGCTGCTCAAAGTCACCAAAAGCACTGCTGATGATGTGTTGCACTTCACATCTCTGTGACTCACCCTGCGCGCCTCGCAAATGTCTGTTCTGCTATGCACTACAAAGTTGTCGCACTGCTGATCAGCTGTGCACATTGAATGCTGTTACCATGCATTGCAACGTAATGCTTGAGTAACAATCAGCTCAATTGTGACTTTAAGCCGCTGGTTCTTCATTTACTACCTTACAGCACGATTCACACTTGCCCGCTCTGCAGTGAGCTGCCACGAACGCTATCCACCCTCGAACCCCATGACCCATCAGTTGCTCTTGCACCCATTACATCATCAGCTTCTGTCTGGCAGCCCAAGCTTACAGCTGTCAGTGAACATCCACCACAGCATCACACAGCCGCTGCACAGCAGGCTGTCAGTGCACAGCAGCATGACACTCAGCCCCCACACCCCCACCAACATGATCATCTCCTGGCATCACAGCAGCAGCCTCGGGACCCCCAATCTCACCCTTTGACAAGTGGTCAGTTACAGCGGCTTTCTGCTAGCACTGGTCCATTCGACTCAAGTCTGTCATCTGAGTTCTGTCAGCATGCACTGCAAGGTGGTCGTTACACACCTGCACAAGAAGCTGGGACGTCTGCTAGTGTTCAGCAGCCAGGCTACCGTGATGCAGCAGCACAGACCCAGACGCAAATGCAGCAGCAGCAGCTGAACATACTGGAGAGGAAGAGGGAGCCTTTAAGTGGTGCGACTGATTCTGGCGGGTACGCCTATGATCACAGACTCTCTAGGGAAACTGCCTCCACCTCTGTTAGCAAGCAAAGCATCTGGGTACCTGTCTTCGTGTTCTGTCAATACTGTGTCTGCAGACCCAGCAAAAAGACATGAAGAGCAATGCAGTCTTCAGAATGCTGCCCATCCTGGCTTTCTTGCTCCCCGTCCTGGCTTTGTTGCTCAATTGTTCTTAGTCTGCACGCACAAGCCACCTCAGCACCCCTGAGGCACAAGGCCTGGGTTTCAGCTGCCATTCAGATTGGTTGCCCAGCTGTAGGTCCACATGATCACACTGTGCCAGTTGTTCTCAAGTTGTAAACCTGTGTTTAGCTTTCAAATTTTGACTGCTTTCATCCTGTTAGTATTGTTGACTATGCAGGGCTCGCTTGGCCATATTAATCTCACAACTCTTTCAGCTCATCACGTCTTAGGTGAGAGCATGTTTTCAGACAAGCACACTACATTGGGTGATGTATGGGCACAACAGATTTCCCCCCATCTTGGATGAACACTCTACAAGCCTTGTATTGCTATACTTGCATGTAGGCAGTGGTCGTTGATCTGACCACGCGCGCTTCTCGGTGGGTGGGTGCAGCATTTTTGAACAGCAGCTGTCAAGTGGTCAATTCATTACATACATGATGTTGTAGGGATGGCAGTGGGGATGAAAGCTCTGACAAGCAAGGAGAGAGCAGGGGGGCTAAAAAGCCACGCTTGGTGTGGACCTCAGAGCTGCATGCTCGCTTCATGAACGCTGTCAATCATCTGGTGAGGCGCTTGTCTGCCCTCTGATGCTCTTTGCATTCAGGCACACAAGTGCTGCACTCACAAGTGCGCAAATGTGCAAAGCATGATTGCAATGTCAGATGCCCACCAGCGTCATGACATCTAAACTCACTCATGGCAATGATGATCGGTCACATCTCCATGTCTCATGCCAAGTGAAACCAAAGTCTCTTTACATGGGCGTGACTGCTGCGCAACTACCCCTGGTAGCTGCCATGTAACACACTGCCAGCTGCAAAAAATGTGTTGGCATGGAATCAGGAACACTCTTTCTCAGGCCATGTTGCAGATGGAAGCTGGAAGAGAGGCATGATGTAACAAAACACCTGTTCACAAGCCAGCTATTTTGTTCCCTGGACTTCAACACTTGCTTCTGTCTATGCAGGGGGTCAAAAACGCTGTGCCCAAGACCATCCTGCAGCTGATGAATGTGGATGGCATGACCCGTGAGAATGTTGCCAGTCATCTGCAGAAGTACCGGCTGTACCTGAAGAAGCTGGGAGGGTACCCTGCCAATGCCAAGACCACCCCTGAAGCCTTACAGCAAGTGCAGCAGGTATTGGTTTGGGGTTGGAAAACCCTGCCTGGCTCTAGTACCCTGTCCGTTGCGCTTCCCTTGGACGTTGCATACGTTACAAGCACTCGTGAGGTCTTGCAACAGCCACAGCAGACTCTAGTAGCAGCTTAGCAATGCATTAGCTTGGGTTGATTCATCCCATACCCTGCACAGAAAGATAAGTGTTCCACGCTGTCACAAACAAGGCCTAGCAGGGAAGCGCAAGCCGGTTGAGTCCCCTCGCCTGACCTGGTTAGCTGATCCATGCTATGTCTAGTCATTTGCTGCCTGGCTTGGATTCATCATCCAGTTGATATGCTTGTCCCTGCAGAGACCTCTACAGCAGCAAGCATATGTGCTATACTCAAACCATGTTTGTAACTGAATTGTTGTTTTGGTGTGCCTGCAGCAAGCTCTTCAGCAGCAAGCTCATGAGGCATTTCAGCAGAGTTTGAGCGCCATGCAAGGCCTGCCCACCCACAACACCAACCAAGGCTACTTTGGTAAGCTATCAACCAACAAGTTTTTTTACATTTGAACCTTACAGATTGTTTTTCTTCTTGTTTTTCAGGCGCATCATATAAATTGTGCGCAAACATATTAACATGACCCACATAGAGCCTTGCATAGCATGCTTGTTTTCAAGGCAAGGCCTTGGCGTGAAGCCTAGAGTGCTACTGTTCAGTACAGACTTACTGTGTCCAGTATGGACTTACTTCAGGCTGGACGTAACATTAGTACTCTATACTTCACCATGTGCATGAAAAAGGATGTGTCTCGTGACTGAGTCATGTTCCTGCTACCAAGTCAGGTGGATTGCGTCATTGTGCATGTTTCAAACTGAGGCATCATCTGTATCGTAGGCTTGGCTGAGAGCCAGAAACAACGCATCCATAGACAGAAATATTACACATAGCATTGACTGTGCTTTACTGCTCATGAGGGTGGTCTGCATGATTGCAGGGCCATCAAGCCTGGGCTATTCTCACAGCGGCTTGCCTGCAAGTGCTCAACCAGTGGGCTTTCAGGTGCAAGGGCCCCAGGGCCCTTCTGCAGCTCCTCCTGGCTGGTTTCCTGCCCCTGCCACCGGTAAGATCTCACCTTCTCCAAAAGATCTTGTAATTTCTCAAAACGTTTCCCGGCTCACACTCTAGACAAGCATCAAAAGCAAGCGCCTGTTTCAAGGCAAGCACATGAGCTTCACTGCTTGATAGCAAGCCTCATCGCTTTTCAGGAAAGACTTGCCAAGCTCGCCAGTTGTCAGAAGCTTTCTTTGAGATCAGTTGTGCAAATGTAAAAGTCATGTTCACTTGCATGACGCTGATCACAGGGAATCCCTGGCGCTCTTTGAGCCAAGCAGTCTTTTCCTTCTTTTTTGTACCTGCACAAAGATTTCAGAAACAGGTTCAAAGTATCAATACTTGTTCATCTCAAGTAAAGTTGTTGCATTGCTGCAATCAAAACCGTTCAAAAAAAGTTATGCTCAGTTCTGTGGTGTCAAAGCGATTGTTCGCATCTAATTGTCTTCAGTGCAGATGTGTCTTTATCATTGGCAGTTGACTTGGGCTGCTTCTGTGTCCAAAACTCCATCCTCATCACTTATGCACCTGTGAGTAGGTACACTCATGCGCACCTTGACCTGCTGTACTGCTCATTCCGACAATCATTCACCCACCGAGGTTGCTCATTCACTCTCTCACTTGCTCTCTCATACAATCACCCATTGACCCACAAGGAAGCCCATACACATCACCCTTGGGCTCTTGTTCAATCAATGCCAAAAGACGCGGTCTTTTCCCTTCTTTCTTCACCCACTGAGCAATCAACCTACCTGTTGCCTATCCTGTTTTGCAGACAATCAAGCTTTTGATGGGCAGAGGGGTCCAGCAATGCAGCAGATGGCTTCAGCCTATGGCCTGCTGCAGCCCAGAGGGCCACAGGCCATAGGGCCGCCTGGACCGGCCCCTGCTGTGGGCAGTGGATCCCAAGCAGCTTGGTCTTGGGGACCAGGAGGGGCTCAGGGGACAAGCTGGGGAATGGAGGGAAGTCCTGATCAGCAAGGAAGGAGTTTGGCGCCAAATGCAATGCTCAACTACTCTGGTCATGAAGGGGATGATGTCAACCTGACAGCTGGTGCTGCAAGGACAGGAAGTGATATGTCTTCTGGGCAAATGCCAGATGCATTAGCGCAGCTACTATCTGCTGCAGAAGCTGCTAGTTCAGAAAGAAAGTGACATTTTGGTGCGTCACTGCTGTTCAGGTGCTACAGGTATAGTAAGCAGATGATCAGGTTCTGATTGTCCGCTTGCAGTAACCGTGGCACATTTTAGATGATGTTCAATGTGACTATTGTGATGATGATTTTGACGATGTGTAGATGATTGTTGTGGATGGCAGCGTATGTTTGCAGTTTTGAGCTGAGTCACCGAGAAGATCCAAAGTAGTCCATCGTTCTGCTCAAGTGTACTACCATAAGTGTCAAGATGTTGCGTGTATAAGATTTTTCTTGCATTGAGTACTAAGGAAATGTGCCATGTTTGAGCCAGGTATGCATTCTCAGGTCAACAAGCTCTGTGCCATCCTCAGTAAAGGTTTTTCAACACTGATTTTACCCAGGCATTGATGTTCAGGAGTTCAGGCCTATCACTGGTGGCTCCAGTCAAGTTGTCACCGTCACTGAGGACCGCTGAACATAAGCGTTTGATGCACTGCCAGTAGTTCAGGATGTGCAGTAAAGAATTCATGTGAACATCTGGCTGCGGAGGGAACTGCAGGTTACATAATACATCAGTGCAGACAACTTTGCTAAGTTCTTTGCAGAGGCAAAGAGATTTTAAGTCTTCACATGACACTAAATATGTTGTTGCATGAACGTGCGCAACCAAGGCATGCTATGATTCAAAGTCATTGGCCTTAGCATGACAGACGGCTTTGAACATCTACTGAAGCCATGCATCACACCGGTTTGTGCCTGACAGGACACAGCATTGGATGTTGCACAGAGCATGCATGAGCCATTTCCGCTTTCTGGCACAAATTCAGGCACTCTTTTCGCAAGCAATGTGTTGCAGCACATTCAAGTAAATGTACACATCATTTGCTACTGTGATTGCGTTTTAACTGCTGGAGGAATGATGCAAATGGGTCTGCTGCTGGTGTGGGTTGTGTTGGTGGAGGTGGAACCCGCCCAGAACTCCTGCATAGCACCAAAGCGTGGCGTCATAACAACACTATTATTTGATGGCTGCCACTCCTCACATGCATCTCAAAGGTATGGGGTCAAGCCAGGACTCCTAGGGTCACAGTGTCAGGTCATGTAATCTGGTTTACATGCTAGCAGTATTGTGTGCTTGTCACGGCAAAAGCCTGTAAGCTAAAGCATGAGCAGAGATTGGGCATATAGCATGTGAAACATTGATGTTTTCTGTTGTTTGAACAAAGTTGGCGCCAAATGAGGCCATTAAGACGCAGTGGTCTGATCCAGTGCATTTGTTCCAATACATACATGCCTGTGACTGTTGAAAGCCTGCAGTGTGTAAGACATGTCACCTAAAATACAACCATGGAAACAAGTTGTGGCATGAGTGTCAACGTGCTTGTGACAACACAGCTTTCTTGGCAGTGCCTGTTGAATGCTGTGTCATAGTGTGCAGGTGCTGTCTAGCATGAACCTGGCCATGATTAGAATTCTTGGTAGCTTTTGCAATGTTACCTGGAAACTAGTTTTGCCATGACTAGCCATGATCACACATGCCGCATCCAGCTCTTCTGCCTTCTCGTTGATCAGCTTGGCCAAGTGATCAGTCTCGGTACCTGCCACAGCAACGTGTACCTGCATGCACAAACCGGTCATGTCAGTGTGGCATGATGTGTCAGACTGCAGTGCGCAGCCGTTGCTACAACGTACATTGTTGTGCAGGAAGCATGGCAGTGTTATGAAAGGTACCTGACAAGATACCCTGGATTGCTTCAGGTGACTGGTGAAGCGTCTCCTGATCATTCCCACCGCATCATCAACCTGTTGGTAGCACCCCAGAAACTTCCAACAAGAAGGATGAAGATTATTGCTACAGCAGCAGCGCATGTAGACAAGTAGATAGGCTTCAACAACACCATGTGTCAAAAGCAATGTCCTGTGTGTAGAGAGCGCTGTACCTCCTCTTGCTCTGCATTATCATCTGGCGGCACATACATGCCAGGCCAAACGTGTATCATGCTAGGCTCAGGGACCACGTGCAAGAGGTGGATCACGTCACCTGCGTGCACAAGTCCGGGCTGTACAGAAACACAGATTTCATGCTCGTAAAGAGGAGACAAGATGGAACCCCCGCACCCTTTCTGCATATATTGCTAGCTGCCCACGAGCAGGCGTGCTCGGACTCCTAAGGTGATCAGCAGCATCTTAGACGAGGCTGCTCGATTTTGCGCACTTTGCAAGCTTTGTGTACCCACATCGGTGTCGTCTACAGGTAATAACAGAGCCCGTGTGCCAGCTGCAGACTCCGCCGAGATCTCTGACGTACTCGGCAATTCCTGTTGCTCAGGCGCCGCAATCGCACCTTCTCTCTGTGGCGTGACGTGCGCCATGAGTGTTCGGCAGGCAATGAAAACTTTACACAGAAGTGATCTGGTGCATGTTGGTCTGTATTCCCTGTTGGCAAGCAAGGATGAATAGATGATTCAGGCCCAAAATGCAGTACTGAATTTGGTTTCGGCGCAATACCTCTGATCAAAACCAGTGCAAAGCTAGCAACGGATGGGTCGTAGGGATTGAGAACGTACAGACAACCGGTCGACGACACGGCGTCTGCGTGACTATCAACAACGGAGACTCATGTCACAGCAGCACCCGGGATGCCTTTAAACTGCTGCTTTCATATGTGCCCAGCGTACGCAAGGTGGTTGTTTGTACTTCATTCCGCGGCACTCGAGGCCTGTGAGAAGTTCACTGAGCACAGGTTGTGTCTGCAGTCAAATAACTTCAGGATCTGACCGCGCCGCACGACAGGCAAAGAATGCTGCTAGTTTTCAGAGCTTGATCAGGCCACGTCCCTGTGTCGCTCAAAGCTGGGGGACTCGCCGCACACAGCGGAAGCAATCCACGTGCGTGTTGGCAAACGAGCGCGAGCCGCCATGGGCGATGACGTTCGATCTCAGGGAGCGCGAGACCGAATGGACTCAGGAAAACAAGGTCAGTTGCCTGACAAATGCTGCAGTGAGGCAAATTTCTACTGGTATCTGCATAAGAATTTGCAGACACCTCCAGATGAACTTCTCAAAGCTTGTGAATCTTGCATTCATAGCTTTCCTGCTGGTTTTGCTGCATCACCATACATGCTGTGAGACATCCCCTGTGAGTAGCTAGTCACTAAACTTGGATTCTGCAGGCACGCCTTGTGACCCTCTTCGCCAGCCATGAGCTAGGGTGCGGTATTGAGGGCGTGCAAGAACGCATGCAGGACCTAGTGCAAGTGCTTCCTGACCTCAGTAAGACTGTCATGTGATCCCAACCACGTTGCGCTGGCCAGATCTTTGGCATTACCATGGGATGTGATGCATGCATAGCAAAGCAGGCAACACCCCTGCACAACACCATTCATTGCTTCTGGTTCACTAATTTTGCAAAATGGCGTTTTGGGGGTGTTGAATCATGCTGCATCTGCGCTGACATCAGCATGCCTGATGACATTCAGGGTCCATATCTGCACATCTGCAAGTTCTTGGTGCATGCCAGGCTCAAGCGTGCACGTGCATGCAGGCAAGAAGGTGCACCACATGAAGCCAGGGCTTCTGGCAGCTCTGTTGCGAGACACACATGTTGTTGCTGACAGAGCTGTACGCTTGAAGGAGCTGTTACCTCACTCAAACGTGTCAGCTATGGCTGCAAAGCAACCTGAGCTATTGCTACAGGTGATGCTTGCATCTGTTCCTACGCTTTGTGGTCTGCTCGTTGATCAAATGCAGGCATATGGGTTTGACTCTCGCATTCAGGTATGGGCAGCGATGTGTTGTAACTGGTGCATAGATTTATGCATGGCACCAAGCCACCTGCATGTCATGACTGCAACTCAAATGGACATGGCACGTCTGGGGTCTTGTGTCAATTCTTTTAGGCCAGCTTTGTTGCAGTGAATTTTAGTATGCTCAGTTAAACTCTCATGCCTCAACATTTGGTGAAACTATGGCACTTGTTCAAGGCATGAACAAGGCATCATGCATGCAGTCACATGTGCAGCTGTTGTTCGGGAGTCTGGACTGAGTGTGTCATCTGTAGCTGGGCAGGAAGCTGATGACATCGTCCTTCAAGTGAAACAGCTGAAAACTCAGCTGGGCAATGACAAGATTGACCAAATAGTGGAGGAGTACCCAAGGCAAGTGCCCAGCATGTACTCTTGTTGCCCCATGATTTTGTGTGCTGCAAGAGCGTTGATCTGCACCTTGACATAATCAGCAACACTGAATAGCTCCAGTTGCACAATTGCATCCATTCTTGCACTTTGTCCTGCCATGCACTGTTATTACTGTTTGCAAGCATTGCATAAGCCAATAGGGCACGACTGCTGACATTTGTCTGCATTCACGCATGCTGCACTGGGGCTGGAAGTACTGCTTCATAGCTGCAAGGCAGGCCCGCTGACTGTCAGCTTGGTGTGTGCAGTCTGTTGGACGCAGAGCTTGTACAAGAAACCCTAGATGAATTAAGCAGGCTGATGCCAAGGTCAGATCCAAAGCAGACACTGTTGCGTAACCCATCATGGGTGACAAAGGTTGAACGAGGGCCAAAACGGCTGGGGCCGCATCCAGATTCTTGACCATGCTGTAGAATTACTTGAAAGCTGTCTGCATGTAACTTATTGCAACCATTGATGCAAATCAATATGCAATGATTTTGACAATCGTTTGAGGGTCACAATTGCAGCGTACATAGTCTTGTACACAGACTGCCTTCATCAGTTACCTTGACACATGATGCCAATAACTCGTCCTTAAGGATTGACCTGCAGAGCCCTGCCTCCATAGATTTGACAGGCAACAATTATCCGTACTGTGTAATTTTGCATGCACACATGCGCTACATCGCAACAGAAACGCTGGCGCTATGCACAGCTCATAGCTGTGTGCATAGCACCACTTTGTATTGCACTAAACAGATATTGAATATACCATGATCAAGATCAGTCACGATGAACAACAACTACATTAGTGTTAACAGCATGCTTGGCTCAGCATAGGTAAGATGTATGTAACGTACAATGCTGAGCAGCTGTGTCAGAAGCACTTCGTGTCATATGCTTGCTGTACCAAAACAACTGTTCTGAGAACAAGATTTTAAGGATGCACGGAGTAGCAACTGCCTGAAGAACAGAATCATGCCAATTAATGTGGCATGTTTGCTCTAAGAAAGCTAACGGCACCTTTGCCTTCGGCCTGAAGACATGCTGCTGGCTGCAAATCCTTTGCACCAGGTGCAGCAGCATCAGCCTGTTGATGTGGAGCCCTTGCCCTTCCTGTCTTGCCCTTGCTTGCATCACTTGCTTGCTTGGCAGGCTTGCACCTGCAGGGCTTCTGCTGATCTGGGCCTGCAAGGCTGTTGTTCAAGCCCTGCACACTAATGGGCTGCAGCGATACGTTGTTGCTCTGCTCTTGATGTCGAGATGGCTGGGATGCAATGCAGAGAGCTGCACAGCTGTTCTGCTGCTGGGCTCTGCCCAAGAAGGGCCTGTTTTGCCTTTCACATTCGCTGGACCCCGAAAGTCGTCGCCGTTCGGCCTGCCCTTTGATCACTTTCGGAATTTGGCCTTCCGGTTGCCTTTCGGCTTGCCCTGTAGACCTGTGATGCTGGCCTTTCGCTTGCCTTGCAGCCAGCCTTTCATTCCCTTGGTCATAGCCCATTCCAACAACGTCCTGCAAGCTGTACTGCTGACTGGTGGGGCTTGGTGGCACCCCTGCACCCAGTTTACCAGCACAAGCAGGTTTTGGGACACCCTTTTTAGCCACAATCTGCTCGTTTGATCCAGCCTGATCATTGCTATTCAGCCTGCTGCTGCTTGAACGCTGCAGCTGTTGACTGGAGATCACACTGCCACCACAGATGCCTATGCTCAGTGCTGCCATGCCTTGATCAGACTGTGCACCATACCCAGGCTGGTTCATCTCCCTCAGCACTGAGCTGGTATGCTTCCCAGGTGCTCTGCTTGACAGCTGCCTGCTGCTGGGACTGATGTGGTTTTGCTTGAGCAGCTGAGCTGGGCCTGCTGTCCCGCTGCATGTAACATAGTAACATGTCTCATGACTCATCACACGCCATTCACCAAAGCAGAGCACTGACAATGGCACACTTTTGATGAAAAGGGCATGGCACTGCATACAGATGGGTTCCTTTTTGTAGTTAGGGCGTTTGTTGTAGTGCATCTTCGTTGGGATTCACAAGCATTTGCATTCATTGCAAAAAGATGTGGAACACATTTGGCAACACTCTGGATGGTGGCAATGCATCAACAATGCGTAAAGATACTTGCTCACAGATGAGTCACACCTGCAGGTAAGACCTGTGAGAAGCCGGGCTTGAAGATCTCGCTGTGCCGGCTGATCAGGCGCACCAGGTTGAGCACAGCATGAGAATGAATGCTGGGGGTGCTTGCCTGCTTCAAAGCAGCCAGAACATAGCTGCAGCCGGGCACATGTCATACATGTGTACAGCCTGCCCTCTACTGGTCCCTGCAAATGTACAATCTGCTGCATGGTGCAAGGCTGGGAGATGAAACCTTGTACTGGGCAAGAGGTTAGTGACTGGGCATCACAGAATAAGCTGCAAGCCTGATGTGTGTATGCTGCGCAATTCATGCTCATCATGGCTGAGCCAGACAAGCAGTAGAATGGTCCACATGTCATAGTGCATACCCACTGTGCTGGGCATCATGCAAGAACTGCTTGGAGTCTATTGATGTTGCTTGTAACTACCTAGCAACTGCAGCCCTAGTGGAACATATGTCGTGACAGTGATGTTGAAGGTGCATCATGCTGCAACTGAATGTGGATGCCAGCTCAGCCACAGTGACCTTAGTGGTAACAGCTCCACACACAGACTTCAATGTCGTGTCGGCATTCTTGTGGCCATCATGTGTTCCTAACAGTCATGACTGCTGTATTACCTGTTCACAGCCCTTGCAGTGTGAGCCATGGTGTGCAGCATGCTTGTGGGGGCCGCGCTGTAGGGCAGGGGGTGGGCGCCAAGAGAAGGGACCCCAGGGGGTTCTGCACATGGGGCAGGTCAGCTCCTGCTTCAAGGTTGTCTGCAGTCCAGTGGCGTACTTGGCATTTGGTGTCTAGCATACAATGATAAGTTGCCAACCAAGCATGGCCAAGGATGGTTATGGACCAGCAAAGCTTGAGATTGAGGTCTTGGGTAGGGGCAACTGATGGGCAAAGGGGGGGGGAGCAGACATAGAAAAGACATCTATTTAGACGAGATCACAAATGCCTTAAAGGAGCAGTTCATTGGTACTTGTCATTACTTTCTGCACTATCTGTATGGAATTGACCAAAGATGATAAAACCCGGCTGACGCATTGTCTGTCTGTGTATGTATCATACACTGCTGCTTCTGTCATTACCACTGACTACACTGAGAAGTCCAGAGTGTGCACTAGCTGGAAGCAATCTTGACTGGGACCGTATGCATGCAGTGCACAACTCTATGCCAGACTGTTGCTCTGCTCGTCCCTTGCTGAGGGCATCAGGTAGGCATGCAATGACTCAGCTGTTGCATGCGCAATCATTGTGCGCCAGACAGGCATGCAGACAGCAGCAGGCACCCATCTCCAATGTGCAGTCAGATGTTGAAACAGAGTGAATGTATGAAGGTGGTGTCAGCCATGCAGCCAGCAGATGGTAGCCCGATTACAGATTACACTTGCCTCATCACCTGGTGTTTTGATCAGGTATCAAGGCAGCAAGGGCGTGGGTATCATGCTCATAGCACACACAATCAGCACACATTGCACCATTAGCACACATGCTTGGCACACACCCCTAGCACACACAGCATGCAAATGTAGGCATTTTTGCAAGAGGCACCCCGTTTACCTGATGCTTTGCCCACACATTAAGGCAGCGTGCATGTACATTATGGCCACAACCGCTCTGGCACCACACCAGCTCAGGCGCAGACCTGCTTCCCCTCTCATGCATGTCTCCATAACAGATGCTGCATGCGTCCTCCTACAGTGGAGCACATGCTGTGAGACCATGGCTGTAGCTGTGGTACAGGGGCTTGTGGTTGGCCCATTCCTGGACTGTACTTGGCTGTACTTCTGCAGGCATTCACTGTTGGAGATTGAACGCAAGAAAAATGTTGCTGACTCTGAGCACATGGCAAGGCACATGCATCAGCTGGGGCATGCAAGCGCAGTGATGTGGTGTTTACCAGAGGAGGTGCCCAGGCAGAGCATGCAGGGAGGCCACATGTTGTTTGCCACCTCATGCGCATTGCCTCTTGCATGAGTTGCATCCAGGTCTGTAATTGCACACAAGCAGGACAGCAGCCTTCTTGCAATCAACACATATGCAGCTATGCAGATGGGCACCAGCCTGCAGCCCCTAATTCACATACCTGTTCAAGCGGCCTGCGTTTGACATGGTTTGCAGCACTTGCTTTGCTCTGGCTGTCTCTTGACGAGCTCACAAGCTGGTTTGAACCAGCCCGCCAGAGTGCTTCATGCAATTCCCTATCTGCATGTAATGCTGACATATTATCGGGCAACATTTGAGTTGGAGTTGGTCAGAATAGGCGACAACGTCTGAGTCAGCGTTTGGTAACATGTTTGTTGGCACTAGGAATTAGCGTGGGAAAAAACAGCTGTTCACACAGGCTGAGCTGTCAGTTTGGCAGGCAATACCTATCAAGGACAGCTGCCAAATGATTGGATTATTGGGGGACAATCTGAGCACACGAAGCATCACAAAGATGTGGTGGATGCACAGCTCCATGACTCTGCCTTTCCTGCGCTCAGAAAGGCAGTGAGGGAGCAGGGCAGCACCGCAAGCTGAGCACAACCTTGCATGCAAGAAGGACTCACCTGCAGCTGCATGTTGGCTGTGGTCCAAGCAACACTTTGAAATTACATTCTGCACCATCTTCGCACAGAACAAAGGACATAGGTCCCTGTCTCTGCATCAGAAACAGCTGTGTGCCAGGCACATTTTCTATCATCTGGAGCACGACCTGAACTCAAAAGCACTAATATCAGACGGGCGTGCCAGGATTGAAGCCTCCCGAGGCCTTGCGGCGACACCTCAGATGGTCTCGGTCGCCAGGGTGACAGCCGTTCTGACATGCTACTCCACCGAAAGCGTCGAAGCCGTTCACAGACAAAAGGGCTTTCTATTCACTTGCACGGGCCTCGATTTGAACCAGTGCGAAGCATCGCTGCGAGACCGATCTTTACAGTCCGGCTGTCGCAGTTTCACTCTTGCAAGCTTGCATGCAGGAATGTAATCACAAATTGCATGAGAGAACAATTGTCTTGCGTCGTAATGCTGCAAATGGTGCCTGCTGCTCATGTACTGGGCATGATCAAACCGCTGCATGATCAACCGGCTGCCTGTCTGAAGAAGCTGCGGTCACCTGCACATGTGCATAAATGTGCTTGTATCCTTTAGCTTCTTTCAAGTTGTTCATGCTTTAGCCACACACAAGTCTTCACAGGGAGTACTTCCCTTGCAAGAAGAGGTGGCTGGATCACAGCAGCAGATCACTCGGCTGCAGTCACATGCCAGCATGCTGGACACTATGAACCAGGAACTTATGGCAGTCCTGCAGAATTGCATCTCAGGAAAGCACTGGCTGCATTGTCTGCTGTACCTGCAGAGCAGAAATGACATATTGAGCCTTGAGGCCTGTTTTTTTGTTTAGCACAGACATGTATCAACAGCTAGCCCATCATAAGTGAAAAGCCACTTTTCTCACACAATTCAGGACTGATGACTGTCAGAGCACAAGTCTTATTTTCTGCTGCCCGTTGTGTTGCATACTTTGCATTTCTTGTTGCAAACCTCAAAGGGGCTCTTGGTTTTTGCTTGTTGGCAGCTGCAATACTGCCTTGCCAATTAGCGTAGTGCATATTGCAATTGCGACAGCATCTGTCAGGCATGAATGCATGCATAAGAGGAGTCATGAAGCTTGAAATGACAGCTTTGCAGCTGCTGCTTAGAGCAAGGGACCTGTGTCGCAAGCCTGAACCGCATGCGTTTTTGCCCACATGCATAACCATTTAATCGTTGACATAAGGTCTGCTGCACATGTGGGTTTACACAACACATGCTGATATTACTCACTCTGCACATTTGGAAGGTGGGGTCTGAACATTACAAACATAATTTCAGTGAAGCTGTACTGTAACACCAATAAGGCAAATTTGAACTTGCAAGGCATGCCCGGAACAAAGCTCTAACATTAACGTCACCAGTATATAGCAAAACAGTCGTACAGTTGCTGCACTGCGCTGCTGCAGGCATGTACATTGCTCAACTAATGCATCTGCATATCAAGTAGTGACCATACGATGATAAGCCCAGTTATGTATGTGCTAGTATACAAACAGTTTGCTAAGTTAGTATGAAACATACTAATAGTAAACCAAACATGCATGTGAGCAACACTCAGGCATTGCTCTGTTCATATGCAATGGCAGATGAGCTCAAAGTATTTGACCACTGTAGTTCCAACAAAGCTGCATTGCTCCTGGCAGGAACAAGTGTCATGTCTCTCCCAGTACGTCTACCGCCTCTGTTGGGACCCTTTGGCACAAGTGATGACAGCTTGTCTTGTACCCAACTCACTAGTGACAGTACTGTCTTCTTGACTTCATGCCTGCCAGCTTTGATCACTAAGCCAACCATCCACGCAATGAAAGCTACATTGATCAACATCAGCAATACGCCATCTGCATTCACGGCTGCTTTGCGACCTTTACTAGTTTCAGTGCTGTTGCTTGTATCTATCAAGTACAAGCACCCTACTGCTGTCACCAATACAGCAAACAAGCCTGCAAACTGCCATAAACAAATTGTGTTAGACCCTGACCGCTTGGACATGCAAGATGTATGCTTGTTGTACTGCATGTAAGGTATGTCCTTGCAAACAGCCTGACAGCCTTCTGTGATGCAGAGGCATGCAGCTGTGACTACAACCACTGACGTGCCATGAACACAACTGGTGCAGCAACTGCTATGTATGACATATGGCGCAATCATGATGCAAACATGCGTGGCGTTGATTGCACGTGGAGTACGGGCCAGAGCATTGCATAGAAAACATTGCTACACTTGAACATGTAACATAAGCAAAAGCAGACCTGTGTGGTCTGGGACAGTGGAGCTTCAAAGGGCTGGAAGAAAGCCAAAATGGCAAAGCCAACCACCAAAATCATGAGCATAATCGTCAACTGGAAGTATGCGCTTAGAGCCAGGGCAAACACTTGCGCCGAGGCCAGTGCAAAGGTCTGCATCAACACGATGCTGTCCCAGAACCAGAACCTTCTTCTGCAAGCAGGTTCACAGCATGCAAGTTGAGTGTCAAACAGCATTTTGAAGGCATGTTTAAGCTGATGCAGAACAACTCATGGAAAGAGCACAGGCGTTTGCTTATGCAATGCTGTTGACATACATCTTTGATTTGATCATTTGCATGGTGAAGTCGTTTACAGGCGCGAATGTGTCAACAGATAACACACAATTGAAACTTGAGTCCAGGCATGATCGACCGTACAACCATACAATGCAGGCTACCAAGCACCCCATGCCAACATGCATGACGCACCTGTACGGTCGGTAAATGAACCCAAAGCGATACTTGAGTGCTGTTGACTTCAGGTTGTGGCGGTGTTTGAAGAGAAGGAGGATGGGCAGCAGGAAGATGCAAACGCAACCAAACATCAGAACCACGCCAAGTGGCAGTGCATGTGTGGCGTGCCAGCCCGTCCAACACTGCCTTTGCATATCTGGTAACCAGTACCCAGCATGCCATTTAGCCTGCCATTGCGCACACACACACACACAAGCACATCAGAGTCAGCTCACGCAATGCACTGTAAATGTCGCACACCAAATTCACAGTCAACGCTTGTCAATGCAACGAGTGCCTCCATGAGGCAGTTCACTCATGGGTGCTGAGGCAGTCTTCCTGGAACGGCAATCAATGGATGCATGCTGTGCGGTACCTGCAGTC
>JAABUO010001720.1_pt1 | contig 27902 bp, 27 predicted proteins | sample 5559291 | NCBI WGS metagenome assembly JAABUO01 (sample SAMN10711878, study PRJNA513372) | rock metagenome | isolation source: Antarctica rocks | place: Antarctica: Victoria Land, Finger Mt sud | reverse complement strand
TAGGATAACAGCCAAGCTATTACGATAACGCTTCGTATTCTTCCATTGGACCAAGACTTACGCTAAGCTTTATTTTCAGCTCCTTGGAAGTATGGCTGGGATCTCATCGTGAGACTTTAAATCCATTTGTACGCTGGATATGGTATATAGTAAGGCATAGACTCGCACTTCAAGTCTCTTCTGTCCTCCTTATTCAAGTTCTTTGACCATCTCCTCCCTTTTCATAGAAGACTGCCCTCCTCTCCGTCATATACGTACATCAGGGGTCTTCAACCATGGCGAAAGATACCAAAGATCGACGTAGGGGAACAACATTACACGCGACCATCTTTTGCTTCATGGAAGACGTTTTACCTTCCGCAGGTACACGAGGTCTGGATTGTCTCCATTCGAAATGGCCTTTCCATGTTTTCATTCTGCTTCCATTTCTTTGGTCTTCTTTGTTGTTCCCAGTTCCTGTTCTCCGTTGTAGAACCTTTCTCTATCTCCTTTCCTCTGTCAGATTAACTCTTTTCTAGCGATTATTATTTAGAGAATTTCTCTTCTGTCATGTCCATAAACCAATTCAATTGCCGATGGGCATTCCTCAGTCTTTTCACCATTGCCGGCGTCTTCTTACCCGATATTCTCTTACCTGGAGACTCATCTGATCACAGCATCCACGCGATTGTAGCCGTATCAACTACAGGCTCCAATGAAAGAGCGACAAAGTGGCTAGGAGATAACAAAGCTCCAAACGCAGAGTCTGTGAAAATATTCAAGTCATGGGAGGACATGCTGAAGAATGGAGATTTCGACATCGTCTACATATCCACTCCTCATCTTCTCCACTACCAAAATGTAGTCACAGCTCTCCAATGCAAGAGGAACGTGCTCATTGAAAAGCCTGCAACGATGAACCGCAAACAGTATGAAAACCTTTGCAAGCTTGCAAAAGAGCAAAACGTTGTCCTAATGGAAGCAATATGGACACGCTACTTGCCAGCAACGAGATACCTCCAAGAAAACCTCCTCCACCGAATCGGCCATGTCCGATGCGTCGACGCCGGCTTCCCGTTCCCAATCGTATCCCCCGAACTCGACCTCTCCTCCAGCTTCCTCGACAAGCAAGCTGGAGCAGGCGCGCTCCTCGACCAAGGCGTCTACGCCCTCACCTAGGCCGACACCGCCCTCAACCACGGACCCCCCGACTCAACCACCCGCGTCATCCACGCCAACTCCATGCCCGTCAAACCCGACGTCGACGACACCAACACCGTCATCCTGTCCAAAACCAGCGGACCCCGGGACACACCGTCAGCAGTCGGCATCGTAACAACAAGCATGACCCTCTCCGGCTCCAACAAACCCCCCTTCTACCAGCGCCTCCAAGCCAAGAAACCCGCGCCAAGCGTCCGCATCGAAGCTACGCACGCGCAGGTCTCGATCCCCTTCGGCCCATCAGGTCCGAAGAACTGCACGTGCAATATACGGTTGGGATTTCGTGGATATAGAGGGTGTGGAGAGGGAAGAGGGAAGAGGTTATTACGAGGCCGGTTGAGCGGGGGTGGATGTGATATCAGGCGGATGTGATTGCGAGGAGGGTGTGGGAGAGGTGGGAGATGGGTGGCGAGGGTGGGGAAGTGATTGGTGAAGAGGAGAGTCCAAGGGTGTTGGGGTGGATGGATGAGGCAAGGAGGATGGCGGGGATCATGTGTGGGGAGGAGTTGGATGGAGTGTGAGAGATGGGCGTGTATGATAGTGTTGGCGGGGGTGTATATCGTCCGTATCTACATTCGAAGAATGGCAGTACTGCAAACCGACTCAAAGCACAATATCAATCGAGCAAAACGAGCCCCAACCCTCCAAGCCCAGCATTCCACCCCAAAAAATCCAAACCCTAAAACTCAAACACTCATCCAAGCAAGCCCTTATCCATCTCCCCTAAAAAACTGCGCCTGCTGCCATCTCTCCCAAGTCCAAAGCCAAAACTTCCAACTCCTCTTGTCACCAGATCGCGAAGTCAAGGCCAAAACCTAGTTCGACAAAGAAAGCAAATTTGACAGCCGAGGGAGCTTCAAAGCCCGGGCGGGCAAGAAAAACGGTTGTGTGATACGGAAGGAGAAATTAGAAAATGGAATTTGCACCAACAATTTTCAAATCCGAAAATCCGACCTTCGTCGCCTGTAAAGAGGAGGCTTTCTACAACAAACCCTATCTCTCGAAAGTCAGCGCGCGAATCAAAGTCGTCTGCTGCGAAAGGAAGGACTCTTCCCCAAGAGGCAGAGCAATAGCAGGATGAGATGGGAATTCAGACAAATGGCACAGAAATGTCAATACCAGAACGTGTCAAAGTATTCGGAGTGTTTTTGTTTTTTTCAGAGTGTGGGAGATGACGGGTGGGGATTTCGATTGGATGGTTTGAGAGCGGGATAGGTGTTATAATGGTGCGACGGGGGGTGGTTCGGGGTACGAGGGGAGGGGAGGTGGTGAAGGTTTGGGATATATATCAGTAGAAGTTATTGTACTTGTAAAAATGCATTCTATGATGCTCAAATGGTTCTATATTCCCTCTACGCCATTTTACACCAGCCCAGTTATATCTCTCAATTTGCTATAGAAACCGCTGTCATACGCATTATACGCTGCTGCCACTCTGCCTCGCCCATCAAATCACCACGCCATTTATAATACAAATGGGTATCCTCCAGCAACATCATCACGAAAGGAAATTCTGTCTTCTAGAGTGAATAATCTAATTTGCGCGCGAAACAACCTACATAGGACTCTTGCTTCAGAAAACACAACTATCTCACACACCACCGTGAGGAGAGGCGGTGCTGGAATCATACTCGGAGTCGATCTTGGATTTTTCAAAGTTGCCGTCGGTGACGAGGTGTTTGTTTCGCATCTGCATTTGCGGGAAGCAGTAGCCGGGGTGGGAAACAGTAAGGACGAGGACAGCAAGCATGTTCATGCTGTGAGGAAGATGTCAGCTTGTGTTAGTCGGGGTGGGGGTGGGTTGGATAAACTTACACTCCGTCCAGGACGATAAAGTCAGTTTCGTTCTGCATAATCGGGTTCTTCCATCCCTTGGCCATCTCGGCGATACGGTAGACACATCGGGTGAAGATGGCTAGGAAAGCAATGAGGAGCGATATGGCAAAGAGGCGAAACTTGAGATCCTTAATGATGGTGTTCGCCGTCGGACCCATTTGCCCTCGTCGGGCGTTAAGGCGGGAAAAGTAGTCTCCGACCAAGATTGCGAACACAAGCAGCGTAACCACCTGCCACACGATACCGGCCATCATCAGATCGTTTCCCAATTTCTGGTTGCTCGGAGATTTGGCAGTCGCGGCTATGCCTCCACCAGCGCCTTGGAGGACCAGGGACAGTAAATCGCAGCCGATAAAGATCCAGGTATACCGTCTGGCGGGGATGCGCGAGAAGTCGGACCCGAAAGTGAGGATCATGTGCTTGAGGGTTAGGTAGATGCCAGCGGAGAAGAAGGCCGGGGCGATGACGAGGCAGCAGATCTGGATCTCGAAGCCGTTGCTGTCCCAGGGGTTATTGTGCAGCAATATACGGCCGACATAACCTGAAGGTTGATTAATGAGTTTCAAGGGAGCGCACGGGATGACAATTAAACATACCGACAGCCTCCCCGAGGCATCCTACGCCCATGGCTACCATGAAGGACCATGATCTGAATGTTATGCCTTGGACGAACTGGATGATCATGCAAATACCAAAAAATGCGCAGAAAAAGGCATTTGCTCCCATGGACGGGTAGTATCCATAAATAGTTTGTTGAACTGGGCAGTTCTCGCTGACTGTTAGGCAGTCTCGCGTAGACGACATTGTGAAATGATTTGTGGTGGTATTGACCGAAGCAGAGAGAAAAGAGGTATTTGAGATAGAGGTATTTAAGAAAGCTGTTGCCTTGTTGGTGGGGTATGATTAATAGCTGACCGGACAAGAGAAGACGGATTATATATCATACTCAGATGGAGAGTTTCAAGGGCCGTAAGACACTGCCTCAGGTCTCTGAGTTTGAGTAAGCGGAGACGGGCCACGTAACTCGCCGAAAGATAATTGTTGGCATGATGATTATACCGCAAAATACGGACGTACAAGTTGCGACGGAGATTATTATCGGTGGAGCACGGTACGGTCGCGGGACAATTACTGTGTACATATGATTGGATAGCCATACAATTCAAGGATTGCGAGCTGAAAGCACAGTTGCAGCCTTATTGCGAGTTCTGTGCAAACAGTGCAACAGGAGAGAGAGATCAAAGAGGTGGAATCGACAGGGTTGGAATGCCTGTCGATAACAACGTGGCTCCTTCACAGTTTACAGTTAGTGGCATCGCAATCATATACTTGAATAGGCTCACGGGATGATCGTACTTGAGGTTAAAACGGGAAGAAGGATGGGTCTGACTGGGGCAGTGCTATTCTGGTATAAGTATTGCGAATAGACACAGATTGCGAGGGTTGTCTCCAAGATTAAGTTCATAGAGTAGAAGTACGGAGGTACGGAGGTACCACTACTCCGGAACCCGAATCACCGGTTTACTCTAAGCAACAAGAGTTAGACCTAGAGTCGGCGCAAAACTAGAGCCTGCGCAGTCTAACTGTATATGGTTAGCTGTGAGTATTGTAGAGTATAGCGAGATATCTGAGGCCACTAGCGCTACGAAGAGATACTAGCGTGCGCAGCCTCTAGGTGGCAACGAGTACTTCTAGGTAGTGATGTCAGTACTACTACTACGATCTTCCATCAAATGATGCTGAAGAGCCGCTGTGCCTCAGCAAAGTACGAAAAATATGAATCGAGCCAGTTGGACTGGGGGCTATCGACAAGTGCTTGTTGGACGGGGGATCACTACCTGTTTAGGTAGTAGTGGGTTTCATGCGGTCATGCCAAGGAAACCCCTGAAAAGGGGAACCTGTACTATATAGGGCCAATTGCCCAGCTTCCAAAGCATAAGCAGGCCGAAAAAAGCCTAGAGCACAAACTTAGGAGGCTGCGTGGAGGTGCTGAGTATGCCCAAACACTAGAACTACAAATATAAAACAATGCCGAAGCTCGATAGTCGAACCCGACAGCCTGGAGCAACCCCTTAGTCAAGCCCCTAGTCCTCCCCACATGCTGCACGCCTTCCCTTCCTCGAGATTATTCCATCTCCAGCTGCCCGGAACCTTGTGCAATTCTTTTGCACAGAGTCGGACGTGGACAATAACGGGTCATATTCAAACTGCATCCCTAGAGCGCTGCTGGAGAACCTCGTCCAACTAGTAGTGAATGCCATCTTTGGTGAACTCTTACATTTCGACCGTCACCCTGATGCCCACAGAGCGGTGAAAGAGTTGTTGTACCCTCGTTACAGATCCGCCCATCACCGTTCTTTGGGATCCTTGGCTACCTCCGTGGCCTTGGCTGCCATCGGCAGCACCCGTCGAAAACATGTCTTCTATAAATTGGGATACTCGATCTTTGGGAAAGGTTGTAAATAACAAAAGCAGCAATAGAGGACCCGGTTTTAAATCTCGATGATGATACTCTGATTGCCGTTCTGCTTCTAGGTCTGTTCGAGGGAAGCGTAATCCCACTTTCATCCAAGTCTCGGTACTTGTTGTCCTAGTCCGAGCGGTTCCCTCTCAACGTTGAGACGTTATGTGGGCTTTCATTCAAGCGAGTCTGATATTGGGATCTGATTGCACAATGAAGCTTTCGATAATTGGGAATGCACTGACTGAACCTTAATTCACATTATTTGAACAGCATCACCGCGGACAGAAGCACCGCTCTGTACATATCTTGACCTGATGCCGACAATGTCTCAATGTGCAGACAAAAGTTTAGGTTGATAGCATCTTCCATGGGTTTGGGTCAGATGGGTCTACATCTGCTGAATGGATCAACCCCATTCAATACATGCCGGAAAATGCTGCAAGCCGCTTGAGGGCAATGTCTGCTAGATCTTTAGGTTATAGCCAGAGCGGTGCTTGATGCGCCACCGAAAACAGTGACCGAGCATTGTATCAACCAAGTATCAAGCTCGGCCGTCGACATTGACGCTGTACTTGCACAATGGCCCCTGTCCATACCGCAAGGTTGGGAATGGATACCCGCTTTCGGTTTCGATTGCCCTGCTGAAAGACCAGAAATTTCTTCGTTCATCAAGGCCGAGTCGACATCTATTTTAATTTATGGGCTGCTGGAATATGGAACACGTACCGTTCCACTCGGATTAGGGTTCAGTCTATTGTGCTCGACTGCTTTCCCGGGTGACTTCAACAGACTCGCCACAGCTGATGGGGAACGCAAGAAATGCCATTTTGGTTAACCGACAGATGGTCGACGACATTTGTGGAAGTGTTCCATATCACATGGGAACCAGAATGAATGGAGAATCAGGGGATGAGGCCGGGGTCGAGTATTCTTTTCACGCAGCAAACGCCACATCACAGGACCAACGAAGAGCGTCCGCTGCGTTGGGTGGATGGCATCTTATCGAACCGCTGAAGATAGCTTCGAGTCTCACGTGCCTGCGTGAATATCAGCAGAAATGGCTCACACAGCAATTGATATGTATTGGCAAGATATATCCTGTGGATCTACTAAGCAAGCCCAAGCCTTCCCACAAGTGCGCCGGATCGGAACAAGCCAGATCGCCGGGAGCAAGGTCACGCGCATCACTATGCGTCTGAGGTTTAGAAGGAAATCTGATAAGCGGTCGCTTTGTAGGATCTAATCTCATGATGTAGGTTGTGGTACTATTCTGAGCCGCCACTTAATTAAGCAAACGTTGCAAGGCTTCTTGAGAGGGGGCGAGTTCCAAAAGCCCGTTTGAGAAGAATGAGCTGCATTCATATATGTCCTGCGCTATACGATGATGCTAAACGAACGGAGTGCAAAAGCAAATTTCTCGGATTTCTCCTTTTGCCCTGCCGACGAAAATCTGTGGTTTGAGTTACTGTTCACACTCGTCGGGTTGGGATTGAGATGCTTGGTCCGATACAATTGAGGAAGTCAAGTTGGATGGTGGAGTGGTGAACTCTCTTCAGTCTAAGAGCGGTGGGAGAAGGTGCGAGAAGGTTGAAAAAGGGGGAAGGGGGTGCATTCGTATCAATGACTTGCTTTAATCACTCACCTCATCATCAATGTTCTTTCGCTGCATCTTGTTTCTTACGCTTTGTACAACAGCAGCTCTCCGAGAAGATCGTGCTTGCTATTCTTCGATCTGAACGTCTAGCTCCTAAGCATCGTCTTCAATCAGAGTTTCAGGTCTTTCTTGAAAAAAAAAAAACAGCAGAATGGTTCACACTTTTATCACCCTTTAATAGACTCTTAAGAGGTACGTTGAACGAGATAGGGGAGATAAACTGCTTCACACACCGCCAATGTTCTTCAACCATATCTCTCGTCTCTCAGTCCTTGCCCACTATGAACAAAGCTCTCTCCACGCACAGGCCGATCTTATATATCGATTTATAATAACCCCCTACATCAAGCACAACATCAGTCCCCTTTTAGCAACCACAACTCTTAACGCTCTCTCATCCTTTCCGTCACCAACAGCCTCTTCTTATTTTCGAGCACATACATCCCATCGTTATCCTCCGAAAATCTCGACACTTCAGTCTACCCACCATATTAATAAAAAGCCTACAATCTATAGAGAATTCATTTCCGCTCGCACTGCGAAATATCAGTACATCAGATGTAAATGTCAAAATACATCCAGGCTAAAAAGCTTGCGCTACTAGAATGTAGCATATTCAGGTATGTATCGCATATTTCAACAGTAAACACCACGCCTTTTTCTGACAAACATTATAATTACTCTTGTACTGGTGAAAGGTGAAGTCTTTCGCGCACACAGGGATTTCTTCCAAGAGGAATCCACCGCCTGAGCGCAGGAGAGGCCTTGCTCAAGACGGCGATCTTGTCTTAATTAGGGAGAGCATCTTCAAAGCAGCAGGCCGCGGGCATGAACAGTATAAAGTACACAAACACGCGATGCAGGCTTTATCCCCCGACGCATACAGCGCGGTAGTAGAGATGACTGTGAGATTCGAGGACCCGATGTTGAAACGGGCTCGAGGATATGAAGAGATTATTCTTGTTCAATACTTTGTCAACCTACTTCACGTATGCTGCTGTCTCACAGACCGCCTGCGAAAGGAAAGGCCCTTGATAATTTAGTGATTTATCCGTTGTGGTTGTTTCAGGGATACGGCTCTAACATTGTTTAAGCATTAGTTGCTTCTCGTACATGAAGTTTGAAAGTTAAAGGCTCACAGTCGAGCTTGAAAGGGATAGGGCGGAGCCTGGCTACACACTCACGGGCTTTTGCCAAAGAAGTCTCATCAAGTTTTCTGAGAACGTTAATTACTTGTATACGTATTTCTGATATCTTTCGGTAAGCTTTTAATACTTGTTACAAACTTGAGGGCGCTTAATATATGACAGAGGGTTAAGGAAAAATGAAAGAAGAAGAACCATGATATGGGAATAATTGTATTGAAAACCGTCGTGTATCTGTGAATCTCATCCCTAGGTCTGGTGCTCTGAATATCCCTCCTTATTCCCCTTTTGATCGATTTAACCCTCCTCAACGTCCTAGCACCCCTCGCCTTTCTCCAGCCTGCTCTCCTTGCATATATTCCCTGTATCTGCGCCGATGTAGGGGTATCATGAGGCAAGTAAGCTTGACTGCAGTCGAATCTTCTGTGCATTTCCCGGGCGCATTCGGTAATCTCGTGATATTCGCCGTTGTAGACCACAGAGTTATGGAGAACCTGATCAAAGTCCTTGAAGAAGGAGGAAAGCGAAGAATAACCATCTTGCTGTAGGGTATCCATAATTGTTCCGAGATCCATTGGTCTCTTGACTTTGCTGAAATAGTCTGGAAGGTTCAGCTTGATTGGGTCAGCTGGAGACTTGGAGTGGTAGGCCTCGTCCATATCTAGAATTATAATGAGTATCCTGATGAGAGATTTCTTTTGGGGTTTGGTGATGGGCGGCTGTCTAGCCGACTCAATAGACTCTTGGTCACTATCATCTTCCACCAGGCTAGATGCCAGGCTAGATTGAGACTCCTCGCTGTCGGTGTCCTCGTTATACGTTGTGTCTTTCTTTTCTATTAGTAAGTATACGCTGGTTGCATGATAGGATTGTATGTAGCTTTCTCGGACGAACCTCGAGGTGGCGATTTCATCTTCCCTTTATCCACAATAAGTTTGGTCGCAGCGGTTCGCTTCCTTTTTTTGGTATTGATCTCTAGAACTTGCGAAGCTCTTCCAACGGTCAAGTTTGAGCTGCTGTGGGGGACTCTCGCGCGAGTCCTAGAAGCGATGGGGAAGAGCTTCCTTTGAGCCGGCATCTCCGACATCAATTCTAAATCCAGAGAGGATCTCTCTCGTTTCACATTCAGGCCACCGTGGAGGGGTTGAAACTGGGTGAAAGCAGGGGTTGTAGATGGCTGTTCCACAGCCCTGGTTTCTGCTATCAACTTCGAATCATGTGGGGCTCTCTCTCTAGTTCCGGTGCCTATAGTTCGTGTTGGAGTTTCTGAAAAGGTCGGAGTGCGCTGCTGCTGAGCGCCTGTGGGCAGATTAGTTCGTCGCATTGAGAACACTAGTCGACCTGTGCAGTCCCAAATCTCCAATCTCCCAGCCATGATTTCTTTCGAATAGCTAAATGGATGGGCCGCGTACTCATACGGCTCCTTCCGTATCGAGGTCGTGATTGGACCAGGAGCAATTTCGAAGCTGTGGATGAGATTTTGACTGGTGATTGTCATCAGGCAACCGATTCGGTTCAGGATGACTACTTGATCCATCTTTGATTGTGTTGCAGCTTGTGTAAGTAAAATGAAAGGTCTCACCTTTGCGTCAAGATTATGGATGACTGCTTGCTATGCTTACTGCCCTCCCAACAATTGTGGTAAATAACCGGCACTCGTAGCCCGCAAGAACTATGAGAGTTGAAGTGAATTTTGCTGTAGTCAAAATTCCGCTATCTAAATAAAGATCTGAATCCGGAATTAAATGTGAGAGCTTGCCCAGTTGAGTTTGGATGAAAAACCAGAAGTCAAAAGTCCGTGGCTGTTAACGCGAAGTTTTGAACGAGTTGAGTGCAATAAGTCAACCTCTTGATAGTTTGTCTCTAGCTTTTCAGGATCATCTCACTCCCTGTAGTTATTTATAGTAGATGATGTAAGGTAGAATCGTCGTTAAAGATATCGAACTTGAATATGACGTTCTCAGACCGAGATGAATGAAATTGAGGGACAAGCTCGGCAGGTGAATGAGATAGATCAATGATCACTACGCAACCAAATTAATGAAGACTACCGGTAGTGAAGCATACGATGCTACTTCATCAGTAGTATCTTGGCACCTCGGCAGCAGTATCTTGCTACCATCGTCATTGGTTGTGGTTGATTAGACTGACTTGTGTCTTGATCCTTTCAATAGATACCGACACTTCTCATATTAGAGTGGTTCAGCAAAGTGAGATACTATCTGTATTCCACACCTCATTGCGAATATTTAGTGTTCAAATAGTGCTTAGTCAATACCGAGTCAACAGATATTCCAAATGTGTACACGCTCACAACGCCTTCGATCACCCTCTTCTTATAGCTTGCTCTCCTCGGGGAAAGTCCTCATCAAATCCGCAAACTTGTCAATCGGCGCCGCCAGCATCGCAGCAAAGTTCTCGAAATACGGCCTATTGGGCGCACTCGGATGACTTCTGGTCGGTGTGAACATCTTTGTCCTCTCGAATGACCTGGCTAGCCGCTGACTTTCCTCCCCCGAGAGCAGCTTCTCTAGTCGTGGCATGTCCTCTTTCGACTCGTGCTCGATGTGCGTGTGGAGGTCTTTCAGAAGAACATCAAGGTGGGGAAGGAATTGTGGGTCGGAGGGTGACATGGTTTGAAACTTATATAGGTCTTCTTTGACCTGCAAAGTGTTAGCTTATGCGACAGCCTGCAAGAAGGCTGAGAGCTTACCGCTTGATGCTGTTGACGGTCAACATCGGTTAGCTCGATACCTTCCTGGCCCATGTGTTTCTCCATGGCCGGATATACGGTCAGTTCCTCGCTGATGGCATGGCGGGCCAAGGCCCATGTGAATTGGTTCCTCCATTTGGTCTTGTCGTCTAGGGTAGTTGAGGTCCTGATTTTATCGGCATAACTGTCGATAATTTTATGGTCGTTCCCAATCGCGTCTGAGATTGTTGGGGGAGACATGGTAGAGTACTGGTACAAAGTGAAAGGATATAAGAGGCGAAGGAACGCTTACTGCAAATGTAGGGAGAGAGGAAGACTTCCCTTCCATGAGGCTTGCATGAACAAGAGCTGCCTTCGCCATAGTGTACTTCAGTACGTCATGATGGATAAATAGGGTAGAGTTCGGGTTAATAATAATGATGCCGCTGCCGTGGCCACCGTACTATACGAACTAACGAGGCGAGCGAAGGTTAGGCGCACTAGAAATAATTGGGACCTTTTAGCGAGAACAATACCAAACAACTGTCCCACTTATTTCTCTAGTGCGCCTGGGGCAAGGGAAAGTAGGGCAGGATCTCACATCACCAATCCCCAATCATCACATATCATACAACTTAAGGTCATTTTGGTAAGCAACACATTTTCTTCAATTCAGCTATTGAATGAGTGCGAACGATGGAAGCATTGGGTAGAATAGGTGTACTTAGGATCTAAAAGAATGTACTACCCAGTTTTATAAGTTGATATTCCTGGAGGAAGGGTTGGAAATGGTAATTAACCGTGGGAGTCATGCCCGAAGACCTTTGGCCTCCGAGGGTAGTTGTCTGGGTAATGGTGACAGGAGCAGCATTGACTTCATCGTGGCATATTAGATAACAAAAAGGGGTCGCAGGTAATGATGAATGAGTATCGGAAAAGCTTAAAGTACGGTTGAGATTTCGAGTGATTGTGTGATAACAGTAAAGAAATGGCTAACACACAGGCTGAAAGACGTTTGAAAGAAATGGAACGTGGGGGAAGCGTAGTGAAAGACTGAAACCATTGCTGGCGCCCATACCTTACATACTCAACAATGTAATAGTAGATCAGTCTTACGATGATAAGTCTGACAGGTGCAGCTCAGAAATACCAGCCGCTCTAACCTTAATAGGGTCTCACCTCAGATGGCACCTCCAATCAAGTATGTTTGACGGGCAGTGCTAGAGGATCGATGCACCAATGTCTACGCGACTGCTGAGTGAGAAAGACAAGGCTGGGTTACCAAGCAGTAAGCAAAGACTCCAACAATAAGCGAGAGTAGAGATCCTTAGATTGGTCAGTAACTGCAATTCATTGCTCATGCAAAAGCTTTGTTTATATTCGTCTGTTCTTATTATTTTTGATAGTACTTTTACATTTCTTTTGTCTTTATCTAGAAACTCTTCAAGTGATCGTACGTTGTGCTGGTATCGACCGATCCAAAGGTTTCCCTTCCCCATCAAAAGTCTGGGTTCTGGCAAGGAGAGTACTTATAACTCAAGGGTACGAAATATGTTCTCAAGTGTTCTTGAACCCTAGGAGCCTAAACTGATGCACTTGGATAACATCTTCGTCATATCATTGGAGTAAGACAAGACTTGCGCCGGAGGTCAGAGGGGATTATGATCCTGAAAGTTGCCCGCAGGAGTCGCTTGTGGGCATTTCACTCTATCGTAGAAGAGATCGAGCTTCGCGGAGTAAAAAGTAGTGCTTAGTGTACCTTACCAGAGTTTCAGCTCAGCCGAGCCATGCATACACTAAACTTGGTGTATACCGCAGTTAAGCTTGATATGTGAAAAGTATCATCTTTGAAAGTAGAGAAAGAAAGGTGATGGCAGAGCTCAACAATCCACTTCAAAATCGCGTACTTTACTCCGTGCAAATAAAGGAAGTGGGCGAACAAAGATGCGGAGGATGCCGGTACGGAGGTACAGCAGAAGATTTGCAGGAATGACGTTATCGCTTTTACTTGCCGTCAACATTGGTGTCATAAGACGACCACCTACTACAAAGTACCTACATGCCTATTCACCCGGAACCCATTAGTACCAGCAAAGTGACAAATGTACTGGCTAGAGTTCTACTGTGCCAAGTCCGAAGACGTCACGCTGCCAATTGGTGGTCCTGTGTGAGCTACAACTTCCATTGTGTTTAAGAGCAACATAAGAAAAGTTCGTGTCTTGAATAGTCCCATTGGGTTGTGTCGATAATTTAGGGTCCCTTGGCGTATTGACCTGTGGCCATGTCGCTCTCTAAGACCTTACTCTCCACCTTACCCACGTGCTACGCCACTGTCTCGATTGGCACACCTGAAGATAATCTGCATGAAAAGTTAGAGGTAATAGCTGCTGCTGGCTTTGAGGGCATCGAGTTGGGGTTCCCCGATTTGTTGTCGTTCACTTCGAAACACCACAAAGAGAATGTACAGCCACATGACTTTGATGCACTATGTACTGCCGGCCTGCAGGTCAAGGATTTGTGCGAAATCTGGGGCTCAAGATTGTCATGCTGCAACCTTTCGCAAACTTTGAAGGCTGGAAACCACAGTCGGAAGAGCGAAAAGAGGCATTTCGGCGCGCGAAGGGGTGGATTAGAATAATGGAAGCTGTTGGGACTGACATGCTTCAGGTAAGTGCTGACGAGTAAATTATCAAGATACTCGGGACCTTGGCTAACCGGTGTTCTAGGTTGGTTCTACCGATTCGCCAAATGTTCTCGGCTCACTCGAGGTACTTTCCACCGACTTGCGGGAGCTGGCTGACCTGCTTGCCCCTCACAACTTCCGTCTTGCTTATGAGAATTGGTGCTGGGCGACAAACGCACCGGATTGGAAGGACGTGTGGACAGTCGTGGAGAAGGTCAACAAACCCAATGTCGGCTTATGTCTTGATACTTTCCAAACTGCTGGTGGAGAATGGGCGGACCCAACCACGAGATCGGGTTTGATCGAACATGAGGGTGGGCGCGACGCGCTTGAGAAGCAATTCCACAAGAGCTTGGAAGAACTCAGCGCGACGATACCACAGTACAAGATATTCATTCTTCAGATATCAGACGCGTACAAGCCTCAAACGCCACTGGATCAAAATCCCGATAGCACTGGGTTGCGGCCAAGGGGCAGATGGAGTAGTTGTCTGAGACCAGTGCCTTTCGACGGTGGCTATCTTCCTGTAAATGATGTCGCTAAAGCCGTCCTGCGGACCGGATTCCAGGGCTGGTTTTCAATGGAGGTTTTCGATGGCGGACCTCACGGCAACGATCGGGATTGGAAAGATATGTCTGGCTATGCAAAGAAAGCTATGCAAGCACATAAGCGGTTGCTGAGAGAGGTAGCAGAGTCCTAGATCGTAAATGATGGCGCATTGTTCCTCCAGCCAATTTCATCTAGCCAGTGTGTTCCCCATCAAACATTGTTTCCTGTTCACTCATCTTGGTATATCCAGATCAACCTATACAGTATTAAACCTTTACTGTATAATTGAGACCGTAAAGATCTTTCGAAGAGATAGTTGTGCCTTGGATGGCTGGTTTGTGTCACCCCTGGCTAGTGGGGTTTTTAATGCCCTCCGGGCAACCCCGCCAAAAAGCAGGAGCCTTGGCGATCTACCTGCTTTTGTATTAGTCCCGCGCTAGCGGAATTTCAGGAGGCCGATTGGAGGCAAGCTTGAAGAGGGTTGTACTACGACTTACGCCAGAGCTCATGACTCAGCTGCGAAATAGGGGGAAATTGCCCTTGCCTATGGGGAAAAAGGCGCTCAGAAATAGCCCCTCCTTTCCTGACCCAGACTTGTCACAAATGAACGCTATAAAAAATAAGACCATCTATGGCTGAGCCCCGGTATTGGGAGCTCTGCTAGGACCCTAGGCATACCCACGTTTCATTTTGCGCCTTCATCATCCTCATATTTCCTATCACTCCTTCGTTTCTCTTCCAGGCCCTTCTGGACTGCAGAAGCTCCACCCTTGTTTCGTATCATTGCTTTGTTTAACTAGCCCTGACACGTCCGATGCAACCCAGCTTCGGAGGATGATTCATCGATAAATATATAAGAGTACTCATTCAACCTCTAGATCGAGAGCTCTCTATCTTCCAGTACATTCCCTCGTCGCCCCACTTATTTTACGAACAGACTTTCTTTCTTCACGGCGGGCCCGTCACTCACTATCATTTAGACAATTGTATCCACAGCCTGTCTTTTACATTAATTCAAACCCAAACTCTGTCTGGCCTGGAATCAAAGTCCAGTATTAGCCATGAAGTTCTCCTCTAGTGCCCTTGTCTTTTACTTGGCACTCGTCGCCGCTGTACCACTTGATACCCGGGCTAACCTCCTATATACCGGGGATATCACATACTATACTACAGGCCTTGGTTCCTGTGGAATCGTCAACCACGACACCGATCCTATTGTCGCTCTCTCCATTGCTATGATGAACAACGGGGCAAATCCCAACGTCAACCCAATTTGTGGCAAAAAGATCTCGATCTTCAATCCGACTACCGGGACCACTACGCGAGCTACAGCCGTCGACACATGCCAGGCCTGCGCTTACGCGGACGTTGATATGAGCCCGACTCTCTTCACTACCGTGGCGCCAACGGGAAATGGCAGGGTTCACGGAATCCATGGGGCTTTATCTAGAAGTCGAGGTGCTTTTACAGGCTTCAGGCGGCATTTTCGGACGACCGGTGGATTTGTGCCACGATTATACACCCTTCTATTGCATTCTAAAAGGTAGAAGAGGATTTCTATTCAAGAAGATTTCCTTGTTAATGATGGGACCGGGGCTCTACTATATAGCAACTGGTAGCAGGATTTTCCGGCCTGTTCAAGCTACATCAAGTTGTGTACACTGAAAACCCTAGAGGATCCAATTGCTCTTTCCCTGAGTATTATCCTTTATCTCACTCTCTATACAACTTTAGTGGTCAAGGAAACTTAACTATTAGGTAACAGTACGATCTTACCTGCGCAAAAGTAAAATCATCATCGCGGCCCAGTCCCAGAAATCAAGGTACTTAACTGAATAAGTCTTTGCTACAAAGGTATCGCTCTTCTCTATTATTGCTTGTGCTGTACCAGACTCCCACAGCTGTATAGTACTGTGGTGCGAAAAACCTATTCATTTAGCGTAGCTTCTTCCCATAGAGGACGAAATTTGAGCCAGGATAGTCAGCAATGATGACATATTTGTCTGGATTAGTTCAAGGTGTTACATGCCCTGCAGATGTCGTGAGGTACTTTGTCAATAGAAGGTAGGGCTTCCAAACTAGCAGACCTCTAAATGTTTATTAATAACATCATAACATCATATGTCAATGACTAAGTATAATTTTGACGGAAGAATGAGAACTTGAGGATATGAATGTGGAGACAAGAGTAACTGAGTTGGTTAGCTATGCCTAACAACTGTCAACTCTTCACTTTCGAGGTTTTACTTGATCAGACTAGAGATCATATTGTAAGTGTTGAAATGCTACAACAGTACCATTGTATTGATCTGCGGGCAATTTCAAGCACAGACAGCAAAAATTATAAGTCTAGGACATGTCTGCTAAAAACGAAGAATCGTCCAGCTTGCATCTCAAACTATCACTTGGAAACCCTGGGCAAGCGTTGTGTCAGTGCGGGAGAAGGTAAGAAAGTTCAGTCGCTGTACAATACTCAGAAACAGTAGCGGAAATCCCACTTCAAGAGGTAAGTATGCATCAATCACCCGCAGAATTACAACCGGCCGAAGGAAACATAAAAGAAAGGCACGACGGAGAGCCTCTGACCCTTTTCCTGAAATAGTGAAAGCGCTGTTAGGGGTAATCCGTGGGATTAAGCATATTCATTGAAAGAAGCTGCTTAATACTGAGCACTGGATTCAAAAGTCCTAAAATCAATTGCCTTGTAATTTGAGCTGGCCTGAGCACAGTGTGTACAAGTAGAAACGAGCGTGTGATATAAGCCTGAATTAACAATTGGACAACTCTATCCATGCAGAATAAACCGATACGAATAAATGTCCCGTAGATTCTGATTTCGCATATCTGGCCAGTCTTCCCGCATGATTACCCACATCCTTCCAACACCACTCCTAGCTGCTCGGTTCCGGCCCACAAATAACATTGCGTACTTTCCTTGCCCAGCATCCTCAATCCGATGACTTACATCTTCCGGTCGACAATAATTATCAACATTGAAGTAAAGCCAAGCAGAGGGCCCGCCATTAACCTAGCCACATCGCCAGTTTGTAACGGCGCCGTCACCACAATGCCCCCTTACGTTGTCAAGAATACTACGTCCGCAGTCTGAATCGATGGATTTGTCGTCGGGAATGTAGACGCCGTAAACGTTGAAGATGGCTTTACACTTATAGGTGCAGGGAGGACAGTTGCCTACATCTGTGGCGCAAGTTGCGCTTTGGCGTTCGATGAGAGATCTAGGGCAGTGAGCTTCAGGAAGTGCGACTGCTTTGTATCGAGATGGCTGTATGACAAGAAATAGAGCTTACGAAAGATCAGAGGATGACGCTGCAAAGACTGAGGATATGCTAATACGGGCAGTGAAGAAGAGTGCTAAACTGAAGTAGTGCATTTCGAAGAAGTGTCAAAAAGTGCACGAGAGAAATTGGATTAAGCAGAGAACAGAGGCTTGAAAAATATGTGCGATGGATGGCTAGTATTTAAGAGATAGCCAGAGAGAAATATCCGGATAATCATATAGGAGGCCTTCCCTTATAGTCTTTCTTCTCTCATAATCTTCACTGGTGAGATGGAATCTGAATCATATAACAAAGAGCTGAAACTCCAACCTCTATTTAGGCGTTCCGTGGGCATTTAAAGGCTGGGATAAGCTTCTTGCACTATTATAAGCAATTGTCCGAAGGTCGAAAAGGATCGACGATAGACATCATAACTAAGTTCTACTTGTTCCTTCTCGCTGAATAAAAACAGTCAAGCTGCGACAGAAAGAAAATATATATTCGGATAAAGATGCCGTGATCGAAATTAGCTTAGCGAATCTTGGGGGACCATAATTAGGTAAGGCAAAAGCAAGAATTCAGAGCGATTGCGCAGACTTCATCAAGATGAACAAGACCTATGGTTATGAGATTAAAAAGAACTACTCTGCATCACTAAGCAAAAAACTTCTGATCGACAATGTCCGATGGTTGGAACATGCCAGTGATCCTGGACTTGTCCTTCTACCTTTGGAAAGCTGGTTGATAACCTCTTGGAGGTCTCCTCAGAATTGAGATAGGTCTGAAGAAAATGCTGATACACGGAGTACGAGTACAGACAGGCTAAGCCAACTGCCTGCGCCGCCGCGAGAAATAGTCTATCTCATAGGAGGCCTAAAGCAGTTGCGACTCGTACACCAAGTCAGCGACAACTCAACTTCGTTGAGTATTTCTGACCGTGGTATTGTAAGCCAGCTTCGAGAAATCAATCATCAATGACGAATGGTAGAGCTCCATTCGCTCGATCCCTTCAGGCGTTCCTCCTATGAAGATCGAACGTGATAATCATCAGCTAACTAGCTGAGGTGACAAGGTAAACGTGGCTGTGGCATGGAACAAGAAGTCGCAGGTAATGCGGTGCCCAGACGTCAAACTTGAAGAAAGGTTGTAGAACCCACATCATTGGACGATATTTCTCCGGTAAGATAATTGGTGTCAGCGTTGACTGAAAAAGGTATTAAAGATCTGGTATTACCCTTTCTATACGAATAACCTTCAAACAACTACCTTCTTGAGTCAGTTATATATCCTCGAAAACAAATCGACACCTCTCTCAACATCGTCATGTATACTGTCGATATCAGACGAATATCATGCATTCTTTCCAGGCCACCATCATTCTCGCAGCTCTGGGCACAAGCCTAATCTCTGTCTTTGCAGCTCCTGCCTTCTACCTCGTTGAAAGAGTTTGTAGTATCTTTTCCTAGCACATGTTATCAGCTGACAGGTTGGGTTTAATAGCAAAGCGCTACTTGCGCCGCTGATGCCAACGGCTGCCCCATCTGCCCATATACCGGCCACGTCCTCTTCAATTTCAGTGGCATCTGTATCCTGGATAATATACTAGTTGACAAGGAATGCGGGACGTGGATTCCTCGATAACTTGAGAGGCAAGTGCGGTGGTAGTGGTGCTATTACGAACTGGCAGTGTGACTATGTCGGCGACGGTAATGCCGCTCAATTGTACTTTAATGCTCCTTTGTGGTGCATTGAGGATTCGGTACATCAGGCTATCAAGTTGGCAGGGCAGGGCAAGTATGATGACGATATCTGCGGGCCGCAGCCGTGAGAGGATGATGGTTGATGGATGACATTATTCTTATTGCCTATAAAAACGAAATGTCTTTCGAGATCACGAGAATTTGTGCTTGGAACTAGAACTAGTGCCGATGATTAAAGAGACTTTCCTAGTGGCCGTCATTAGTTGATCTTACTGCTTATAGCCTTTCTTATGTTTAACAGTCGTGCAATACGAGTTAGTCCATGAAGATAGGCGCCTGGAACAAAGACAATGCTGTTCTCTCAAGTCTTGGAGGACTTCCTTCGTGGCTATTTCGACGATTGAAATGTGAAGATAAATGTTCGGTCGCAAAGTTCTAAGCAAACTGCTTTGGATTGCAAAGACAAAAGAAAGAGGTTACCAGCCTTCAGATGCATAGTCTTGGAATATATGTTACGCTGTTCATTGACTGATAACGAAATGTCTCTGTCGCAATATACACACATTTGGGATGTTGCGCAGCACATGCGCCTTTCATTAATCGGGGGCAGTGGCTCCCGGCTTTCTACAACGAACTATACGAATCAATTGGGAGATTTACATTGCGGGGCAGAGTGCATGAAGATTTGTTGTGATGGTTCGGGCTATGAATCGCCTTATGAGATGATGGGTTTGCTTGAAGCTACGACAAAGATCTTTTCTTCATTGTCGCATTTTATTAGTAGTGCTAATGGAGCGTTAACGCTGGCTTAGGAATTACTCAACGAGATCTCTGACGTTCGTACATGCCTTATCCAACTGCAGAATCTGATCTTGAAGATAAAGCAGGACTCTCAGCTTCGTGCTGCTCTTATCATGACTAATTAAATAGTCGTTACCCTAACCTCAAGCGAAATTGTAATCTCTAAGCTCGAGGAACTTCTGGACTCATTAGGAGTTGTCGGCAAGTCAATGAACGCTCGTCGCAGACTTCGAGGTAAAGAACGAACAGAGTATTAGGGTCATCTTGAATCGCCTGCAAGGGTCAAAGACATCGCTCAACTTCATGCTGACGACACAAACTGATAGGTGTATCTTGGAAATCACAATTTAGAGTTGATTCTAGATAAATGTGTAATAGCATGTCAATGGAGCAAGCACGATCCTCTGCAGCAAATCTATTAACTCAGGTTCAGCAAATGCTGGAGAGCAACGAGGACATACAGACACAATTGACAAGCTCGAGTGTGCAATCGATCGTTCGAAACCCAAATATCGATTCATTAAGCGTTGTTGTGGAGATGAACGATGACATTTCAACGATAACTTCATCACGTGCAAAGACTGGAAAAATTGATGTTGGGAGAGGGGCCCTGACCACTAGAGTTGAATTAGCATTCGATCAAGACTTGCATGCATCTTGTGGTTACCGGCGCGCACTGCTCAAGCCTAGCAGAGAGTCTTTGACGTCGTCTACCATTTGTTTCATTGAGTGGTCGTTCCTTTCCGGTCTCAGCCTTGATAATATCTCAGATATGGCTGTCATAGCTTTACCCCTATTTCTTGATGGACTTTGGAATTCTGAGCACTGCAGGGGAGTTAAATACTGGGAAGACTAAAGCGATGTGGCGAACTCTATTCGGCATGAAACAAATCTTCTTACCACTCATTCTAAAATCCCTCTTGAATCAGTCTACGATAGGCTTTTTGACGTAATTCTATGAGCGATTACCAAATTGGAAACCCCAAGAAAAAAGATAGAGTTTCTGCAAGACCAGGCAATACCGGGATCAACCTTGGCTGCTGTATATCGGCTATGCTTACAAGATAAGGTATACTATAATATACTCTTGTTTAAGTCTCTCACGAATGTGACTGAAAACGACTTCAGCACGTACGTGCCATCAAATACGATTCTGAGAACTTAGGACGGTGTCTTAAGGCTTTCGAAGTGCATTGGGAAAATTTGAAATACCGAAACATTGTTCTTTCACTAGATTGGCTGCCCGGGCTGCACATACGATCGTGGGTCAGGTACGTCTGCTGACATAGGCAAAAACGATTAACTAGAGTCGCAGCACTATGCGTAACATTCATTGTCTATTCAGAGCTAGTGCTTTTATATCGGGTCTCTGCCCGTCGTGCCCGTACACTGGGATGCGCCAATTCTTAAGCGCTAGTGATCATGTATTCAACGCAATTAAGGTCGCAGACTTTAAAACCTCGTGTTCCAGTTACGACAAGGCGAGAATGTGTTTCGTTTTCGTCTTTCGTTATCAAGCTATTATCAGGACGGTAAAAGAGATATGAAAAGTTGAAGTTCCGCAAACTCTTATCTATCAAATAGTAATCAGCATCGACTGACTAATTTGTAGAGTGAATTGAATTACGATGTCGCAAAGTTCATAGAAACGATGAATTGATATTGTTTTCAGACCACACCAGTGTTTCTAATCTTCAACAAGGCGGATATTTTTGCACCAGAGCTGCGCGAAGTCTTGGCTTCGGGCAATCGACTAAACTTTGAAAAGAATAGAAGATGGTTTCAAGCAGCAGAAAATTGCGCTGATCCCTTTCGAAAGGTCGATCGCAGATCGAATCACTGACATGCGTATATTACGTAGACGATCTAGACGATCTGAAAGATTCTTCGTTCCTTTTCGAATGGCAAAGCAATTGGCGGGATATGCGAGAAGAATAGGAAAGACAATTCGGAGATCGGGTTATGTTCTAAAGTGTCCTTCATGCTTAGACACAGTTAAGTAAGACAAACCCCGACCCTAAGACCGCCGCAGCTTGACTAGGGGCTATCGACAAAACCGGAGAAGATGGTATGAAAGCAACTAGAAGATTAATATTGCCCAGGACCACAGTACTGGGGATTTCGAGGCATGAAGAAACGGTTATCCTCTTTTTACCTGTATCTCGCAAGATTTCAGGTAGAGCGTTGCTAGCCTTTATTTCACCTTCCTCTATAATTCCAACTCGAGAATCTCGATAAAGGAACAATCTTTAGCTCGTATCCTCCGTTTGAAGCATTCCGGCAATAAGGAATCAGTATTACCCATGTCGTACTTTCATAGGGCCCTTCAACTCCCCAAGACTCTGTCTTGATATCTACCAACGACCGCTTTATCTCAGTGGGCACGCTTCGCTTTCTCGAATTGGCTCACCTTGCTGTATCTCATCGCCAGTAGGACAGAGAGCTAGCCAGCGTTGTGCCTGCCTGCGGCCACGGCGATTGATAGTGCTTGGGCTGGAGGTAAGTCTATTCTTTGTCGCCACCATGCCGGAGAATTCCACGAGCGTTTCTGACATCAGCTTACGTCGTTTCACCTACCCCGTTGCCCAGATAGACTCAGCCTCCATCTGCGCGTCACTCTTCCTTACGCGCATCCTAATTCCAAAAACCCTGATATCACTAGCGAGCAAGCGACGCTGCTACGCCACGAACCCACGAGTCTGAAACGGAGATGTCTTCGAGATCGCGATACTCCACCTCTCAAATATGACTACTTTTGCCTTCTGACATCACGATATCAGAGTATATACTCAACATAATCATATGATTCTATATAGGCTTAATATGCTCCTGATAGAACGTGCTTACTTCTACATACGCTTTCATTCTTTCACGAGTCTCAGCATCAATCATGTCACGTGCACCTTCTGAGATCAATACTGTTGTGCATGTTCATGCATCCTTCTTCGTTCGTCGCTCGTTCGTTTGTTCGTTCCGGTGCCCTGAAACGAGGAATGAGAGGAACGAGAGGAAGGGTTGTGATTTCATGTGAGCAGGGTCTTAAGAAGCGATGGGCGGAAAAACGGTCTGGGCACAATTACGCAAAAGGGATTAGATATATTACGCTATGTAAAGGTGGTCGGTTACCCGTAACCCTAACCGCGCGGCCTTCTAGGCTTAGGTTCTTATGCCACGCGATCTACACGCTACCTTCCTATGCCACCAACCCTTCCGATGCCACCGGCTAGCTATACTAGTATCACTAGTTCCATGCATTCATATTTCCCCTATACACACATGTTCGAACGCTGTGTCACCCTTCGTCACACTCAGAGCAGCCCTGTGATAACACTGTCTCAACGGGGTTGTAGTAGTCGTTCAACTTCATGCGCTTCTTCTTTGCAAAACCCTTCTGCGTGTAATGATGAGATGCTAGAATTTCTACTTGGTTAAGATTGAATGCATGAGCGCGGAGTATACTAAATTGATTGCTTAGTTGTCTCAGTTATCGTTACTAATCTTCGCCTTAATATCGGCTGCTTTCATTGTCGCACAAGCATAAGCGAAGGATACAACGTATCGTTGAATGTAAAATCTATGCCGCGATCCTAGAATTTGCCGAGAGCCTCATTAAAATTATGTGAAAATCTTTAAATAGTGCAATAGAAGTAGAAAATCACTACAATTAACCTCGCTGCCCTCATTAATATTAAAGCTATACAAATCTGTCATAACTTTTAAAAGATTCACTGCTTCTTCTGCTTTTACTGCTTCTTTCTTCGAAAAGAGAGCAGCTTTTAAGTCACTCAGCAAGCTCAGATTAATTCTTAACTTATTTAAATTATTTAAAGTTTCAGAGATTCTCGTATTTAATAAAAGTGTTCTTTTTATTTCTACTGTCGTCGTGTTTATAATCTTCTCGTTATCGTCGTCGTTATCGTCGTTGTTATCGTTATTTCTTTCATTTAAACTTTAACGTATAATTAGTTTAAACATTTAAAAATTCTTTCGTAATGTGCGAGCTTTTTATAACGAAACTTAACTCTTTAATATAATTTATTTATAACTTTAAATGTATTTAAAAACTTCGTTAATTAATATAATTAACTTAAATATTTAGTTAAACAGCGAGACTTTAAAACTTGTTTAGTTAGCTTAAAAATTAAAGTAAAAATAATAAAGTAAGATCGTTATATTCTTAAAGTCTTTTGCTTTAAAGATGATTTTTTACTTAATGAATTATTAACTTCTTTACAAAATTTTAAGCGTACACGATAAAGTTTTATAATGTGTTAACGATAATTTTACTAACGATTTAAATTTAAAGTAGTTAAATTATAAACAGAAAACGCGTATAAAGAATTAAATAAACGATAAAGATTTAACTTACTTTAAAGTTTTTATTATCGTTATTATTATCTGAACGAATATAAAAAAGAAGAAAAGATTTAAAACGTATCTTAATTTATTAAATACGTAATAAGAAATAAGCTTCATTGTTCGTATTAAATTTAACGTAAATAAAAAGAATTTAAACGTACATTTAATATATTAATATAATAAAACTTAAATTAATAAGATTTTCGTAAAAACAGTCTTTATTATTATAATAAAGACGTTAACGACTTAAATAATTAAGCTAAAGAAGAAAAGAATTAAGAGAAAAGCTTTACGTAATTCTGAAGAAAATCGAGTTAAAATGCTTATAAAGAAGCTTTTATGTTTTAATAAAATTTATAAAAATAAGAAAACTTAATGCTAAATCACTGTTATTAACGAGTATATATCTTTAAACGCGTTATAAATATTTAATTAATTTATATTTATAAATTAAAACGATAATAATATTATTATTAACATATCTTTAAAGAATATAATTAAAGTAGCTTAAGTTATTATTATAAAGAATAGAAAGAAGATTATCGCGAAGACGAAGACGAAGTTCTTTTTTATTTTAAAAAGTTTAGCACTTAACTTATTATTAGTATCAGTCTCGTTCTTTAGCTTTAAATTTAATTATTTAATAAATTTAATAACGATAAGAAAATTAAAAGAATAATAAAAGCAAATGCGAAAATAATAAAAAATGAAAAAGTAAGAAAAAGCGAAGAAAAAGAAAAAGATTTTATAAAAAGCGAAGCTGAGAAAGTTAAAGAAACGTTTAAAGTCGTTTTTAAACTCGTTAATTATACGATTTAGTAATTTTATTAAAGATAACGATTTATTAAAATATGTTTAATAATAATAAAAAAGAGAAGAGAAAAGAAACGTTTATGATTGTATACATTAATCTAAATGCTTAAGAATATAATTTATAAACATTATAACTCTGAAAGAACAAGCCTAAAGCTTATTAAAAGAATATGCACGTACAGTATAATATTAACATACAGTTAACTCGTAATATTAATAAATATAATAATTAAAAATTATAAAGATTAACATTTATAATTTAAGTACACGTTTAATTAGTAACTAAAAATGTGTTTATGTTACAGTTATAAATAAAGACTTAAAATTAAACTTAGAAGTAAATATAAAAATAAAAGAAAAAGAAGAAGTATTTTAAAATTTACGATATAAAAATAAACAGTAAAATCTGCGAAAAAGACTCAGAAAATAATTATTATCATTAAGATAAAATGCACGTTTAGCTAAAATATATAATTTATATTAGCAAGTTGAAACAGATTATTTAAATTATTTTTTAATTATAATTAATGTAATCTTATTACATTACGTAAAAACTTCTTAAACTTAACTTTAAACTTTGTGTAATATTAAATTAGCTACGTATTTTTCTTTATTTAAATCTTTAACATTACGAACGAGATTTTCATAAGATTAAAATTAAGTAAGTACGATAACAGCTTAATTAAAAGCAGTTTAAACATATACAAAGCGCATTTAATTTTATAAATGAATGAATTTTAAGTATTATTTATAATTACGATAAAGCGAGATTTTAAGTCATTAAAAATATATTACGAAAGAATTTTAGTTCGCATAAAGTTTAAAAAGATAGCTTTAATTATAAAGTCGTGATGAATCTTTTATATTATATATCTTTTTATCGTATATGTTAAAAATATACTTTATCTTTTAAATCGCTTAAGCGTTTAATTAATCTGCAGAGAAACTTTAATAAAAGATTAGTTAAACTTTTTATCGTTTACTTAATAAATTAGCATAAAGACGCGAAAAGATTAATTCTCATTATTTATTTATTCGTTCGCATGCAGTATTTTCATTCAGAAATATTAATTAATTAATTAATTAGTTAATTAAACGAAGCTTTTATTTCTTTTTTAAGATTTCATTTCGTTGAGCTGCGATGCGTTTAACGAGTTTTTTACTTTATTTTCGCTTAACTAGTAATTTAAATACATTACTTTAATTAATAATTATATTAAACTCGTTAAATAAAAATTAAATCATCTCGTTTTAATGAATAATAAGACGTTAATGTAAATATTAAATGAGTTACTTTGTATAATAATCGCTTAACGTAAAAAATCTTTTTAAATTTACGAAAGTAGTAATCGTGTTAATGACGATGTAAAATCTTTTTATTTTTTTAATTTAAGTTAAATTAATCTTAATGACTTTAAATATAAAGATAGTAAAGTTTAAAAAATTAAAATAAAAATGAATTTAATTTCGTAACGCTGAAGAAATGATTAACGTTATACTGAGAACGATAATAGTAACAGTAATGATAGTAATGATAGTAGTAACAGCAGTAACAGCAGTAATAAAGCTAGTCTTAAGATGTGTATAGCTTTAATTTTTACTGCTACAGAATAAAATGACAGTAAGATTAATCGTAGTAATTTTCTACTTCTATTACATTATTTAATAATTTTTACTTAATTTTAACGAAGCTTTCGACAAATTCTAAAATCGCGGCATAAATTTTATACATTTAACGATCGAGAGTCGACAGAAAAAGTCGTTGAACATTAAAATTAATTCTTACTAAAACGTATCACAATTCACGAGTGTTTGTTTCTACAATCATTAAATTTTTATGATAAACTCTTAAACATTTAACATGTAGATTAGCATGATTTCGAACTGTAGTCATGAGTGTAAAGTGTTGAAAATTAGAACTCTTTTCCACATGTTTGTATGCGTTTTGGTGGGGATCGCGTAATTTGATGTCCAACGACTTTTTCTGCCGACCCTCGGGTACATGCGCCGAGCATCTTAAACGGCTGCGTAAGGAGACTGGAACTACCTTAGTAATACTAGCATCACTAGCCGGTGGCATCCGAAGGGTTAGTGGCATAGGAAGGTAGCGTGTGTAGATCGCGTGGCATAAGAATCTGGACCTCGCAGCCTTCAGTTATCTTGTTTCAGAGCGCGATCACGCGCGTTACTTGTAACATTCGGGAGGATGGACCCTGCTTCCATCTTCCTAGATGGGATTAATGGGCGCTATTATAGAGCTGAGGCTGAGGCTTAGATGTGGCCACACAACGTAAAGCTGTACGGCACATGATACGGTGATCTTGGTATAAAAGAAATCTTACATAAAACCTGATATTGAGGGATTTTGTTGGGTTTGAAGTGTGGTGCATAGATCCATATGGTTTCAGTCGCTTGATTTGGTTGGAGCACATATTACTGGCGCTTAGGAATATTCTGGTCGGAAGCATGCAGTGGAGAAGCAAGCGACTAGAGAGCTAGGTTTTCGCCAGCAGGGAAATAGAACGATAGTGTATCAGTAATCTAGAGCAGCTTGGCGAGGCGCATAGCGAGATTTGAGGGTTAGAAGAGCTTTCAGTTGTGGCTGGTAAGTATAGACAAGATAGTGGTGTCAATGTCCCAGCTATCTATTCATCTATGTTAAGCTAAGCTTAGTAAAGCTCATAGACTAAAGTAGGACCTCGAATGTCAACCTGTGAGGTGTACGACG
>JAABUO010001719.1_pt1 | contig 27903 bp, 43 predicted proteins | sample 5559291 | NCBI WGS metagenome assembly JAABUO01 (sample SAMN10711878, study PRJNA513372) | rock metagenome | isolation source: Antarctica rocks | place: Antarctica: Victoria Land, Finger Mt sud | reverse complement strand
AGCATGCCATGTATGTCTGTCATTCTACAGTGCACATGTCAGGTGGGCCCTTGGCAGCAGCTCAGACACACCCTCCCTGTACATGATGCCACGTAGTCCTGTGTCAAGGCTTTAACCTGTGATGTTTGGCAAGGAATTGAAAAGGGGCAGAAAACAGCAAAGGGAAACGCAGGTTGCACTGCCCAGACCCTGAGCTATTTTCCACTGGACATTGGATCCAATCCTTTTACCACCCATCACAATAGCCTTACCACTGTACCTTGTTCAGCCTGAGCTGTTTTCCACTGGAATTTGGATCCATTCCTTCCATTACCCGTCACAATATTATTACCACTGTACCTCTTCAGCCTGGCTGTTACGTTACCAGCATGCAAGTATGCACTCAAACGTCAGGCTAAGCATCATAATGATGCAAACTTTCCACTGTATATACACTTTTTGTCAAAAAACCCCAATTTGCTGTACAAAAGGCTCTGGCTGACGGAGACCCCTCTACAATTGGCTTTCTACAGAACCAACAAAAGGCATGCATCTCCAATCAAACAGTTGGGTGTGGTTGCGACAAGGTGCTGTTTCAGGTTTCAGGGACTTTGAATGACGGTGAGGATATGGGCAGAAGGCTGGAGCTTGCACTGCAAGGCATGTCTGCTGGCAGCGCCTCCTGTGCTAGCTCCCAACAGGCAAAACAGACATGACATAAACCCTAAATTGCTTTCATACCTTACTGTTGGTCAGTGTCTTAAGAAAGTGCTACTGCAGTCTTATGGTGCCAGAACAGGACCTCATACAGAGAGACTCTCAAGACTGTACGCAACTGACGCCAGAGGAAGACATGTGCTTCATGACTGAATGAAGGAACGACTGTTTCAGCGAAAATTTTGTTCCTTTGTTCAGTCAGTTTTGACATACAACAACCGGGGCAAAAGGCTGATGCTTGCGCTACAGGGGCCTTGTGCCAACAGCCAACCTTTGCCATGATCAATTTCTGGTAGGAAGAGCAGTGTGTGTGCAACAACCAGTGAGGGCTTTTCACAAATTTGTGCTTTAAACCTTTGTTGGGACAGCATCACATTCTCCCACTTGCAACGGCACACTTATATTCTTACTTTGTGAAAGTTGAACCCATGCTTCACAGAGTTATTGTTGATTTTACAGATCAGATTACGCCGACATTGCACTGTTGACAAGGTTTAGTCTTACAAAGTTTTGGCGGCAAATGGCGCAGTTGGCCATGAATGACGCAATTGGCCGTTCATAACAGATGATGTGCACACATGCCACAGGGACCTGGATGACATAGAGGACTGGGGCAAGAGGCTGGAGCTTGCACTGCGAGGGGTGTTCGCCGGCAATGTCTTTGACCTGGGGGCTCAAGGCACCGCTGACATGTTTGAGAATGGAGAGGTACACAACAGAAAAGAACCAGATAAAGATATCCATTTACACCAATTTGATAATTAAATCGATCCAAACAAGTATAATTGTAGCTAGCTACTATACTGTTCAATTTGCACCTAATGCAACCATGAATGTATTGTTTTCTGTCAATGAGATGGTGCCGAAATGACTCTGTCCATACGCTTTGGTAACTTTAGCGGGAGCCTCCTGAGGCGGCAGCCCGAAGCTGTTGCACAACAGCCCAACTGTACTAAGCCGCCAACAGGAAAAACAGTACTTACATGCCACAAAGCAGTGCTCGTTCAACATTGCTGCCCATTGCCTTTCAAGGTGCATCCCTAGTTCCAGCATGATATATAGTCATGCTAGGCAAGACACCGGACAGCTCAAGCCCCTTCAAATGCCACAGTGCATTTGCTTATGCGTGTCAAATCTTGCTAGTATGAACACATTCTGAGATGGCGTTGGCAATGCTGTCATCAAGGCAACAAGAGTCACGCTGCTGACTCTGTACCTCATCAGCATCCCATCAGTTTCTGTTAGGGCTGAAACTCATGTCTAGGTATGTACAGACCATACAGTTTGCCATGAGCAGTCGTGTGCCTGATGACTAAAACCATGAGAAAGCCGGGCTTTACAAAGCGTGGCTGATGCAGCCTGAGAGTTGCAATGCAACCAGATAGCAAAGGACTGTACTTTCAATGCAATGCATAGCATGGCTGTGTTAAGCTGCACGAGGCATGAATCCCTGGCAAGCATCAGGGTATGGTCTGACAGAACAGCCTTTGTAAAGGGTGGGTTTGAGAAGACAAGGACAGAGCTGGTGGAACGGCCCTGGGCCATTGACAACCTGGACCAGGTGCTGCAACGGTGGCAGCAGAAGCCCCACCACAAGGCCATGCTCTTCGTGGACAATGCTGGCACTGATGTGGTCCTGGGTGAGCAGCAGCATGCTACCCTGTCTGTCTGTCCATCCACTTGTCTGTAAACAGTGCCAACACTGGCCTTGGGTGCAATGAGCAGCTGCTTTGTTTGTCTGCCTGCCTTCTTGTCTGTCTCTCTGTCTGTCCATCCGTCTGTTTGCCAGCCTGCCTGGCCGTCTGCGCATGCATCCATCTGACAGCCATCGATTTTGCACTGTGAGCTGTTGCCATCACAAGGCAGCTTGGATGCAATATCTTGACAACAAGCAGAACCTGGAAGAGGCATCACCAGACCAACAGATACAGACATACGCCAGGCCTACTAATCTGTCTGTTGGCAAGCACGCCCTCGCCCCCTTACACACGATCAGCTTTGGCAATATTGCCGCAGGCATGATACCCTTGGCAAGAGAGCTCATCAAGAACGGCACCTTTGTAGTGTTGGCAGCCAACGAGGTTCCCGCCCTGAATGACATAACAGCAGCAGAGCTGAAGGTGCTGTTGAAAGACTGTGGCAAGATCGACAAGCTGCTGGGGCGAGCCGTGGATGAGCAAGTCATCACTGTGGTCTCATCTGGTAGTGCACTTCCCATCATTGACTTGACCAAGGTGCGCTCAATCAACTGATCACATGTCTCAGCACTGCTGTACTCACTCCTCATCACTCATTTTTTTTGTCATCATGTGTTCAGTGGTGGGTGTCCAATTTGTTTGTCCGTTCCTTCATTCATGCATCTATTGAACAGGTGTCTTCCTCTGGGGTCAATCATGTACAAGTCCTGAGTGGCTCTCTGTACAAATTGCTGATTTGCCAGTACGCAGAGCAGTAATGTGTGCTGACGTGAGCTAAACTTTGGTGACAATAATAGTATGAATTGGCATATCAAGAAATGACTTGCATGACATGCGGATATTCAGCAGTGATGTGACTGGCAAGCCAATGTTCATCAGCGTTTGAAGCTATGATGGAGTGAGGATGTGGCAGCTGTACATTCATTTTGTCAACTCAACAAGCTTTTCAAACAAGAAGGTCATTCCTGAATGCTGCCTGACAGCTCACTGACTGTGTTTTACCATGATCAAGAATATGCTATTGGCAATACAAAGCATGCTATTGATATGATGCAATTGGCAACGCCATGGTTGCTTGTGCTGATTGAAGCTGAATCCACAGCTCAAGATACGTTGCGCTTTTTACAGCTGTGGAGTTGCCATCAAAACCATCATAGTTGTCTCACAGTGCAAATTTTGCAAAGAAGGTCAATTGGCCCAGTGATGTGGAGTTCACAGTCATGCCTGTCCTTGCAGCTGTCTCCAGAGTGTGTGGCAGCAGCAGAGGACGTTGATCTGGTTGTGGTAGAGGGTATGGGACGCGCTATAGAAACCAACCTGTATGCCTCCTTCAGCTGTGACTCTCTCAAGTTGGCCATGGTCAAGCATCCTGAGGTATGCCTCGTCCAATTCAGCTTTGCTGCTGCCTTGCTTAGCTCTGATTGGCAACAGCCCACAACTTGCATAAAGATGCCCATACTGAAGACACAAAACCTTGCGTAGTGCTCTGCTGCTACCAGCTGATGAATCGCAGCTTTACAATGTCGACACTGCTGTGACAAGGTTCAGGTGTCGTCCCTACTGCAGGTGGCCCAGGTTCTGAAGTGCCGGATGTATGACTGTGTCTGCAAGTTTGATAGGGGCAAGGGAAGTGAAAGCATCGGCTGGGGTGACATCACTGGGGATGCCAGCTGGATCAACAAATCTGCCAGGCAAAATCAGCAAAGGTTCAAGGGCAAACCATCACCTTGGACACAAGTCATTGGCCGGGCAAATTGGATACCTGGAAACGGCGGCATCAATCTGTGCGTCGGTGATGGTGATGATTGAGATGGAACTTGCTGAACTTATGCAAAGAGTGCACATCAATGATGCCATTGCTCAGCAAGGGAGTCTGTATAGTTTTTGAAGCAGACATGACTGTCAGCATATGTGGCCAGGCATGTATGCAACTTAGCCTGCACTTCAGCATCCAACAACTGTGCATCAAGGAGGTGCTGCCTAAGGCATTGTAATGTGTCTCTCTCGTCTCTAGCACCGCAGAACAGTATGGAAACGAAACGCGGCAGAACGCGCTTAGAGCCTTGCCTTGTACTAGCTAAAACTGACTAGAATATGATCAGCAACTTTCAGCTTACAAGTCTGATGTTATCTAACACATGGCTGAACGCTTTCAGCTTTGTCTAGAGGGTCTGATGCTTGTTGGAGTTGGCTAGATCGCAAAAAGCAAGGTCTAGCTTGCAGTGTCTGGTCCTATCCAACAAAGTGCTGGAATATTTTATGTGCTCTGAAGCTATCTCATGCATATCAGTAAGCACAACACTGTTAAAGTGTACCTATAAAACAAATGCCCTGCAGAGCTACTATAGTGTACGACCTCTGACCTGACTAAAATTGACCTAAATAGGCACACCTTGGTAACTACATGCTAACACTAGTACTAGTGTTGTACCTGATGTGATGGGTTGCAGCATGAACACACCAAGCCCGCATCTTGAGATCATGCCATGCCAGATGTGTTGTTGTAGACCAGCCCAAACATTCCCTGCTTGGCTGTGGCCAGCTTTATGTCTAGCTCTGAGATGTCAACAACCAAAATTTGCTGTGTGCGGCTGCTCAGGCTGGCTGTCATGATATCTTCAGCTCTGTTGTACCTTGTAGGGTATAGCTTGCGCACTAGTGTACTGCCAACCTGAGCACTTCTGCATCTACATTGATGACCTGCAAGAACTGCAGCCATGAACGGACTCTCTGTGCCTGGCTGACAAAGCGCAGCTTGGCATAGAAGGACACCCTGCAGTGAGAGCGTGCATGATGTGTGTGCTGCACTTTCAAAGTGACTGAAATAGGGCACATGCATCGACACAGTTGCGCTCTGATGAGACTTTGCTGACACGAGTCCACTGATATGACTGCTTCCAAAGAACAATTGCCAGCTGATATCATCAAATGTGCAAGTGTGATGAATGCATGCCAGCTTGCTTTGTGAGGCAGACCAACGTTGTATTACTAATCACAATATTTACTAGCCTTCATGCCGAAAAAATAAATTAGGAAGACGACAGGACCCCACATGGCTTTGCTGTTGTTCTGCACCTTAGACTACATCAGCTCAACGCCACACTTGTGTAACAAGCTAGACTGTAATACCGAGCAGTATTCCAAAGCGGAGCGTCGAGAGAGAGAGAGAGAGATTACAATGCTTTAGCCAGCCAACAAGTCTGATCACATATAGAAGAAGACAAATGTCAAATCTGGAGGAAATCGAGACAACTCAGAATAAACTTGAAAACCCGCATGTGATCTTGCTGCGCAAAAAAGGACCTCATAGTGTCAGTGTTCGTGGAAAATAAAGAAGCATGACCCCGAGATTGATGCATAGCAGTTTTGGTCGTTTCCAAGATTCTGTGTTATGTAAGATATTGAGTAATCACTTGTATGACTGTGTGACGGTATGAGTAAGACAATAGTGACGGTAAACTGTTACAACTTGTGTGCCAAAGTGTTAGAGCAAACCACTACAGGCTTCAGCTTCTTGCCCATTCCTGTCAGCAGCCTGCCAGTGATGTGCAGGTCCACCTTTGCTGGCAGCTTTCTTTCCAGCTTTGGCTGCCTCAGCAGCACTCTGCTGACCCTGCCACTGCGTCAGCTTCTTACGTGGGTCAGCACCACAGGGAAGCTGCACATCACGCTGCCCTCAGCAAGGCGCAGCTGCAGATAGTAGTAGTATGCCAGAAAGGCTGACTCAGAAGCAGGGCTGGCTGCAGGCAAACGCCCTGGCACTTTGTTCGGTTCAAACAGCTGACCGAAGCAAATGTGCAGATGCTGCTGTGCGCTGGCTGGTGGGGTTGGGGTGGCATCAGCTGCAAGGCTGTTTGAGCTAGTTGTAGAGCTGGCTGTAAGGGCTGGGGGCCGTGCCTTGCTGGTGTCAAAAGTGCTGCAGCAATGGGAGCGCTTGCTGCACGGCTGACAGGTAGGATGGCTGCAGGCAGAACCAGTTTCTCTGCAATGCAGTGCAGTTCTCTGCAAAGTGAGGTAAAGCCGCTCAACAGCTGATTGGCAAATGGAACAGCATATGGCGACTAGAGTGAACTTGCAAGCTTTTGGCAAACAACCAATTGTGAATCTGGTGGTCAGCCCTAATGATGCCTTTAGGTGCAGGATGCGCAGCTTTGGGAGCTTGGCAAGCTCTGCTAGTGTAGAGGAGAGATCACAAAGCCTGTTGTAGCTCAGGCTTAGAGAGAGTAGGGTCAGCGGGAGTCGCCCTGGAACTTGCTCAACATTGTTCCAAGACAAGTCGGGGAGCAAAAGCCCTGCAGCAGATGTTAGGCTGGCAACATCAGCAAGCCAGCAACAGCAAATATCCATTGAGTGCAGCCTTGGGAGTAGTGAAGCTTGTCGATAGCAAGAGCATTTCAGTTATTCACTGAGTAAAACGAATGTATGCCGCTGCCGCATACAGCTCTTGAGTCTGCTGCAACTCTGGCAAGGCAGTCAAGGACCTGCCTGTCAGGTACACCACTTCTTGGGACTTGTGGCCTGTGTCAGCATAAGAAACGACTGAGCCCATTTAAGTAAGCACTTGATGAGGTACAGGAGCATCAGGGACCCCGCCCCGATAGCAGCCACTGACATATCAACACCCAACTCGCAGTTGTGATACGGATGCTGTAGGCGGCATCAAGCTGAGATCTGTGCGTTTGCCAGCAAGCCACAAACGGGTACGGTTTCCGACAACTCAATGCATGCACGTCTTTTTCAAGATGGTGGCCAGTCATTGAAGCTGCTAGCGTTAGGAAGCAGGAAGCAGCAGGAAGCAGGAAGCAGGAAGCAGCAGGAAGCAGGAAGCAGCAGCAGGAAGCTAGCCAGCCGCAGACGTGCATCACATTGCGCAAAGCATAGCCTGACTTTTCGCTTGCAGAACGCAGATAATGCACCCTTGTTTGCCTTAACAGGCGCCTTGTAGGTGTTTTGCCAGCGTGCGTTCTCCCAAGCCTGATCAAGCCAAGCCTCGTCCGCGGTGAAACGGTCGAAACCCAGAATGTCATTGAAGGTAAAACGGGTTTTGGCGCAGTTTTGATTGCCTGATGTACCGTACATCATGTACGTGTAGCGGTTGCAGAATCTGACTGCTGCTCGTGCAGGGACCGTTGCTGAGCGCGTTAGACAGCCAAGACAACACCTGGTGCTTAGTTGGACCGGCAGGCAGGCACAAACATTGGCAGCCTGCAAAGGGCAATGCTGCAGCCTCAGTGAACCATAAGTCTGACTTCTCACTTGCCTCCCTGCCAGGCCCAGCTATTGCCAGCATCTTTCACCATCTGGACATCTACTCATCACACCAGCTTGCCCTTACCTGCCAAGCATGTGCCAGGGAGGCTGCACATCACAGGACTCACTACAAAAATGATTACTGCGCCAAGATCCTGCCAAAGGTGCAAAGTACTGCTGGGACATGTTATGGTGGTTCCCCTTATGGTATCCTAAACTGCGCCTGGACTGGCAGCTCAAGCGACGCTCTGCCATACATACACACCATGTCTCAACAGCCTGATTTCTTGGCAAGCATGTGGAAAGCAACTTGGTCCGCAGTCCCACATTCTTTCTGCGCTGACCTGCGCAGCATGTTGGGTGAGGCCATGAGTGGCGAATTCGGATTTGGTAACAAGAGTAGCCGGCTCACCATAGACCTGTTCATACACAGCACTACACCGCTGCACGTGTCCTTGGCTTGGCTGCAAGCCTTTTGTGAAACTGCAAAAGCCACAATCATAGAGAAATTTTCCAACGCTGTAGCAGGATATGTTGATAATGCCATGGACATTACTTGTTGGGTCTACAGACCACAAGGTCAGCTTCAAGAGGATGAATATGATGGAGTTGAATCACCACAGGGTGGGCCATGGAAATTTGTGTGCCAGCATCCTCACCCTAACAGGGATTGGTATAGTCGCTATGAACCTGTTGCGTCAAAACCTGAGCACAGCATAGCAGTGACAGGCAGTTGGTGTGAGTTTGAAGGGAAAGTTTTCACATGCAAGCCCTCGGAGTCTGTATGCGAAGCTGATCCAAAGCCTGACTTCAATAGGCATTACACCAAGAAAATGAAGAAGCCAAAAAGAGGTTGCAGGCAAGGCTGGAGGTTGTCAGAACGTAAGCAGTCAAGGAATGCCAAAAGGCAGAGCTTGCAGACGTTTGCTGAATGACTTGATGATGACTGTATTTGTAGTTCATTAGTCAGTAAGAAGTTGCCACTCATCATGAGTCTATGCATGCTTGTGTTCGTTCCTCAAACAGTTGTCTTTCCTGCTAGCACACACGTGTATGCACAATTTGCCCTTGATGTATGTGGATGGATGTGGCTGCATCACTTGGTACGCATACTCATATCGTGCGATACAGGCACATGTTGATATAGCGACAGCACAAACAGTCATATCAATGACAGTCAATTAATTGAAGCAGCTTCAAACATGGGACTGGCACGACCTCACCCCCAAGTATAGCTTTAAGTTTACTTGAAAGATGTTATTGTGACAGTTCAACTTGAATCATGTACATGTGTCGATCGTGCATACGCTTCCCTCTGTCATCTGGTTGTGGTGTCCACTGGAATCGATTGGACCTGTTGGGCACGTATGGCTAGAGGAGCCTAGAGTGTTGCTCTTGTATCCCTAGGTGGGTGTGGTATATTTGCCTTGTTTGTGTCTAGTTATTCAACCACCAGGTCACCAAGAACGCACAGCATCCGATTAATCATGAGAGTGCCCACATGTTAAAAATGATCAAAGCTGTGCCGCAGTATGGTAGGCTAGCAATCATTAACCACTGTCGGGCAGCATACACTGTCAGCTCTTGCATTGACACCCCAACATGTAGTGCATGACGATGCTGCAAGTAAGTCAGAGGCAGGGGCTTTGACGTTAGAGGCAGGGGCTTTGACATCAACTTGGGTGACTGGTCAAGTACAGCAGCAAGTACGCATCACATTCGTTGCTCCAGAATGCTAAGTGCCTGATCTGGTGCAAGGCGCAAGACACCATTCTGTTTTAGCCTTTCCTTGCCAGTGTCAAGCGAGGACCTCCTCAATGTTGTTGTCAACTCATGCATTGCATCAGGCTCCAGTGACAGGAGCAGTGATGCATCCCTGAGCTCCTTGAAGTGCGCTGATGGCTTGAAGGTGTACGGTTGGAAGACTGTGAACAGGGTTTCAGCATCACATGCCAGCTGCCTGCCGCCCTGCAGAAACGCAAGTCAACCTTTCTGGCACTGGTCATGCCATCACATTACTGCAGAGGCTCTCAAATGATCAGGATGCAGTGGTAGAAGGATGGCAAGGATCCAAATGTCCAACAAATATTTGGCGTTTTACTTTGACCATGGTCCCAAGCAAATGCTTGACTTCAGACAAAGGACTGGACACTCAATATTTGCATGCAATTTACCTGGTAGGAAAACCTAGTTTCAGTGGCAACCTCATTGTACATCTGGCGATTGATAGCCACTGCTATTGCCTTCCAGGTCTCCCTGAACACGACAGCATCCATGCTGCTGGCAAGCAGCTTCACACTGTCATCCAGGCCCACAAGAGCACGCAGCAGCTGCGGCGACACCACCTCATCCCTGCAACAGTCAGCATCATCATTACCATCAGTATCAGCATCATCAGATATGTCTCAATTGGTCTGCAATATCTGTCCATATGCATACAATTTACCCACTGTCTGCAAGCAAGACTGGTATCAGGCTGTCCTGTGCTGAGCTTACCTCCAGATGACACATTAAAAAAAATAGTATACCTCTGGTGTATCATGGCAGGAGACTCTGGTTTTCAGCTGCATTGGGGAGCCCATATTGTGAGCAACCTGGTATATGTGTTCATTTGTTGCAACACCAGTAGTGTGGCTTGCTGAGTGTGGCAAGGAAGGGCAATCTTGGATGCGCTGATGGTCAGCTTTGTGCTTACCCTTCTTGCTGACTGTATGATGTGTTGGAGAACTCTGCCAGATGACTTTTGTATTTGTAGCTACGGCTGTCCATGTGAAACTGTATTGCAATGGCTCTTGCCAATTTCAGCCCCCACTTCTTCCAGAAAGAGCCGAGAGCTCCCGCCTCAGCCTCATAGGCTCCAACCAGTCCGGTGGCGCCACGTTGCTCTGCGCTTGGCATCATCAAGCTACCCTCGGGCGTGCTGTAGGTGCTCAGTCCCGAGGTGTTGGGGCTAGCAAGCCGAAGATTGTTGGGGGCGGGGGTACGCGGGTCAGGAGACGGCGGGACTGGGGTCGTCCCCCTTGACACTTGGGGGCTTGGAGCCTGAGAAGAAGAGTCATACAGCAGGAGAAGAGGAAGGTGGGACTGCCGAAGATGGTACTCCAGGTAATGGCTCGTGTTGATATAGGCAGAGATCTTGGGAATCCAGTCTGGAGATGCCAAATTATGCAAGTCTTCTGCAGTCTTTGCAAGCCTTGCCAGCTTGTTCCTAAATGCCTTCATCATGCTCTGCAATCAAATGAAAACTTAAGGATCTCTTCTTGAATACTTTGTTATTGCCTGATGGATTGACTGATGTTGATGCTGTAGCTATAGCAGGTGTCATTTTGCAAGTACCAAACTGCAGAGGAAACAGCATCCCAATGAGATTTTCACCAGGCAGGTGTGTATGCGTGCCAGTCAGGGGCCAGCTCCCGTTTTGCAGGATGACACAGCATATGATGACCTGTTTCCTCTAAACTTGCATACCAGTCAGTGTAATGAGACTGGGCAGGAAGTGAGTGTTACGCTGCAATTGTGGCAGATGACTGCCAACAATCAACTTGTCTTTGGTCCTTTTCCAAAAGAAGTGCAAATATACAAATTGTTCTGTATCAAGAGGCCTTTGTGCTACATATACTCAATGCACACGCGTTTACCTTGGGAACAGCTGAGACATAGCCTTGCCGCAACTCTGGGTCTGAAAGCCACAGAGCTCTTTTGGACAGGGTCCACAGCAGGTGCAAGACATACTCTGCCGCTGTGGTTGGCCAGAACTCCTCCTTCCAAGCCAGCTTGCCACTATATCAACACAAGCTGACTTTACCATTTTGATTTTCCCCATTTTCTGTCCATATGAATATATTCGTACTCCTCTCAGGATTTCTTTTGCTGACATTGCCATTGGCACAAAACATGGCATCTTCGTCATGCAAACATTATTTTTAAAGGCACAAGTTGCACAAGGCGCACACAGCATTTATGCTTGCGGTGAGTTTTGAGGACTGAGCCTCCCATGAGAAGCTGCATCCAGAATGCATCCACCCAGTTGACCTGAGAACGGGCAATGTGTCCAAGGAGAGAAACATGGCTGCCTTCCGAGTCTGTTGCAAGCAGCATGCGCTCTGTAACCCATCAGCCATGACAAAGGGCAATACCTGGCTGTGCCCTAAGGTTAGGGCTTTGCCGGCACCGTGCCAATGCAGCACAGCGTGGTCTGCCTAACTGTGCCATGTTGGAACAGGCAAAGCTTGAATGAGAGCATTGAATGAGCACAATACATGAAGTAGCTGTGCGTGTCAAAGTTGGATGTGCATGCCTGGGTCCTTCCTAAAGGGGGTTGTGCTTGTCTAGCTGGCCACTGAAAAGGCTGGCAGTCACCGTTGCGACTTCTCACATGCAGGCCTTATAGCTTCTGCATCTCTGTAATGATTGCTGTTGGGCAGTTCCATCTGTGCAACAAAGGACAATGCCAGATTGGCTTGCCTTTCTGGCCAGCATCCCAAAAGGCAGCTTGCCGAAGCCTAAAAGGCAACGCCCACCTGTTTGTGCCTTTCTGAAAGGGCTGTGGATGGGCAGCAGAGCCTCTCACAGATGGGGATGCATCCCAGGCATTGAGCCTATCCAGGATATCTCCTAGCTGCTCCTGTGCGTCCTCTTCTTCTGCCGTCAGCCAGGCATCTCGCCAAGGGTCCCTGGCAAAGACCAGCTCGAGGCAACTGCCCCTGCCCCATGCAAAAGGCCCTGCATGGCACAAGATGCCTCTGGTCCGTCTGTGAATCATCACATGAACTGGGCTGCAGCCTGTTTCACTCTACACATTTGACTGTCAAAATAGGCATCACATGGCGTGAAGCAGGTTGACAGCTGCTGACTGGAGCATTCAGGCAGGCCATGAGTGCCGCCTCAAGGAAATGCAGAGTGCAGTTGCAGTTGCTGTAGCAAGAATCCACACGTGCTGTGAGGGCAACATGTACACTGCAGTGAAAGGGTGGCGTCTCTGGAGGGCTGCACAGCATCTTGTCAGACTGGTGACAGACTCACCATCATGATCCATTTGGGAGTCATCAATGTAGATGCCTCGCAGAATGGACATCTTCTTCTCAAAGGCCACAACACAATCTGCGTAGTAGGTCCACAGATCCTGCTTGCCCTGCAAACGAGCAGGCTGGACTATGATCACAGCTCCATCATATGCCCGTTGCAACTTCAGAATCACATGGGACTAATTACTGATGTACACATATGGGGGTTCTGACAACAGCAACCCATTTTTTTGTACCAGCCACAGTGATAGACATCCACACAAGTGGTGTTCAGTATCCGGTGCAACATTCATGTTAAGCATGAGTCCATGCTGATCATCCGCTCTAAATGAGCATGCAATACTGCCATGAGGCAAAACACGATGTGGAACTGGAATTGACAGCTGCAAAAAAAGCATCTGCGCATGCGCAGGAAACACTTGTATGGCAGCATTCAGCTCGCATGCTCCTCATGACATTGCGAACCATTGGAAAAGGACATCAATGATGACTTGAGCCTCAGGCAAATACTATAGTGATGGGGAGCTCAGCAAGGAAACTGTCAAGCAGCTGCTGGTGAAGGTACAGCTGACAGTTGACGTGACCAAGCAAACACAGTGGATTGACACTGCATCAAGATAAGCATGCTTATTGACATACATGTACCAGCTCTGCATGCAGGTGGCGGTATGACATGATTTTGGTACACACCACAGCGTGACAGGGCATCAAAATGGGCATGCAATTTGGTGCAGTCGTACCTGCTGAGCCAGACGCGGCAACACATGTTCCTTCAGCACCATTTGAACTGCAGCATGCATAGCGCGCGCAAATTCAAACGGCAGATAGAAGACTCTCTCCAGCCCGTGCTGCTCCACAGCAGGCTGCAGCACTTTGAAGGCTTCCAGGTTCTCCTGTGTGGCTTTTGCAGCAGTATCAAACAGCCAGTCTGGCTGGTCTATCCTGTCAGTCGGCCGACCTGAGGCAAAGTGGAATCGCAGCTTTGCCAGCAGGGGCTCTGTGATGGTCTGTACAACTTCCAGCATGGGGAGCAGATCCAGAGGGAAGTTGGCTGATGCCAAAACACCCTGCGCACCAAGACTGCATCGCAAGACTCATAATGACCACACTGGGTGGCAGTGATAGAGAAATCATCACTAGAGTGATGACAGCCACACTGGGTGACAGGCACATGCCCAGCCATGCCTCACGCTTGATTCTCTGTGCTGAACAGGAGCCATTGCCATGTGAACGTGCTGACTAGATGATGCAAGATCTGATTTGGCAGGTCCAGTTGTGCCAGAAGGTCAACATGACAGAGCAGGAACACAAAGATATATGGCTTGGCTGGGACCAGGGATGACATTCAGTATCAGGGAAGCAGTGCGTATCAGACAGGATGCGCTGAGCACGCAGTGGAACAGCATGAATGACTGTTGTGGTTCAACGCATCAGCACATGCGATGAATGATGTGAGTGACTGTCTCAGTTGCATGCATGAGCAGGTGAGCAGGTGTGTGATAGAAATCCTACACATAGATGCTTAGGCGGTCAAAAAGCAAATAGGGGCAGCCAATTACCTGTTGGCACGCCAATAAAGCATACATGCACTTCTGCAGCTGCTCAAGAACCTGCAGGCATTCGCTCACTCCTCAGCAACTTTGTCAGCAACTTGCTCAGCAACATCCAATGGTGCAAACGCTGCATTGCAAAGGCGGCCTTGGCATCTGTGTGAGCTGCCGTTGCTGCTTGGCGCACTCACTTTCACATTGCTGCAGCTTATTTTGACTTCTGAAGGCATGCTCATGCTGTGCTTGATTAAACGCATGCAAGAAGTCACTGGTGACAGATAAGGCCAGGCAAGCATATACCACCAGCAGGCAGTCATGAAGAGAAACCTGGCTCAACAGTCTGTATTAGCTCTAAAGATAGATCACGCAAATCTTACCACAGGACCAGCTGCATCAAATCCATCCCAGCTGCCCTGCCCCGCTGATGCACTGCCAGGGCTCTGCAGATCCTCCAGGGGCGCTTCTGACTGCCCTTCTGGGGCATCTGCATCTGCCCGTGACCGCTTGTGGGGTTTGCGCTTGGCGTGAGGGTCTGAGGCCAAGGGTGGGGGCCAGGAGCATTTTGTTAAAAGCGATGCCAAGCAAATGTTCAGGCCGTTCAGAAGCTGATCCTGCATATCCAGCATGAGCGAATGTAAGCTTTTATTTCGCAAAAGTCCCATTGCAGTTGCCCACACTGACGTCATCAAACATGTGCCAGTGTGTCTATAGTAGCTATTACAGTGAGCGGCTCATTGGCTTTCAACAAGTGGCAGAGCATGCAGATCAATCAGAAGGGATCTGATACACGGCAAGATTACAAAATCACAGTGCAACAGGCCTGAAGAATACCTGAGCGCCTTTGCCTCTGGACAAGGACCTCTCTCCCTGCCGCACTAGTCTGTCTGGCAAGCCCATGGTGGGCACCTCCGCAAAAGCATCTGAAGATGCTTGCACATGACCATACTTGCTTAAGGGTTCATGCAGAACAGCAGTCAGGTATTCATGCCAGTTAGCCTTGTCTAGCACCCCTTGTAGACTGGCCAGGCCGTGCTTGAGTCCAGCAACAGTTTGTTGCAGCTCCTGCGTTTACACACACGATATTTTTGTCGAATAGGCTATTGGGAACGCACAATAGTAATCGTAGACTCCCACAGGGTGGAGTTCAGCTATAACATAGCAACATCGCAGTGTTGAATTCAGGAACGAATGTAAACAGTGGCAAAACATCAGATGTGGCTTGCCTCGAGCCTGTCAAGATACGTCACACCGGCGTCAAGGACTGTCGCTTCTCGCAACAGGTCAGGCAGTGGTCTTTCTGCAACATCTTGAGCTACGGGAATGCTGCCAGTTTGTTCAAGCTGGTCCACAACTTGCAGGCTCTTATGGCTCAGCTGTTCTCTGAACTGATGTTCTTGATGTTGCAGCTCAGAAAGCTGTCGCTGTACCAGTTTTAGTTGGCTTGCGGCATGCATATCTGATGAGAGATCCCTCGTACCAAGCACTTTCCTGCTGTCCTTATTGCCAATCCGGCATTGGCGTGCAATTGCAACACACCAACGAGACCAACCTCAAAGCTGAGCTAATTCCAACTCTGATGTTCACCGTGGTGCAATTCGATGGCATGCATTGCATTTGACTGCGTACATGCATTTATGACTGATGCAATTGCCCGTCAGGCTCACAATACTTTGCAACGGGCTGCACAGGGCACCAGCTTACAGCATTACTACTCATTCAAAACCTCCCTTTGCCACCACTGATGAGCCTCAAATTACAAAGCAGCACTGTTTAGATCTGACACCAAGACTAGACAACAGTCCTCCATGAAAGTAACACGCACCCGCCAAACAAAGCTAACAATAAATTGTTTCGGAGGTAAGTTGCCTGAAGCACATTCTGACACCACGCTGCGGGACATGCATGCTGGACTTTCTTAGTGCTCATGTATATCTGCCTCAAGCATTTGCCCTCTGTCTCTGGAGAATTCATATGTATACAGTAATTGCAATGTGCACTCAAACACCAAAGGCCAGCACACCTTGTGCCGACAAGCACAATTTGGGTCGCATAGGTATCCTGGCCATACCAGTGGAGGCAGGACGCACACGCAGCTTCCTACCAAGCATTCTTTGTGGCATCTGCACTGCTTGTGCAGGAGCTGTAGCAGCAGCTGTGACTGATCGAGCACCTGAGTCGACTGCAGGGTTAGTCCTCCTTGCCTGCTCCATTGCCATTGGATGCGCCATTTGGTGATGTGTGGTCAGGACCGAAGACAACGTCCTCCCCATTCTCTGCAATTCTCGGCTGTAAGTCCAGGTTAAACCAGCTGGTCAACAATCCTCCACCATCGACTGGAATTGAAACGCCTGTACAGACACAGAAGATTGATGATGCCCACATGCACAGTGTGTGATGGCACACTGAGTGTGCTTTGCACAGTACTCATCAGGCTTAGTCTGCATCTTGTATGACTTGAGCAACAGATGATGATAAGCCACACTGGTCTGGGATGCTTTATGCGCCAAGCGGGTATGCTGATTCATGTCAATTCAGGCTCAGGAGACTGAAGCGGCTTTTGGCAAGCACGTCAGAAAGCAATTCCTGGACTGCATGATGCGTATTGCAGCAATCACCTTCAGAAACATACCTGTGATAAAGGATGCTGCTTGAGATGCCAGAAACAGCACCACTGACGCAACTTCTTCCACACGAGCATTACGCCCCAAAGGATGCTGGACAGCTGTCATTGCTTCCATTGCTGCTCTTGTTTTATTTTCATCCCTGGCTAATCTGTCTGTATAGAGAACAAACAAACAGTCAGCAGGCAGTGATGCAGTCATGAGCATCAGCAAACAAAACACTGTTTGTAATTTTCAGTACTAATTGTCTGATTGACTGCATTGCAAGTGAACCACATGGCAAAGCTGTCGCATTTTGCCTTGTGACAACTTTCATGGTCAGCCTGACAGTCACTATGCAACTGCTCATCAAGCGAAACCTTCCCTGGACTGAACAAACTACACCCCTGCAAGATGCTGTCAATCAGCATCTTGAATGCACGAGAGGGACATCATAGCATGATGTGCATCGGTAGTGAGTACTCAGTGCTGCAGGAGTCTGAGCACAAACGAGCAAGAACCAATCGGCCTTTTGTCGAGGGTCATGGGTCAGCTGTTGCAGCGGTGGAAACATTTTGTTGCGGCCAGAATGATATTAGGGATTGGAAAACGCCTCACAGAAGCAAAGTCCTCACCATACACATCTGTGAGGACATAGCCTGGGTTGACAGAGTTGATCCTGACACCATTCTTAGCATGCAGCATGGCAAAGTTCCTGGTGACCTGCAAACATCAACATCATCACAGACACCCTCAGTGTTGCCGCAAGCTGTGAACTGCAGCTTGCATTGGCAATGTTGATTTGGAAAGACAATCAGCAAATCGTACTCCCAGAAGCAGGCAGGACTTTGCAGTATCCTCTGAAAGTCAAAAGATACTCTCCAAGAACACACTATAGCTGGTGCAGTCAGATGCTGCTCTGTTTTGAGCCTTATCTGCCGTTGTGAATGAGGAGCCAGCTGCTGAGTCTGGCTGACTGCATGGACGACCAATCAAACAGGTTTGTACCATCAACTGTGCCTGTGTGTTTTGTTTTTGCAGCAAGCTAGTCTCTACCTGGCACTGGCGCTATCTGGCTGAGCAAATGCGCAGGCCAATTACGGACAGTCAAGCACAAAGTGAGCATTCTGAGGGTGTAGGTCAGCTCACCGCATCTTCCATGGTTTTGGATGCATTGTATGCCATTTGGATTGTTTTGTTGGTCTGACTCATCATGGAGCTCATGTTGACAATGGTGCCTCTGCTCTTGATCAGGTGCGGCAGGGCCGCCTGCACACATGTGCATACATGCAATCATTTGCCAGTCATCTTGCAAATTCAGGCATATGCAGTCCTGAGTACATGTCCTTTCTGGACAGTTGGCAGTGTGCATACAGCGCTAGCCTCGGCCTCCCACAGAGGATTCCTGCATGCAGTAGCATGCGTTGTGGTAGCGTTATGCTTGCACCCATGTAGGCTTAAACCTCATGGCAGTGACATGTGCTTAGCCCAGGGTTATATGCGAGTTGTAAGCCAGGTTGCTTGTGAGTCAGAGCATCAGCCGCCTAACAGACACACTGACACAGCCCGGGTGGGATCACAGCCAAGGGGCCCCATTCAGCTCATGAAAAAAAGAAGCAGCTGATGCGCAGGATTCACCCAAGCGTGGAAGTATGGCATGCAGGTGACAAGCTGAGGAAGTTATGTTACCTGCATCATGACAACTGCAGAAGCCACGTGAGTCTTGTAGTTCTCAAAAAACTCAATCTCATCTGCCATGCCGTAATGCTCGACACCCAGGTCGCTGCAGCAGGACCCTGCACCAGGCAGCAGTCTTGCTACCTGTTGGTCTGCTGTGCCACACATCAAGGACAGGGGAGAAGCCACCCAGCGGTGCCCACAGCAGAGGTGCAGACAGCAATGTTTACCAGCATGAGAATGCCTGCTACAGCAAAAGAGGCGTTCTGTGAGTGCTCACCGTTGTTGATCAGAACATCAAGGCCACCCATCAAGCTAGCCTGCAGTCATGTGAAATCTGGTGTGAGCCTCATAGGGCTGCCCAAGCAGAGAAACCGACAGCAACATCTTTCACCAAAGTTTCACCGCGTACCGCTTCTTCAACAGCACTCTGGCAATCCGAGCCTTTGGTCAAGTCACCAGCAACAGCAAACCCCTCCGCTCCCAGCTTCTCGATCTCGTCAACAACGGCCTGAAGTCTCGGTTTTGATCTCGACATAACGCAAATTTTCGTTTGACACTCGTTGTCAGCAGAGGCCTGGGATGCAAAGGCCAGGGCAACTGCTTTACCAATGCCAGAGGAGCTACCTGCGCCATAAGCGCAAGCTTCGCCGTTTTCCGTAACGCCACAGGATCGATCTTCGAAGGTAGATTCAGCACGTAAGAACAATGGCGGTCGCGTACAGCGCCAACTGCAGCCTCTACTTGGTGCCTACCAGTCACGAGTACTCTTTTGCCGACGAGGTCAGGGTGCTGTGCGTACTCCATGGCCCTGGCCTTGTCTGCTCTGACTTGTCAAGCACCTGTTGTGATGGGGCAAAATTCAGCAGGCTGGAGTCCTGAACATCAAATGAGTACTCAATGGCGCTTGTGGCAAAACGTTTTTATGTGAACCTTTAAAGCAGGTCTTGTGACTGTTTGAGCCATGACTGATGCGTGACTAAAGAAGCGTAATTAGTGACTCATGGACACTCAATCATATCTGCTTGCAGCTAGTAGGTCTGTTTGTGAAGGATGCAAAGAGACGGTCCTGGAGTATGTTCGCCAACAGATGCTGGTATGCAGTAAAGTGTCAAAGCTGGTCCCTGTGCTGGCCTTGCATACTTGCCAGCTTGCTCAGAGATTGCAGAGAGCTGCACAACAGATATTCCTTCAAAGGCAGACATGGTCATTGTCAGGCAATGAGACCAGGTTCAATCGCCGTCACAGCGGAGGCTCACCGGCAGTTCTGCATAATTCATCTAAACATGTCAGACAGGACATGCTGATGACCATTGGAGATGTTTGGTGGTGGTGGTGGAACTGCTCATTGTGCATGGTGGAAGCAGGAGTGTCTCATACAGCGTAGTTTGGCAACCTGTTTCTGCAGGTTTGACTAAAGGCTGAGCTGTCCAATGCTGCCTGGCATGACATGTCCAGACACAGCACACTAAAGGGGAATCTACAGCATAGTGCTGACTGCACATTTTGTACTGCAACTTTTTCTGAGACACAAGCGAGTCAGCATGACATTAGCATATACTGTCACCTGTACAAAGCCATGCTAAGGTGGTGACACTTACTTAAGTACATTTGCTATGCTGGCATACTACCACGGGGGTATTACTCGAGGGGACTGAGCATATGACGAATGAATTTGTCGCCCTGCTGCTCTATCTGTATGCACAGTCAGCACAAGCTTGACATGCCTACACGCTTGCATGGTTACATAGCTTTGGTCGGAACCTGTAGGATGTACCTGTGTGACCATTGAGATCTGAATGATCTGCTCTCCAGCTTTGTCTATGAGAATCATCTGCACCAGAAGCCACTTCTATAGCTGAGTGGAGGCAGTCAGCTTGCTGCAAGGACTCACATGAGTGACACCATGCATTTTTGATCAGCCAGTTGTCTAGAGCAAGAGTGACTATACCAGGAGGAGACCGACATTGTTCAGCCAACTTCGTTTGAGGCCTGAGATGTCTATGGCAGAGGCTGAAAAGTGCATAGTGGATCTGCCAGCAGGATAGTCCTGCACTTCTGTTGAACCAAGCTGTAGTACATGCCGCTGTGCTGTCATGTCCACCATGTATTGCACCTGCACACTAAACAATTTCGACACATAACATTCTGCCTGAGGCAATTCTGCCTGAGACACCTCATGGCACAAGCAGCACACCTCCCAGTGTGCTTCCTTCACTGGCTGATCAGCTTCAAAGCTGACTTCAAGGGCCAAAGGGTCACCTTAAACAGGCGAGACAGCTGTCACATGGCAGAGGCTTTCACGGAGAATGTCAATGCAGCTTCTGCATAAGACAGGGACGTACTCAGAGGACAGTCATTGGGTTTGACCTGAAGGTCGATGACGCTCAGAGTAGGAGTCATTACAGGTGTTAGAACCTACACCAATTCTTACTACAGACGCGTCAGCTTATGTTCTTGTCCAGGTCTTGCAGGGGCGAAGTGCAACAGCTGCGTAGAGGCGAGGCTTAACCTAACCGCCAGGTCATTAACCTAAGCCCAAAGCTTGATAGAACGCCTGTGACCGTGCGTCTGGTCTTTCACTGCTGTCCTGAGTCGTTGCTGCTCATTGCACGATCAGCTATGGCAAATACTTTGCAAAGTCATTGGGTGTTGAGTGCCAGAACGGACCTGGTCCCCTCGCACATAGTTCTCCACAGAAGACCACATGCACAGCCTGCAACAGGCATACATAGCGCGTCGCAAAGTCAAAGATGGACAGGTGCCGCAGACCCTTGACTTGCATCACCACGTTGATCGAAAATCCTTCTCAGCAATGAATGTGTTGTTGCAGGGTGCAGATGTGCAGGTACCAGCAGGCAACCTATGCTGTGCAGAGCTGTCGCTGCTGCTGAACCAGCACAGCAACAGCTTGATGTCACAAAGGTACACACGCAGCGCTAAAGAGTCATGTTGAGATCATGGTGCACTGCCATGTGTTAGTTTCTTTGCCAAGTTGCTGCTGCTGAAGCTGCTGTGAACTGTAGATGGCTCCACTGGGGGACAGATTGCTCGTTAAGCCTCAGGAGGAAGCCAAGGTATCCTCTGGCCAGCACTTTTTTGGTGTTTGGCATTTGAATGTTGTCCGTGATGCACAGTCTCCATACAGAACTGAAGCTTCACCATCGCATACTTCGACGATATCTCATGTTCAGGTTTACACGCTGCATCACAGTCTCCTTCAAGCTAAGAAAGCTCGTTGGGCACGTGCTATCTGTATAGTGCAAGTCACAGACTTGTAGTCAAATCCCTGGTTGCTTGCTGTGGCTTGCTTAAACTGGTTGATCACAAAAATGTATCGCATGCAGACAACCTCAGGTGGATTGCTTCTCAGCTCTGGCACAACAAAGCCAATTCAGGAAGCTCTAATTGGAGAAGTCTTGGCAGTTGGTGAAGATGTTGACATTGATGTCAAGGTCGGCAGTAAAGTTCTGTTCAGCAAGTACTCCTCCAGTGATGTCAAGGTCCCAGATGGCGACGTTTCCTTTGTTGCCCAGAAAAGCATTTTAGCCACTTTGAGTTAGAGTCTGGCAGCGCATGTGCATGTTGGCATCCTGCTTTTGACATTGCCATAGAAGCAGTCATGGTGCAACGTCATATGACATAGTGAATGAACAAATGTCATACCACTTTCAAGCTTTGCCTCTCCGCCAGGATAGCATAATATACATCATGATGCCTAGTTGCTGTTATCCTGGCATCAGTGAGTTCACTAGCATATCTTCAGCACAATCCTGCCTGAAATTCAAAGGCTTCTGTTTGCATTTTGGTCAAGTTTCTGAAGCAATTTGTTGCCGTAAGTAGGCTCGCATAAGGCAGGACTGACCAGACAAAATTTTGTTAAACTGAACGTTCGGATGACACTTAGAAGTACACACTCTGTATATGAGGAGAGCAACTGTATCCATGAGTTACGTCATCACACAATGCATGTCAATCTTGGCTGCAGCAGGTACAAAGATAAGCCTAGTTCATTTGTCAGCGTTGAAAGAAGAGAACGGCATCAGGAGTGTCTGAATGAGCCCTATCTACTGGTGTGTCCAAAACATGAAATTCCCGTCAGGAATGACGCGGTAAATCTACTGTCTAAGCATGTAAGAGAATGGGCCACAATGAACATTCAAAGCAAACTATATGTACTTCCATGTACATCCTGCAGAGCACTACAAATTCGCATGCCAAAAAGTTGATCACGTGGGTGCAGAATGCAGTTCTAGCAAGCTAACCAACTTGACTTATTGTAGTAGTGCTAACTTTGAAGCAGTCAGCTGCATTGTTGGGGTCCTGAGCTTCAAGAGTAATAGCATATCTATACAATGGCTCATTAAATGTACCCCCAGTGTTGTCACTACCAGCTGCCATTCCTAGAAACCAATTGGTATAACGAGCCAAATGGGGCTCACCAACATGCCAGCTAGCTTTCAAAAACACTGTTTCAAAAGGGTGCATGGAAATGCTGTCATATGTTCCATGTCTGCTGGGATGCACATTGCTGTTGCAGTGCCAATGACGCTCCTCACGCCAGTCAGTATCAGGATTGTACTTAGACATGAGAGTTGCAATGTTGAACTGCTTGTTTAGCAGGGTGTTGGACAAGCCGTACTCACCTAGGACTACAACACCATCATCACAGAGCTTACATGTCCGCAGGTAGAACACACCAGCAGCTGTGACCAAGTCTAGGGCCTCTTGATCTATCGCAAAAGCCCAGGACTCTACCTTGGGTCCAAACCCTCCAGCATCAACCTTCGGCAAGCATACAATTGATGAGGATACGAGCTTGACATCGCCTCTGAAGCGCTGTGTATATGCCATGGTCCACTGCCACCCCTCTGGCATGTATGAAGGGTAGAATGGCCCCCGAACAGAACTGTTGAGAAATATGAAATACTTGTAGCGCTTGTACTGGTTCTTCTTTCGCAGGTATTCAATGGTGACATTGTGTGCTGCAAAGTCCATGCCTTCGTTTTCTATCCTTTGCAGCATCAGCAGACCGTTGCCTGACCAAGCTGCTGACGTTGTGGGCAGCACCGCAGCTGCTGCTTCGTCGTCCACTACTGCGTGACTGAGGCTTTTGCAAGGAGTGCACTGAGGGCCGTTGACGACAATCACAAAGTGTGTGTTGCTTGGGGCTCGGTATGTGCTAGATATGCCCATCCCAACGCTGATGAAGAACTGAAAGTTGGCTAGCTGTATGCTGTCTTTCTCAAAATAGGAGTAAGATGTGAGGATCAAGTCGTCACTCAGGAGGCTGCGCGCTACTGGTGGCTGAATGACTGGTGCTGTGCGTCGGTGCGGTGCGGCTTGAAACAGTGTGAACACAACGGCGATAAGACCGGCTACGATGAGACCTTGAACGATAGTAGATCGCCGGGATGACCTCCTACTGAACACCCCCATATCCGCGGACTTTGGCAGCATACTCCCGCCCGCATCTACCAAACGCTTTGACGATCGAAACAATAGACTATGAGACGTCATTGGTGCATCGGTTGACCAGGTGTGCGGGTGTGAGTCAGTGCAAAAGTCCCCGTGTCCCAGATGGCTGATGCCTGACGCGCCGAACACTAATCGAGGGTTATGTAACCTCACATGCAGGTCATACAATGTAAGCATTCCAGCGTATCAATCCGGTTGCCACTGTGGGTAGACATCACATTACGTGTTTGCAGGCCCGAAACATCATGCAGCTATAGACTCTAGAGCTTGCAGAGCCTCTCGTCTTATGGTTTCGAGTTTGGCAAGAGTGCTTTCAGCTCCTTTCATGCTTTGCATCTGTACTTGCGTAGCTGTGACGCATGTCAAAAAGCTGCCTGGCCTCACAGAAGAAGAGCTTGCTTGCTGGGAGTCTGCCTTTCGTGATTGCTCTCCGGGCTCAAACTCTTCCCTGAAAGCTTTCTGAAGGAATGCTTTTCTGCAAAACAGCAAGCAAGTATGAGATCCTTGGCATGCCCCAATAATTTCTTAGTTACTGGAGCACGCATGTATGGTGACGCAGTTGTATGGTCAAGCAGGTCAAGATGCTGGGAACAGGTGGTACACGTTTGTGACACACGTACAGGTTGCCAGCCCCTCAAGTAGGTACTTTACCTCTTTGCTTCATCTGACATTGTCAAGAGCTCCTTCAGAAATGCAATGGAAGCTTTTGGCACTGACTGGTTGTGCAGCACCATGTTGTTTTCATACATGTCCTCGGTACTTCCTGATCGGTTTGCATGCTGCTGCTCAGCAACAACCTCTGCAATCTCCTCCCGTGCTATGCACAGCCTTGCCAGCAGCCGCCTGCAGCAGTTGAGGGTTAGTCACATGCACTGAGTGCAGTCCAAAAGTGTGCAACAGTCTGTGCATTATGTGAACACACAATTCAGAGTCTGACATATGTTGTCATGCTACATGTGACAGCTGTGAAGCAGCACTAGCCAGCCTCATTCCGTTGAGAACGGATTTGCTGTCATTTGACAATGGAGTTGACAACAGGATGATCAGCAGACTGAGTGCCCAAGACCAAAACAACATGCAGCTGCAACAGCAGCTGGCAGTGGGTCCTGCGAATGTATTTTTCACAGTAGCTCATCGGATGCACCTGTCAGGGATGGCATCTTTCTCCTCCATGTCTGAAACAAGCTGCAAAGCAGCGCCTTGAACACGCTTGATGTCGCACGGTGGGACTTCATTACTACCCTGGCCTGATGCAGCTTGCCTGAGAGTGCTCATGCGTTCATTGCGTGAGAGCAGCCGTAGCACAATGTCTAAGATCTGCATCTCAGGAGGAAGCCGCTTGGAGACGTCTTGTAAGACCTGCTGCTGTATCCTGTTGAGTCTCCCTGCATGAGAAAATCAATCTGTATCATATGCAATATATTACAGCTTCAATCTGTAGCTTCAGTCTTTGCTATAACCCATGTCAGCCACTTTGCATGTGGTTTGCATCGGCTCTGCCTGCATCAGCAGATGGCGAGCCCTACCTGCTAACGCCTTGTCTCCTTGCTCTTCAGCAGCCCCAATATATGCCCCTAATGCCATCAGAAATGCTTCATCCAGCTGGTCTATTCTGCTTGCTACAGCCCTCCTGATGGCCTCTGCTTCTGTTACTTCTGGTGCCTGCCCTATGCACACAAAAAGTGTCATCCTTTCAGACATGTCTATGAGCTGTTATGAGTACAACATGGTGAGCTGTTTCATTGGTTGGAGCTGACTTCAACACAGTACTGAACACCTTAAACGACATGCCAACAAACAGATGGCGGTCGAGGCTTGCATGCACAGTCCAATGCAATGAGCACTGCACCTGTTACTTCAGAAACTGCACCACTAACAAATGCCTCCTGATGAATCTCCTCCATCATACTGTTCAGCATCCTAGCTGCTTTGTCAATTTGTTCATTGATGGCTGCAGACAAGGCCGTCGGGTTGGGTTGTGTTCGTCTACAAATATACTCGTACAGCAGTAGCAAGTTGAACCACCTTGATCTTCAGGGCTTAGAGCACCCGGTGAAGCCGCACAGCTCACAAACAACGGCTCATTTCTGCTTCGCTTGTTGCTACTGCTCGATTTGCGCCCTGCCAGTGCCGTACGTCGCTGGAGTCCCGAAACCGTGCGTGGCAACTTTAGCTGGACATATGCTGTTTTGGTTCGAGCAGGCTGCGTCAACGGCGTTCCGCACCCACAGACAAGAGGCGACAGCATCGCCAAACAACGAGATCGTGAGCGGCGCAAGTGCCTTAACGAAAGTGCTTTGCACCTTTCGATGCCGGTAGGGTTGCATGCTGTGCCTGCTGCCGCCGTTCTTGCTGCATTGTTCTGTGATGCTGTTGCATGCCAGATCAAAACAATTTGCGCCCTGCAGCGAAGAGCCGTCATGCACCTGATAGCACCATTTGTGTTCCACATACTTACTGGCTCATGATCTGACAATAGCTTTCTGCCTGTAATAAAAAAAGTTTGCCCTGGCACTTACGATATTACTTGCACTTGCATTGCAAGGGTCACTGGAGGCTGTCAACGAATCAGTGGAGCAAAGTGTGTGTGCTTTGTGATTACAACATGAAGGTAGAGATTAGCACAGCACACCAAACACAGCTCGGTCAGTGATATGCTTGCACACTATGCAGAAGGCATGCAACTAAATGCCATAACATGTTTCGAGACACTACTCTTCCTCCTTGGGCTCTTCTTCCTCCTTCACAGGCTCTGGCTTCTGTGGCAACTCATTGGATTCCACCAGTGCCTGGAGCATGTGCCCACAGCTCAGCATGCAAACACATTTGTAGCAGGCTTGACAGCCGCGATGTGACAAACACACTCAGCTGACATGTAAGCAAATACACTCACTAAATCATACATTCCCCAGGATGGTGGGGTATGCAGACTCTGTATGGATGGTAGCACGCTGGTCAAACAACGCCTGTGCTTGCAAGCATGAAGGCTAGGTGGTGATGGGTTGCCAAGCATGAAGGCTAGGTGGTTAGGGTTGCCAAACAAGGAGCTGTGGTGGCTTCTGATAGGCGGGGAAGCAGGCAACCGGGCCGCTGTATGCAGATGTGCATGTCAGGGCGCAAAAAAAAGGTGTCAACAAAGTGGCTTCTGTGGGTCATGACAGCATGGGCACAGGACAATAAGGCAAAAAATTTCCTTCTGTGCTTGATGCAAGAGTCTGCAAAGACATGCAACATGTGCAGAGTTGCATCTTGGGAATGCCCTCATCCCACCTGATCGTACTCTTGAGCCACAGGAGGGGGTGGCAGGGGCAGGAAGGGTCCAGTCTTGACACCCCAGCCCACATACACATTGGTGAAAGCAGCGCCTGAAGCCACTGCTGCTGCTCCCGGCCACAGGTTGCTGCGCAAGCCAGCCACCTGCAGTGTCACACATGCATCCAATCTCATACTTGGCAAAAGCTCCTCATAACACCAGACAACACCGTGACTCTTGAATACTGAATTTCAGGGGAGTGGACACAGCGCAATGACTGTATGGTTAGTGACATGATGAGTAGGAGGCTGCACAAGGAGGTGTCCAGTGCGGTCACACCTGCCAAACGAGGAAGCATGGTCTGGACAGCCTTGGTATGGAGGTTGTTTGCTTGAAATTGCACAGAGCATCAGCAATGTCTTGTTTTAAAGCGAAGTGTAGGCAGGCTATACAATTCCATTTGGCATCTGGAGATTAGCCTGACAGTGCAGAGATATACCTGGTTCTTGACCCCAGAGTTTGTGCTGCTGAATAGTGGGGTCCATGCCTCCCCCCCCTCCACCTCAGTGTCCTTGTCCAGGGTGCTCAAGGGCTCTGGGCCCTGTTCAGACTCCTCCTCTGTGGGCTCAGGCGCCTCCTCACCTTCTGGAGCCTCCTTGGTGAACACTGTAGTACGCC